>ENA-UOJS01001554-UOJS01001554.1-human-gut-metagenome-genome-assembly--contig:-C74-NODE-1554-length-18530-cov-16.117997_pt1 | contig 18530 bp, 15 predicted proteins | sample MGYA00242355_ERZ723902 | MGnify/ENA metagenome assembly ERZ723902 | reverse complement strand
CCGGGGTGATGCGGTAGGCTGTCACCAGCTCCGTTATCTGCACGAACCAGCGGCTCACCGTCGCCCGCGCCACCGGACTGGCCGCCAGTATTACCCCACAGGACAGGCACACCGTCACCAGCGCGGCCGCTGTTCTCTGCCACATTCGCCGGCGGCTCTGCCGCCGTGCGCCCTGTTGTAACACCGGCTCCATCCGCCGGGTGAACTCCGGCGAAGGCGGGGCAACCGTCTCCGGCAGCTCAGATGCCAGCAGTGCCGCCATCCGCTGCGCGCCCTGCCGCAGCGCACGTTCGTATGTGATATCTGTCATACAGTCAATCCTTCCTTTTCCAGCTCCTGCCGCAGCGCGGCCTTAGCCCGCTGCTGCAGCTTCTGCCCGGCGCCGTAGGACATGTCCATCAGCGCCGCCGTCTCCCGTGCGGAGTAGCCGCAGCCGTACCGCAGCAGCAGCGCCTCCCGGTACCGGGGGCTCAGCCGCCCCATGGCGTCCGCCACCGGCTCGCCGCAGGGCGGCGGCGTCACCAGAGCTGCCGTTTCGTCAAAGGGTGCGCCGTCCCGCCGCGCCTGCTGCCGCAGGATGTCGATGCATTTGCGCTCCACGGTCACCACCAGATAGGCCTCCAGCTGCGTCTCCGGCAGCTTCGCCAGCCGGGAAAAGCGCTCCGCCAGTGCCAGGAACGATTGCTGCACCGCGTCCTCGGCATCCGCCTGAGCAGACAGCCTCCGCCGCGCCAACGCCAGCATACGCCCGCAGCAGGCACGGTATACGTCCTCAAAGAGCCGCCGCTCCTCCGCGCTCTCCAGCGCCGTCATGCACACCGTCAAACGCCCACCTCCCCGCAGCTTGTTGCATTCATCATAACACAGGCGGCCGCCCTGTGTCATCACTATATAAACGCCGCAGCCCCGCCGAAGCGGACAGGGGGAAGAAAAAATTTCGGAATTTTGCCGCCCTCGCCGCCCCGTTGTAGGGGCGGACGCCCCTGTCCGCCCCTTGCACACACCCCTTGTGATTTCGTAGGGGACGGCGTCCTCGACGTCCCGTTGTAGGGGCGGACGACCCTGCCCGCCCTGGATGACCGCCGCACCCCGTAGGGCGGGACCCATGTGTCCCGCCGTTCCCAGCGCGGCGCGCTGTCATTCCGCGCCAGTGCGCGCCGCGAAGCAAGTGCCCTTGGGGTACACACTGGCGCGGGAATCCGTCCCTTCGGGCTGGGGAGAACGGATTGCCGCGTCGCTTCGCTCCTCGCAATGACAGAGTGTGTAGGGGACGGCGCCCCCGACGTCCCGCTGTAGGGGCGGACGCCTCCGCCCGCCCTGGATGACCGCCGCACCCCGTAGGGCGGGACCCATGTGTCCCGCCATTCCCAGCGCGCCGCGCTGTCATTCCGCGCCAGTGACCGTGTCACTGGCGTGGGAATCCGTAACCTTTTAGCTGGGAATCTGCGGAAAAGTGCAGGAATTATGCGTTTTGGAAACGGATTGCCACGCCAGTGTGTACCCCAAGGGCACTTGCTTCGCGGCGCGCACTGGCTCGCAATGACAGGCTTTTTTGACAGACTGAAGCCGGGCGCTTATGCGCCCGGCTTACTCTGTCCCTTTTCCTTTTTTCCGATGCCGCTTCCGGCGCTTTGCCTTTTCCCGGCGGCACTGGAACGGCTCATGCTGGTGCGCCGCGGCAAAGGCCGCCCGCTCCGGCTCCGTCAGGGTGGGCACCACCCGCCGCCCCTGCCAGCCGTCTTTCTGCCACGTTACCGACATCCGTACCGGGAACCGCCCGTGCTCCTGGCACCGGAACGTCCCGTAAAACACGTCTCCCTGCGGGTACCACGATTCCACCGCGCCCGGTGTGCGGCACAGAGGACAGGGCACCAGCCGCGCCTGCCGGCTGTTGAGCACCTGCTCCCGCTCCGGGAACACGCCCACCTTCTGCCGGGGCTGCCGGGGATATTCCACCGGGGAGAATCGGATGCTCCGCCTGCGGCGGGGCTTGCCGGTGGAGGGCGGCGGTACGGACGCCGCCAGTGCGTCCTTCGTCAGCCATGCGCTGACCAGCGCCGCGTACAGCGCGTCATACAGCGCGTTGTGGAACTCGTAGATCAGCGGGATGCCGCAGTATTCCGCCGCCTGCTCCAGCGCCACCCGCCGTCCGATGCCGATGCCCAGCGTCCGACCGAAGGCCGCCTGCAGATCCACGCAGGCCGTCACCGGCGGCTCCAGCATCCGCCAATAGGCGGCGTTGGCCGCCAGCACGCCGTGATCCTGTGCGCCCCATTCCGCCCACAGGGTGTCGTCCCCGCACCAGTCCAGAAACGCCTGATACGCCGCCGGGAAGTCCAGCTCCGCCGTCAGCGCCTGCGCCGACTCCGGCAGCTTTCTTGCCACCGGCGACAGCTTGGGGTAGATGGACGGCCGGATGTGCATATTGAACCAGTCCTGCACCGCGCCGCCCGGCTCCGCCAGCCGCACCGCGCCGATCTGGATGATCTCCTCCATCCGCCGCCCGCCAAAGGGCTGGTTCCACTCCAGATCCAATACGATCACGCCGTCTCACCTCCCGCAAAATTCGACTTATCCCTCATTATATCACGCCATCCGCCCCGGCGCAACGCTCTATACCGGACAAATATCCCACCATCTGTCGTTTTCCACAACTTTCCGCCCCGCTCCTTGTGACAAATCACAAAATTACCGATACTATGCAAGCAGGTAATTGTTTTTCCCGGCCAGAGGTTTATACTGTACATTTGCAAAATAAGAGGTACTGTGTCTTTTGCCGACAACTATCTCACGGGAGGAAACGTCATGAAAAAACGGATACTCGCTATGCTGCTGTCAGTGGTCATGCTGGCCACGACAGTGGAGCTCACCAGTCTGCTGACGGGGACGAACATCCTCGCCGGCACGGAAGCGCCCGCCGTCACCGATACGGCGCCTACCCGGACACCAACACCTATCCCACCAAGTTCATCTACGGGCAGATCGCCGCCACCGGCGGCCGCAGCGCAATCTGCTGCGACCCGGAGCACCACGGCGTTCACAACCTGCCCAAGATCGTGGATATCTACAACGCCCTGACCCAGCTGCCTAAGCCGGAGGTCAGCGCCGCCGACTTCCTCGTCTTTGACGACAAGTCCCTCAGCGACCAGAACAACGGCGACGGTGTCATCGACGCCGGCGAGACGGTGGCGCTGGCCTTCACCCTCCGCAACCGCTGGGGTGCCGCCAAGGACGTCACCCTCTCTCTGGACGCCAAAAGTCAGGCGGGCATCGACTGCCCGTACATTGAGTTCCTGACCAATAACGTCAACTACGGCAACGTGGGCACCTACGCCAGCATCGACTACGGCAAGACGAAGGAGGGCACGTTCGTCACCGGCGTGGACGCCGATAAGTCCCTGCTGGTGAAGATCGCCGACGACTGCCCCAACGACTACATCATCGCCCTGAACATCACCGTCACCGCGAAAAACGATCTGGACGCGGACGATACGAAGGTCTATTCCAGCGAAGCCAAGACCACCATCAACGTCCGCCGGGGCACCATTTTGCCCAGCATCATCACCGAGGACATGACCCTCACCAAGGATCACTATTACATTCTGCCCAACGCCACCCTCATTCAGGAGGGCGTCACCGTCACCGTGGAGCCGGGCACCCAGCTCCAGTTCTGGACGGACGATCCCCACGACGCCTATGCCGACACCGCCATCACCTATCTCAAGGTGGACGGCACCCTGCTCTGTCAGGGCACCGAGGACGAGCATATCCGCATGTTCCCCAGCGAACTGATGTCTCAGTACCGTGTACAGCTCTACGAGAGCTATAGGGGCACCATCAAGCTGTATTACACTGATGTGGTGAACCCGTATCTGTATGATGGCAGCTACAGCGGAGGCTATGGCATCACCTACGCAGAAAACTGTGAATTCAGCCAGAATTATAGGGCGGCGGCGATTTGTGGCCGCGAGCTCAGCAACGGGCGGGTAAGCACCGTCTATTCAGGTGGCTATTTGAAGGCCGACCACGCCAAGGACTGCGCCTTTTATAAGCTGGGTGGAGATTCAAAATATTGCATGTTCAACGTTGAATCCCCCTGCGATGGCTGTATCTTCGTGGACAGCGCGGTCAGTCTGAGCGAGTATTACGAATACACCGACTGTGTCTTCTATGGTAACAGCAACTATCTGGGGGAGAACAGCGGCTATGTCAGTAGCTACGTCCATTCGTCCACGCTTGACATCAAACCGTATGATGTCTACAAGGATTCAGACACTGGCTCCACATACCTGTTCTTCTGGGGTTACAATTGCCCCGACAGAAAAAAAGAGCAGATTGCCTCGTACTTCGGCGGCAAGGTGGCAGAGTATAGCCATCCTTATAGGCAGGATTTCCGCGGCTTTGCCGTTGAAATTGCCGACACCACCGTCACCGATATCACTCTGCCGGAATCCGAGATCACGCTCGATACCGGCATGACAAAGCAGCTGCTGCCGGAGGTGGCGCCCGTGAAGACGGCGCTGGTGGCCGACCTGCGCTATACCTCGCTGGACGAGGGCGTTGTCACCGTCAGCGACACCGGCCTCATCACCCCCGTAGCCGCCGGCGGTACCCTGGTGCGGGTCAGCAATGCCGACGGCTCCGTGTATAAGGACGTGGCCGTCCATGTGACCGACTGTGTGCCGCTGGAGAGCCTGTCCCTCAACGAGGACGCCCTCCGCCTGCCCGTGGGTACCTCTGAGAAGCTGACGCCCGTGCTCGCCCCTGTGGACACCACCCGCACCGGCGTGGTCTACGAAAGCACCAATGAGGATGTGGCTACCGTGGATAGGGACGGCACCGTACATGCCGTCAGCGTGGGCACCGCCGTCATCACCGCCCGCCCCGCCACGGGTGAGGACTTTGCCGCGTCCGTCACCGTCACCGTGGTGCAGCCGGCAGAGAGCATCGCCTTTGCGGAGAGCTTCTACGTCACCACCGTGGAGCAGACGGATGACGACCTGAAGCTGACCATTACCCCGGCCACCGCCACCCAGCAGGACGTCACATGGGAGTCCTCCAACCCGGACGTCTGCGAGATGGGCGCCGACGGCCAGCTCATCAAGCATAAGAACGGTACCGCAACCCTCCGCGCCACCCTTGTGGGCGCCGATCTGTCCGCTGAGCTGGTGGTTTGCATCTCCGATGCGGCTCCGTCTGCGCAGGTGGAGGATATACAGTACATTAGTGGCAATGCTCAAACATATTATGCCCGGCTCAGCGACGGGACCCTCTGGCGCTGGGGCGAGGGCTATATGACGCCCCAGAGGCTGAACTTCTCCGATGTGGACGACTTTGCGGTAGACAGCTATGCCGAATATGGCATCTACATCCTCTCCAACGGTACGCTGCAATACTACAATATGGACGGCACCGTGACGGCCAACAACTTTAACTACGGCAAGCCCATGACCGGCGTGAAGAAGCTCGGCGCGCGTAGTGGCGCGCATCCCTCTCAGTGCAGTTACTATGCCCTGAAGCAGGATGGCTCCGTCTGGGCGTGGGACGATAACGAGTCTGGCCAGCTGGGCGACGGCACCACCACTGATCGCAGTCAGGCGGTGCAGACGGACATCTCCGAGCCGATCGTGGACGTGATCGTTCGATTTGGTTACACCGTATTCCTGACCGAGAGCGGCAAGCTGTATGGCGCGGGAGAGGGCTTCGGCACCACGCCGGTGCTGATCACCGATGGTGTCAGCGCCATCAAAAAGGATTATATAGACAGTGGATACTTCACCGCCCAGAAGGGGCAGACCCTGTACTATTATGGTAAAGGCAGTGTGGAGCGTACCCTCTCTGTGCAGGGCAGCAGCCAAGTGGTTGGCTACTACAACCGCTTTTACATTCAGAATGGTAGCGTGTTCGGGTGCAGCGATAGTAATAACTATGGCCAGTTGGGTGTGGGCGACACGGATTCCCACAATGACTATGTCCAGATGCAGAAGATCACCGGCGCACAACAGGTGTGGAACTTCTCGGATACCACCTACATCCAGACCGCCGATGGCTTCTACGGCACCGGCTGCAACGAACGCCGTGCGCTGGCCAACCTGACCACGGAAAACAGCACCGTGCCCGTGCGCATCTTCTTCGGCCTGCAGGCCAACGAGGAGCCCTTCCGCCTTGAGCAGACCAACATCACCAACGACACTCTCACGGATAGCGCCCTTGTGCTGGATTACAGCGAGTCGCTCCTCAAGGCCGATAACTTCGGTACCATAACCCTCAAGGACGGCAGCGGCGAGATGGTTTCCCTCCGCCGCACCCTCCATCTGGATAAGCTGACCCTCACCCCCGTCTCCGGCTTCACCGACGGCATGTCCTATACCCTGACTCTCCCCGCCGGTGCCCTCCAGACCAAGTTCGGTGCCGCCAGCGAGGCAGTGGAGCTGACCTTCACCTACCAGACCTCCGCCCCGGTGGAGGAGGACAGTCTCACCCTCGGTAAGACCGTCCTCACCGGCGTCCTTTCCCCGGAAAGTGGTACAAAAGTTGATTTAGGTGAAATTAAAGAGGCTTTTCAACTTGAATTCAAGTGCGTTTCTAACCCCGATGCAAGTATCACCTGGACAGTGGCAGATAACGCGGTCGCAATGGTAGAAAATGGCAATTTAATCGCCCTTTCCACCGGCTGCACCACCGTCACTGCCGCCCTCGACGGCACCGATCTTGCGGCCACTGCCCTGCTCTACATCAGCGGGGACGATTCTGTGACCGCAACAAAATCCGTGCAAAATGGCGCGGAAAGCATTGTTTTGTTCAGTAATGGAGCACTTTTCGCCCTGCATGCTGACGGTACGACCCAGCAGCTCTTCACCGACGCTGTGGACTTCCACTGGGACGGCGGCGCCCTCTGGGTCAAGACAGCCGACGCCCTCTACCGCGACGGCGAGCTAACAGAGGATTTGCCAATTTCTGTCAAATACACCAATTTGCTCTCCCGCACCTCCGACACGGTTTTAGTCGACTCCCAGACCCTGATCCTGACCGCCGACAAGACCCTCTGCCAGGGCGAAAACCTCAGTAATATAGCCATTTCCGGCGGTTCGGCGAGCGCTGCCACCTCCGGCAATCAGCTGCTCATCACCCCCTCCGACCCCCTCGTTTCCGGCACTTCCTACACCGTAACGATCCCAGCAAATTCCATTTCCACCTACTTCGGCGCGCCCAACGAGGAGATCACTTTTACCTTTATTTATCTGGATACCCTGACCGCCGACGCCGGTGACGGCAAGACCGTTCTGGCAAGCGGCGCCGTGTCCGACAACGAGGCCGCAGCCGCCCGCGCGTGGACGTCCGAGCGCCTGACCGCAGGCTGGAAAGCCTTCTGCGACAAGGGTTACGACACTTTGTTCTACGGCAACGCCATCCTCAACCGCTTCACGGAAAACAACGTGGAGAAGTGGCTTCGCATCACCGCGCCCAGCGCCAGCAGCTACGTCCGCTACGGCATCGGCGGCAACTACTGGGGTACCGAGGGGCTCAGCGAAAAGACCAAGAAGGAGGCCATCAACAAGCAGATACTGGACTTCGATGACTACCAATCCATGGCCGACCTGAACGAGGGCACCATTCTGGAGACGATCCCCGAGACGGTGTGGCCGGTGGTGCGCTCCGTGTCCCTGCGGGACGCCAACGGCGAGGCGATCACCACCGTTGGTGCAGGCAAGACCACGTTCACCGTGACCTTCAACCGGGATATGGACACCGAAATGCCCTTGCAGGTGCGCTTCGGCAGCAGCTATCCCTACGCCGACTTCGAGGTGGCCGGACAGTGGCTGGACAGCCGGACGTGGGAGGGCTCCACCACCATGGCATCCCTGATCGCCAACGGCATCCAGTACTGGTCCATCGCCAACGGACGCTCCGCCGAGGGGCACCTGAAGCTCTACAAGGACTGGGGACGCTTCAGCTTCAACATCGACACCTCCTCCGCGCTGGCTATGACCATGCAGGCCGAGGCCGCCGATGACGGCGTGATCCTCACCTGGGCGCAGGACGACTTCGACACGCTGGCGGGCTACAACGTCTACCGCTGCGACAGGGAGGACGGCCAGTACGCCAAGCTGAATACCTCCGTCATCCCGGCGGATGTCAAGACGTTCACCGACACCAACGTGACCCCCGGCCAGATGTACTACTACAACTTCACCGTGGTCAAGACGGATCTGAGCGAGTCCAAGCCATCCGGCAAGATCTCCGTCCGCGCCAAGGACACCATGGCACCCAACATCTATCACGACGGCGTGTACAGCGCCTTTACCGGCAGCAAGTTGATCATCAGCGCCACTGCCAACGACAACCTGCAGATCGACAAGGTGGAGCTGTTCTACCGCGTCACCGGCACGGAGAGCTGGAGAGCGGTGACTATGACCGCCGTCAACGACCGCTATTCCGCCGTGATCCCGTCCTCTGAAGTGACCACCGCCGGACTGGAGTACTACATCCGTGCCTTCGATGGCGTGAACTACGCCTATAAGGGAACGGCGGAGCAGCCCTATGCCATCGCGGTCAGCGAGGCCGTGGACCGCAGCGCGCTGGGCGACGTCAACGGTGACGGCCAGATCAACGTGCTGGATGCACTGATGGTGCTGCAGGCCAGCAACGACCGGCTGAATCTGGACGCGGAGCAGTTCGCCCGCGCCGACCTGAACGGCAATAAGACGCTGGAGGCCGTGGAGGTGCTGACCATCCTGCAGTATGCCAACGGCATCATCGGCTCCTTGACGCTGTAAGGGGGCTGTTCCATGAAAGCAAAACGCGCATCCCGGCGCGCAGCGGCACTGTTGTGTGCCGCTGCGCTGCTGGTGAATCTGATCTCCACCGCATGGGCGGCCAGCGCCTTCCTGCGGGTGGGCAGCGCCTCCGCCGCGCCCGGCGAGACGCGCTCCGTGTATGTCAGCGGCTCTAATCTGGAGGCGCTGGCAGGCGTGCAGGGCATTGTCTCTTATGACGACACGGCGCTGGAGCTGACCGGCGCGGCGATGGTGGGAGCTTTTTCCGCCCTGGGGACGGTGAACACAGAGACGGCCGGACGGGTGTCCTTTAACGGCGCCTGTCTGGACGGCATATCCGGTTCCCAGAGCATCCTGCGGCTGGACTTCCGCGTGAAGGCGGACGCCGCAGCCGGGGAATACCTGCTGGATATCCTGATCGAAAACGCCTACAACACCGGGCTGGTCACCGTGCCGTTGAGCGGCGCGTCCGGCGTGTTCACGGTGACGGAGCCGCAGACCACCACCAAGACGCTGTATTTTTACAGCGACAGCAGCGTGTCCGCGCTGCACAAGGGCGAGCAGGTGAGCATCACCGCCCGCACCTATGGCAGCCAGGGGCTGGCTGCCGGTAAACTGGAATTCCGCTATGACGCCGCGCTGTTCACCTGCGTGGCGGCGGAGCCGCTGTCCGCGCTGTCCGGGGCGGTGAAGTCGCTGGACACCAGCCGGGCGGGGTATGTGTCCGCCGCCTTTGCGTCTGAGGAGGAAATACCCGGCGGCGAGCTGCTGCGGCTGACGCTGGAGGCGGTGGCCGACGTGGACGCGGACACCTCCGTGACCTTCGCGGCCTCCGAGCTGTACGACACGGCGCTGGCCGCCATGAACGGCATCGGCTTCACTCAGGCGCTGACCCTGCGCAAGACAGAGGTAACGCCGGAGACGCCCGCCCTGCGGGTGACCGTGCCCGCCGCTGCCCGTACCGATGAAACCATCACCGCTGTGGCTGTGCTGGATAGAGGCAGCGGCCTGGCCGGTGCCGATTTCTGCATTTCCTACGACACGGCGCTGCTGACATGCACCGGCGTGAAGGTGAGCGCGGGCACGGAGAGTGTGGACGGCGTGTATATCGAAACGAATCCACATACTGACGGCGGCCAGGTGAAATTCACCTTTATCTGCGCAAAGGGTTTTGCGGATAGGGCGGAGCTGGTGACCATGACGTTCCAACCGAAGAAGGAGGGAGCTGTCACCCTGACGCCCACCGTTACTACATCGGCTGTCGGCGCTGACCGTCGGCCCATCGCGCTGGACATGTGCGCCGCGTCCTGCGAGGTGAAGGATCCCTTCTTCGAGGTGACGTTCCGGGATGAGGACGGCACCGTTCTCTCGCGGCAGTCGGTTCGCTATCGTGCTGCGGCTGTGCCGCCGGACGCGGTAAAAGCGCCGGACGAGGCGCATCACTATGAACTGACCGGGTGGGGCGGCGACTATTCCAGCATCACCGCCGATGCGGAGTTCACCGCGCGGTACACAGCCATCCCTCACACCGAGGTCGTGGACAAGACTGTGGAGCCTACCTGTACCAAGACGGGACTGACCGAGGGCAAACACTGCTCGGTTTGTAATGCGGTGCTGGTGGAGCAGGAGGTCGTTCCGGCGCTGGGATTCACCGTTTCCGGGTCTGTTGTCGGTGTCACGGACAATGCCATGGTCACGCTGCTGAAGGATGGCGTCGTGGCGGCACGGGGTGACGTGCGGGCGGACGGCGGTTTCCTGCTGTCCGGGCTGCGGATCGGCGCGGGGACGTATACGCTGCGGGTGGACGGCGGCGGCTGCGTGGCGTGGGAAATGCCCGTTGCTCTGTCCGATGACAGCGGCAGCGCCAATGTCGCCTGTTTGCTGCTGCGCATTGGCGATGTCAACGGCGACGGCACCGGCGCGGAGGACGCGCTGCAATGCACGCTGGATCTGCAGACGCTGTACGACTATCTTGCGCTGCGGCAGGTGCCCGGTTCGTTCTGCGACAGCGCTGATGCGGCGCGGAATGAGCTGCTGGTACGGTATTTCCTGCGGCTGGCCGATGTCAACGAGGACGGGCAGGTGAACATTCTGGACTATCAGCGGCTGTATTTGCTGGCGAAGAATGGCTGATGAACATACGCAAATGCAAAAGGCGGCGCCCCACAGGGCGCCGCCTTTGTGTGTGATAGGGTTTTGTTTTTGGGGTGCAGGGAGGGACGTCGAGGACGCCGTCCCCTACGAGGCAGGACGGCGGGGGTGCCGGTTCCTGCGCGTTACAGGTGCTTTTCGGGGGTCTGCATGTCGCGGGCGATCTGCTTGGCGTAGCGCTCCTCCTCGCTGAACACGCAGCCGCAGTATTTCTGCATGTACAGCCCCAGCTCCCGCGCCTCCTGCTGCCCCTGACGGAAGCCGGGGCGGAAGTCGCGGTAGAGAAACGCCACGCCGTAGCGCCGCGCCATCTCCTCCGCCGTCTGACGCAGCAGCTCGTGGTTCTGGTAGGGGCTGACGAAGAGGGTGCTGGAAAAGCTTTCGAAGCCGTGCAGGGCGGCGTAGCGGGCGGTCTGCTCCAGCCGCAGGCCGTAGCATTTGCCGCAGCGGTGGTCGATGTCATCGGCCACGGCACGGCAGAACTCCCGCAGGCCGTAGTCCTCCTGCACGATCAGCTCCACGCCCACGGAGGGGGCGTAGGCCATCAGCGTGTCGCGGCGTGCCTTGTATTCCTGATAGGGGTGGATGTTGGGGTTGTACCAGTAGGACACCGGCTCGATGCCCTCCGCCCGGAGCAGCTGGATGCAGGCCACGGAGCAGGGCGCACAGCAGGTGTGCAGCAGCGTTTTGGTCATTTGTCTTTCCTCTTTTTGAAGGGTATGTGCAGCAGCTCTCGCAGCGGTCTGGCGGCGCGGGCGCGGGGCTGCATCAGGGACAGGAAGCGGGCGCAGACCTGACGGAAGGGTTCCTGCTCCAGGGCGTCGAAGAATTTTGTGCGGTCTACGGACACCGGGGCGGGGGAGCGCAGCGCCTGATCCGCCGCCACCGCCTCGGCCAGATCGAACCGGCGGCGGTGCAGGGGCAGGGAGTCGAAGATCTGGGCGCCCTTGGCGGTGTTTACCAGCAGCAGGGACATGCCCCGCTGCTTTTCCTGGGGGGAGATGTTGCCGCCGGTGATGTCGCACAGGGTCAGGTCGCCGGTGCGGTCGGTGCTGGTGTAGCCGCAGGTGTGGCAGGCCGGGCGCAGGAACAGGCCGCGGGTGATGCCGCGCCCCAGCTCCGAGCGCAGCAGCGGCGCGTCGTACTGTCCGCCGTTTTCAAAGGAGACGTGGAAGCGGCGCACGCTGTCGCCGCTGAGCTTGCCGCAGAAGTCCACGGTCAAGGGGCGCTGCTGCTTCACATAGGCCATGGAGCGCACCAGCTTTTCCCAGATGCCGGGGCTGCACACGCCGCTGCAGGCCACGTCGCAGGTGATGAGCCGCTCCGGGTGCTCGCCCAGATAGCGGTACAGGCCGTCCACCTGACAGGGGGTGCCGGAGAACAGCACCTGCCGCCCCTGATCCAGATACAGGCGCGTCTGCTGGTAGCTTTCGCCCACGTCGCTCTGCACGGGCTTGGCGCCCCGGAGACGGGGCAGGTCGTGGAGGTTTTTCACGGCGATGTGGCTGACCTTCAGCCCATCGTCCAGCGCCGCGCCGAACACCACGCCGCCGCCCTCCAGCACATACTCTGCCAGGGCGGAGAAGGCACCGCCGGCGGTGGAGCGGCGGCGCACGTCCTCGTCACCGTTCCATACAGCGAAGGCGGCCGGCTCTGTGCGGGGCTCCCGCTGCTTCAGAACGGGGCAGATGTGGGTGCAGTGGCCGCACTGGACGCAGCCGTCCGTCACCTGCGGGTAGAGGAAGCCCTCCCGATCCGGGATCATGCGGATGGCACCCTTGGGACAGCCGTTGCAGCAGGCGGCGCAGCCGGTGCAGCGCTCATGGGGCGCCAGCTGGGGCGCGGTATTCAACTCGGTCATGGCGGCTACCTCCTGAATTACGCATATAACGCTATTCTACCACATGGCAGGAAAAAGCACAAGTGCGGGGAACTGTCCGTTTTTCGGGACAGTACTCCTGTTATGATGGGTACAGTCAAGAAAAGCAGGAGCCAAGAACATACAGGAGGTGCTTTATGTATAAGTTTTTTGATTATCTGCTGCCCGATCTGCCGGTAAAGGCCATCGGCGAGCTGGCGGGCTATATCCGGCGGTTTACGGCCATGCAGCGCAGCGACATTCCGGTGGAGGGACACATGGGGGACGTGGCGTTCTGCGCCACCCAGCAGCCCTCCGGCGACGTGCGGGTACACTGGGTGCAGGTGGCGCGGCAGCGCATCCCGGTGGATGCTACGGTGTGAGAGGGGAATAGGAAGCGCCCCCGGCTAAGGCCGGGGGCGCTGGTGTTTGTGTCAGGTTGTGGGGTCGGGTTCGGATTCGGATCCGGCAGCAGGGGTGCCAGCATCGGGGCCGGTATCGCCAGTGTCGCCGGGCTCGGAGGTTCCGGCTTCACCGGTGGGACCGGACGTGGGGTTGGTTTCGCCGGTGCCGGAATTGTCTTCGTCAGCGGGCTGCGAGGTGACTTTGTCACTGCCGTTGGCGGCATCAGATGCCGTGGTATCCGGGGTGGAAGGTGCATTGCCGTATTCCGTGGTTAACACTGTGTTGGGGATGGGGGATTCGGTCGCTTGAGCGCTGGGATCAGTCTGCGTGATAGCCAGCTTCAAAGCGAATTTGTAAGTCGTTTGTTCAGTAGAGGAACAAGTTAGCTTGAGGACGGCATATACGGTAACAGGACTATTGTTTTCAGTCGCCGCAGGAACATCAAAGACTACTTCCTGCGGAGAATATGAATCAGGGGCGGGATTGGCAGTAATAAGATCACTTTCGGTCAAAGCAACATCTACGCCTTCGGGGGATTTCTTGCTCTGGCACCCGGCTAAAGACAGATTTCCAATGTTGCCGGTTTCCTCGGAAGCCGTAAGAGTGAATTTGTACTTGAGGGGAATGGTGCTGTTGCTCACCAGCTTCAAATAGGCAACCTGACCATCCGCAGAAGAAAGGGAGCCGCCGCCGAACAGAGTGGTGTTGCTGGGATTCAGGCGCTGCCAGTTGTTAGGGACGCCCTCTGCATCGGAAAGATCGGTGCAGTAATACACGGTGGTAGAAAAGTTGGCAGAGGTGATCGTATACACGCCGGTTTGCAGGGAGTCGCTGAACCAAGCCATCGTCGTCCCGACCAGCATGACTGTACTCAGAAACATGCAGAGAATGCTGACGCACAGAGAGCGGTACAGGCTGGGTTCCTTTGGCTTGCTGTTCCGAGGGCAGAGCCTGTGCGGACGATACATTTTCATAATGGTACTTCCTTTCTTATGATCTGACACGGAGCAGCGCTTTCGGGCTGCGTTACCTGGTCTCGGCAGGCTCCGGCGCGCTTTCCGTGGTGTCGGTCTGCGGTGTTTCCGGCTGAGCGGCGGGGGCGCTGTCCGGTACAGGGGCGGCGCCGTCTTCGGGGGCGTTCTGCCCCAGCTGGGCGCGCAGTGCCTGCAGCTCGGCCAGCATTTCGGCGCTCTGGCGGCGCTCCTCGGCGATCTTGTCCTTCTCCGCCTGCAGCTCGGCCATCTGCTCGCCCTTATAGCGGCGGAACAGGCGAACCGTCTCCACAGACTGGGACAGGATCAGCAGGGCGAAGGGGACGAAGATGCAGAGTATGTAGCCGGGCGTGGTTTTGAGGAAGTTGAAGAACTTGCCCACGCCGGCCAGATGCCCGGCGTACTTGCCCAGCACGTCCATGTAGGTGACAACGGCGGTGTCGTCGGTGCCGGTGGTGGTACCGTAGGTGATGAAGCCCGGCTCGCCGTCGGCGGTGGTGGTCAGGGAGCGGATCTTATGGGTGACGGTCTGGCCGTAGTTCTCGTCGTTGGTGCTGGTGAAGGCGATGATGTCGCCGGGCTGGAGCGTGGCGGGATCAACGTCGCGGGTGAGCACCAGATCGCCGGCCTTGAAGTCGGTGGCCGACATGGAGTCGGACAGGACGATGAACGCGCGGTAGCCGAACAGCTGCCGGTCGGAACGGTTGAAGGTCAGCACGGAGATCACGGTGAAGATCATCATGCAGATGGACAGCACCATCAGCACGGTGGTGAAGATACGCAGGATCTTTCCGAGAGTTTCTTTCATGGGGTGGCTCCTATGTCAGTTACTAAAGATTTTATTGGTGTTATTCCTTACCTGTGTGCCGCGGGCATAGAGGTCAAAGGATAACATTTTGTCCTGAAGGTCGTTGCCGGCATCTTGGGAGAAGCGGAAAACAGCGGTAAACCACACGGTGTCACCAGCGTCCAGACTGCTGTCGGCCACAGGAGCGCTGCTAAGATCTAAAGCGGAAAGCTTGCCGGAAAACAGAAGCACACCGGTATCCTTATAAGTAATCTCCACGTCCAGAGCATTGGCGAGGGCGTTGTTTTCGGGTGTATCTTCGTAGCCTGCGTATAACTTGTAGTAGGCCGCAGCGGAACCAATATTTTTCAGATAAAAGTCCCGTTTGATCCTGAACCCCGGCTCTGAAAAATTGGATTCATTCGCGTGCTCCGCATCTGGATTTGTCATGTCAACGACAGCAGCACCACCGTTGAGATCCAGCTTGACCGTTCCGGTAGTAAAAACACGCTCAACACTGATCTGAGTACTGATAGCAAGGGTGGTGACGATCAGACCCAGCGCCAGCAGAACGGTCAGCAGAGCGCTGCTGAGCCAGCGGCGGCGGGTGTCGGTGCGCTTGGCAGAGGTATCAGTCATGATGCTCCCCCTTTCTGCGGCGGAGCACCAGCACCGCCAGCAATGACAGGGACACCAGCGCCGCGCCGCCCATCAGGAACGGCGAGAAATCGTCGCCGGTCTTGGGCGGCTTGACGATGATCGTACCGCCGCCACCGCCACCGCCGCCTCCGGTGTCATCCAATTGCCATGTCAGTAGCAGACTGAATCTCCGACCTTGGTAACGGTTGTCCGCTTCTTCGTTCAGCTTGAGAATCACGGTGTAGGGAACCTTGGCAGGAGAGGAGCCGGGGACAGAAGTGGTAACACCTTTTCCGACTTCATCAGCTAAGCCAGCCAAACCACCGCTGTAAATAACAGTATCACCTTGTTTCACAGTCATGCTCAGCTGAGAAGAAAGCTTTTCGGGTTTGTCCTCCTTCTGCACATCAAGGTCAGAACGGGGCAGTTCAGGGTCATCTTTCAGCGCGGCGGTGAAGCGGATGGTAGCTGTGCCGCGGAAGCGGGCGTTTACGTCAAAAGTTTCAGTCCAGGTGTCGCCGGGCAAGAGCTGCTTGTTGACGTCCATAGTGAGCTGACTGTTGGGGAGAGAGAGGTCGCCGGTCAGCGGGACTGCCGAATATCCACCCGTTTGCGGTGACGCAGCATCATCAAAAATAGCAGAAAGCGCCGTGCGGGGCAACGTCAGGGACAGCGGCTCCGCCGTCTCGATACGGTTGTCCGGCGACACAGCGTCCGGCTTGGCGCGCACCAACAGCACCACCGCCAGCACCACCAGAGCGACCAGCAGCAGGATGAGAAGCGCGATATTCAGTTTTCTGCGCGAGGCTGCCCCCATCTGTTTCATATTTCACACCCCAGAAATGATATGCGGAATTTTTCGCCTACCAATCGAACTTATCACGGATTCTTACTGCCTAAGTGTACCACAGCGGAGGGGGAAATGCAAGAGGGCGGCGGACGTTTTTGGGGCAAAATCCTTGTAAATAACAACAAATATCCTTGCGCGGCGTTGTGCAAAAGGGAGAATTGCCGGGAATTTCGACGGGAGACATACAAAATTTCAACAATGCTGCGGAATCTGTCTTTGAGTAGGAGAGGAAGCCGGGGGTGGTTTGCTGCGGGGCGGGGCCGCGTCCGCAGGGGGTGTCGTTTGCCTCTTGACAGCCTCTGCGCAGGGTGCTACAATGCGAAAAGTAAGAAAAGTTATACCAATCCAACCGAAAGGAGCGAGTATATGGGACGAAACGACCGGTACTTTATGAGCAGCGTGAAGATCGGCCCCAAGGGGCAGATCGTCATTCCCAAGGAGGCGCGGGACATGTTCGGGCTGGAGCCGGGGGACACGCTGGTGCTGATGGCAGATAAGAAGAAGGGGCTTGCGCTGCAAACCGTAGACAAGCTGAACCCGCTGATGAAGACCGTGTTCAACAGCCTGCCCAGCGAGGACGGGGAGGTGGACGACGAATGAACGTGTTGGAGGTACTGGGGCTGACGAAGCGCTACCCGGCGTTTACCCTGAATAGCGTGTCCTTTGCCGTACCGGAGGGGGCGGTGATGGGCTTCATTGGGCGTAACGGCGCGGGCAAGTCCACCACGCTGAAATCCATTCTGGGCATGGTGCATCCGGACGGGGGCGAGGTGAAGGTGTTCGGCATGGACTACGCTGCCAACGAGCGCGCCATCCGGCGGGAGCTGGGCGTGGTGCTGGGCGGTATCGACTTCTACCCGAAGAAGAAGATCCGTGTTATCACCGACGTCACCCGCCGGTTCTACGACAACTGGGACGAGGGTAAATACCGCCACTATCTGAATCTGTTCGCCATTGACGAGGAAAAGCGGGTGGATCAGCTGTCCAGCGGCATGAAGGTCAAGTACATGATCGCCCTGGCGCTGAGCCACAACGCCCGGCTGCTGATCCTGGACGAGCCTACCAGCGGCCTTGACCCGGTGAGCCGGGACGAGCTGACGGAGCTGCTGCGCCGTCTGGTGGCGGACGGTACGCGCAGCGTGCTGTTCTCCACCCATATCACCTCCGATCTGGAGAAGTGCGCCACCCACATCGCCTTTATCAAGGACGGCGAGATGCAGTATACCGGCTCGCTGGGCGATTTCCGCGACCACTATAAGAACGTGGGCGTTACGCTGGAGGATATCATCGTACATGTGGAAAGGAGGCCGTTGGATGAAGGCGCTATTATATAAGCAGCTGCGGCTGGTGTGTCATCCCATGACGCCGGTTTTCTGCCTGTTCGGTATCATGGTCATCATCCCCAATTACCCCTACACCGTGATCTTTTTCTACGTCACGCTGGGGCTGTTCTTCAGCTTCCTGAACATGCGGGAGCAGAAGGATCTGTACTACACGGCGCTGCTGCCGGTGCCCAAGCGAGACGCGGTGAAGGCCGGGTGCCTGTTCACGGTGCTGATCGAGCTGACGTCGCTGGTGCTGCTGGCGCCCTGCTGCCTGCTGGCGGCGCGTTTGCAGCCGGGCAAGGACAATCTGGTGGGGCTTGACCCTAATCTGGCGCTGTTGGCGGCAGGGTTTCTTCTGTATGCGCTGTTCAACGCCGTGTTCCTGCCCTCCTTCTACAAGAACGGCTACAAGGTGGGCGTGGCCTTTGTAAAGGCCACCATCCCCATGGCGCTGCTGATGCTGGTGATGGAAGCCCTGCCCCATATCCCCGGCCTGACGTGGCTGGACGACATGGACGCAGCCACCCAGCTGCGGCTGCTGCCGGTGCTCATCGGCGGTATTCTGATCTACACGGGCTGCACGCTGCTGACGTTCCGGGCAGCGGCGAGAGCCTATGAAAAAGTGGATATGTGAGTGGGAGCGCGGCCGAAAGGCCGCGCTTTAGCTTGGCGGAAAAGACCGTTCGGACTTTTCCGCCAAGCTGACCGCAAAAACGCAAAATAAAAACAATATTTTATTTTTCGAT
>ENA-UOJS01001551-UOJS01001551.1-human-gut-metagenome-genome-assembly--contig:-C74-NODE-1551-length-18540-cov-7.736922_pt1 | contig 18540 bp, 18 predicted proteins | sample MGYA00242355_ERZ723902 | MGnify/ENA metagenome assembly ERZ723902 | reverse complement strand
AGATCGCGGTCTGTATCCTCGGCTATGTGCTTGTGCGGCACAAGCCGATTCAAGAGGAACGGAAGCAAGAGCAGGACGCGCAGAAGCCGGAGCCGTCCGAGGACGAGCGCCGTATGCAGGAGCAAATGCAAAAAATGATGGACGGCATGAATAATATCTTCGGGTATGACGGCAGGCCGCAGGGTGACAAGCGATGAAGGAAAAAATGACGCCTGATAAGGCGTATCGCAGATATGACAAAGGCGTACAGGTCAACACACAGCTGAACTTGTACGACACGGTGCAGAAGAACGAAAACTTCTTTATCGGCAAGCAGTGGGAGGGCGTAGAAAGCAACGGCCTGCCGACGCCGGTTTTCAACTTTTTAAAGCGCGTGGCGTTGTTTCAGATCGCGACAATCTCCAGCGACAACCTGTCCATGCAGGCATCCCCGCTCGGCTCGACCAGTATGTATTCGCTCGGCGATCTTGAGAAGGTCGCCGACGTTATGAATAAGCAGTTTGCGGCTATTTTTGAGCGGAACAAGGTCGTGACGCTGACGCGCCAGTTCATGCGCAATGCGGCGGTTGACGGCGACGGTGCGACGTATACATACTTCGACCCGGATATTGAAACCGGGCAGGAGGCCAAGGGTGATATTGTCACGGAGATCATCGAGAATACGCGCGTGATCTTCGGCAACCCAAACGACCGGCGCGTGCAGACGCAGCCGTATATCATCATCCCGCGCCGCCTGATGGTAGAGGAAGTTCGCCGCATGGCCAAACGCAACGGAGCCAAAAAGGACGATCTCGACCGGATCCGGCCTGATACCGAAGACTTCAACAACCAGATGGACACATTGCAGGACAAGCTTTGCACCCTCATTGTCTATCTCTGGAAGGACGAAGACACCGGGACGATCCACAGCTATCAGTGTACGAAGGACGTGGAGGTAGAGCCGGAGAAGGACACGGAACTGAAGCTTTACCCGATTACATGGATGCCGTGGGACTATGTGCAGGACTGCTACCACGGACAGGCGCTGATCGCAGAGCTGATCCCGAATCAGATCTTCGTCAATAAGCTGTTTGCAATGTCTATGCTGTCCCTTATGACAACGGCGTTCCCGAAGATCGTCTACGACAAAACACGCGTTGGCCCGCGCTGGGACAGCCGCGTCGGCGCGGCCATCGGCATTAACGGCGGCGACGTCAATAACGTCGCAAAGATCCTTGACCCGGCGACGATCAGTCCGCAGGTCTCGCAGTTCATCGACAGTGCGATCAATTATACGCAGAACTTCATGGGCGCGTCTGACGCGGCGCTCGGTGACACGCGCCCGGATAACACATCGGCTATTGTGGCCCTACAGCGGGCATCGAACGCGCCGCTGGAGCTGGTCAAGCTGAATATGTATGAATCCATTGAGGACTTGGGGCGCATTTATCTTGACCATATGCGCGTGTACTACGGTACGCGGTATGTTCAGGTGAAGATGTTGACGAAAGACCAGCTGAACTCTCAGCCGCTCGGCATGACACTCCCGGAACAGGACTTCAACACGCCGTTTGACTTTGAGATTCTGAACAAGATCCCGCTTTCGCTGAAGCTGGACGTCGGCGCGTCGGCTTATTGGTCGGAGATCACGACGGTGCAGACGCTCGACAATCTGCTCATGCAGGGCAAGATCGAGCTGGTAGATTATCTGGAACGGATTCCGGAGGGCTATGTTTCCAAGCGGCAGGAGCTGATCGACAAGCTGAAAGGCAATCAGGCCATGTCGCAGATGAATCAGGGCGCGACAAATGGGAACCTTGTTCCCGCCACACCGCAGCCTGGGGAGATCCCGGTCAACGGCGGCAGCGGCTACGGGGAACTTCAAAGGGCACTTAACGAAACGGGGGTGGCATAAGTGAGCATTCCGACACTGGATACTGATCTCAGTATCATTCAGAAGCTGGACGATTATCCGAACGACGTCGGCGGTCTTTCGGCTGCGCAGCTGAAAGCCAAGTTTGATGAGGGCGGGCTTGTCCTGCAAGTTTATATCAACACCGTCCTTATCCCGGCCCTGATCGCCTCGAATCTGCCGTTCACGCCGACGGCTGCGGTCAATGCCGCCACCATTCAGGCGGCGATTGAAAACGTGCAGGCGCAGCTTGCGGGCATTTCCGCCGGTTCCATCCCGAACAACACGGTCGGCATGGAAAAGCTGACGAAGCAGGTACAGGACGCAATCAACGCAGGTGGCAGTGCAGGTACCGCGATCGTCACTCTGCAAGAAATTGTCGTGAAGCTTTTAGATCAGACGCGTAAGAATTCGAGGGATATCTCTACAATTAAATCTGAAAATCAGCTGCGTGATGTACAGCTGCAGAAGATCGACGAGAAAGCGGAAAAATCAGCTGGTTCCACATTTAATTTGACTGTTGCAGGATGGTCAGACAAGAAGCAGAAGACTGTTCTTACAATCGGAACAGGGCGGAATATCGCGGTCGGCCTTGACACGTCGGCGACACTAGCACAATGGCAAGAAGCGGCCAAATGTGGGGTAAAAGTCTATGGCGCAAATGAAACGGGGATTACCTTCTCCTGCGATACTGTGCCGACAGTTGATATTCCGTGCGCGTATATCCAGATGTAAGGAGGGCTTGACGTGATTGATTTATTCCCGAAGCAGATCAGTCCGGACGAGAAAACGATCAACGACAAGATCGGCAGAACCACAGCTGTCACAGAGGAGGACACGAACTACACGTCCTACATGGCACGCGGCGAAGCGTTGTTTGCGGCAGAAACCACGCCGATTGTCAACGGCCAAATCGCGTGGCAGTATGAATGAGGCTTGCGAGTATGGGGCATAGAACACTGATTAACGGCACGGCCTACACGGTTAAAAGCGGCACCGCAAAGATTGATGGAACTGGTTACAGGCTTTACGGTGGAAGAACGATGGTTGGCGGAACGTCATACAATATCAAATTAAGCTACCCAGTGCAAGTTACCGTGACGACAAAAAATGCGAGTGCAAATAACTGGGGCTATGTGCTTATAAAGGGGAAAAAAAGAACCGAAGGGACGTTTGAACTGGAGAGGGGAACGTCCATTACGCTAGCAGCAGGAGGGTCTTCCAATTCTGTTGCAAGAATATTCATAAACGACTACCCTGTGGCTGAAAAGGCGTCTGGCACGATGGGCGAGGTTAACTACGAGTATCTGTTGATGGGAAACTGCAATATTGTTATAGACAGATCCAGCAGCTTAGAATATGGGAGCAAGGCGGATGTAACCCTCAAAACATTATGACGGAGGTATGTATGATCTATTTTAAGGCAAATGGGACAGAACACCCGGCAAGTATCGACGGAAAGCTCGTTGATCGGGACTGGGGCGGGCGTGAGAGCAAGGCCGTCACGCTAGAAACGACGTATGCAGCTGCCGTGCAGCTGTTTGTGAACGGACTGCATTGGTATATCGTCGAACGCGACACCATCCAGGTATACGATGAAAGCGGCCAGCCGACGGGCGAAACACGGGAATCTGTGCAGGAGTGGGACAACTCCGATTACTGCGTCGCAGGCCCGATCACGGACAACCGCGATGGGACGTGTACCTGCAAGATGGGCAAGAAAACGGAAACGGAGTTGTTGCGCGAAGTCTCCGCCGATGCGGAGCAGGCTGCGAAAATTCTTCTTGGGGAGGCTGAATGATGGCTACATATACCGAAAGAGCACGGGCGCTGCGTCCGTACATCGTCAAAGCGGCTGCAAGTCTGAGCGACGATGACGCGCTGAATGCAAAGGAACTGTATGCCCGCTGGGCACCGAATATGACGGTCAAGCCCGGGGACAGGCTCGTCTTTGCAGACAACGGCGTAGACAAACTGTACCGCGTCAACAAGGATCATGGGCACACCACACAGACCGGCTGGGAACCGAATATATCCCCTGCGCTGTTTACCGTCATTGACGAGACGCACGCGGGCACGCACGACGACCCGATTCCGGCGTCTCGCGGCATGGAATACACCTACGGTCTGTATTACACAGACCCGGAAGACGGCAATCTGTATCTCTGTGAGCGCACCGGCTCCGCAGCGGGGGACAAGATAACATTGCAGTATCTCCCGCATGAACTTGTGGGACAGTATTTCACGGCAGCATAAGAGGTGCTGAATGAGAATCAATGACGGTAATATTTGGAAGAAACCGGCGCTGGATTCACCGGTAGGAAATGGCGGGAGGCTGCAACTGCGTCAACCTCGCGGGAATGATATCACTCTTCCATGGCAGCCGCCGGGCGGGCAGGCCGTTGTAAAAAGCGTGCAGCAGCCGACGCAGAGCGACAACCCCGCAGGCGGAAGCTCTAACGGTGTTGCGGAAAGCTACATGGAAAACTGGACTGCCTATGATGGAAACAAGCGGTTCGGGAACACGCAGTCCCCGGAGGCTTCTGCAAATCAGGGCAGCGGGAATCAGGGCGGCTCACTGGTGCAGGGCAATCTTTCCACAGCAGACATACCGAGGACGCTTGACCCGGAGTTCTCTTTTGGCCCGGGCAAAACGCCCGGGGTAGACACTACGCCGGTCAATCCGCCAGCAGGCGGTCAGCAGCAGCCGGGATTCGGCGGAACAACGCGGCCCCCGACCGGCGGAGCAGTAAACCGCGACCCGCTAGACCCTAGTATCGGCGTTTCGCAGGGCGGAGCAGGCGGCGACATTGACCCGGGATTTACGCCCGGCAATAAAACAAGCACCGGAACCGACGTTGGCGCAGCGGTCGGCGCTGGCTCTTCTGCCGGAGGCGGCACCATCTACGACTGGTACAGAAAGTATCTGAACCAGCTCGGAGATTATAAAACGCCGTCCGCGACCAGTCAGGAAGAAATGATCCGCAAGATGTACGAAGCCAGCCTTGCGGCAAACAAATCCCAGCTGGAAAGCGACTACAACCAGAATCTTTCCGATCTCGGCGCGGAGGAAGGCAAGCTCGGCAGCATCTATTACGAGCAGCAGCGGCAGGCACAGGCGGAAGCAGACCGCAACCGGCAGGCATTTCAGGAGTACGCGAACGCGCGCGGCCTGAACTCTGGCACGGGCGGACAGGCGGAGCTTGCCCAGCAGAACCAGCTCTCTGCGAACATGAACAATCTGCGCCAGTCTGAGGCGGAGAAGCGCGCCGAGATCGAGCGTCAGCGACAGCTTCTCGGACAGCAGTATCAGAGTGCGATTCAGAAAGCGCAGGCCGACAACGACCTGAATCTTGCAAAGGCCCTGTACGAAGAGGCCGTCCGCGTGGACGAAAGTCTTACAAGCGCGGCAAAAGCCGACGCAGACCGTGCGCTTCAGATGTTCAATATCCTCAACAGCTCTGTCATGAGTTCCGCCGGAAGCAACGCTTCTGCGTATGCTGAACTTCTCGGTATCAGCGGCGGCAATACGGAGCAGCTCAACGAAATGTACAACAAGGCGCAGCAGATCGTATCCTCCGGCGGGTATTACGGCAAGAGTTCGTCCGGCGGCAGTTCGTTCAAGCAGGCCACGCAGGATGAGATCGAGTGGGCAGAGTATTACATCAACATCATCAACAAAGCAGGCGGCATCGACAACGTTGAAAATTACCTTGCGACGAACTACAAGAGTTATGGTATCCCTTACCAGAAAGTCAGCAAGACTACGGCCAGTATGGCCAAAACGGCAAGGGGGTATTCGACTAACAAGTATGTGATCGGGAGCGAAAAGGGCAAAGGTATCGCCGGAAATCTGCAAGTTGGAAACAAATATTACGCTTCGGACGGCTCTGTATGGCGGAAATCGCCGAACGGCAAGGTTTACGTCACGAAAGACGGCGTAGAAATGGAAGCGGATATCAAGGGATAAGGGCATATGGCTGATTATTTTATCAACTCCGATAAGGGCAAGGAGCTTGCGAACAGGCTACAAGCGGGCGATATGGCGGAAGCTTCCGACGGTTCTCTTTGGAAAAAGGAAGCCGACGGAAGCATTACCGTCACGAAGAACGGGCAGACCATGACCGGCAGAGTGGGCGTATCCGCGCCCGCTGTTTCTGCTGCGCCTGACTACACGCCTGCACAGTCCCAGCCCTTTTCTACTCCGGTTCTGGACAGCACGAATCAGGCTGCACCGTCGTCTTCCCTGCGGCAAGACACGATGCGGAACGCAATCACACCGGCGCAGACGGAACAGGTGCTTGCGTCTGAAAAGGCGCGGCAGGCGACGGACGCGGTAACTGCCGGACTGACGCAGGACGGAGAAAAAGCCAAAATCAGCGACGAGCAGCTGAATCAGGCGGTTCAACAGGCTATGCAGCCAGAGTATAGAATCGGTTCAGCCAAAGGTGTTTCTCTGTCAGAAAAGTTACAGAGAGCCGGGGACATGGCAGAAGCTTCCGACGGTTCGCTATGGACGCGAAACGAGGACGGCAGTATCACTGTCAAGAAAGACGGCAAGACCTACACAGCCACCATTGACCGCGAAGCTGCGAAACGCGACGCGCAGCAGGCAGCTGCCCCGGCCAGCCCCGGAACCGGCTCTGCGGGCGGCTCGTACTCCGGCGGTTCCGGTACATACGCTTCCAGCACCTCCGGCACGAAAAAGAGCGCGGCGAAGTCTGCACCAGCATCTACCGGCCCGGACGTTGCAACGCTGCGCAAGCGGGCCGCTTCCGCGCAGAAGGACATGGCGGACATTGCCCGGCAGATCTCCGCGAACAAGGCGCGCGGCAAGAGCAGCGGCGACCTCGAAAGCAAGTACGCCGAGGCAAAGTCACGATATGACACGGCAAGGGCGCAGATCAACGCCGCCAGCGCCGAACTGACGCTTGTAAAGAAGGCGACGGCCCCGGAGATCAAAGCCGCTGCGGCAAGCGGGCAGAACGCGCGGGATTCCTATTCCGTTCAGTACACCGACACGCCGAGCCGTGCAGAAGTCATGCGTTCGTATCAGGAGCGCAAGGAAGAGGCACAGAAAGAGGCCCGGAAAAATGCGTGGCAGAGCCTCCCGACGGTGGCGGACGCAGACCGGTTCACGATCAACGAAGCGGCAGACGCACAGACCAGAGGGGCGGAACAGCAGTTTTTTGATTCCGCTCGGAGAGAGCTTCAGCAGAACGCTTGGCGCAGCCTGCCGATGGTGCGGGATGCTGAACGGTTCAGTATCCCTTCTCAGACGGACAGCCTCATGCAGCAGGCGATCGCGCAGCGGCAGAGCGCGGCCAAGCCGCAGACCGACAAGGGGATCGGCGGAAAGCTTTTCACCATGCTTGGCGCAGGCCTCGGTCAGTTCAACGCTTCTATTGCCAACTTTGCCGACGCCGCAGCGACGACAGTCGAAACAGTAGAAAGTTATTTAAACGGCGGGTTTACAAAGGACGGGAAGTTTGTAAAAGGAGATTCGGCGTTCACAAGTTCCCTTTTACAGCCGATCCATGCTTGGGCAAAGTACACCCAGCGCACGTCCGATTCGCTGAACAAACGCTCCGCAGCAAACTGGAGCGATACGAAAGCGGGCAGCGTTGCAAACACGATCGGAACCGGTGTCATTGCAGCGCTGCCGCAGGCTGCGCTTGCGCTTTTGACGCTCGGCACTTCGAGCGCAGGAACGCTGACGCAGGCCAGCTCCGGCCTTGCAGGCAGCATCGAAACCGTTATGCGGCGGATCTCCAGCGACCCATCGTATTGGCTTTCATTTATGCAGGAAACCGGCGGTAACTTTGCAGAGGCAAAGGGGGCCGGAGCGACAGACGAGCAGGCCATTCTGGCGTCTACGATAGCTGGCCTTGCAAACGCCGCAATCGAAGTTGGTGGAGGTCTGGAAAACAACGACTGGATGAACGACGGCACGCTTTCTGCGCTCAGCAAGGCGAAAAACCTGATCAAGGGCGCGGCCGAAGAGGGCGGCGAAGAACTCATTCAGAACCCGATCAGCCGCGCCATGCAGAAGCTAGTCTATGACGGAGATCGGGAGTGGCTGTCACTCGACAATACGGCGCAGGGCCGGGACGCTGTTTTCAACCCGTATCAGTCAGCCGAGGAATTTGCAACCGGCGCAGCAGTCGGCGGCATCCTCGGCGCGGGGAACTTTGCGCTGAATCGCGCGCTCGGTTCGCGCAGCCAGAATCAGGCGCAGAACCCCCAGCTGACACAGGACGAAATGCTTGACGCGTCTATTCAGGCCGCGCTGCGCGGCGAAACGCTCACAGGCCCCGCACAGGCCGCGAATCAGAACACCCAGCAAACGACGCAGCCCGCGCCGGAACGCGGCGCAGATGGCGTTATAACAGGCAATGAGGCGTCTGCATTGGACGAGGCCATGCGCAGCGCGTTTACCGAGGCACTGAGCGGCATTTCTTCCGATGTTGCAACGAATAAGCCGCAGAACGTGAAAAATCTGCTCAATGCAACGAAAGAGCAGATCACAAGGTTTATTCAGAATGCGTTCAATAAGCAGAACCAGTTCCAGTATCTAAAGATCTCCGACGTTTCGCCGGAGCTGGCAGAAACGCTGCGTGCAGCTGGAATCAATGTTGATGGGTATGCGCATGCCCTACGCGACAACGATATCCGGCACGTGGAAAGCTCGCACGGCTCGCAGTCGAACGACAAGTACAAGGTCACGGCCGATATGCTGGGGAACGCGCAGAATGTCATTGACAATTACGATGTTCTGTACCGCGGATACGACACAAAGAACGGGAATCCCACTATCGCATATGAAAAACGCATGGGGAACCGGACATTTTATGTCGAGGAAGTACTTGATGATGGAGTGCTCGGAACGAAGCAGATGCTTGTTACGGGTGAGGACAGCAAACCTAGCTTCCTGAAAAAAATGCAAAAAATAGCTAGTGTTTCCGACGATACCGATGTGCCCGCTCGAAGCGGATCAACAGGCCAAAGCCCCCCCGGCAAACACGTCCCAGACGCCCCGTATAACACTAGCTACAATCCCACTGTAGCACAACCGGGGAATTCTGTCAACCAGAATGTTTCGGCAAATGACATGGGCGCGATGCGCAGTCAGTTTGAATCTGTGCCGAAGCAGTCCCAGACGCAGAGCAACACCATCGGCAGCATGGAAGCCGACTGGAACGTGCCGGAATCGCAGCGAACGCCCATTATGTACGACACCATTTCCGAGGCGAAGAGCCTTGACAACGCCCGTCTGCGGCTGGCGCAGGATTACGCCGGGGAAATGGCCGAGCTGCGCGGAAAGCATAATTGGAGCGGCGAAGAGGTTGACATGGGCATGACGATCCTAGACAACTACCGCAGGGCAGCGGAGCAGACCGGCGACTGGACGGAGTATTCCAACTGGCGCAAGGAAGTTTCTGCGCACGGCACGGCAGCCGGTCAGGCATTGCAGGCCTACGCCAAGTATTCCCGGCAGACGGGCGGCGGCATTGTTGCGGACGCTTCTGCGGCGCTGGAACGGGCGGCGAAGAAGACCAACAAAGCCGAGATCATGAACCGCGTCAACGCGCTTGCGCAGCAGTACGACGCGGCGGTCGGCACCGGACAGGAGAATGCGAAGGTCAACGTCAACGATCTGGTCGGCATTATCAAAAGCGCAAGCACAGTCCGGAAGACCGGTACGCTCATCGGCAATAAGACCTCGCCCATTGTCAACTGGGCCATGAACCGCATTGCGAACTATGCGCGTGCGGAAGCACAGTCCGGCGGCGGGGAAAACCTCGACTTTCTCAAGACGTTTGCAGCTGACAGTATCTACAACATCGCAGCGGATACAAGAACGGTTTCCGCAGGCGAGAAGGTAAAGACTGTGCGGCGTGCGGGTATGCTGTCCAAGGTTTCTACTGTCATGCGGAACCTTGTTTCCAATAACGTTTTCGACCCGGTCGATAGCGTTGCACGGAATATTTCTGTTCCGCTGGATATGCTGGTATCCACGATTACCGGCACGCGCAGCGTCGCGGGCGATACGTCGTGGTTCTCGGCGGCAAAGCGCAAAGGCTCCATGGACGGGCTTGCTCGTGCCTGCATGGAGGTCGGCCTTGACGTCGATACCTCCGGGGGTATGGGCAAGTATGAGAACACCGCAAACCGCACCTTTAAAATGTCCGGCGGCGTGTTCTCGAAACTCATGTCTGTCTGGGAAGCGTATGAGGGCTATGCCCTGAACGCGACCGACGAATTCCAGAAGGGCGGTATCGAGGCCAGCGTCCAGAAGGGAATTGACCAGCTCTATGAAAAGGGAAAAATCAAGGATGATTCTCTGCGCGACGCGGGCAAGCAGGAAGCACTTTACCGCACGTTTCAGGATAAGACCGTCCTGTCCGACGCGGCAATCGGCGTCCGAAACGCGCTCAACAAGGCGCATATCGGCGATATCGGCGCGGGCGATATTGTGCTTCCGTTCGCGCAGGTTCCGTCGAACCTTGGCGCGCGGGCGATCGAGTATTCTCCTGCCGGTCTGCTCGTTTCCACCGCAGATTTCATCAATATGCTTGATTCCGCGAAGAAGGGAAATTTGACAGCGGCGCAGCAGGCAAAGGCGGTGCAGGGCGTAGGCCGTGCACTGACCGGCTCCGGCATGATCGCCATTGCTGCGGCTGGCGCGCTTCGCGGATGGCTGAAAGTGACCGGCGACGACGAAGACAAGAACAAGGACGCGCTCGGAAAGACGCACGGCCTTGACGGGACACAGCTGAATATCAGCGCGGCGCTCCGTGACCTTCGCGGTGAAAGCGCTGAATGGCAGAACGGCGACACGCTGCTGTCCATCGGGTTCCTCGACCCGCTCAACGCGCAGCTCACGACCGGCGCACTGATCGCAGATGATATCCGCAGTGAAGCGGGCGTGACGGCTGGCCGTGTGCTCGGAAATTCCCTGTCCGGCGCGTTGCAGTCTGTCTTGGATACGCCGGTCATGTCCACGATGCAGGATGTTGTAAACACCTATCAGTACAGCGACGCGAGCACGCCCGGCGGAAAAATGCTGGGCGCCGCGCAGAAGTACGCCGCGAACCAGCTTTCCAGTGTCATTCCGAACGCGCTGCGCGGCATTGCGCAGGGCCTCGACGATACAGAGCGGAACGCCTATTCTTCAGATAACGTCTGGCAGCAGGCGGTTGACAACGCGAAAGCGTCTATCCCCGGCCTGCGTGAAACGCTCCCAGCAAAGACCGACGTATGGGGAAATCCTGTCAGGAACGAGGGCGGCGTCCGCAACTTCCTGAACCGTAACGTGAACCCCGGCAATATCACGACGTACAAGACCGATGCAGTTTCCTCCGAGATCGAGAAGATCAGCGATGCGACTGGCAATTCTCTGTATCCTGACCGGACGGCTCCGCGCTCTGTGAAGGTTGACGGCGAATCTGTCAGCCTGACGTTCGAGCAGCGCAGCATATACCAGAAGGCATACGGCGACGCGTATTCCGCCGCTGTGACCGCGCTGATGAATGATAAGAATTACAAGTCCATGCCGGACAGCATGAAAGCGGAGATTTTGAAGCAGGCGAAAGACGTTGCGGCGGAGAGCGCAAAAGACAAGCTCGGGATCGGGTATGAAATGAAAGCCTCCGCGCAGAAGATCTTGGAGAAATCCGGCGCAGAACGGAACAACGCCATGATCTCCGCTGCTGTCAAGGCGCAGCATTATCTTTCTGACGATACGAAGAAGCAGCTTTCCGGTGTCGAGAACCAGTATAAGGGCGCAGATTATATCGGCCTTTCCGATGAACTTGTGGCTTCTGCGACTGAGAAAGCAAACGCGTACTTTGATGCGTTGGAAGCGTCCAAGTACGGAGGTAAGCTGACGGACACACAGAAGGAACTGGCAGGCAAGGGCAGCAAGGAGCTTGCGCAGCATTTCATGGAAAAGGCAATCGAGGCTCGTTATTCTGACGCCAACAAAAACGGCACAAAAGCGGACGAGTATCTGGCAGCTTACAAGAACGGAGAGATCAACGACGCGGTTGCGCTTGCTGTTTTGAGTGACAAGGAGATCAAGGCTTATGACCGGTACGGCAGAACCGCGAAGGTCACTCCGACAATGGCTTTGCAGGCAGCGAATGCGCACGCCGGAATGAAAGACGTAAAAGACGAAGACGGAAAAGTCACCAAAAGCGCAGAATCACAGTTCGACGCATGGCTTGACAAGCAGACGTGGACGGAAGACCAGAAATCTGCGATCCGCATGGGATTCTATACGGACAACACAAAGACGTATACTTACCTCTCTGAACAGCTGCGAAAAGGAAGCATCAGCACGTCTTCCGCGAAAAGTGAACTTTCTCCGTCGTATCAAGCGGGATGGTCACATAATGTCAAGGGCACCGGCGCGGAAATGGCAGACTATATCGACGCGATTGTGGAGTACGAAGAGCGCCCGAGCGAGGACGAGCGAAAAGCGGCAGGCTACAAAAATGCGTGGACGTGGTTCTGCGACTATCTGAACAGTACAGACCTGACGCAGGAGCAGAAATACGCCATTGCGATCAGCGTGTACGATTATGGCGACAGCACCAAGAAAAAAATCTGGGACAGGCTCAGATAGGAGGTATCCATGGTACAGAAAATCAAAAACGTCCTGTATGTCACGATGCGCGGCGTCGATCTGACGCAGTGTACAAAGCTTAGCTTCAAGGTCGTGCAGGGCGACAGCTTTTCCAAATCCTATACGCCGACGGTATCCTCTCCGACGAGCTTTACCGTTGAGATCCCGAAGACCGACGCGGACAGCTTGACTGTCCGTCCGGCCCGCTGTCAAATGACGTTCACAGACGAGAACGGCAATGACCGGGCAACGGAGATCGCCGTCGTCGGCGTAGAAGAACTTCTGTAGGAGGTATGTCGTTATGTCTGACGCAGTATTTGAACAGCGGCTGAACATGGCCGTGGAACCTGACGCGATGGCAATGCAGGTCATAAACGCGCTAAAAGGCGATAAAGGCGACAAAGGCGATAAGGGCGATACTGGCCCGGCAGGCCCAACCGGCCCCGCAGGCCCGACCGGCGCGCAGGGAGAGACCGGCCCCAACCGCGATACCGGCGCACTGGGTGAAACACGTGCTAAGGGCGACACCGGCGCGACCGGCGCAACGGGCCCTTCCGGCACGGACGGCGTGACGCCGCACATCGGCAGCAATAAGCACTGGTTTGTCGGAACGCAGGATACCGGCGTCGTTGCAGAGGGAAAGGACGGGGCCGCAGGCGCAAAGGGCGATACCGGAGCACAGGGCCCCAAAGGCGATACCGGCCCGCAGGGCCCGGAGGGGCCGAAGGGCGCGACCGGAGACACCGGGCCCAAGGGAGAGACCGGAGAGAAAGGAGACAAAGGAGACCCCGGCGAACAGGGGCCAAAGGGTGACACGGGCGCTGGCTTCGTTGTCAAGGGCTATTATGCAACGGCCTCGGCACTGGAATCTTCCGTACAGGATCCGGCGGTGGGCGATGCTTACGGTGTCGGCACGGCGGAACCGTATGACATTTATATCTACGACGGCGTGTCCGGGACATGGGTCAACAATGGCCCGCTGCAAGGCGCGAAAGGTGATAAGGGCGATACCGGTGCGACTGGCCCGCAGGGCGAGACAGGCCCACAAGGCCCTCAAGGCAAGACAGGCCCGACCGGCCCGGCAGGCCCGGACGGCGCTCCCGGCAAAGACGGAGCACCCGGCGCGCCCGGGCAGGACGGTTTCAGCCCCTCCGCCACCGTGGCCGAAACCGGCACCGGCGCGACAATCACCATCACCGACAAAACCGGCACGACGACCGCTGAGATCAAAAACGGCAAGGACGGCGCACCGGGAAGAGCCGGCACGAACGGCAAGGATGGAGCACCCGGCGCAGACGGCACGACATTCACGCCGTCCGTCTCCGCTGCGGGCGATCTGAGTTGGACGAACGACGGCGGCAAGGCCAATCCGGCCAGCGTCAACATCAAAGGGCCTGCAGGGGAAGCGGGACCAGGTTCGGAGTTGTTCTATGTCGGCTGCGGTATTCATGCCGAGGATACTTATGATCAAAGTGTCACGCACACCAAGACATATGACGAAATCCTTGCAGCTTATAAGGCTGGGAAAGCGTGTTATGCAAGAGTGAAACTCTTTGGGGCATACAATACGAACCTCTTGCTTCTTCCGCTTGCGGAAGTGGATGAAGCGTTTGGGTATGTCAATTTTGCATTGACAAAGATGACGCAGGGCGATACGTCGGAAGAACTGATGATTTATTACGTCCATATTGACTCGGATGGAAGCGCAAAGGGCTACTGGGGTATACGGTATACGCTGGACGGTATATTGCAGGCTTTCTCTGGCGCTTCCACCTCTGCCGCCGGCAAGACGGGCTTAGTTCCTGCTCCGACTGCTGGACAGCAGGGGAAATACCTGAAAGGCAACGGCACATGGGCGGATCTTCCGAGTGCCGGAACAGGGGCCAAAGGCATCACATATCTGGTGGACGCAGTAACCCGGACGGATACCGACAAAGCCGTTACACCAAGGGCCGTGAACACGGTGTACAAGATGTTCAACCGTGCTACAGGTGTGCATGAGGCAGACACAAACTATACAACGTTGATGGCCAGAGGTATGTCTTTGAACGCAGAAGAAACGACGCCCGCTGTAAATGGAGCCATTGCATGGCAATACGAATAAGGAGGTGACGGCATGGATACCAAGACTATCATAGTTACCCTCGTCTGCGCCGTGCTCGGCTCGTCCGCGACGACGGCGGTAGTCAATGCCATCGTCAGCGCGGTTCAGAAAAAGCGCGGCAAGGCCACAACGCAGGAGGAGCACCTAGGAGAGATCGACAAGAAGCTCGACAAGATGCAGACGCATCAGAACGAGCAGTATCTCGCAATTCTCCGGCTTACCATCATGTCTGAAGAGATGCCAATGGCAGAACGTCTGATCGCCGGAGAGAAGTATAAAAAGATGGGCGGGAACGGCGACGTGAAAAAATTCCTGCACCAACTGGAGGCGCAGTGCGGACATAGCAATGGAGTTTAGCAAGAAATGGCTGATTTGCAGCGCGCTCGTCAGCATCGCGCTCATCATCGCCTGTGCGGCAGGCGCAGATCTGACGGAGATCACGCTTGCGGTGCTGGCCGAAACAACGGCTTCCAGCGGCTTTTACCTCTGGAAAGCCAAGAACGAGAACCGCGCGAAGTACGCGCAGAAGTACATGGATAAATGGGCCGAAAAGTACGGCCCGGAAGCGGCAGCACGCATCGCGGAGATCGTGCTGAAAGATTGAAAGGAGTTAATTATGAAAAAACTGTTTATCTCTCAGCCTATGAAGGGAAAGACCAACGAGGAAATTCGGAAAGAACGTGAAGATGCGGTCTTCTGCGCAAAGGAGCTGATGGGCGATGAAATCGAAGTGATTGACAGCTTCTTTGAAAACGTTCCGGCGGAGGCAAGGCCACTGTGGTATCTTGGTGAATCGCTGAAACTGCTGTCTACGGCTGACGTTGCATACTTCGCCTCCGGTTGGAAGAACGCCCGCGGCTGCAAGATCGAGCATATCTGCGCGGAACAGTACGGCATCAACATCGTGGAAGCGTGAAAGGAGTAAGCTATGGACTACACACAAATCATCTCGGCAGTGATCGCGCTCATCAGCGCGCTCGTCTCGGCATTTTTGATCCCGTGGCTCAAAACCAAGATCGACGCGGACAAGCTGCAAACGCTCCGCACTTACGTTGAGATCGGCGTAAAGGCGGCGGAGCAGCTGTACACCGCGACGGACGGCGCGGCGAAAAAGGCGTATGTTGTGAACTTCCTCGCCGAGAAGGGCATTCAATTTGATGTGGAAACGATCGACAAGCTGATCGAGGCCGCCGTGCTGCAGCTGCACCACGAGTTGTACGGGAGTGAGCGGGCATGAGTATCAAAATTGGGCAGGCCAGCCTCGGCGAGACGGGCGGCCGCAATCAGCAGCCCGGAAATCAGACCGGGCGGGAGCTGAATATCTCCAACTGGTACAATGGCCGCTGGCTCGGCGTACTGCGCTACAAGAGCCGCAAAAAGGCCGAGCTGGCCGCGCAGACGTGCGAGGCGGCCATTAAGAACCGGAACATCGGATACGACATGGACAACAGGAACACGGCGTATGAGGCAGCCAGAGCCGTCGGGTGGGACGTGAGCAAGATCACAAAGCCAGTGGAGACGGACTGCTCCGCGCTCATGATGCTCTGCGCCGTGGCTGCAGGCTGCGCGTCGGTCGAAGCGCTCTACCGTCGGCAGGGCAACAGCTGCACGACATACTGCATGCTGCACGATTGGCCCGCAACGGGCGATTTTGTATTGCTGACCGGCAGCAAGTACCTGACGACGGACACCAATCTCCTGCGCGGCGACGTACTGGTAAGCTCGGGCCATACCGTGATGGCCCTCGAAGATGGAAAAAACGGAGAGGGGGAAAAAGAAGTGGTCGAAAAGAGCAAGATCATCGTGGACGGCAAGGAAGTCGCCGTTGAGCGCATCCTGAAGAACGGCACGAATTACATCAAGGTCCGCGATATCGCCGCCGCGCTGGATCTCGAAGTGAGCAACAAGGGCAATATCGCTGTGCTGACACACAAGGAAAAGTAAGCCCCGCCCGGCGGCGGGCCGAAGGGAGTGACAGCAAATAACTGCGCGGCTGGCTCTGCCGAAGGAGCTGGAACACCTCACGCGCAGCGACTGGGAGCGCGTCACTGACGAGGGACTTTTGGACGTAATCGATCAGCAGATCGTGAATCTTTATATCGTGCGCAGGCTCCCGCAGATGGACGCAGCCGGTGAAATCGGAATTGACCGCAAAACCATCTCCCGCCGCCTGCCGCACATCTACAACATCGCCCGCCGTCTGACAGGAGCATAACGCAAAACGCCTTGAGCATCACGCTCGGGGCGTTTTTTCTATGTCCCGCAAATGGTACACAAATGTCCCGGAAGTGCCCCATAAATGTCCCCCACGAAAAAACGGGATCCGGTAGACTGAGAATAGAAACCGGCCGGTTTACTACTTTTCGGAGGTATTTTTTATGGAATACGCAAGCAATGGCAAGGGCAATCTGGGCGTGACGCTCGGTGCGATCGGTACGGGCCTCGGCGTTCTGAACGGAGGTCTCGGTGGCATTCTCGGCGGATTCGGCACGAATCCTGCTGCGGCTGCGGCTATGGCTGCGGGTAACAGTGACAACCACTATGTCAGCCGTTATGAGGCTGGTCAGTCCGCACGGATCGCAGAGCTGGAGACGGAAGTGAAGCTGCGCGACGCGAACGCTTACACCGACAAGAAAATTCTCGAGGTGTACCAGTACACGGACGGCAGAATGCGCACGATCGAAGAGCAGCTTTGCCAGCAGCGCGTTATCAACGCGCAGACCACGGCGAACCTGTCCTGCATGCAGAACGAGATCGCTGCGCTCTCTGGCATGACCAAGACGGTGATCCCCATTGCCAACATCTGCCCGGAACCGATGCAGCGGTATAACAGCTGGACGGCTCCGACCGGCACAGCGACGGCCAGCGAGGGCTAAATGCAAGGGGCGGCATAAGCCGCCCCATCTTCAAACGGAGGTATCTGTATGACAGTGACAATAGATCAGGCATTAAATGGCTTGGAGCGATTCGCGAATAGCGAGCTCATTCCACGGCTACCGGAAGGTATTGGCGTGGCTGCGGCTATACTTATGCGGATGGCAAAGGACGGCGGGAAAGAGCGGCTGCTTGCAATGAAAGACAATTTCTTCGTGCAGCTGACTGGGGCACTCGACGAGGAAGGAAACGTCGACATCGATCGTTTATACAAATACGCTCGGGATGAGATCGACGGAAAAAAGATTAAGCTGTTTTCGATCAAGGACAAAGATATGCGGTTTGACGTAACAGACGTAGATAAGCTTTGCAGATATATTCAGGAGGCGTGACATGAAGCAGTATATCGAAGATCTGAAAAAGCAATTACAGGAGGTCATGGAGCGCCCGGCGTCGCTGGGGCGCGCGGAGGAAGTTACGGTATATGCAGATGCTATCTGCGCGCTGCATAAGCTGGGTGGCGATCATTTTCGTGAGTCCACGAAAATGATGGAATTTACCGAGGACGATGCAAAAGAGTGGACGGCCCGCATGGAGAACACGGACGGAACGACCGGCCCGCATTGGCCGATGGCGCAGACGACGGCAGTCATGGTATCCAGAGGGTATCACTACGACCCGGCTGTCTGGTATGCGGCTATGAACATGGTCTACAGCGATTATTTCAGTGTGGCGAAGAAGCACGGTGTCAACACCGTTGAGTTTTACGCCGATATGGCGGAAGCGTTTCTTGACGACAAAGACGCAGGCGGCCCGGAGGAAAAGATCAGCGCGTATTATCACTGCATAGCGTCCTGATTTCGCGGCAAAAATCGTGGCAAAAATGCGTTCTGAAAAATCAAAATTCATTCTGGATAACCAGTCTTCATTCGCAAAAACAATACCGCACGAAATGCCCGAAAGCATTGATATACAAGGAAAAGTCCTGCAATCCATTGAGATTGCAGGACTTTCTTTCTGGCGCGGAAGGAGAGATTTGAA
>ENA-UOJS01001542-UOJS01001542.1-human-gut-metagenome-genome-assembly--contig:-C74-NODE-1542-length-18575-cov-9.271868_pt1 | contig 18575 bp, 14 predicted proteins | sample MGYA00242355_ERZ723902 | MGnify/ENA metagenome assembly ERZ723902 | reverse complement strand
AAATCAGGCCGCGTAGCGCACAAGGTCTGCTGCCCGAAAGGGCAGGCAGACCCGCCTGCCGCGAAGGCGGCATGGCTTCCCCGGGACTTTGCCTCCGGCGGCCGGGGGCGCTTCGCCTCCCGGTCCCCCCGACCGGCAAGGTGCCGGCGCCGGGTACGGTTTCGAGATTTTTACTGCGCGAAAATCTCAAAACCGGGTTTATTAATAATGGGTTGCGGGAAGTCTGATGGCTTGCCTTTACACATGACGCTTAAGAATAAGGAGAGTTCAAACATGATGAAGAAGTCGTTTCTGCTGCCGGCGCTGTTCACGGCGGCGCTCTGTGCGGCCGCGCCCGACCTCGACCGTTTTTTCGCGGTGCCGGACTTCAGGGAGCTGCCGCCGGAAACTGAAATCCTGTCGGAAAAGGTCGAGGACGGCGTGCGCACCCGGTCGCTGACCTTCCGGGGGGCGGACTTCAACGGCAAACCAACCCGGATTTTCGCGTGGTACTCCTGCCCGGAGAAAACGGGGAAATATCCGGGCGTGCTGCAGATTCACGGTGCGGGGCTGACCACGCTCGACCCGAATCCGCGCTGGGCGAAGCAGGGCTTCGCCTGTCTGGTGATCGATTGGGCGGGGGAGGGGAAGAAACGCAAGACGCCGCGCACGCCGCCGACTTCGGTGTTCGAGGAGGCGGGCGGCATGGCGGCCAGGCAGGACGGAAAGTGGCATATTTTCGGCACGGAGCGCGATTCGATCCGCAACGGCGTGTTGTTCGCGCGGCGCGCGCTGGAATTTCTGCGGAACCAGCCGGAGGTCGACTCCGGCAGACTGCTGGCGGTCGGCTCCTCGGCGGGCGCCCACCTGACGCTGCTGCTGCTCGGATACGAACCGGAACTGCGGGCGGCGGTGGTCAAGTACGGCTGCGGCTACATCCGCGACCTGCCCGGCTACTTCGGCGGCTATTTCGGGCCGCTGGCGCTGTCGCCGAAAGCGGAACAGGACGAATGGCTCGGCTGTTTCGATCCCAAACAGAGGATCGGGCGATATAAGGCCGATGTGCTGCTGCTCTCCGGCACCGACGATATCTTTTTCTGGATGCCGCTGGTGCTGAAAACCTACCGGGAGATACCCGGCGTGAAACGGCTGCTGATCCGTCCGAACGACAACCACCAGCTGGTCGGGCAGGCCGAGACCATTTCCGCCGCTTTCTTCCGCGCCGCGTTGACGAAACCCTTCGAGTGGCCGGACGCCCCTGCGCCGGTGGTGAAAGAGGAGGCGGAGAAGCTCCGCTTTACCGTGACTCCTGCAGCGGGGCCGGAGCTGAAGCAGGTTCAACTGGTTTACAAAACGATGCCGGTTCCGTTCGAGTTCCGCGCCGAATCCAAAGTGCCGTGGAAGCTCGCGCCGATGGTTCGCGACGGCGCGGCGTGGAGCGCGGAGCTTCCGGAGGTCGGTTCCGAAGATCAGCTGGTCGCTTATGCGCTGCTTGAGGACGTGCACGGCAACTCCGCCTCGACGGATACCGTCGAAGTCCCGCAGTGGCCCCGCTGGCGCGGCCTGCCCGGAGAGGAGCGTCGTCCGAAACTCGCGGCGGGCAACCTGCTCGGAACCGACGGCGAATTCGAGTCGAAGCGCGGCTTCAATTTCGTGAACCGGGCGGCGGTCGAGCTTTCCGGCGAATACGCCAGAACGGGAAAAGGGGCCTGCCATGTGTTCGACGGCGACAGGAACTTCATCGCGCGCGGGATTCCGGCGCGGGGCGGCAGGCCGTTCAAGCTCACCGGCTGGTTTCGCAGTTGCGAACCGCAGGGAAGCGCCCGGCTCCAGATCAACTGGTCGAAGCAGGGGAAGCTGTTGAAATTCGACCTGAAAACTCCGAAGATCACCGGCGAATATCAGCAATTGACGCTCGAAGGCGTGATCCCGGAAGGGGCGGAGAACGGCCTGCTGATCATCACTTCTCCGGGCGGCGGCATGTATATCGACGACCTGGATTACCGGATCGGGGAGTGAGGATGCGGAAGTTTCCACTCCTGTTCTTTCTGGCGGCATCGGCGTTTCCGGCACTGGCGCTGCATCCGCTGGCGGTCGGCCCGATTCAGATCGGGATCGCGGGACCGGAGGAGATTCCGAAGCTGGAGACGGAGTTCCGCCCCCGCTTCGATCTGCTCGGCGCGGTCGCGGAGCTGAAGCTGGACGGGATGCCGGTGGTCTCCGCCTCCGGGCTCAGCGACGAATTCGGCCTGCTGGAGGAGCCGCCCGGCTTCACGGAGGCCGGAATCGGGGAATGTTTCCTGAAACTCGGCGTCGGCGTGCTGCGCAAGGATGTCGGGGGAAAATACGATTTTTTCCACCCCTACCCGGTGGTGCGTTTCCTGGAAACCGAAACGCGGCCGTCGCCGCAGGGGATCGCGTTCTTTCAGAGCATCGACGATTTTCAGGGTTACGGCTATCGCTACGGCAAGGAATACCGCTACGATCCGGCTTCCGCCGAGCTGACGATCCGCTACGAGCTTGCGAATACCGGCCGCAGGCCGATCGCGACCAGCCAGTACAACCACAACTTCTTCCACCTGAAACCGGGGTTGGACGACCGCAACTACACGATCAGGACCGGGTTTGCGGCGGAACCGCTGCAGCGGGACGGCGCGTGGTGCCGATACGAAAACCGGCTGTTTTCCGAATTCCGCACCATTCCGGCGGGATGTTATCTGGTGTCGCGCGCGCTGATCCCGGCGGCGGAAAACCGTTTCGAGCTGGCCCATCCCGATTTTCCGTATGCGATCCGGATCGGCGGCGACTTCGAATCGCGGAAATTCGCGGTCAGCTTCAAGGAGAATGAGTTCATCAGTCCCGAAATCTTTGTGGAAATCCATCTGAAACCGGGCGAAACCAGACGCTGGAGCCGTACCTACCGCTTCCGCCGTCCGCCTACGCCGGAGCCCGGCCGAACTCGCGGCGGTACTTCCTCGGCGGCAACCCGAACTCACGGCGGAACAGCGCGGTGAAGTGGCTCTGGTCGGCGAAGCCGGTCCGCACCGCGATCCGACTGATCGGCCAGTCGCCGTAGAGCAGCATCCGGCGGGCTTCGCGCAGCCGCAGCTTCAGCAGATACTCGCCCAGCCCGATCCGGCATTCGGCGTGGAACAGATGGAACAACCGGGATTTGCTGAGGAAAAGCCCGTCGGCCAGTTCATCCGGGGTCAGCAGCGGATTTTCCCGCACCTTTTCCAGCAGCCCGGCGATCCGCTCGTCGGCGGGATATACCGGCAGGATGCCCGCCCCCTCCAGATAGGCCCGCCGCACCGGTTCGCGCAACAGGGGCGGAATCAGGCGGATATAGCCGGCCAGCGCCTCGCGGCTCAGCTCCGGCAGTTGCCGGAACTCCTCTTCCAGTTCCGGAAAACGGCAGTTGCCGCCCGGCTCCCGGAACGGCCCGGCCATCACCACGCCCGGCGCTTTCCCGCGTCCCGCCGCGATCGGCAGGATCACTTCGACCGCCCCGGCGTGGCATCGTTTCACGAACGGACCGTCTCCGCTCCGCAGCCGCGCGGCAATCTCCCGCGAATCGTTGCACACACAGCCGGACTCCCCGCCGGGCAGCCGTTTTACCGCCGTACAGAAGGATTCGCCGTCGTGATAGCCGGTGCGCAGCGGCAGGTCCGGCTCCGGCAGCAGCATCGCCCCGTTCACTTTCCACCGGAAACCGACACCGGCGACAGCGGCGAGATCGTCCAGTTTCTGCAGCAGTTCCCGCAGGTGTTCCGGCGTTCTTATCATAAAAAATAACCTTATTCCATAAAACACAGCACGATTTTTATAAAAAATAGCCTGATCCTACCATACAGTCAAGGAATTCGGTGGTATAATATCAATAAAACATCCGGAAAGGAACTACAGGATGAAAAGAAACCGTTTTATACGGCTCCTTGCTCCCGCTCTGCGGGAAAGAGAGGGGCGCGGGGGAGAGAAAGCAGCGCGAAGCGCCGCGTCTCTCCCCGTACCAAACGACCTCAACATTTCGCATATTTTCGGCAAGCTCTCACGCCTTCGCCAACGCTCTGCGAGCGGTAAGTCGGAGCAAAAACGTGACGATATCTTTCCGCAAAAAAGCGGGAAGATATCGTCACGTTATTGCGAATCTTCTCCCACCGCCGACCGAGCGCGCCACTGCCTGTCCACCGCTTCGTACCCGGCGCCGGCACCTTGCCGGTCGGGGTGCAGGGGCGAAGCGCCCTGCTCGCCGAAGGCGAAATCCCGGAGCCGATTTACCCTCATTGAGCTGCTCATTGTGATAGCCATCATCGCGATTCTGGCGGCGATGCTGCTGCCGGCGCTGAACCAGGCGAGAGCCAAGGGCTACCAGATCAGCTGTGCGGGCAATATGAAACAGCTCGGCATGAGCGCGGCGATGTATCAACAGGCGAACCGCGACATCATGCCCGCGCCGCTTTCCACGGCCGGAGTCCGCTGGCGCACGCTGTTCCTGCCGTATATCGAAGGGGACTCGAGCGACCTCTACAAGGATGATACCGCGTTTGAGTACAAACTTCAATGCGGGACCGCGCTGGCGGAAGCTCCGGCGGTGGACCGGCGCAGCTACAGTTATGTTCAGGTCGATCTCGCCCAGAACTCCACGCGCGGCTTTACGGTGAACCGGGTCAAGGCGGCTTCCGCGACCGGCCTCTATGCCGAATCGCGTGTTTTTCCGACTCCCGACCGGTTCGGCAACTATATTTCGGTGGAAAGTACGGCGCGCGGCGTTCACTATCCGGCTTCGCGCCATCTGCAGGGAACCAATGTGACGTTTGTGGACGGCCATGTCGGCTGGTTCAAGTGTACGTGGCTGATGCCGGGAGCGGGCGGCGCGCTGTGGCCGGGCGTCACCGCCGACACCTGGCGCGTCCCCGGCTGCGACAAGGGACTCCGGTAAGGTAACTTCGCGGAACGCCCGGAGGGCGGACGGGATGGAAGCTGTTGATCAAATCAGAGAAGAATGACATGAGGAAGATTTTACTGTTTTTAGGGGTGCTGGCGGCGATCTCATCGGCGGCGGTTGAGCGGCGGCGGGATTTCGCGGAGGGGCCGGGCGGCTGGAATGCGCGGGTCGAAGACGGGATGATCCGCCATGTGCTCACATCGCACCGGCCGGGCAGCTATCTGGCGGACACCGAACCGCTGGCGGTCGAACCGGGCGAGGTGGTCGCGTATGCAGCGGAAGTGCGGATTCCGGCGGCGCTGCGGCAGGGAGTCTACCGGCTGCAGGCGGTTGCGCTGCGGGCGGACGGCGGCGTGGTGCAGACCTTCACTTCGACGGAAAACCTTGCCGTTGCGCCGGAGTGGACGCGCCTGTCGATGGTGTTCCGGGTGCCGAAGGAGAGTGCGAAACTGCAATTGCGGTTGCTGCACAACGGGATCGGGGAGGTACAGGTGCGGCGCGTTGACTGTTACAACCCCGCGCCCGGCAGTTTTGAAGCCGGAGCGATTCCGGCTTACGCGGGCACGCTTGAGGAGAAGAAGATTCTGCACGACTGGTCGCTGAATACCGGCGGAAGCGCCGCGCCGCTGGCGAGTCTCGACTACCGCGACCGTCCGGCGGAAGAACGGTACAGCGTGAATTTCCACTGGACGAACCGCTCCGGCACGGAGAAAACCGGCACCATCGAGAGCGCGGTGGAGGATTCCCGCCCCGCGCCTGCCCCGCTGCGGGAGGTCGAGGCGGTCGAACTTCAACTCAAAGTGACCCACCGCAGAGGGGATCAGCGGCTCCGCATCCGGCTGTGCGAGCGGCTTTCGGGCTTCAGTTTCTATCAGAACCAGTGGTTTGCGGAAATTCCGCTGGAGGGGGCGAAGGAGTGGAGAAAGGTCGTGATTCCGGCGTCGGCCTTCCGCCCGGTTGCGGGCAAGTGGGGAAATCCCGACTGGAAACATGTCGATACGCTGATGTTCTTTCTCGAACTTCAGGGGAAAGGGGAACTCAACTTCAAACTGGCCGGGACCGCGATCCGCTATGCCGACGGCAGTACGGGGCATCCCTTCCGGGTGTGGAATGATCCGTATTGGTACTTCCTGAACAGCGCCCCCTCGACGATGCTTCCGGAGCTGAAGCACCGGAACGTCCACGGCAGCGGCGTCTACTGCCTCGAAACCGAAAAGGGCCGCCGCAATTTCCTCGAACTTCAGAAGCTGGTGCCGAATCTCGCATTCCAGCAATACACCTGTCTGCGGGAACTGCTGCGCGCCCGGGAGTGGTTGCGCGCTCACAATATGACCGCCGCCTATCAGGGAGTCGGCCCCTTCCTGTGGCAGAAAGCGGTGGAATTGGACGCTCTGGCGGTCGATCTCGACTCCTACGAACTGCTGAACGAGCGCCATCACAAGATGGACTACACCTCCCCCGCATGGCGCGAAATCTGGCAGGCGGTCGCCGCCCGGTTCGCAAACTACGGACTGCCCGAATACCAGAGTATCGACAGCAATTTCCGGGTTCGCCCGGAGAAGATTGACCGCAACGCGCCGGCGATTCTGAACGGCGAAGACCACGGCATTGCGTATTTCGGCGGGCGCACGCTGAAGTTCTGGGATTACTTTGAGATGTACGCCGGATTCCGCTGGAGTCCCGCCGATCTCGGCTACCGGTCGTGGAGCGAACACAAGGTGACCCCCTCCAACTTCTACACAACCGCAAAGGCCGATCCGCAACAGGTGAAACGGGGCTATCTGGATATGGTGCTGCGCCATTACGCCTTTGCCCGCTGGCACGCCGATGCGGCCGGGGCGTTCCGCAGGCACGGGGTGCGCTATTTCCTGATGAACAACGGCGACGACTGGCGCAACGGCAACGACTGGATCGCGAACGTCCGTTCCGCGAATCTGGGCGGCTTCGTGGAGGAGACTTATTTCTACCACCCGAATACTGTGCTGAAGGCGTTCCATCTGGCTCGGGCGATGCGCAAGGTGTACGGCGAAACCGGCGTTCACCACCGGCTGATTGCGGAGTCCGGCAAAGGCGGGCACGCCCCGATCTACTGGGCGCCGGAGTTCTCCTACGCCGCGATTTTCGACATCGCCGCTTCGGCTCCCTATGATTCGCTTGAAATGGACTGGCCGAGCGCGCTGATGGAGGACCAGCGCAAACCGGAGAACCGTTACGACTACGACCGGTTCCGCGACTATCTGGCCAAATCCCTCGCCTATAATCACACCGCGCCCGGGGAGACGATCACGCCGAATCCCGACCTGAACCGCGTCTTTTCTCTGCAGGAGACCACCGCGCTGTACGCCGGGCCCCGACAGCGCAAGCTCTCCATCGCAGCCGAACAGGAGAACTGGCCGGTCAGCCGCCTGATCCCGGAGTTGTTCGACGCGAAGGAGCAAAAAAAAGCGAAACTGGTGATCAACGACTGCTACGCGCTTTCCGCCCGGAGTGTGAAAACGCTGGCGGAGTGGGTGGACGGCGCGCCGGGCCGGGTGCTGGTGCTGCACGGGGCCGCGGCCGGTCGGCGGATCGACGGCACGATGTGGTCGGAGGTGTTCGGCTGGGACCCGGTCGCGATGAATGCGCCGGAGCAGTTCGCCGGGCTGGTCGGCAGGCTGGAGTTCCGCGACGGCCGCACCTGGACTGGAGCTCCCGGCAAGGTGGTGTTCAAGGATGCGGGCGGCCCCGCCCTGACCTGCTTTGAGCGTCCTTCCGGCTCGGTGGTCTGGTTCTATCACCACACGCCGGGGCTGGACCGCGCCCGGGACGGCCGGATTGTCGGCTACCTGATGAAACGGCACGGCATACGTCCGGTCGCCGAAACCGGCGGCGAACTTTACGTGCGCGACTACCGCCACGCCGACGGGATGCTGACCCGCACGCTGTTCGCCCGCCCCGAATTGGACCGCTACCAATGGATCTACAGCGCGACGGACAACGGCCTCTATCCGTGGCGCATCCCCGGCACGGTCCGGCGGGGAACGGTGTTCGCGCCGCCCGGCCGCTATACCCTTTACGGAATGCTTTCCGGGAAAGAGGCCGAGGCGGAAGCCGGAGCGGACGGGCGTATCCCGGTTGAGCTCGACGGCATCAGCGCCGATGTGATCCACCTGGTTCCGGCCGGAAATGAAAAGCGGCTCGAACAGCTCAGAAAGCGGCGGCACGAACTGTTCCGGTTCCCGGAACGGGGGCCGTCGCGATGATTCCCGAACTTGACCTGCCGGTTCTGGCCGAAGCCGAGGTCGCGGTGGCCGGAGCCGGTCCCGCCGGAGTCGCCGCCGCGCTCGCCGCCGCCCGGAGCGGCGCCCGGGTGGTACTGCTCGAACAGACCGGTTGTTGCGGCGGCATGGCCACCTCGGGGCTGGTGCCGGTTTTCATCCACATTAGCGACCGGGTGCACCGGGTCGCCTCCGGCATCTGCTACGAACTGGTTTCGGAGATGTGCCGCCGGATGGAGGTTCCCGCCGTCGATGAAATCTGGCAGCACATCCACCCCGAAGTGCTGAAGCGGGTCTGTGACGACAAGCTCGCCGAAGCGGGCGTGGAGCTGCTGCTGGCGGTGAAGGTTGCCGACGTAATCCGTTCCGGCGGGCGCATTGACGCGCTGGCGGTCGCGACCTCGCGCGGCCTTAAAAAGGTGACCGCCTCCATATTCGTCGATGCGACCGGCGACGGGCTGGTCGCCGCTGCTGCGGGCGTCCCTTTTGAACTCGGGGACGAGGCGGGCCGCACGATGAGCCCGTCGCTGTGCGTGCAGTACTCCAACATCAACCTCGATCGGATGCGCGAAGCGGAGCGGCGGGGCGAAGGAGCGGGACAGCTCTGGTTCCGCTACCGGGATGAGATTCCGCTCGACGAATACCATATCGTCGGCGTTTCCGAATACGGTTCCGGCTCCGGCTCCGGCAATCTCGGCCATATCTACGGCGTCGACGCGACCGATGAGCAGGATGTGACCCGGGGCTACGTCGAAGGCCGCCGCGTCGCGGAGATCATCCACAACTTCTACCGCCGCCGGGTGCCGGGCTACGAATATGCCGACCTGACCGCGACCGCGGCGCTGCTGGGAGTGCGCGAAAGCCGCCGGATCTGCGGCGATTACCGGCTCTGCTTTGCGGACTATCTGGCGCGCCGCCATTTCGCGGACGATATCGGCTGCTTCTGCTATCCGGTGGACATTCACGCCTCCACTCCTGATGCCGCCCGGCAGAAACGGGTCGCCGAACGGATGCGCGAAACCGCTTACCTCCCCGGCGAAAACTACGGCATCCCCTACCGGGCGCTGATTCCGCGGGAGGTGACGAACCTGCTGACGGCGGGCCGCTGCATCTCGACCGACCGCGAAGTGCAGTCGAGCCTGCGGGTGATGCCGGCGTGCATGATTACCGGAGCGGCTGCCGGAGCCGCCGCCGCACTTGCCGCCGGAACCGGCGACGTGCGCCGGGTTTCAATCGGACTGCTGCGTCGGAAGCTGCGCGGTCTGGGCGCCTATCTGCCGGAAACCGGCACGGAGCCGGATACCGGCGGATAATCCGGGTCTCCCGCGAGGAAAGCCGTACTGGCGGGGCGGGCGAATTTGAGCTTCGCGGCATTGAACCGGCGCAGGATTTCAAGGTTGATCTCATGCTTCCACTTCTGGGAAAGCAGGAAGTCGCGCGTGTTGAACCAGACGATCACGCTGATATTCAGCGACCAATCCTTGTAGTCGGTGAAGAAAACCAGCGGCGGCTGTCTGGCCGTATCGAAACCGGGATGGCTGTCGAGGATCTCGTGCAGGATTTTGCAGGCTTCCTCCATCTTTTCGGGCGGCGTGTCGTAGGTGAGCGCGATTGAGAACGGGTATTTGATGTTGGGCCGGCGGGAGATGTTCTCGATCACACCGTCGGCGACCTGCCGGTTCGGGACGGAAAAGAGGTTGCCGTCGAGCGAACGCACTTCGGTGCTGCGCAGTCCGACCGATTCGACCGAACCGTCGATCGCGCCGATCTTCACGCGCTCGCCGACCGCGAACGGCTTGTCCAGGATGATCATGATCGACCCGAACACATTGGCGATGGTCTCCTGGGCCGCGAATGCGATCGCCAGTCCGACCACTCCGGCCCCGGCCAGCAGCGAAGTGATGTTCAGTTCAAAGATATTCTGGGCGACGAAGAATACCGCGATCACGGTGACCACGACTTTGACCGTCTTGCGGATCAGGTCGATCAGCAGCGTATCCATATGGCGGCTCGGATCAAGCAGCGCGCGCGCCTTGAGCACGTCGTCGAACAGGCTGATCAGCCGGAATACTCCCCAGAATACGCAGACCGCCAGCGCCGCGAAGAGCAGCCGGAGCCAGACCGTGAACCAGACCGGCGGCAGTTCCCGCAGCAGCGGCTGGGCGCTCAAAAATATGCCGATGCTGCACAGGAACCAGAAGGTGGGCCGGTGAAACACCTCGTACAGCCGCTGCCGGAGTGTGGTGTACGGCATATGTTTCCAGCGGAGCGTAAAGATCCGCCGGGTGAGGAAGGTGATGCCCGCGGCGATCAGCAGCGTGACGCCGATTCCGATGGCAAGGAACAGCAGTTCGCCCGCCTGGTCCGCGAACCACTGCCTGACCTGCGCTCCCCACGCACTGACGCCGTTCCACCATTCCGTGGGATGGATGCCTGCGGGATGCCTTTCGCCTGTTGCGCCGTTTCCGGGGGATGCATCCCCCGTCGGGGGAGCGGCCGTATTTTTAAGAAGCTCGTAGTCCTTGACCACGATCACGATCTTTCCGTCCGGCAGGGGCTGAACCGGAGTTGCCGCCTCGGCGGCGGGCAGCACTGTTCCCAGAATCAGGACCAGCAGGAAGAAAACAGTTTTTTTCCGTATCATAATAATAAAACTCCTCCGCATCTTTGTCTGGTATCAAACATACAGCGGAATCGGTAAAAAGCAAACCGGCACGGCAAGGAGGCATATATGTTTGAAAATGAAACAGTACGGCGGTGATGTTGACAATCCGGTCATAGGTGGAGGCGGGAATGCTTCCGCAGGAACATTAACAACGTCCTGCCTGCAAGATTGGGCAGGGCCTCCGGAAAACTCCTTCAGTTTTCGGCAATGACGGAAGGAGGCGGTTTTCCGGAGATTACAGGAGGGTTTTTATGACGCAAAAAACGGGAATCATCAGCAATGCCTTGCGGGCGGCCACCGCCGGAATCACTGTGAATTCGGTGATGCGCCGTGAAACGGCGGAAATTGCCGAGATGCGGAACATCAAAGGAAAAGTGACGGATCTGGCCGCCTACTCCTGCGGTGAAACGATTACGGTGAAAGGAGTGGTCGATGAAGCGGGCGGTGAGATCGTCCGGGCGGGAGCGGTGCTGGAACTTGATGCCGGGAGCTACCTCATCGTATCGGTGGACAAGCCGGAGAGTGGTTCCGGTGAGGTTACGATTGTGGCCCGGGCGGCAGATGGAGCAAACCTGACCGGGGTTCCGGCAACGCCGCCGGAGGCTTGATGTCCGGAGATAGGATCGGCTCCCGGGCATGGTGCGGCGGAAGCAAACAAAATGGAGAATTTTGAATTATGGCAGTGGAAATCAAATATCAGGGAAGTTCCGAAACGCGGAACGGAAAAAGCTGGACCAATTCGATCACTTATACCGGCCCGGAGGCGGAGCTGAAAGCATTTGCGGCAAGCCTGCGGATCGGCGGTACGCTGGAGGGGTTGAACGGTGCGATTTCAAACATCGACATTTCTCAGGGGAGCGGTCCTTTCTGGAATTGCGTGGTCAAGGGAACTTTGAATTTTGACGATGACGGCAACCAGTCGAACCCGGACAACGCGACCGGCCCGAATTCACAGCGGCTGCACGGTACCATGAAAAGCATTCCGGTGGAAAATCATCCGAATTACCGGACGAACTGGAATCACTACCTGATCGGCCTGGGGAATGCGAGCCAGACTGTTCCGTCATGGTGGAACACAAAGACAACGACCTGGCTTGATCCCCAGAAGACGGATGAGAAAAACTATCGCTGGGTCAAGTCGATCGGCGACATTCCGCGGCAGGGGGAGAACGTCAACGGCACCACGGAGTATTGGCGGGTCTGCAGCGTGAACAACGTGCAGTGTGTTCCCCGGGTGGCGATGTCCTCCTATGACTGGGTGGTCTACACGATTACGGAAACCGGCAAGCATACCAGCAAGAACAGGGCCGGATGGGTGGCGGCGGAAGCGTTGAATTCGATCGTTTCCAAACCTTCGCTCGGGGATTTCGGCCTGACTTCGAAACTGGGCGGCGACTGGAAGGTGGATGATGTGGAAGTCCATTACGACGGTCAGTACTGGGTGGCTTCGCGGACCTATACGAAATCCGCGAATGCCAACGGATGGAATCAATATTTCTACGGACAGGTGAAACCATGAGCCACGCTCCTCAAAAACTGCAATATGGAGCTTCGGAAAGTGAAGTTTCGGCTAAAATCAATGAAATCTGCGATTACCTGCGGCAGATCCGCATTGTGGCGGATCCGCAGACGATGCTGGTCAGTGAGACCTCGGCTGGGACCGTACTCTCCGTTCTGCCGCAGGAGACTGTTGCACGGATGGAGGCGGGTGCGGGCGCACTCGGGATCGGCGTGGTGACTACGCCGCCACCCTCCGGAGGCGGGCCCGGTGCCTACCGCAAAATCACGTTGAATGCCGACGGTACCTGGGAAGCCGCCGGAGAGGAAATCCCGATCATATTCCCGGCAATTTAGAGGTGCGATATGGCCAGAATGCCCGATGTTCCACGTGCGACGCAGAATACATTCATCTGCTATTCAAAACTGCCCCGTGACGGGGCCAGGCAACCGGTTCCGGGGGGAATTCCCTGTTTTCAATCTCCGGCGTTCCGATCCTTTACCGGCATCGCATCCGTGAACGGCCGATTAGACAACGACCTGGTTTCAATCGTTCCGAAGGTTGATGAGAACGGCGGCTTTTCCTGGGAGATTACCGGTAAAAAGCAAGCCGAGGCCGGTACTTTTTCATTTTCGGTCACGGTCACGACGAAAGGCGATGATAAATTCGCGGCGGTTTCGCAGATGTTCATCTTTGAGGTGGTGGTCTACCGGAATGCGGTGCCGCAGCCCCAGACCACTTTCATCCAGCTCGCGGTCGGCGAATCCATCGATACCGCAGGCCTGATACCGTGGGTGGTCAATCCGGTGATCGACTACAACGTGCGTCACGAGGGGCCGTTGGAGGATTCCGGACTGTACATCGCCTGTGACAAAACCGACCGAGGGGCGATCACCAATGTGCATCTGCGCGGCACGGCGGCGAAGGTCGGGACCTATTTGTTCCTGACCGAAGCGCAGACATGGGATGAAGGCGGCCAGTACGATTATCTGCCGTCGTCGTTTCCGGCTGGTTCGGGATCGGTGCCGGTGGTGGTTTCGATCTATGAGAAATTCGACAGGGGAACCGTGATTGTGCAGGACCCGGAAGTGGAATATCTCAGGAATCCGGATTTTCTGCGGCTGCTCTCCGGCGGCTACACCGGTTCGGCCCTCGGATCGTTCACCCGCTCCGGCGACATATGGCGCCGGACTGCCCGTGAGCTGATCAATGCCTCCTTCAATTTGTATGAGGTATTTGATTATCAGGTTGCGCGCAGCGGGGATATCTGGCAGCTGTCGGGAAGGCGTTACTTTTCGGATGAAACTCCTTTGGAATTTGAAGTGCTGGCATCCGCATCGGCTATTCCGGGCTCGGAAATCCCGCCCTCCGGCACATGGTCGGACGGCGTCACGTTTGTCGGCGACACCCGGTATTTTGTCGAAGGGCGGGGATTCTTCGACAACAAGGGATTGGAGGGGTGCTTTCAGGGCTGGGACGGTTCGTTCCTGATCGCTGACGGAAACGGCGGCTGGCAGATCGGCGGAGCGGCGGTTTTTCCGGCGAAACTCACCGGCGGGACGGCGCTGCCGTACAGTCCGGCGACTTCGGAAAAGGTCGGAAAACACACGGTACGGGATCTGGCGCTGGAAAGCCTCAATCTGAACCGGCTCCCCGATGCGGGGCAGCTCGCCTTCGCAACCGGCGCAAACGGCACGGCAGGCGGCTACTGGCCGTTCTACCCGCTGCACCGCCAGATCATTCCGCCGAACGGGACCGACGGAGTAGTTGCTCCGACTGTTTCCGGACATTTCTCCGTTAACCACCGCGAAGAGGTAATGAAAGATGCAACAACAGCTTATACTATTGACGGCAGTAAGGGGGGAACGTGGAATCGGAGCAGAACTTTTGAAAAACGGTTGAATAATTATTCTGCCAGCTTTACTCCGGGTTCTCTTTCTGCCGCTACTCGTGACGGTGATTGGCTGAAACGTCTTTTCTTGTATTCACCGGAAGTCGGTGGCGATTTTGATATTGAGCGGGGTTACGATTGTGAGTACCAGTATGATTCGGACAGCTACACCGTTCACAATACGACTACCGAACGTACCGAGATCAGTGAGTATCTAGGAGGTTCTGCGGATCTTCAACTCTATTTGAGCAGTGGGCATTCCGGGGCAGGACAACTGGTGCAGACTTTTTCCAGCGGCATAGCATCCGCCGGGGGGAGTTGGAAAATCCTGACTACACGTACAGAGAAAACCAACTACAACGGCAGTACAAACGAGACCACGGAAACCTCTGAGGGAGTAATTTCCACCAGTGCTTCGCTTGCTGCTGGAATTTTTACTGCCGGGATTGGCTTTCCAACCTATCAGGTCGAGGAACGGAGTGATTCAGTTACGTACAACGATTATGCGTGGCGGGAACGGAGCGGCGGTGAAGGTGACAACTATTACAAAAATTCAACTTCAGTAACTACCGATGTTAAAGTTTTCCATTCTGCGCACATTGTCACCAAAAATGGGGAAATCGATGAGAACGAATCGACTGCGGTAACCACGATCTACAAAACGAAAACGGTTAAAATATTTCTGAATACCGTCGATCATTCGCCGCCGGATGAAGTCGAGGAGCGTACCATTGAAAATGATTTTGACGGAAGCGCCTACCAACAGGAAATAGACGAACTTGAAAGTCACGTCGACGATCCACTCAGCCTCGCTCCAGATGTTCCGGCTGGAACAGATTGGAGCGGTTATACCGATTGTAACGCATCAATTTCGCAGAACACCAATCGGACGATCCGACGCTTCTCTTGAAGATGAGAGGTATTTAAGATAGAAGTACTAAAAGAAATTACCAAATTCGCTTGGTAATCGGAAAGCCGTGTGTCTTAGAGATTGGAACATGCGGTTTTTCGTTTTTCAGACACTCCAGACATGTGAAATCAGATTTTTACTATATCCGAGTTTAGGCCATTGAGTACTGCTGAGATTTGTAAATGACAACAAGTAAGTTATCTCATGAAAGAAAGGCTACTTATAGCATATCTATCTTCTTTTCTTGGAAAATAATTAAAGAAACACGCTAAAGCCGAAAGGAGAATGGAGCCGACTGTGGGAATCGAACCCACGACCTGCTGATTACAAGTCAAGATGTCGTAAGCTCAAAATTGGGCGTTTTTTATCAAAATGCCGTAAAAATGCCGTAATCTTTGTTTGACATGTTGCTTTTTCGCTGTTATATTGGGGTGTTGTTTGAATAAAAAAAATACCAAGCGCGGAGGAAGTAAAATGCCGGTACGAAAACGCACCACCAGCAGCGGACAATCCACAGAATATCACTACGAGTTCATGCAGGGCGGTAAACGCTATTACGGTGTCTGCGAGGGCTGTACCACCGAACGGGCGGCGCTGGCCTATGAGAAGAACATCCGCGATACTGTGAAAGCCGCAGCCGAGCAAAAGAGCGTCAAAGCGTTGATCGATAATTTCCGGGAGGTGCTGACCGGGGGCGAAGCCCTGACGCTGGCCGATGCTTTCGAGCGGTACATGGCGAAGCCGAAGAAACGAATCCCCAGCGAACATCAGGCGCGGACGAACCAGACGTACTGGAACGATTTTGCCGCATTCATGACCACCAAGTACCCCGAAGCCGTGAACCTTTCCGACGTGACCGACCGGCACGCCGAGGAGTACATAACCCTGTTGCGGGAATCGGGCGCATTCGTGAAAGAGGTTACATTCACCCGGCAGGGCCGCCGCCGCGCCATTGAGGCCACGTATACGCCCCAATGCGATAAACTGGCCCCACGGACGATCAACGCCCGCCACAAGGCAATCAAAGCCGTTTTCGCATGGCTGAAAGATGATGCCGGGCTTGCCCGGAACCCTTTTGATATTCCAACGCTGGATAACGACACGGTGAGCCGGGACGCATTCACCGATGCGGAGCTTGCCCGGATCGGGGACGCGATGACCATGCCGTATACGCAGCCGATTTTTACTATTGGGCTATGTACCGGCCTGACCTTGGGGGATATTTGCTTGCTTCGCTGGGACGAAATCGCCGACGGCTGGATTAACAACAAGCGCCGCCGGAAAACCGGCGTGATGCTGGATATCCCTATCCTGCCGCCGCTGGCCGCTTTCCTTGAGCAGCAGCGCCCCAAGACGGGCGCGGGGGAGTTTGTCGCCCCGGAACTGGCCGCGATGTACCAGGCCAACCCCAGCGGCGTAATGTTGCGTGTGAAGTCATTTCTTGAGGGGCTGGGGATTCAAACCACGGCATGGGTAGAGGGGCGCAGTCGGGCGGTATCCACGAAAGCGGCGCACGCCATGCGGCATACATTCGCCTATCTTGCCGGAGTCTACAACGTCCCGCAGCCGATTGTGCAAAGCGTGCTGGGGCACATGTCGCCCGAAATGACGGCGCTATATCAGAAGCACGCCAGCCGGGAGGCAAAGGCCAAGTTTTTAAAGCAGATGCCAAACGTATTGGGAGCGCCCGCCGCCCCGCTGAAACGGCTTACCGCCGCTGGAGCCGAACCGGAACGGGCCGAGTTGCACCGGCTGGCCGATACCCTGCCGATTGAAGCAGTACGGGAAATTGTGGCCGCCTGCCGTGGTCAAAACCGGCCCTAAATTTGAGGACGGGAGGCGTTTCACAAATTTGTGAAAAGCGCCCCGGCACCCTGTTTTTTGCTTGCTTGACGATACCGCTATCTATGCAAACAAGTGCAAGCAACAAAAGCAAAAACAGCGGAGGTTATACCATGAGCGCAAACATTACCACAGTTCCGGCGGATATCCTGAACGGTGTAGCAACGATCCTGAAGCCCTACGGCGTGGATATTGTCGCCCTGCTGACCGAACAGGCAAAGACCGAACCGCCCGCCGTCGAATCTCTCAAAAAGAAGTATCTGACCACCTCTGAAGCCGTCCAGTATTGCGGCGTGGGACGCTGGGCGTTGTGGAAAGCCGTGCAGGATGGAAAAATCAAGGCTTCCAAGCTGGCCGATGCCCGGTGCGGCCGTGTCCTGTATGACCGCGCCAGTATCGACGCATGGCTCGAATCCCGCATGAAGCAGCCCAAAGTATCGTAATCATATTTTGAAATTTGGATGTTGAAGTAATAAGAAAGGGGGTAGCGAAACGTTACCCCCTTTCTTGTGTTCATCTTCGGCAACGGCGCAACTCGTAAAGACAAGGCGGGCGTGAAAATCCATCATTTTTAATTCGGAAAACCGAATTATTATTATCGGACGTACCGGAAATAACCAAATTGACATTGTCTGGTAGCTGAAATAATGACGGTAATGACAGGCAATGACAAGCGGCAATGACAAGTTGTGTTGGTGGTAATTTGTTTATTTCAAACATGATATATCTATAATGACAATAATGACAATATCATATTAATAAACATATATGATACATGTTCATATATACAAAACCATTATATAGGGAAAAGGTGTCATTATTGTCATTGAAAGGAGAAAAGAACAATGGATAGGGGGAATACTATTCCGGTCATCGACACTCTCGTATGAAGTCTATGTAGCAGTTGAAGCGGCCGAGGCGGTCGACGATGGGGTGGCGTTTCACCACCCCAGTATGAAGCAGGAGGGGAAAAGGCATCACGGGTTAACGATTCCGGTAAAGTAAAAACACTTTGCAAGGATTCATCATGGAAGCAACCTTTACCAGTTTTGCCAGTCTTGAGCGTTTCCCCGACGAAAGCGGATCGGAAGCCGCCGAAAATCTGGCCGACCTTGCCGCCATCTTTGGAGCCGAAGCCGAAGAGCTATACCAAGCAATCAAAGCCGAAGCGGTGCGGGAAGTGTCATACCGGGATCATGCAATTATCAGAATCGCCGCCGACCTGTTGGAAATCTACCGGGCGAATCCGAGAAGCGCCGCCGTTATCCTTGACACGTTGGCGCATCCGCTGGACAGCTACGAAACTATTGGCAACCGGCACGGCATCACCAAGCAGGCCATCTATTCCACGCTCGACCGAATGGGGAACCGCTACCCGTGGATTATGGGACTTGCCAGCATCAAAGCGCAGGTAAACCGGCGGGGGCTTCCCAAGCACCAGCAAGCCGGCGCAGCTGCGCCAGCCGAACCGGGAAACGCCCCGTAAATCGTCGAAAGCTGAAACGCATAAATCACCCTGCCGACGGTGTAAGTCGCGCCAGAAGTGGCAAAGCGGCCAATTACGGGCGATTGTAGAGGCAGGGGAGGG
>ENA-UOJS01001532-UOJS01001532.1-human-gut-metagenome-genome-assembly--contig:-C74-NODE-1532-length-18667-cov-11.659682_pt1 | contig 18667 bp, 16 predicted proteins | sample MGYA00242355_ERZ723902 | MGnify/ENA metagenome assembly ERZ723902 | reverse complement strand
GACCAAAAGTACCAAAAGTCAGCAAGGAGGACTCGCGCCGTCCTCCTTCCAAACCACCGCGGCGTGCACGAGTTAGTCGCAGGAAGTAGTGCGTGGCAAGTGCGTGCGACAAATAGCAAAGTGAAATCCGATAGTCTCGCGCTCTCCGCAATCTTAACTATACCACGCGTGCGAACATAGCGCACGAGAGAGCCGAGCAGATTCGTGCACGCATTGTCTGCACGCCCGCATAATAGGGTTGGCGGGCGTGGGTCTGATGTGTGCGCTGACGGAAGTAACTATTAGCCTTCTCCAGCGGGAGAAGGTGGCGCGCGAAGCGTGACGGATGAGGTGTCTTTTGTAAAAAAGACTTAAAAATTCTTTGTGCTTATCGTACTTTTGCATGACCAAAAGTACCAAAAGTCAGCAAGGAGGACTCGCGCCGTCCTCCTTCCGAACCACCGGCGGCGTGCACGAGTTAGTCGCAATAAGTAGTGCGTGGCAAGTGTGTGCGGCAAATAGCAAAGTGAAAAGCGGCGATTTTGCCGCTCCCCACAATTTTTGCTATACCACGCGTGCGAACATATCACACGAAAAAGCCGAGCAGATTCGTGCACGCATTGTCTGCACGCCCGCTATAAATGCAGGGCGGGCGTGGGTGGAGTAAGTGCGCTGACGGGACTATCAAAATAACCTTTATCTCGCTATGTTCGCACACAGACACGCACCCAAACTTCAACCGCGAGGTTTGCCATAGCCTGACATGGCACAGCAGCAAATCCGAGTCGGAGCTTGAGCGTTTCGAACCTGTAGCCGTGACCATGCTATAGTCGGACGGTCGGGGCACTTTGTTCGCACCGGTCGCCGCGAGGCGACAGGGGGAGATATATAAGAGGTGGAACGCCTCTTATATGACTTTTGGTACTTTTGGTCATGCAAAAGTACGATAAGGAAAAAGTTACTTTATGTATCATTGCGGGTCGTCGGGGAATTAAGCAATGCGGAGCGTTGCTTAATCCCCCCGTCTCGGCGACGCCAACACACATGCTTCGCATATGTGTTAATCCCCGCCAAAAAAGAATGGCTGGGTATTGCTTTTTAAATGCGACTGTGTTATAATACAGACACATATATTATAAGGGGGATAAGCATCTTGTTATCATTTATCAATTTTTCGAAAACCTACAAAGGCGGGAAGAAGGCGGTAGACGACCTTTCTCTCACGGTGGAGGCAGGCGATATTTACGGCTTCATCGGTCATAACGGTGCGGGCAAAACCACCTCGCTGAAAGCCGCCGCAGGTATACTCAGCTTTTCCGAGGGCGAAATCAGAATAAACGGAATGTCGATAAAGGAGCATCCGGTGGAGTGTAAAAAGCTCATGGCATATATTCCGGACAATCCCGATGTATACGAATTTATGACGGGCATAAAATATCTGAATTTTATCGCGGATATGTACGGTGTCGGTGCGGAGCGCAATGCCGATATCGAAAAGTATGCCGTCACATTCGAGATAAAAGAAGCACTCGGTTCCCCGATTTCGTCTTATTCGCACGGCATGAAGCAGAAGCTTGTCATCATCTCGGCTCTTATCCACCATCCGAAGCTCCTCCTGCTTGATGAGCCTTTTGTCGGTCTTGACCCGAAGGCGGCGCATATTCTCAAGACGTTGTTCAAAGAAATGACCGAGAGCGGCGCGGCGATATTCTTCTCCACTCATGTGCTTGAGGTGGCGGAGAAGCTCTGCAATAAAATAGCCATTATCAAGGAAGGCAGACTTGTTGCTTCCGGCGATACGGAATCCGTAATCGGCGGCGACAGCAGTCTGGAGGAGCTTTTCCTCGAGTTGAATGCCGATGAGTAAATTTTTTCTTCTTCTGAAGGCACAGCTTGCCTCGGCACTGAACCAAGGAAGGCAAAACAGCTTCGGGAGCAAGTCAAAAAAGGTGGCTTCCTTCGGCGGCATGATGTTCTTTTATGCTCTGATGTTTGCCCTCGCGGCTTTCTATGAATACATATTTGCCGGCGCTTTTTACAGCGTTGCGGGAAATTTCGAGACTTTTACCACCGTGCTTGTTTTCGGCGCGTCGGCGCTCACGCTTTTCTCCTCCGTTTCATCGGTGAAAAACGTCATATTCTGCTCGCGCGACTATGATATGACGCTCTCTCTGCCGATAAGCGCGGGCACTGTCGTTGCGGCAAAGACGGCGACGGTATATATTTTTGACCTCATAACAACGGCGCTGATATTGCTCCCGCTTTATTTTATGCCGCTTGTTTTCCATGCGCAGATGCCCGTATCATACTGGGTGATGTATCCCCTGCTGATGCTTTTTGTTCCCATGCTTCCCATCATGATAGGCGCACTCATTTCGGCACTCGTCAGCTTTATCTCGGCACATTTCAAATATATGCGCGTCGTCAGCACGCTGATATATGTCGCCTTTATCGGCGGTATTTTCTACCTTTCGCTTTCTTCCTCAAATATCGATAAAAGCGAGGTGGCGGCGGCTCTCGATGCCGTTACGAAATCCGGACTGATGCGCTATTATCCCTTTGCGGGAATGTTCACGGCGGCGCTCTCGCTTGACCTTAAGTCCATCGCGATATTCTTCGGTGCGGGCATAGCGGCATTCGCTCTCGTGTGCTTTGTTTTCGGCAGATTTTACGGCGAACTGCATGATTTCTTCAATAAGAAGCAGACGGGCGGCAGATATAAGCTTTCCGCGGGTGCGGGAAATGCCCGCTCGGCTCTTTTCAAAAAGGAAATATTGAGAATTTTCTCATCGGGCATGATTCTCATGAATTCCTGCTCGGGTGTACTCATGCTTGTCATCGCCGCGGTGCTGGCTATGGTGAAGATTTCATCGCTTGACGCCGCGTCTTTTGAGGCTGCAGCTCCGGTTTTGGGCGCGATGGCACCTTTCTTCATCGGTATGATGGCGGGAATGAGCTGCACTACATATTCCTCGATATCTCTCGAGGGCAGATGTCTGCCACTTCTCAAGAGTCTGCCTATCTCCTACGGCGATATCATAAAAACTAAACTGAGAGTGCATTTCACTCTGCTTTTTGCGCCGATAGCGATTGCCTCGGCACTCATTGCCGCGGCGATAAAAGCCGATATAGTGACATTTATTTTCACGCTTCTTATTCCGCTTGCCTTTTCGTATTATTCCGGTGTTTTCGGCATGCTGCTCAATCTTAAAAAATACAATCTCGACTGGACAAACGAGATTGCCGCGGTCAAGCAGGGCTTTGCCGTCATGGTTACGATATTCACAACAATGATAACGTCGATGATAGGAATGTTTGCAAGTATTGTGCTGGTGGCGGGACTTTCCGTGCCTCCGCTTATTATTTTCTCGGCGTTCTTCACTCTTCAGCTCATCGCCTGCGGCATAGTGACATACCTGCTGAAGGCAAAGGGCGAAAAGCTGTTCACCGCCGTCGGTGAATAGAACCCATCTGAAAGGAACAGAACCATGACAAATCAGCCGAAACTGAAGTTGCGCTATGACAAGCCCGCGCCGACTGTCTGCGACTACGACTTCGCACGGCAGAACGACAGCCCCGAGGCAGGCTGGGAAAAGTGGTCTCTGCCGCTCGGAAACGGCTTTTTCGGCGCGAGTATTTTCGGCAGGGTCGGCAGAGAGCGCATACAGATAACGGAAAACAGCCTCTGCAATCCGCCGCTTCGCGGCTCGCACTGGCGCGACGGAAGCGGCGGGCTTCGCTCCTTCTGCGATGTGATACTTGAATTTCCCCATGACGATGTGACAGACTACAGCCGCGGGCTTGACCTTGACGTGGCGCTCGCCGATGTGAAATACACCTGCGGCGGCGTGCGGTATGAGAGGGAGTATTTCACCTCGTATCCCGACCGCGTGCTTGCCGTGAGGCTTTCGGCGAGCCGCGCCGGCGCACTTTCGTTTGACTGCTCGCTCTATGACCCTTTTCTGCGTGATTACTGCATAAAAGAGGGCGACGGCTGCGGGAAATCCGCTACCTTCTCGGGAGAGGGAAATATCCTCTCGGAGAGTGGCGTTTCGCATTATTACAATATACTTTTCGAAGCTCGGCTTGCCGTTTTGAACTTCGGCGGAGAGCTGAAAAACGAAAACGGAAAGATATCCGTCTCGGGTGCGGACAGCGCGGTGCTTCTCTTCACATGCGGCACGAATTACAGGCTTGAGAGCCGCGTTTTCACCGAGAGCGATCCGAAAAAGAAGCTTGCTCCGTATCCGCATCCGCATGAGATGCTCTGCCGCATACTGCGCGATGCCGAGGCACTCGGCTATGACAAGCTCAAAAGGCGGCACACGGCGGATTATACGGCACTTTTTTCAAGGGTAAAGCTTGATTTCCGCTGTGATATTCCCGATATGACGACGGACAGGCTGCCCCTGCGATACAAGAGCGGAGAAGCCACGGCAGAGGAGAGACGCTATCTCGAACTGCTCCTTTGCCAGTACGGCAGATATCTGCTCATTTCATCCTCGAGAAAAGGCACGCTTCCGGCAAATCTTCAGGGCGTGTGGAATGCTTACGACAGCTCGCCTTGGGGAAGCGACTACCATCACAATATAAATGTTCAGATGAACTATTGGTGCGCCTGCGCGGCGAATATGGCGGAGACCTTTTCCGCCTACAGCGATTATGCCGCGGCATATACGGAGGAGGCCCGCGCCTGCGCCGATGAATACATAAGAAAAATCTCGCCCGAAAAGGCGCTGCCGGACGGCGAAAACGGTCGGATAATAGCGACGGGCGCTTCGCCATATCATCTCGACCATGGGCTCGGCAATCCGAATAATCATTCCGGTCCCGGCACGGGAGGCTTTACCTCGCTCCTTTTCTGGGATTACTACGATTACACGCGCGACGGGGAATACCTCGAAAAAGTCGCGTATCCGTATCTTCGCGATATGTCGCGCTGTCTGCTTCTCGCTCTTGAGGAGCGGGACGGGAAATACCTTGCCAAGGTTTCGGCTTCGCCGGAGCAGCAGGGAAGTGACGGGAAATATTATGTTACCGTCGGATGTGCTTTTGACCAGCAGATGATATATGAAAATTTCAGACGCACGCTCGAGGCGGCTGAAATACTCGGCGCACACGAGCCTATCCTCGATGAGATAAGGGCGCGGATAGATCTGCTCGACCCCGTGCTCATAGGAGAGGACGGACAGGTAAAGGAATTTCGCGAGGAGGAACATTACGGCGATATCGGCGAATATTGCCACAGGCATATTTCTCAGCTCGTGGGGCTTTACCCCGGCACGCTCATAAACAAGACCACGCCTGAATGGATGGAGGGCGCAAAAGTGACGCTCACGCGCCGCTCCGATAAATCGACAGGCTGGGCGGCGGCACACAGGCTTTGCCTTTGGGCAAGGACGGGCAGCGGCAACCGCGCGCACGACCTGCTCGCCTCCATGCTGAAAAACAACATCCTGCCCAATCTCTGGGATACGCATCCGCCTTTCCAGATAGACGGGAATTTCGGCGCCTGCGCCGGCATATGCGAAATGCTCCTGCAAAGCCATGCGGGCTATGCAGATGTGCTTGCGGCGATTCCCGATAAGTGGGAAAGCGGAAGCTTTGACGGGCTTGTTGCAAGAGGAAATTTTGTGATTGGTGCCACTTGGAGCGGCGGAAAAATCACCGAAATCCGCGTAAAAAGCCGCGTCGGCGGCACGCTGACGCTCTGCGCGGGAAGTCTGCCTGCGGCGAAATCCGAAAAGAAATTTACCCGCACCGCAGACGGCATGATAAGCGCAGAAACCGCGGCGGGAGAGGAATTTACCATTATTTTCGCAAATGATATAAACACATAAAAATCAATCGCGTTACAAAGGAGGGATAAAATGGAGCTTGAAAAAACAGTTGCCGCAAATATCACGGAGCTGAGAAAAAGTCGACAGCTCACGCAACTGGAATTAGCGGAAAAGCTGAATTATTCGGACAAGACCATTTCGAAATGGGAGCGCGGCGACGGGCTTCCCGACCTGAAAACAATATGCAGAATGGCGGAGATATTCGGCGTTTCCGTTGACTATTTTGTCACGGAGGGTGCCGCCGAAGAAATCAAAACCTACTCCGCGCCGAAGGAAGAAAGGGGATATCATATTCTCATTTCGCTCCTCGGCACAGCCGGCATCTGGATAGCCGCGGCGATATTCTATGCATATACACTCTCGTATCGCGGCAGAAATATATGGACGGTTTTTATCTGGGCTATTCCGCTCTCCGCCGCCCTGCTCTATAGGCTGAATCTCAAATGGGGCAAGACGAAATACGAGATAATTTATACAAGTATATTCTGTTGGACACTCCTGACCTCAATATTTCTGCAATTTCTCAAATATAATATGTGGCCTATCTTTCTGATAGGCGTTCCCGTGCAGGTGGCGTTGATTCTTCTGACGATACTGCGCGTGAAATATCATAAATAATCAAGGAGAAGATATGCATATATTTTTGATAAGGCACGGCGAATCCGAGGCGAGCGCGGGCGAAAACTATATAAAAAGAACGCCGGACCATCTTGTCCCGCTGACGGAAAAAGGAAAACGCCAGTCTGCGGAAAGCGGAATGTGGCTCTTGGAATATTGCCGCGAGCGAGGGATAGATCTCTCTCATGCGCGTATATGGCGCAGTCCGTATTTACGCACGCGACAGACGAGCGAGGAGTTCAATAAGCATCTGAAAATCGCCGATATCCGCGAGGATATCACTCTTGTGGAACAGCAATACGGACTTTTTGATTCGCTCCCCGAGGAGGAATGGAAAAATAAATATCCCGTGGAATACGATGAATATCTGCGCCAGACGCAAAATCAGGGCAAGTTTTATGCGCGGCTTCCTCTCGGTGAAAGCCCCTTTGATGTGGCGATAAGGATACATCAGTTCATGGGCACGATTTACCGCGATTTCGAGCGCGAGGGCGTGGATACGCTTTTTGTCTTCACTCACGGGACGGCACTGCGGACATTTCTCCTGCGGTGGTTTCACTACTCGCCGGAGTGGTATCAGGAGGAAAAGAATCCGACATACTGCCGCATACGCGAAATAGACGGCGCGAAAGACCTCGGATATATCAACTGATGCAAATGTATAATATAGCAAAAAGCAAGGCGGCATGGGAAAAATCCTCATGCCGCTTTAATGCGTTGTTGTGTTTTTATGTGAGAGCGGTTTTCCGCGTTTTATCCTCTTTTCGCGCCTATCATTGTTTTGAACATGCGTGGAAGCAGGGTGAAGAAGCTTATCTTTTCGATATCTTCATCCGCCACTATATCGGCGCGACCGAGCTCGACTCCGTCTGTTTTGTAGATTATTTCGCCTATTTTGTCGCCTTTTTTCACAGGTGCCGCCACACTCTCGGGAAGAACGGTTTCCGCCGTCAGTTTCTTGTCCGCGCCTTTGTCTATGACCTGAGAGAAGCCCTCGCTCACGGTGGAAAGCGTGTTCTTGACGCCGCCTTTCACGGGGATACCGGCTTGCGCTTCGCTTTCCTTTTGCAGGAAGGCATAGTTTGCAAATCCGAAATCGAGCAGGGAAGCCGCGGCGGCATTGCGCACATCTCTCGTGGGCGAACCCATTATCACGGCGACAAGCCCCAGCCCGTCTCGCTCGGCGGAGGCACTGATGCAGAATTTTGCTTTTGAGGTGGAGCCTGTTTTCAGCCCAGTCGCGCCCTTATAGAAGCGGATGAGACGGTTTGTATTCGTCAGACCGAAGGCACCGTCGCGTATCGTATCCATCCATATAGTCGTGTAGTTGTAAATCAGGTCATGCTTGAGAAGCTCACAGCTCATGAGAGCGATATCGCGTGCGCTCGTGACATGATTTACGGTCGTGTCGTCAAGACCGTTTGTGTTTTCAAAATTAGTATTCTCCATGCCGAGCTGTTTTGCACGCTCGTTCATTTTGGCTACAAACGCCTCCTCGCTTCCGCAGAGATGCTCGGCGAGAGCGACTGCGGCATCGTTTGCGCTGGCAACGGTAAGGCTCTTGAGCAGCTCATCGACGCTCATCTGCTCGCCCTCCTTGAGAAATATCTGCGAGCCGCCGATCTTGCTTGCCCGCGTGCTTGCCGTCACCATATCGGAAAGCGAAATCACGCCGTCGTCTATCGCTTCGGTAATGAGAAGCATCGTCATGATTTTCGTGACGGAAGCGGGCGGCAGAGGCTCATCCGCATTCTTTTCATATAGAACGCGTCCGGTGCTTATCTCCATCAGTATGGCACTTTTGGCATCAAGCTCACCTGTGAAATCGGCGGCGCATATGCCGCCCGAAAAAACCGAAAGCAGAATTATTATGCAAAGCGTCACGGCAATTTTCCTGTAAATCATACATTCCTCCATGAAGTATCTTTTTGTATATACTTATATGCATGGCACTCGACCGATATGCTTTATTGCATAAAAAAACGGAAAATAAATGTCAATATTTCACAAATGAATTAAAACTATACTAAAACTCTTGTATTTTTTGCACAGATATGGTATTATATAATAAATCGCATTTGCGAAAAAATTTTCAAGAGGAGATACTTATGAAAAAAATTGTAGCGCTTATGCTCGCAGTTATAATGCTTGCGTGCGCCGTAGCGGGTTGCGGTGAGAAGGAAACACCCACCACCGAAAGCACAACCACGGTTACAACAGTAGCGACAACTACAACAACAGAAGAAACGGTAGCCACCACAACAACAGAGGCTACCACCACCACGGAAACCACAACAGAGGCTACCACTACAGCGGAAACGACAACCGAGCCTCCCATAGTAGTTCCCGAGGCTCCGAAGCCGCTCATACATATCACATTTGACGAGCTCACCGACGATCTCATATTCGCCGATGATTCCGGCAACGGATATGACGCGAAGGCAAATAAGAAGCTGAAGCTCACAGAGGGTAAATTCGGCAAGGCTGTAAGCCTTGAGTCAGTAAATCAGTTTATTGAGATTGCAGACAACGAAGCTTTCAAATTCTCGAAGAATGACAGCTTTACTATAGATGTATGGTTCAAGTGGTCCGGCAAGAAAGCCGGCACAAACTGGCCCTGCATTATCCAGAAGGGTCTCGTTCAGAGCAAGAACCTCTATAATTATGCAGGCTTCTGGATAAACTCCGGCGACAGCAAGCTCAATCTCGGTATTACATCTTCAAATTCCCAGAGCAAGTACAGCAACAACCCCGTAAGCGATGCTATAGATACAGAGTGGCATCATGCAGTGGCTGTTCAGGATGCAGAGGCAGGAACAATCAGCGTTTATTTTGACGGTAAGCTCGCAGTAAAGCTTCCCGCTATCGATGCTTCCTCCGCAGGCTGTCCCTTTACTATCGGTTATAACGGCAGCGACGGTCAGTTTGTCGGCGCTATCGACGAACTCAATATTTATGATTTCGCTCTTGATATGGGCGAAGCAAGCAAGTCTGTAGACGATATGCTTTTCAAAACATACAACTACACGAGCGAGACAGGAAAAACTGTCTCGCTTCCTTATAGGTTGTTCCTTCCCAAGGGCTATGAAGAGAGCAAATCGGCTGAATTTCCCGTTCTTCTTTTTCTCCATGGCTACGGCGAAATAGGAAGCGACAATACCAAGCAGATAAGAGTCCTCGGCGGAAGCAATGCATTGCTTGACAAGCTTGTATCGGACGGAAGCTGTGTAATAATCGCTCCGCAGTGTAATGACCCTGCGGAATACAACTGGGTTCCGATAAATCACCAATGGAAAACAGGCTCCCGCGAGCTGACAGCCAAGCCCACGATAACACTTGAGGCGGCAACGGCTCTGCTCAAAGAGTACATCGCGGAAGGCAAAATCGATACAAAGAGAGTTTATGTTTCGGGTATATCCATGGGCGGATACGGAACATGGGAAATAATAGCGCGCAATCCCGAGCTTTTTGCAGCGGCAGTACCGCTTTGCGGTGCAGGCATTCCCTCCAAGGCAGCTGAGCTCAAGGATATGGCAATATGGGCTTTCCACGGTCTTGCAGACCCGACCGTACCCGCAAAGGGAACGCAGGATATGCAGCAGGCTATAAAGGCGGCAGGCGGCACGAAATTCAAGGCGACATATTTTGAGGGCGTAGGTCACAATATATGGACGCAGGCATTCGGATATCCGGGACTGGTGGAGTGGATTCTTTCTCAGTCGAAATAAAATCCGGAATGCTAAAAAAGCACAGACCGAAAAAGTGAAGGGTAAATGTTTTTAATAGGCTAAGAGGTCTATGCAAGACTAAATTTTTTAGTAACATCAACTCAAAATTAAGGAAGGGAAGCCGCAGGCTTCCCTTCCTCAGCTAAGACAACAGGCAGTTACCGATTTTTTGAGTTCCGTCAAAGATATTCTTTCATCCGGTTTATGCTGTTTTCCTCAAATGTGACGACCTCGTTTGCAAAATTCACGATATGCTCCGGTGCATTTTCGTTTTTTGCGGCGGTTATCTGCTTTTTAAGCTCCACTATGCCCATCGTCGAGCCTTCGATTATCAGCTCCGCGAGCTTCTGCGCCGAGCTGTCGGTCATGGTGCTCACAGCCATTGAAATTTCACTCGAAATTTTGGCTATGGGACTGAGCTCCTTTGCCTTGACATTCATATCTGCGAGCTTGTTCTTTGCCGTTTGTGCATAGCCTGCATATGTGTCAAGCTGACAGGTGATATCGCGGCGCAGCTTTTCATCCTTTACCTTGCCTATGAGCATACATAGCGAATCCTCACCCATATTTGCATTTTTGTAAATCTCGCAGAGCAGCCGCTCTCCGGGATTTGTCATTTTGTTTTTCTCCATAGTAATAGCTCCTTTTTTGCTTATTGTTCCGAAAAAAGTTGTTTTTTATGCTCGAGAGGAAAATGAAGATGTGAAAAAACAAAAAAATTCACATTTTCGCAAATATTTTTTTGAAAAAGGACTTGTATATTTTTCCGAAATGGGTTAGAATAAGGATTGTATGGGAATTTATCACCCCAATTCCACTAAATTTATCTAAACGGAGGATTTTATCATGTCAGTTAAAGTTGCTATTAACGGTTTCGGCAGAATCGGTCGTCTCGCTTTCAGACAGATGTTCGGTGCAGAGGGTTATGAAGTTGTTGCCATCAACGACCTTACAAGCCCCGCTATGCTTGCTCATCTTCTCAAATATGATACAGCTCAGGGCGGCTACTGCGGCAAAATCGGCGAAAATGCACACACAGTTTCTTCTAAGGAGCCCGTTCTTGCTGAAGACGGCAAGACCGTTGTTACTCCCGGTTCTATCACGGTAGACGGCAAGGAAATCACTATCTATGCTATGCCCAAGGCTCAGGACCTTCCCTGGAAGGCTCTCGATGTAGACGTTGTGCTCGAGTGCACAGGCTTCTACTGCTCCAAGGCTAAGGCTCAGGCTCATATCGATGCAGGCGCAAAGAAGGTTGTTATTTCCGCTCCCGCAGGAAATGACCTTCCCACAATCGTTTTCAGCGTAAACGAAAAGACTCTTACAAAGGATGATACGGTTATTTCCGCTGCTTCCTGCACAACAAACTGCCTCGCTCCCATGGCAAAGACTCTCAATGATTATGCTCCTATCCAGAGCGGTATCATGAGCACAATACATGCTTACACAGGCGACCAGATGATTCTTGACGGTCCTCACAGAAAGGGTGACCTCAGAAGAGCAAGAGCAGGCGCTGCCAACATCGTCCCCAACTCCACAGGTGCTGCCAAGGCTATCGGTCTCGTTATCCCCGAGCTCAACGGCAAGCTTATCGGCTCCGCCCAGAGAGTTCCCGTTCCCACCGGCTCCACAACAATCCTTACGGCTGTTGTCAAGGGCACGGATGTAACAAAGGAAGGCATCAATGCCGCTATGAAGGCTGCTGCTTCCGCCTCCTTCGGTTACAATGAGGATCCCATTGTTTCTTCCGATGTTATCGGTATGAGATACGGCTCGCTCTTCGATGCTACTCAGACAATGGTATCCAAGATTGACGATGACACATATCAGGTTCAGGTTGTTTCTTGGTACGATAACGAGAACAGCTACACAAGCCAGATGGTTCGTACAATCAAGTACTTCGCAGAGCTTAACTGATTGCTGCTTGTTTGTATCTGAATTGAAAAGGGAGTCCGAAAGGATTCCCTTTTTGCGTGTTCGGGCGGCGTGCATCGGTCGCAGGAAAAGGAGAGCGGAGAGATACTTTCCTCCTTTTTAATTTTGGTATACCACGTCCGCCGCACAAAGTCCGAGCCCCAAAAAAATAAAAACCTGCCAAAATAAAATATCCTTCCTATGAGCATTGACTTTTCCGGCAAACTACTGTATACTTTAAAGTGAAAACAAAATTAGGCACGGAGGGAAAAATATGAAAAAAGTATCAGCACTTATCCTTGCAGTGTTAGTTCTTATCTCGGCGGTCGCACTCGTTTCCTGCGGCGGCAAGCCTGACGCGACAAGCGGTTCCTCTTCCTCTTCAGTAACAAAGGACACAGGGTTTTCTTCCGAGGTAACAGAACCCACGCAGTCGACGGCTACCACAGCCACAACCGAAACCACGATAACGACCACCGAAACCGAAACCACTGCCACCACGGCGACAACAGAGGAGCTTGTGCCCGAGCCGATTCTTCCCGAGGGCAAGAGCCTGAAGGTGCTCGCCATAGGCAACAGCTTTTCCGTTGACGCGATGGAATATCTCTATGATATCGCCAAGAGCGCGGGCTATACCGACATCGTGCTCGGCAATCTTTATATCGGCGGTTGTACACTTGAGCAGCATGTTGGTACTCTGGCAAAGAGCACCCCCTCATATGATTTCTATTTAAATAAGGGCGGAAAATGGACAAAGACAAGAGGCACTATACCTGGTGGTCTCCGCTATGCTGACTGGGATGTTGTCACACTCCAGCAGGCGAGTGGGCTCAGCGGTGTCGAAGCCTCATATGAGCCGCATCTCACTACTCTTATCGAAACCGTAAAAACCTCCTGCCCCGATGCAAAGCTTGTATGGCATATGACATGGGCTTATCAGGGCAATTCCTCGCACAGTGATTTTGCCAAATACGGCAGAAATCAGAAAACCATGTACGACAGCATTCTTTCCGCGGTGCGCAAAGCTGTGCTTACGGGACATAAGGATGATTTTGCGGGCGTGATACCGTCGGGCACGGCTATACAGAATATCCGCACGAGCTATATCGGCGATACCGTCACGCGGGACGGCTACCATCTCTCATATGATATGGGCAGATATACCGCGGCGCTCACATGGTTCAGGGCACTCACGGGTGCCGACCTTTCGGCGGTGACATATGTTCCTGATGAATACAGATATCTGCTCGGCACAAGGGCGACTCTTGCCGCAAAGGAAGCGGCGGAAAATGCCTGCCGTTATCCTTTTGAGCCAAAGGCTTCAACTTATGTAAACGATATGGATGCCGAAACAAAAAAAGCCGATCTTGAAAAGCTCGGACTCAATCCCGATGATTACATTATGATAGAGCTTGATATCGTGCCCTACGCATATTATAACTCCACTGGGGGAATGCTTCTTACAAGCAAGGCGGGAGGTTCGACCGCATCAAATATAAGCAACTTTGCCGCTTCGAGACTTCTCTCCAAAAAAGAGATTCCCACAGGCTCGGTCATCGTGCTTGAAAGCGGCTGGAAATACCGCCCCGAGGGCTGGCGCTATGCCGGAGCGAAAAATTCCGACAAGATACGTCCCGAAAACACAAGCGAAGAGGTTGTAAAGGTCACTGACGAATGGTGGGGCAGATTTGTTTTCCGCGCCTTCAATCTTTCAAAGACAGACGGCACGGCACTCACGGCTGATGAGGCGAAAATCGCCGCCAATGCACTGCGCATTTATGTTCCCAAGGCGGGAAAATAATTATACGGAGAAACAATGAATTTATCTGGTTTTTATACTGTTGTCATAACGCTTTTTATCCTCATTGCAGTCGGATATTTCGCCTATCGGCTGCATATTGTGGATGATACGGCGGCGAACAGGCTCTCAAAGCTTATCATCTGCATAGGCCAGCCCTGCATGATAATCAATGCTTTCGTAAAATATCAGTATACGAAGAGTGATTTTATAAACGGGTTTACCGTTGTCGGGCTGGGAATATTGCTTCATGTGCTGATGGCTGTTATCGCCTTTGCGGCTTGCAAAATTTTTCGCTTCCGCAGTATTGACGAGGCAAAGGTGACTGAATTTGCCATAATTTTCGGCAACTGCGGCTTTCTCGGCTTTCCGCTCATGGAATCGCTTTTCGGTGCCGAAGGGCTTTTCCTTGCCGCCTTTTTCAATATCAGCTTTCAGATAGGCGTATGGACATGGGGTATTGCCATCATGGCGAGAAAACGCGATGATATCAGGCTCACACCGAAAAAGATACTGCTCAATTACGGCACGGTGCCGTGCCTTATCGGGATAGTACTTTATCTTGCCAGCCCGTATTTTATATGTCCTGCACCGCTTGCCTCGACATTTTCGTATCTTGCGGCTCTCTGCACGCCTGTTTCGGTCATGGTGACGGGAGCACTGCTCGCCACGAGAAAGCCAAAGCAGATTTTTGCCGACCCGCAGATATATTATCTCTCGGCGGTGAAGCTGCTTATCATACCGCTTGCCGTGTGTCTTATTGCGCATTTCTGCGGGCTTGGTGACAATATGACAGTATTTCTCACGATAATGGCGGCTGTTCCGAGTGCCTCCACGGTGACTATGCTCGCGGAGCTTTACGGGATTTCCCCGGGATATGCTTCGCAGGCGGTCGGAGCATCGTCGCTGCTTTCCGTCGCGACTATGCCTGCCGTGATAGCGCTGGCAAGTCTTATAATAAAGATATAATGTGATATGGTAAAAAATCGGCAACTGTTCGTTGCCGATTTTTTGATGGTATTAAAGTTTTTATCCGCCTTTTGGGGAAGGCGACGCCGACCGCGTTTGCTTCGCAAATCGGTCAATTCCCCGCTGGAGAAGGTGGCAGCCGTAGGCTGGCTAGCAAAGCGTTTATAAATAATTTATATCAAAATAAAATTACCTTTTGTTGTCATCACGCGGTCAAAGCCGAGACTGCGGAGAAGTTCCAGCCCCTCGTCTATTCCTCTGCCGAGATTGACGGGCGAATGCGCATCGGAGCCGATAGTGATGAGTGAACCGCCGAGGTCGCGATAAAGCGCGATTATCTCCGCCTGCGGCATGGTGAAGCCGAGACCGCGCCATACAGTTGAAACATTGACTTCAAGCGCGATGCCGCGTGATATCAGCTTCTTCAGCAGAGCCGCCGTTTTATCCCTGTGCGGCGCAAAATCAAAGCTTTTTCCTGCCATCGCCATATATCTCGTCTGATATGTGAGATGCGCGAGTGTGGTTATCGGAAAATCAATGAGCGCATTCATCTCATCGAGCGTACGGTCAAAAAGCTGAGAAGCAAGCGCATCGGGAATATATTCAAAATTCATCATGCAGAAATCCGGCACTCTGTCGAGATTATGCACCGAACCGATTATAAATTCATACGGATGGCGGCGAAGAAAAGCTTCCGCTACCTCGGGATACTGCTCGGGCTGACCGAGCTCTATGCCGAGAATAAGATTAAGCGAGCCGCGATATTTTTCCTTTGCCGCACACATCGCCTGCCATGCACCGTCGCTGTCATAGCTTGCGTATATCTTTTCCGCCTCGCCGTTTACATCGCAGTGGTCGGTTATCGCAAGGTCGGAAAGCCCCAACTCTATCGCGCGCATGCAAAGCGCATCGATGCTAGAATCTTTCCCGCCGTCATGCGAAAAGACGGAATGTGTATGCATATCACAAGGAATATTTTTCATATATCAAACCTCGGTTTTTACCGTTATTGCAGCTTTTATCTGATATCGGGATTTACATAAGAATATGCCGAGTCCTGTTTGCCGTCCTTTATATATACGCGCGTCACGCGCATGCCGATGCCGCAGACAATATTGTAGTTTATCGTGTCGGCAAGCTTTGCTATATCGTCGACGGTGACCTCAAGCTCGCCGTCGCGCCCGATTACCGTAGCAACATCGCCTGCTTGTACATCATCAATTTCGGAAATATCGATTATCATCTGATCCATGCATATCCTGCCGAGTATCGGCGCGTATTTTCCTTTTAGCAGAACGCCGCCGCGGTTTGAAAGGGAAATCGGCAATCCGTCGGCATAACCGATGCTGAGAGTTGCCGTTTTCATGCGGCGCGGAGCGATAAATGTATGACCGTAGCTGACGCCCTCGCCCGCTTCAAGCGTTTTGACCTGCGACACTCTTGTCCGAAGCGAAAGCGTCGGAATAAGGTCGGCATGGAGATTTTCGGCGGGAAGCAGTCCATGCATTATCAGCCCCAGCTTATAGAGATTGCCCCACCTGCCATAACCGAGAAGTGCCGCGCTGTTGTCAAAGCATTTGCGTTCGATATGCGCTCCGTGCTGTTCGAGCACGCGGATAAAGGTTTCAAAAATCTTCTTCTGTCTGCCTGTCACGGGAGAAGAGACGATATCGGCACAGGCGGGATGTGAAAAGATGCAGTGTGTATCAAGTGCATCACAGGAGCATATTTTCAGTGCCTCGCAAAGGCCCGCTTCATCGCAGGAAAGTCCGAGCCGAGACATTCCCGTATCAACGGCAAGAAAAACCTCGGCGCGTTTGCCCTGTGCCTTGGCGGCATCATTTATCTTTTTTGCCGTGTCGGCAGAGAATACCGTCAGTGAAATATTGTCTTTGACAGCTCCCGGGATACAACTCTCAACTATAGCTCCGAGTATGACAATGCGTCCGGAAATCCCCGCGCGGCGAAGCCCTATGGCTTCATCATAGCATGCCACGGCATAGCCCTGAACAGTATCACCGAGATATCGGCAAAGCTGAGTGTCGCCATGCCCATAGGCATTTGCCTTGACTACGGCGATAAGCTCTGCCTCATCTCCGATGGCAGAGCGTATGATTTTAATATTATGTAAGAGAGCGTCGATATCTATTTCTGCCCATGCGCGAAAACCCGTATCCAATGCAAAGCCTCCGAAAATTTATCTCTTATATATTTTATCTTTTTTATCTGCTTTTGTCAATGTTTTGTTGGGCAAAAGAAAATTTTCTTTTCCGCTTCTTTTCACTTGCACGAAAAGAAAAAGTTGCTTTCATGTTTCCTTTCGGCTTGACAAAAGATTTTTTTTGTTGTATACTCATGCTGTAAATGAAATTTTTAAAAAAGAGGGTGCTTATTTTGGATTTAACCGGAATGCTCAAATCACTTGAAAATTGCCCCTGCGGCAAGAAACATACTTTCTATACAAAAGATATAGAAATAGGCTCGGGGATAACTGCAAAAACAGGCGAAATTCTCCGCCGAAACGGCTTTGAGGATGATCTGCTTCTCGTAGCCGATGAAAATACCATCGCTGCCGCCGCAGGTGTTCGCGAAAGCCTTATCGCCGCCGGCTTTAAGCTTACGGAGAGAATCTACAATAATCTTACATATGCGCGTGCCGAGCAGGTTGAAGAGCTGAAAGCCATCTGCCCGAGCGTACAGGGCATCATTTCCGTCGGCACAGGTTCGCTCAATGATATCTGCCGTGTGGCTTCTTATCAAACGGGTAAGAAATTCTGTATTTTTGCAACGGCGCCCAGCATGGACGGCTTTGCTTCCGATACCGCGCCGATAGTGAAGGACAATTTCAAGTCCTCATGGCAGGCGGAACAGCCGCTTGTTATCATTGCCGATACGAAAATTCTCGCCGCCGCTCCCACGGAACTGAAATCCTCGGGTTTCGGCGATATGGTGGCAAAATATATCGGTCTTGCCGAGTGGAAAATGGCAAATCTGCTCATTGACGAATATTATTGCCCGAAGATAGCCGCTATCACAAGCGAGGCTATCGACCGCATCACGGCTCTTGCCGACAGAATTACGGAAAACAGCGAGGAAGCCGCAGGTGCTGTTATGGAGGCTCTCGTGCTGACGGGACTTGCCATGAAGCTGGCAGGCTGTTCGCGCCCCGCTTCCGGTGCGGAGCATGTTGTTTCCCATTATCTCGAGTGCTATAAGCTCAATCGCGGTATCTGGCCTGAATTTCACGGCAAGAAGGTCGGCGTTATGACGGTTATTCTCAATCGCGCTTATCGCAATATCGCAGAGCGCGTGACCGAGGTAAATCCTCATGCCGACAATACCGATTGGGATCTCGTTTATTCCAAATACGATGCCTGCATGCTGAATGATATCAAGCGCGTGAATACGCCTACGATAACGGACAAGGTTTCTCCCGAAAAGCTGAAAGAAAGCTGGGGAGAGATAAGAAAAATTATCCTTGAAACACTTCCGACAGATGAAAAGCTTCTTTCTCTCATGCATGCCGCAGGCGCGGCTACAACGCCCGAAGAGGTTCATGTCGGCGAACAGCTTCTGACCGATGCTCTCCGCTTCCATCCGTATATGCGTTATCGTCTGCTTCTGACGAGACTTATGCCTATGCTGGATCTTGACATCATGGACTTTCTAAAATAAAAAGTGGCTGCCCAAAAAAGCGCAGACCGAAAAAGTGAAAGGGTAAATGTTTTTATCGGATAAAGACATTTATGAAAGCTAAAACTTTCACTAATATCAACTCAAAATTAAGGAAGGGAAGCCGCACGGCTTCCCTTTGATTTTTA
>ENA-UOJS01001531-UOJS01001531.1-human-gut-metagenome-genome-assembly--contig:-C74-NODE-1531-length-18669-cov-8.719351_pt1 | contig 18669 bp, 13 predicted proteins | sample MGYA00242355_ERZ723902 | MGnify/ENA metagenome assembly ERZ723902 | reverse complement strand
CGGCACGGGAGGAGTCCTTTTATTTTATTCGGATCAGTTACCGGATTCCTGGAGTTTCTTTACCGACGCGTGGAATTTTGAGAGGTTCATATTCACAGCCGTTTTGAGGGTTTTGAACTTGGATGCCGTAGTATCGGTCTTGCTGGTGACTATGGTGCGCGGTACCTGATGCACCGAGCTGAGTATCTTTGTGTAAAGCACACCGGCATCGATATAAATGCCGTTGTAGATCTTGTCGAGCATATCCCACGATGCGCTGTCCTGCATGTATTTGGATTTAAGCGCGACGTTGTAATATACCGGAACGACAGTCGTGTAGCTGCTCCACGCCATGTATTCCAGCACCGCTCCCAGCATTTCCGCGCGATCGTCGGTCACGGGACGCGCGATCGCAAATGCGGTGAACTGGTCGTGCAGGAAGGTCTGATACTCGGTCTGCTCCTCGTCGAGCTTGGGGCAGGGGATAACGCCGTATTTATCGGTCATGTCGCGCAAGAATTCCGTCTCTGCGGCGCAAAGACGCATCGTGGCGGTAAGTGCATGGCCCTCGGCAAACATGCGGCTTATTTCGTTCTGGCGCGCGCTGTCGCCGCCGGAGGTGACTATGTAGGAGTTTGCGTCGTAGAACAGCTCTATGACCTTTCTCATGGTGGTGGAGAGACGGTCAACATCAACGGCGTACTCAAGCCAGTTGTCGGCGTCCTTTACGAGTATCGGGTTTTTGCAGCTCGACCAGTAGGGGTCGATGTAGGAGACTGTTGAGGAGATAAGTCCCACGGTGTCGCCGGAACTTATAGTGGTGCTTGCATCGTTGTCGCTGTAATACTGCTTGCCAAGGCGGATCTGATAATCGATCGTCCACTTTCCTGCGTTCACAACGTCAAACAGTGATTCCTCGCCAAGCGTGTTCATAAGATCGCGGTTGAAAAATGTCACGAACATGAGGCGATAAAGCGCAAGGGAGGCGGCTCCGGTGCACATATACTGACCGGCGCCGATCGATGCCGCGCTGTTGAAGCCCTGCGACCAGTAGGGCGCGGTAAGGTCGAGGTGAGTGAGCTTTTTAAGATTGTAAAAATAGCCGTCGCCGGTGTGGATTATGGTCGAGTAGCAGCTGTTGGCTATTATGTCGTATGTGTGAAGTCCTGCCTCAAACGACTGCTTTACGGCATTGCGGACGGCATACTGATCGCCCGCTATCTTATCGTTTGTCAGCGTTATGCCGAAGCGGTCCTCCATAAGGCTGTTGCGCCGTGCGATGGCTGTGTGTATCACGTCGCCGTCCTCTTCGTCGATCGACACTTCGTCACGTACAAAATCGGCGTCGCGGCTGACAAAAGCCACCGTCTCGCCCTTGTACAAAAGCTCGGGCGGCAGTCCGTTGGTGACCGACTCGCTTTCCGGCGCGGTCGTGTCGGGGGCGTCCGGCACGGCGGTCGTTGTGCCGTCGGGCGTCTGTCCGCCGCGATCTTTGGCACATGATGCCAACGAGAACGCGAGCATAATTGCGGCAAGGAGCATGCAGATGATTTTTTTCATTGTGGTATTCCTCCGTGATCGTATGTGCTTTCAGAGATATAATATCGGGGCAAAAAGGCTCCGGGATATATCCGGGCATTCTTGCCCCGTGACAATTATACTATATTGCGGATGATAAATCAATACTTTCACCGTCATTTTGTAAAAAAGAAATTTGCAATTGACCGCGCGGCGATTTGGTGGTATACTTATTATATATTATATGTGAGGTCGAATGCCGAAAATGAGATGGAATACCGATGCAACAGTGATAAAAAGGATAAAACGCGCCAACACCGACTGGTGGATACGCGAAAAAGCGATCGTTGGCGATAATGGTATGACCTATATCGTCTATACGACCGATACGGGCGAGATACATATACGCGAGACCGACTGCCGCGCGCCGCGCGAGCCCGACCGCGATTTTTGCCTTTCGCGGCTCAATCACGATTATTCCGACGAGCACAATGCGCCCTCTCTCTGCATCCTGCCGGACGGACGCATGATCATAGCCTACGCGGGACATGCCGCGCACGGACTTTCGATGAGGATAAGCACGCGTCCGTACGATGTGTATTCCTTTGCGCCGGAGCGGACGCTCGATTTTGACGGCAGCGTGACATATGCACAGATGTTTTACAATGCCGCGCGCGGCGAGGTGTGGCTCTTCTGCCGTGTGGACCGCGTTACATGGCAGTTCCGCGCCTCGCGCGATGGCGGTGAAACGTTTTCCGCGCCGCGCACCTTCATACGCTCAGATGCCGGCGGGCTTTATTACGCCGATATCCGCCGCCGTCTCACCGCACGGAGCGACACCGTGAGCGAGAGCTATGTGTTTGCGCTTTACGGGCATCCCGTAAAGTCCGCCGATCACACGATACGTACCGGCGTGATAACGCAGGACGGTGTTTTCTGCCGTATGGACGGCACGCCGCTCGGCGTCGGGCTTTTTGAGGACAACGGGCTGCTTGACGCATCGGCGCTTGACGTGGCATATTCGGCGCCGGAGGGTAAAACGGTGCGGCTCCTTTCGGTCGCTCCCACCGTTCCCGCGCGTATCGCGTTTGCCACATTCGAATATCCCGGCAGCACCTCAGCCGATTACAGAGTAGCCACATGGCGCGGCGGCGCGTGGCGTGTGTCGGAGGTCATTGCGCCGAGCGGCGCGTTTCTCGCCGACTTCGACTCCGACGGCGCGCCTGTGCACGACGGTTCGGAAACATATGTGGGCGGCATGGAGTTTTACTGGGGCGTCGGAGCGCCCGCCTTCCGCCGCGACACGCCCGCGTTCACCGACAGCGATGCCGTTTATCTCATACGACGTTGCAATGACGGCGTATGGGTGCTTGAGCGTTATGCTTCGCGCGACCGCGGGAAAACGTACAGGTTTGAATACACCGTTTATACGGCGCGCAGGGGGATGAAATTGTGGCGTCCGGTGGTCCCGGTATGGGCGCAGGACAATATGCCCGTATATTGCCATGAGGGTGAATATGTGGCGTACAAGGGCGGCTGGCACTGTGATGTAATAATGCCGGTCGAGCCGGAAATATGACCGCGGCGGTCGTCCCCGACGGTTGTGTAAAAACTACACAAATGTAAAGGCGCATTTTTATACACACTGCCGAAATTGATTTTCTCACAATATATTGGGCGTTTCTTTATTGACAAACACAATATATTGTGTTATACTGTTAAGGCGCGCGGTAGCCGCCGCAATGACGGCAGGGGCGCTGCGCATGACTTCAGAAAGGAAACCCAAAAAATGTACCGTGTACTAAAAAGAGACGGAAAGACCGTTGATTTCGATCTTTCAAAGATAAGCACCGCGATAACACTTGCATTTGACGCCTGCGAGCGTCAGTATAATCCTAGTATAATTGATTTCATTGCCCTTAAGGTAACAGCAGCCTTCGAGCCGAAGGTGAAAAACGATCTTGTGTCGGTAGAGGACATTCAGGACAGCGTTGAGTCGGTCCTGGCGCAGGCCGGCTACGAGGATGTTGCAAAGGCGTACATCCTTTACCGCCGTCAGCGCGAAAAGCTCCGCAATATGAAGTCCACCATGCTTGACTACAAAAAGCTCGTTGACTCCTACGTAAAGGCTACCGACTGGCGCGTCAAGGAGAACTCGACCGTTACCTATTCGGTCGGCGGACTTATCCTTTCAAACTCGGGCGCCATCACAGCAAACTACTGGCTCTCCGAGGTCTATGACAACGAGATCGCCGAGGCGCACACAAAGGCGGATCTGCATCTGCACGATCTTTCAATGCTCACCGGCTACTGCGCCGGCTGGTCGCTGCGCCAGCTTATCGAAGAGGGACTCGGCGGCATTCCCGGCAAGATCACCTCGGCTCCCGCAAAGCATCTTGCTTCGCTCTGCAACCAGATGGTCAACTTCCTCGGCATCATGCAGAATGAATGGGCGGGCGCTCAGGCGTTCTCCTCCTTCGATACATACCTTGCTCCCTTTGTAAAGGCTGACAACCTCAGCTACGAGCAGGTGAAAAAGTGCGTTGAATCCTTTATTTACGGCGTGAACACTCCTTCGCGCTGGGGTACCCAGGCGCCCTTCTCCAATATAACTCTTGACTGGACCGTTCCCGCCGACCTCGCCGACCGCCCCGCTATCATCGGCGGTAAGGAAATGCCCTTTACCTACGGTGAGTGCAAGCGCGAGATGGACATGGTGAACAAGGCGTTCATCGAGGTCATGATCGAGGGCGATGCCAACGGTCGCGGCTTCCAGTACCCCATCCCCACTTATTCGATAACCCGTGATTTTGACTGGTCGGAGACCGAAAACAACCGTCTGCTCTTTGAGATGACAGCAAAATACGGCACGCCGTACTTCTCAAACTATATCAACAGCGATATGGAGCCGTCCGACGTGCGTTCCATGTGCTGCCGTCTGCGTCTTGACCTGCGCGAGCTGCGCAAAAAGTCCGGCGGCTTCTTCGGCTCGGGTGAGAGCACCGGCTCGGTCGGCGTTGTTACCATCAATATGCCGCGTATCGGCTACCTTTCCGAGAACGAGAGCGACTTCTACCATCGCCTTGACCACATGATGGATATCGCGGCGCGCTCACTCAAGATCAAGCGCACGGTCATCTCCAAGCTGCTTGACGAGGGACTGTACCCCTACACCAAGCGCTACCTCGGAACGTTCGACAATCACTTCTCCACGATAGGTCTTGTGGGCATGAACGAGGCTTGCCTCAACGCCCGTTGGCTCCGTTGCGACCTTACCGATGAGAGGGCGCAGGAATTCACCAAGGCTGTGCTCAACCATATGCGCGAGCGCCTTTCCGACTATCAGGAAAAGTACGGCGACCTTTACAACCTTGAGGCGACGCCTGCCGAGTCCACCTCCTACCGTCTTGCCAAGCACGACAGGGAGAGATACCCCGACATCATCACCGCGTCCCAGGGCGATACGCCTTACTACACCAACTCGAGCCACCTGCCCGTCAGCTTCACCGACGACGTATTTACCGCGCTTGACATTCAGGACGAGCTTCAGACGCTTTACACCTCGGGTACGGTATTCCATACCTTCCTCGGTGAAAAGCTGCCCGATTGGCGCGCCGCCGCAAATCTTGTGCGCAAGATCGCGGAGAACTATCGCCTGCCCTATTACACCATCTCGCCCACATACTCTGTCTGCGCAGACCACGGATATATTTCCGGCGAGCATTTCACCTGCCCCAAGTGCGGCAAAAAGACCGAGGTCTACAGCCGCATAACCGGCTATTACCGCCCGGTGCAGAACTGGAACAACGGCAAGGCGCAGGAGTATTCCGAGCGGCTTGAATACAATGTTGCCGATTCGATGAAGAAGTTCGAAGCGGGAGCCGCGCACGGAATAAAGGCGCACGAGTGCGCCTGCTGCGAAAAAGCGCCGGAGGCGGACGCCCACGTATCGGACGCCGAGAGGATCGTTCTGTTTGCCACAAAGACCTGCCCGAAGTGCAAAATAGCGGCAAGCCTGCTTGAAAAAGAGGGCATTGTGTTTGACAAAGTGTACCACGAGGATTCACCCGAATTCGCCAAGGAGCACGGCATAAGCCAGGCGCCCACGCTCGTCGTGGAGGCAAACGGGAAAGCCGTCACCTTCTCCGACATTACCGGCGTAAAGCAGTTCATAGCGAATAAAAAGGCATAACCAAACAAAAAATAAATGCGGGGCTGTCCCGATGCGGTGAGACAGCCCCGCAGATATTGACAGGGGATAATGCCCGAGGACATAAAAGATGCGGATCTGACGGTGAGCCGTTTTCGGGTCTCGCTTGTGGCGTTTTCGGTCGTGTAAACGGAAAACGCCACAGATGCAGGAAAGGAATGATCAAAAAATGTACGATATGATCGTGGTCGGCGCAGGTCCTGCCGGACTTACCGCTGCCATTTATGCGCGCCGGGCGGGAAAGACCGTGCTGGTGCTTGAAAGGTCCACCTTCGGCGGTCAGATGACATATTCGCCGAAGATAGAAAATTATCCGGGATTTAACGAAATATCCGGTGTGGAGCTTGCCGACCGCATGGTCGAGCAGGCGTTGGCGCTCGGAGCGGAGATAGACCCGGTGACTGTCAGCGGCGTAAGACGCAGCGCGGAGGACGGACATCTGACTGTCGTTACCGACGACGGCGAGCGCGAGGCGCGTGCTGTCGTTATCGCCGCGGGAGCCGCCCACAGGCGGCTGGGACTTGACGGCGAGGACGATCTCGTCGGGCATGGCGTGTCCTTCTGCGCGGTCTGCGACGGAGCGTTTTACGCCGGAAAGAATGTCGCGGTGGTCGGCGGCGGCAATTCCGCGATAGTGGAGGCTGCAATGCTTGCCGATACCGCCGCGCACGTTACGGTCGTTCAGAATCTCGGCGCGCTTACCGGCGAGCCGGCGGCAGCCGCGGCGCTTGCCGCAAGAGAAAACGTTGATATCATCACAAATACGGTCGTTTGCGGATATATTTCGGAGGACGGTAAGCTCACCGGTCTTCGGCTCCGCAATACCGCGGATGACAAAACGAGCGAGATCGCCGTTGACGGCGCTTTTATCGCCATAGGACTTGCACCCGAAAACCGCCCGTTCGCCGATGTTGCATCACTTGACGGGCGCGGATATGTGATCTCGGATGACGACTGCTCCACGGGAACGCCCGGAGTGTTCGTTGCCGGCGATTGCCGCGTCAAACGGGTGCGTCAGATAAGCACCGCCGCCGCGGACGGCGCGGTCGCCGCGCTCGCCGCGTGCGACTATATAGACGGGCTGTCCCGCTGAACCGCCGCTCCGAATAAATTTTATAATTTTACGCAAAATAACCTCACAGATGTGTGCCACGCACACATCTGTGAGGTTTTTTGATATTTCGGAGGTGTCATATGCCCGTTATAAGTCTTAACGGAGATAATTTCGATGAATTTACCGGCTCGAGCGTGCCGGTGCTCGTGGATTTTTATGCCCCGTGGTGCGGTTCCTGCCGCACGGTCGCGCCGATAGTTGAAAAGCTCGGCGGCGGCACTGCGGGATTTGATGTTGCCAAGGTAAACATCGATGAGGAGGCGGAGCTTGCGCGGCGCTACGACGTGCAGTCGATACCTACCTTTGCCGTCTTTTGCGACGGCGAGCTGACAGATCGCCGCGTCGGCGTCATGCGCGAGCGTGAGCTGATCGAGCTTGTGCGTGGTAATTCGTCGGACAGAATGCTTTGATATCCGGCTTCGCGGGTCATGCCGCAGGCTGATCCGCAAAGCTCATTACCGACCATGTGTCGCCGGAACGCACGAGCAGTATGCGCAGGGTGCCGGAGATGACGGTGATGTCCGGCTCGGCGGGAGCGGCAGCTTCAGCCGAGGTCTCCTCGCCGGGCGTCTCCGGCGCAGGGTTCGAAAGCGCCAGCGAATACTCCGCGCTTATGCTCACACATCCGTCCGCATATGCGGTATATCCGGTGGCGGCAAAGCGTTCAAGCTCCGCCTTGGTGTAGGAGGGAGCGCGGTATGCCGCCGCGTAGCCCTCCATCAGCTTTTGATATGCGGGCGTTCCGCGTGTGAGAGAAGCAAGCATTTCGCCGTATGCCGCGTCAAATGCCGCAAAGTTTTTGCCCATATCGCCGCCGCGTGAGATGTAGAGGAAATATTTTTCCGCGAATGCGGAGGCGGATTCGGAGGCGGCTGCAAGCGCCGGATCGGTCATTCCGCCGTCCGGAACGGCGGTATCGGGAATGTCAAACGAGCAGGTGATGAAATATCCTTCCGTGCGGTCGGCGGCAACGGGAAGCTCGGTGTCTCCGAGCGACGCCGTTATCACGGGGTGAACGAGGAAGCCCGTCACGGTGTATTTGTCAAATGCAGGAGTAACAGAGTATGGCGCAAAGCCGTCTATGCCGTAAATTCCGGGGAGCGTCCCGCTGTCCCTGAGGTCGTCAAGCGTTGCGGCGACGGGGGAAGCGGTCAGCTTTTTACCGTTTACCGTCACCTCTGCGCCGCGCGGCGCGAGCACGGTAAGCGTAAAGCGGCATTCGTCCGGGGTGTTGAATACATATTTTCCGCCATCGTGCGAAAGCACGCTAAGCTTGGTCCCCGCGTACTCGGCACTCACTTCCGGCTCAAAAAACAGTCCCTCGACCGTCCAGACGTCAAGCACCTGCGAAGCGCCGGTGCCGCCCATGTCAAGCTCGCCGGAGGCTCCCTCGGCGTGGGTAAGCTCTGCCCAGTCGTCTGCCGCTTTTATACCGTTGAAGCGGACTGTCACGCCGGTCGGTACGGTGGCGGAAACCGTCCGCACCATGCCCGCAGAGGGGGCAAATGTTACGCTGCCGTCGGGCGCGGATGCAAGCTCAAGCGTCTCGCCGTTCAGCGTCGCCGTTATCTGCGGGTCAAAATATATTCCGTCAAGCGTGTAGACGTCACAGGGCAGGTCGGCGGTGCGCGCCTCCTCGCACTTGCTGAGAAGGGGATATGCCCCGCCGTTCTGAGCCGTAGAACGGTCTATCACCGTTCCGTTTATGCTGAGAACGGCGCCTTCGAATACCGAGATGGTGTATTTGCGGAAATTGACGCCCTCTGATTCAAAGTACGACTGGCGGAAGCTCACCGAGTCTATCTCCCATTCGCCAAGTCCGAAAAGCCTGTCGCGCGGACTGCGCAGAGTCACTTCTGCCATAGGCTTGCCGTCGGAAATGAGCAGAAAAACAGGTGCGTCCTTTGTGTTGCGTGATGTGAATTTGATGTACGTGACCTCGCTGACGCTGAAACGGTCGGCAAGCACCTCGCGTGCAAGGCGTTCGCCATCCTCATATGCGGGGTAGGTCTTGGGAAGCTCGTTCAGGAGAAGCTGTTTCCAGTATGTTGCGTCTCCGCGTGATATCATTTTTTCTATCGCGCGTTCGGGCAGAGCATCGTCGCGCAGCGAGGCATACTTCCAGCCCACGCAGATCAGCGCCGCGATAACGACGAGCATCAGCACGGAATATATTATCATGCCCTTCAGAAAGACATGACGCTTCGGGTGGCGTCGGCGGGAATGCTTCCGCACCAGCTCCTTCATATCGGTGTTGTTCATGGCAGTATCTTTCGGTTTTTGAGTGGTTTGCGACCGTCAGCGGTCATTTTCAGCGGGTGTTACGGGAAAAACAAATGTAAATCCGGGTGTTCCGGATGTGGAAAGCACCGCATTGCCCTCGGCATAGCTCTTTCCTGCGGGGCGGAATGCCGCGGCTGTGACAGAGCCGAATTCATACATGAGCGCCGTAAGCTCGTCATATGTTGCGCCGCGGGGATATATGCCGTGCGGAGAGACAAGCGCGATAACAAGCGTTCCGTCCTTTTTCTGTCCTATCGCGGCGCGTGCGGAGTAGCCTCCGCCCAGCTCGCGGCAGGGAACGCCGCCGCTTATCAGTGTGCGTTCGGCGGGAAGCGCAAAGCGCCAGCCGGAATTGAATACGGATGCCGCGCTATATCTGCCTGTGTGAAGCACGCCGTCGGCATCAATGCCGAAAACGTTGTACCCCGCGCCGTCGCCGGTGTAAAGAAAGCGCTCGCCGATAAGCGAAATGGAGGCGTCGCCGGGGATAAGACCGACCGAGACATTGCCGTTTTTACCGGCTCTGGTATTGCCGGATTTGATCCCTAATGCCGCAGGGTCGATATTTTCAATGACTACGGCGTCCCATGCGCCGCCGTTCACATGGTGGATGGCGGGCGCAGCGGGTGCGTCGGTGAATTCTATCCCCGCATCGGCATCGCGCGGAGCGGCGTAATATGACGCCTCGCCAAGCTCGGCATCGGTAAAGAAAACGTGCGCGAGCGGCGAGTCATTTTCGATGAGCGTGGCTGCAAGACGCCGCCGGGCATCGCCGGACGGTCCGCGGGCAGTCACAAAGAGCGCCGCCGCAGCCGCGACGGTAAGCAAAAGCGCGGTAACGAGCAGGAATATACCTACGCGCCCGACCGTTTTCCATATATGTTTTGATGTTACCGTTCTCATTCCGATCTCCGATTAGTTTTATACACTATAATTGTACCGCATATGTCGCAGAATGTCAAGTAAAGATTTTTACTGTCGCATGTAAAAAAAGGGTCGTTAAAAAACTTAACGTAAGTTTTTTAACAACCCGGACGGCATTGTCCTCGGCGGTTTTACACCGCCGTTTATCATATGCGACTCCGAAAAAACAGAAGCGCGGGAAAAATGATCGACTGCAAAAGCAAAAATGCCGGTCATGATACCGGCATTTTTGTTTGTATTCAGTGCTTCAGCACGGATGTTGCATCGGCAATGGTCTTTTCGTAGGCTTCCATGCCGTACTTATCGACCTCTGCCTTGTTCTTTTCGCCGTGCGTCAGGCATCCGGCGCCGCCTATGCAGCCGCCGATGCACGCCATACCTTCTATGAAGTTGGCGTCAAGCAGATTTTTGTTCTTTTTGAGCAACGCTATGCGGCATTCCTCGATACCGTCGCAGGCGCAGGGCTTAAGATCAAAGTCTTCAAGACCCTGTTCCTTCAGCGCTTCCTTCACCGCGTCGGAAAGTCCTCCGCTGCGGGCGAATATACGTCCGAAGTAGGATGCGTTGTCAAGCACATCCTCGCCAAGGGTGGTGATATCGATATCGCGGCTGTCAAAGAGAGCCTGAAGCTCCTCAAACGTCATCGCGGCATCAACATACGGCTTTATGGCTTCGCGCTGTACCTCGGCTTTTTTAGCCGTGCACGGACCGATAAAGACGATCTTTGCGCCTTCCTCGTGTTCCTTTATGTACTTGGCTATCGTAGCCATAGGCGAGAGGTTGTGCGATATGTGGGGCACCATGGTGGGGAAGTTCTTTTCGATAAACGAGACGAACGCTGGGCAGCAGGAGCTTGTGAGGAAGCCCTTTTCTACCAGCTCGCGCGATTCAGCCTCGGCTACCATGTCGGCGCCGAGAGCCGCTTCAATGACCGTGTGGAAGCCGAGCGCCTTGATACCGCTTATCACCTGACCGAGCTTTGCGTAGGTGAACTGGCTGGAGATAGAGGGCGCCACGACCGCATAGACCTTGTACTTCTGGTTGTTTTCGCTCTTCTTGATGAGGTCGATCACGTTGAGGATGAACGACTTATCCATTATCGCGCCGAAGGGGCACTGGTACACGCACGCGCCGCAGGAGATGCACTTTTCGTTGTTGATGGATGCGGACTTGTCCTCGCTCATCGAGATCGCCTTTATCTTGCAGGCGTTCTCGCAGGGGCGCTTACGGCTGATTATAGCGGTGTAGGGGCAGACCTTGGCGCACGAGCCGCAGCCAACGCAGAGGGACTTGTCTATGTGCGCCACATGCTGGTGGTCAAAGGATATCGCGTTGCGACGGCAGACGTCCTCGCAGCGGTGAGCCAGACAGCCGCGGCAGGCGTTGGTGACCTCGTAGCCGCCCATGGGGCATTCGTCACAGGCGATCTTTATGACCTCTATGACGTTGGGATTTTCCTTGTCGCCGCCCATGGCGAGCTTTACGCGCTCGGCGAGGATCGCACGCTCTTTGTAAACGCAGCAGCGCATCGTGGGGGTGGTACCGGGAACGATCTTCATCGGTATGTCAAGGACCGACTCAAGAAGCGTGTCGTTCCACGCCTCACGCGCGACCTCGCGCAGGACCTTGTATTTGAGATGCTGAACTTTGGTATCGAATTTTCTCATTTTGAACTATCCTTAAAAATAAATTACCTTTATCCTTTTGCCCATCTGCCTGAGGCATTTTGAAAGATCCTCGACCAGATTCATTTTGATGTTGAAGTTTATCGGCAGATCGGGGTTCTGATGCGCGGGGTTTATCGCCCTGCCGACAAAAAAGTTTATGTCGGTGGCTTCCTCAAACAAAAGGCGGCTTATCTGTGACGCGCCGTCGCGTCCGAGGCTCCATTTTTCATATTCCCGGTTGCCTGCAAGATAATCGCGGGCATATGCGAGTACCTTATTTACGGTTATAACGCCCTCTGTGACAAGATCGACGCCTTCCAGCTCGGCGGTCGGCGGCACGTCGGATGCCTCAAAATTGAGGCTGGGACGGAGCGGCTTGCCGAGATATTTGGCGGCGATGGATGATGTTGTTCCGCCGCACACTATGTGCTTGCCCTCCTTGGAGAAGAAGAGGGACATCATGCGGTCGCAGTCGTCGCGGTTCGAGGGCGGGCCGAAGAGCATATTCATCGGCACGCGGCGGCGTATGCGTATCACGGCGGCAGTTGCATCGTCTCCCGGCTTGCCGCCGTAAAGACGGTCACATTCGTCCACAAGAATGGTGGAGAGCGTTTTTGCGGTGTATCCGACCTCGGATATCGTCTCGAGAAACTCGATTATCTCCTCGCGCTTCCAGCCGAAGTTGTAGGAAAGTCCCATTCCGGCATGGGGACAGCCGTCGCTCATGGCTACAAAAATGTCATTCTCGCACAGCTTTATCGATGAGCGGAATATCCGTTTGCCGCCTATCTGCATTTCGGTCCTGGGATAATCGTAATTTTTGCCGTTGCGCAGAAGTATGACCGGCGGATTGTCGTACTGAATGACCTCGGCGTCGGTGCTGTTTTCGATGTGGATGATGGTAAAGGTGGAATATGCCACACCGCGCACCGAGCATATCGGCAGCGTGGCGGCGATCGTTTCAACGCAGTCCTCGATGGAAAGTCCCTCAGCCATCATGGTGGAGATTATCTTTGAGGTCAGCGTGGAAAGGATGCTGGCTTTTACGCCGCTGCCCAGTCCGTCGGCAAGCACTATCACCGATGAACGTTCGCCTTCCTCCACAACGTCTACATGGTCGCCGCAAAGCTGCTCACCGAAGTGGTTTATGCTTTTGTAGCCTATATCGGCACATAAATCATTCATCGGAAATCGACTCCTTCAGTTTTGTCAGCGCGATCTTGGTTTCCGCAGCGGTCTCGCCGAGCAGGGAGGCTATCTCCTGAACTATCCGCATCTGCTTGTCAACCACGCGGTCGGCTATCTCCACCGTCTGGCGGCTTATGCTTTCCTTCTTTTCGCGCTCGTTTTCCTCGTCGGTCACATCGCGCATGATACATATCAGAAGGTTGTTCGTCGCGTCGTATACCACAGTCTGCTCAACGTATTTTTTGTATTCCGCAAGGTAGGTGCGCTCGTTGCGCACGGCGCGGTGCGATGTGAGCACGCGCATGAATATCTCGGGGTCAAGAATACGCACTACCTGGTCGCCGAGCACATCGGAGGCGGAGCGGATGTTCATAATGCGGCGCGCCGCTTCGTTTATCTGCTGCACCTCAAGGCTCTCGTTGAGAACGATAAGACCGTTCGGGGTGTTGCTCACGATGCTGTCGGAAAAGCTCTCGGCTTTTTCCTTGAGGTAGGGCAGGCACATGGATATCTCCGCTTTGCCCTGGAATATCGCCACTGCCTTGGCGCGGCAGGAATCATATCCGCACGAACCGCAGTTCAGCTCGTCCTCCGGGTGGGTCTTGCCCATCTTTTTGAGGATCTCCGTTATCTGTGCTTCGGTGGGAACAGGCGCGGTGTCGGTAAGGGGCGGGAAGGAATGGCGCAGCTCCATGGGATCCGGCTGTTCGACGACGAACTGCTGTCTGCCGGCGTAATTTGCCACAGCCATGTAGCCCATTACGGGAGTGCGGTGGTATTTTTCCATTACGGGACCGTCGATGCAGCTGCCCGCGCAGGCAGACATTTCTATAAAGCAGCGATGTATCTTGCCGCTTTCAATGTCGTGCAGCGCCGCGATACAGTTTTCGATACCGTCAACGGCGAGGTATGTATAGCCGGTCATGTCGCGCTTCATGGTTTTGAGTATGCCGCCCGCAGTGGGGAAGAAGCGCGCGCGGCTGTGGTCGTCAGAGTCCATAACGTGCTCAGGCTCAATGCCTGCGCTCTTCAGCCAGCCGGTAAGCTCCTCAAAGGTCAGCACGGCATCCACCGCGCCGCCGCTCTTTTCGGCTTCATCCTTTTTGGAGACGCATGGACCGACAAAAACGGTCTTGCAGCCGGGGTGCTGTCTTTTCAGTTCCGAGCAGTGCGCCACCATCGGGGATACCACGTCCGCAAGATAGGGCAGTTCGGCGGGGAAGTATTTCTGTATCAGCAGGTTTATGGAGTGACAGCAGGAGGAGATAACGATGTCATGTGTCTTCTCGGCAAGCATGCGCTCGTATTCGGTTTTCACTATTGTTGCGCCTATGGCTGTCTCCTCGACCCCGGCAAAGCCGAGACGGCAGATAGCCGCGCGCATGGCTTCGATTCCGGTGCCGTCGTAGTTTGCGATGAAGGACGGCGCAAGGCTCACATATACCGGCGAGCCGGACTGAAGCATTACCTTTACCTTTTCAAGGTCGCTTACTATCTCCTTGGCGTCCTGTGGACATACCACAAAGCACTGACCGCACAAAATGCATTCCTCAGGGATTATGTGCGCCTGGTTGCCTGAAAATCTGATCGATTTTACCGGGCAGTGGCGTATGCATTTATAGCAGTTCTTGCAGTTTGATTTTTTAAGCGTAAGACATACCGACATCAGGCGTCCCCCCTGTCAGCGCGTACGGCGCTCATTATTTTGTCGTTCCAGAACTCACGGAAATTTTCGCGGGTTATGCCCGTGACTATCTCGTCGTTTACCGTTACCGTGACTCCGATGCGGTTGCACTTGCCGGTGCAGAAGCTGCCGGTAAGGGCGATGTCGTCATCAAGATGCTCGGCGGCGATGTTTTCCTGCATCATTCGTACTATGTCGGAGGAGCCTTTGAGATAGCAGGAGCTTCCGACGCATATCTGAACTATTACCATGGGAATATATCTTGAGATCGGATAAGGATCCGCTCGCGGTTTGACTTATGCAAGACGGGGAGCTACCGTCTCGTTCCAGAAGTTTCCCACGGTCTCGGGACTTACCGAGTAAAACTCGTCGTCAACGGTAACGCATACGCCCATCTGACATTTGCCCATGCAAAATGTTCCCGCAAGCTCAACGCGGTCGCCTAAGCCGTTCTGCTTGATGAGGTACTGGAGCTGCTCAACTACCTGACGTGAGCCTTTGATATGACATGAGGATCCGATACATACAGTAATTTTCATTTTTTTGTTACCTTTCTTTCAGTGTTGCCGGCGGCGCTCTGCGCCGCCGGCTGCGGTGCATTTATGCTTCGAGTTTGCGTTTTTTGATTATTGATAGTCAACAACGTTGACCCAGGTGTGCAGGAATTCGCGTTCCTTTTCGTTGCCCTTTACCGACTGCGAGGCGGCAACGATAGGCATCCACTTCTGAACATATTTCTTCTCCGTGCCCGAAAGCTCGCAGAAGAGGTCAAGGTAGCGGTCGGCGCCCGTAATGTCGCCGCGGAGCCAGAAAAGCAGGTAGGTGCGCGCCGCATCTGCGGAGGCATTGCCCTGCGTGGCGTGCGACCAGTCGATGATATATGCCTTGCCGTCCTCGGCTATTATCACGTTGGAGGGGTTGAAATCACCGTGGCAGAGCTTTGTGTGGCGGGGCATGCCGTCAAGACGGGTGTGCAGATCGTATCTTGTCGTGGCGTCAAAGTCGGTCATGCTTATCTTGCGGTTCATTTTGTCGCGCAGCTTGGGGAGCTCGGGGCAGACCTGGCGGTGCATCTCAAGCTGAAGGTTGACAAACAGGGTGAGGTATTCATCCTTTTTGTCGGGGTTTTCTTCCATGAGTGCGGAAAGCGTCTTGCCCTTTATAAAATCGGAGACTATTGCCCACTTGCCGCCGATCACGGTGACTTCATGGATCTTCGGGATATTGAGCGCCGTTTCCTCAACGCGCGCCTGGTTGAGCGCCTCGTTGAGCACATCAGCCTTGGAGTAGCTCTCGTCGAATACCTTCATGCAAAGGTCGCCGTCACGGTATACGGTCTTGTTGTTTCTGACCGCTATTATTCTGTCAAGCTTCATGGCTTCTCTCCTTTATATATTTGTTTTCGTTCCGCCGAGCCTGAACGCCGCCTTTGCCGCGTCGGCATCTGCGGAGGTGAGGGGGAGGATATCCTTTTCGGGCATGGGCGCATCGGTGAAGTGGCGATCGCCGTAGTAGGCGTTTAGGTACATCTGCTTTATCTCGCTCATAAGCGGATAGCGCGGGTTGGCGCCGGTGCACTGGTCGTCAAATGCCTGCTCGGTCATTGCGTCAAGACGGTCAAGGAAGTTCTGCTCATCTATACCGTAGTCGCGGATGGTCTTCTTTATGCCTACGCGCTCCTTGAGAGCGTTGACGGCAGCGATGAGATTTTCAAGCTTCTCCTCGTCGGTCTCGCCGCCGAGTCCGAGCGCGTCTGCGATCTCGGCATAACGGGCGAGGGTGTGCGGGTGATCGTACTGCGGGAAGGTGCCCATCTTTGCGGGCGCTTCACTTGCGTTGAAGCGCAGGACCTCTTCAAGCATGAGCGCGTTTGCCACGCCGTGAGGCAGATGGTGGAACGCACCGAGCTTGTGAGCCATCGAGTGGCATACGCCAAGGAAGGCGTTCGCAAATGCCATACCCGCCATCGTAGCGGCGTTAGCCATCTTCTCGCGCGCCTTTACGTCGGTCTGACCGTCGTCATATGCGCGGGGGAGGTATTCGAATATCACCTTGAGCGCCTGGATAGCAAGTCCGTCGGTATAATCGGTAGCCATTACCGATGCATAAGCCTCAAGCGCGTGCGAGACTGCATCTATGCCGGAGGCGGCGGTAAGTCCGCGCGGCGCGGACATATGGAAGTCGGTATCGACTATCGCCATGTTGGGAAGCAGCTCATAGTCTGCAAGCGGGTACTTCACGCCGGTGTCCTGATCGGTGATAACGGCAAAGGGAGTGACCTCGGAGCCTGTGCCGGCGGACGTGGGAACGGCGACGAAATAAGCCTTCTCGCCCATCTTGGGGAAGGTGTAAACGCGCTTGCGGATATCCATAAAGCGCATCGCCATGTCGGCAAAGTCGACCTCGGGATGCTCGTACATGACCCACATGATCTTTGCGGCGTCCATTGCGGAGCCGCCGCCGAGCGCTATTATAACGTCGGGGGCAAAGGCGGTCATCTGCGCCGCGCCTTCCTTGGCGCAGGCTAGCGTCGGGTCGGGAGCGACATTGAAGAATTCGGAATGCGCGATGCCGAGGGCTTCGAGCTTGTCCGTTATCGGCTTGGCGTAGCCGTTGTGGTAGAGGAAGGAGTCGGTAACGACGAACGCTCTCTTTTTGCCCATGACCTTGCCGATCTCGTCAAGCGCTACGGGCAGACAGCCTTTTTTGATGTAAACCTTTTCGGGTGCGCGGAACCAGAGCATGTTTTCCCTTCTTTCTGCAACGGTTTTGATGTTGAGGAGGTGCTTTACACCTACGTTCTCGGAGACCGAGTTGCCGCCCCACGAGCCGCAGCCGAGTGTGAGCGAGGGACGGAGCATGAAGTTGTAAATATCGCCTATGCCGCCCTGCGAGGAGGGGGTGTTGACGAGGATGCGGCAGGTCTTCATGCGCGCGGCAAATTCGTCGAGCTTGGCTTTTTCCTTGACGGGATCAAGGTAGATCGACGAGGTGTGACCGTAGCCGCCGTCGGCGATGAGATGTTCGGCTTTGCCGAAAGCATCCTCTATGTCTGCGGCGCGGTACATCGCAAGCACGGGCGAGAGCTTTTCATGGGCAAATTCCTCGGCAAGCTCTACCGATTCTACTTCGCCTATGAGTATCTTTGTGCCCTCGGGCACCTTTACGCCGGCGAGCGCGGCGATCGTAGCCGCCTTCTGACCGACGATCTTTGCATTCAGCGCACCGTTTATGATTATGGTCTTTCTCACGCGCTCGGTTTCGAGCGGATCAAGGAAATAACATCCGCGTGCCGCAAATTCGGCTTTAACGGTGTCATATATTTTGTCAAGAACGATAACCGACTGCTCCGAGGCGCATATCATGCCGTTATCGAAGGTCTTTGAGTGGATTATCGAGTTTACGGCAAGCACGATGTCGGCGCTCTCGTCGATTATCGCGGGGGTGTTGCCGGCGCCGACGCCGAGGGCGGGCTTGCCGGACGAGTATGCCGCGCGGACCATTCCGGGACCGCCTGTGGCAAGGATTATATCCGATTCGCGCATCAGCATGTTGGTCATGTCGAGCGAGGGGATGTCTATCCAGTTGATTATGTCCTCGGGCGCGCCTGCCTTTACGGCTGCGTCAAGCACGATCTTTGCGGCTGCCGCGGTGGACTTCTTGGCACGCGGGTGAGGGGAAATGATTATGGCGTTGCGGGTCTTGAGTGCGATGAGGCATTTGAATATCGCTGTCGATGTGGGGTTGGTAGTGGGAATGACTGCGGCGATAAGACCTATCGGCTCGGCGATCTTCTTTATGCCGTAAGCCTTGTCTTCTTCGATAACACCGCAGGTCTTTGTGTCGCGGTAGGCGTTGTAGATGTACTCGGCGGCGTAGTTGTTTTTTATCACCTTGTCTTCAACAACGCCCATCCCGGTCTCTTCGACCGCCATTTTTGCAAGAGGGAGGCGCGCCATGTTCGCGGCTATTGCGGCAGCCTTGAAAATGCGGTCTACATCTTCCTGAGAGTAGGTCGAGAATTTCTTTTCGGCAGCTCTGGCGCGGGCTATCGCCTCGCCGAGAGCTTCTGTGCCGTCAATTGTCAGTCTCTCCTTGTTTT
>ENA-UOJS01001512-UOJS01001512.1-human-gut-metagenome-genome-assembly--contig:-C74-NODE-1512-length-18913-cov-6.894421_pt1 | contig 18913 bp, 12 predicted proteins | sample MGYA00242355_ERZ723902 | MGnify/ENA metagenome assembly ERZ723902 | reverse complement strand
CGCTCTTCGCCTTCATAGCCATCATAATCTCGCTGCTCGGACTTGTGGCAATGTCGACATATTTCATACAGCAGCGCGCAAGGGAGATTGCCATACGCAAGGTGTTCGGCTCTACGGGCAACCAGATTCGCGTAAGACTGATACGCACGTTCATGCTCTACGTGGGCATCGCCTTCATAATTGCCGTACCGATAGTCGTTCATTTCATGTCGGAATGGATTGAGCAATACAGCTACCGCATTGTATGGTGGCCGTTGATTGTGGCGGCAGGAGTAATCGTTATGCTTATCAGCTTGGCCGCCGTGGCTGTGCAGAGCTGGATGGCGAGCAACGAAAACCCCGTGAAGAACATCAGGCAGGAATAAATCTCTGTAACTGAAGACGATGCCTCTGGCAGATGTCCACATGGGCAAGACAAACGCATAAGGCATAGGAAAAATAATATTTGTAATGTATATACGAAAACAGCAATGAGCAACTTCAACCTTAGAAGCTATTTCACGTTTCTCTCAAGGAACAAAATATACACGGCAGTGAATGTGTTCGGACTGGCCGTAAGCCTGACATTTGTCATCATCATCGGACTGTACACGTGGCAGGAGACAAGCATCAACCGGCAGCACAGCAAGGCAAAGCGAATATACAACATAGGACTGATGTCCGACGACAGCATCGGTACGGCCAACTGTCACCATATAGTCCAAAGATACTTGCGTGACAGATATCCTGAAATAGAAAAGACATGCGGCTTCACAACCGAAAACATGAAGCTGAAAGACAGGGACAACTTTGTCAACATAAATGTAATGGAGACCGACTCGACATTCTTCGACATGTTCGACTTCCCCCTGCTCTATGGCAACCGCGCCACTTGTCTCATGCAGAAAGGCAACATTGTGCTGACGGAGAGCTTGGCGCTCCGCATGTTCGGAACGGCAAATGCCGTTGGCCGTGACATAACAACCGCCGACAACACCCACTTTCGCGTTTCCGGAGTGGTGGCAGACTTTGACAACACCATCATAGATAAAGACATTGACGCAATAGTCGACTTCTCTTTCTGCAAGAACCTTGCAAACAAGGATGAGTATTTCTATCAGTTTGCAAACTACCTTATGTGCTCGGTTTTCATACAAGTACACGAAAACTGCGACTTCATGGCTAAACGGAATGAAGTGAAAACGTATCTGCATGAGACCGTCAAAGACTGGCAGCCCACGATAACGCGCCTTGACAAACTGTATTTCTCCGGATTCAACGCCTATTCAGGACTACATCTCGGCAACCTTATGCTGGTAAAAATTCTGTTCGCCGTGGGACTCGTTACGCTGCTTTTCTCCATTATCAACTACATAAACCTGACCGTTGCACAAAGCGGTTACCGCGCAAGAGAGATGGCTACACGCAGGCTCTTCGGGTGCAGCAAGAGCAGAGTGGCAGTCAACCTGTTCATCGAATCGCTCGTGATGTGCGCCATTTCGCTGCTTATCGCCGTTATGCTGGTACATATAGCCGCCCCTTATGCTGGCCGGTTGCTCGACACAAAGCTCAATCTGTCTTTGCTCATACACCCATATTGCATTGGTCTGACGGCTGTTGTCGTCATTGCGGTGAGCATCATTGCCGGCATACTTCCTGCCACAATACTGTCACGGGTGAAGCCCATCGAGGTTGTGCGCGGAACATTCCGCACGCAGACAAAGATGATTTTCTCGCGCATCTTCATAACCGTACAGAACATCATAACCATAACCATGCTGGCATGCGCCTTTATTATGGTCAGCCAGATGCTTCATCTGACGAAAGCTCCACTTGGCTTCAACACGAAGAACATAATAGCCTTAAAGCTTAACTACACAACGGACAACGACCTTACCAACGAGTTTATCAACCGTCTGCGCACTCTTCCGTCGGTAAAGGCAGTGGCCCCGTCTAACGGAACCCCGGCAGACGGAGGCAACGACCCGTCTGTGCAATTTGAAGGGGACAAGGACATAAGCCGCTTCAACTTCATAACAGGCACGCCTGAAATGATGAAGATATACGGCATAAATATGAAAAACGACTTCAACCTAAAAGGTGACAGCATAATTTACATGAACGACCAAGCTCTGCAATATCTGCATATGAAACCAAACTCAACGCATATGAGCGAAAGGTTTGAAAGTTTCGTGCTGACATACTTTGCAAAAAGCGCAAGATACGGGGGCGTAATCAACGACTTCCACGTGCGCGACATATGCAACAACACAAAAGGCATAATATTGCTGACGTGCAGGAACATTAAGCAACCCCTCAACATATCAATACTCGTAGAGGGCGACCCAATGGAGGCATACGCCCGGATAAAGGAGATATATAAAGAGGTGTTTCATGAGGAAGTGGACGAAAGCACACCGCCGTTTGTAGACAAACAGATAGAGAAACGCTTCGAGCAGGAAATCCGCACATCTAAAATCGTGTCGCTCTTCGCCTTCATAGCCATCATAATCTCGCTGCTCGGACTTGTGGCAATGTCGACTTACTTCATACAGCAGCGCGCAAGAGAGATAGCCGTGCGCAAGGTGTTCGGCTCTACCAGCAACCAAATACGCGTAAGACTGATACGCACGTTCATGCTATACGTGGGCATTGCCTTCATCATAGCCGTGCCGATAGTGGTTCATTTCATGTCGAAATGGATCGAGCAATACAGCTACCGCATCGTATGGTGGCCGTGGATTGTGGCGGCAGGTGTAATCGTTATGCTTATCAGCTTGGCCGCCGTAGCCGTGCAGAGCTGGATGGCGAGCAACGAAAACCCGGTGAAGAACATCAGGCAGGAATAGGCCGGGCACCGTAAGACAAGGCTGCGGCAAGCAGACAACAAGAAAAATCATTAAACAACATATCAGAAGATGAACAACATAACGCAAGCATTAAAGAACCTGACACGCCGTGGACAGCACAACATAATAAAGATATTGTGCCTCGGCATTGGCTTTGCACTGGCGTCGGTGCTGATAGCGAAACTATGGTATGAGCACGAATACGACACGTGCTACCCCGACCATGACCGCATCTACCGCATAAGCGAAAAGATAAGCCGGGGCTCTGATCCGGAAGCTACATACGGCAACACGCCCGGAGGTATAGCCACGACGCTGAAAAAATATATTCCCGAGATAGAAACGGCAACAAGAATAAACCCTGCATGCACTGATGAGGAAATGAAGATAAACGGAGAACGACGCGTCAAAGGTAACATATACGTTGTTGACTCGTGTTTCTTCAAAATGTTCCCGACCAGAATATTGGAGGGCAACGCCGACGAGGTGCTGGCAAAACCGTATTACTGTCTTGTGTCACGGACTATGGCTGAGCGCATGGGCGGCAACGTGATAGGACGCAAGCTGGAGCTTACTTCTATTCCGGGACTGACGATGACCATAGGCGCAGTATACGAGGACTATCCGTGGAACTCTTCTTTTCACGACTATGACGTAATGCTCTCAATGACAACACAGCGCAGCTTCAGCTACGACGGACAGGACAACCTGGCGGGCAACGACCGCTACTACTCGTTCATAAAGGTGAGCAAGGGATGCCATCCTGAGCAGGGCGACTTTGACAATAAGGTGAACGAAATAGTAAGCAAATTTCTTGCCCTACTTGAAAAGGAAGAGATAAAATTCTCGCTGAAGTTCACTCCCATATCAAAATATCACCAAGAGGACAGCTACTTCAGGCAGACATTCCTCATGATGATGATATTAGCGGCGGTGATTCTCGCGGCAAGCGTGCTCAACTATCTGCTGATTGTGATTGGCAACACGGTTACGAGAGGACGCGAAATGGCCGTAAGAAAATGCTACGGAGCCATGCCGCGTAACATATTAGGCATAACCATGGCCGAAACCCTGCTGCATATCGTGCTGGCAATGATGCTGGCCGTAGCACTGATATACGCCTGCAAAGGCTCGATAGAGACGCTGCTGTCGGCCCCGGTCAGCTCACTTTTCACCGGCAAGGGCACACTGTTCCTCACAGCATTGCTGATAGTGGTGTTCATCGTAAGCGCCCTGCTGCCGGGCAGGATATACAATGCCGTGCCCGTAACGACAGCGTTCCGCAACTTCACCGAGAGCCGCAGGCGCTGGAAGATGGCACTGCTGGCGGTGCAGTTTTTATTCGTCAGTTTTCTGGTATGCCTGCTGCTGATAGTCAACAGCCAATATTCCAAGCTCACAGACTTCGACCTCGGCTACTCTTATGACCGCCTCGCGATAGTCAACGTAAACCAAATAAAGGGCGAAAAGCGCAGCGCCATGGTTACAGAACTAAGCAAAATGCCGGAGATTGAGACATGGACGGCAGTAACATCTCCCTTGTTTTCAAACGGCGGCGGCAACAACATAGTTGACCCGGAAACCGGTGAGGAGATGTTTAACGCCACCGACCTGTATATGGCAGGCGACAACTATCTCGACATGTTGGGCATAAAGCTCAGACAGGGACGCGGATTCAACGCCAGCAGCGACAGTCTGAAGGAGATGATGGTAAGCCCTGACTTCGCCCAGAAGCTGAAGAACGAGAAGAAATGGAAAGACGTGATTGGGCGTAAGATTCTGATAACGGAACACAGCCAGACGGGCAAAGACCTGTTCACCATAGTAGGAATATATGATAATTTTCACGCCAATACGGCGCTCGACGATGACGACCGCCCCACGATGATGTTCCACTCAGACCCTTACGGCAGCTACATCAGCTATTTTCTGCTGAAGTTTCACGACCTTACGGCAGAGAATATGCAGGCTGTGCAACAGCGGCTGCAGAGGCTTTATCCTGACGAAACAATCATCGTGGACAGCTATGCACGGCAGCTGGACACATGGTATGACAGCGTAAAGCATTTCCGCTCGGCTGTCATGACGGCAGGAATATGTGCGTTGCTTATAGCTCTGATGGGACTCATAGGATACGTGAACGACGAAATGCAGAGGCGAAGCAAGGAAATAGCCATACGCAAGGTGAACGGTGCAACCGCCATAAGCGTGCTGCGCATGGTGCTGGGCAACGTGCTGCTGACGGCCGTTCCGTCGGCAATAGCAGGAGCCATTCTTGCCGGGATTGTGGCGGGCAAATGGCTTGAGGACTTCAGTGTGAGGACAAACATGAGCCCGTGGCTCTTTGTGGCAGGCATATTGGCAGTGGTGGCGGTTATAGCCGCGACCGTGGCCGCCAATGCTTACCGCACGGCAAACAGCAATCCTGTAAAATACCTGAAGAACGAATAAGCACTTAACGCCTGAAAAGCAGGCTTTGAAGAAAATATAGAAACAATAAAACTAACCGAGCTCACGAATACGGCGAAAGCCGTGAGGGGGCATAAAATAGAACAGAATATGATAAAGGTAGAAAATCTTAGCAAGTCGTTCCGCACGGAAGAGGTGGAGACTATAGCGCTTGACAACGTAACGTTCAACGTGGAAGACGGTGAGTTTGTGGCAATAATGGGTCCTTCGGGATGCGGCAAGTCTACGCTGCTGAACATTCTCGGACTGCTGGACAACCCTACTTCGGGCCAATACTGGCTCGACGGCCAGGAGGTGTCGCTGCTGAAAGAAAAAGACCGCACGGGCATACGCAAGGGACAGATAGGCTTTGTGTTCCAGAGCTTCAACCTCATTGACGAACTTAACGTGGAGGAGAACATCGAGCTGCCCCTGACATATCTGAAAGTAGGTAAGGCTGAAAGAAAACAGAAGGTGCAGGAGGTGATGAAGCGCATGGGCATAACTCACCGTGCAAAGCACTTTCCGCATCAGCTCTCGGGCGGTCAGCAGCAGAGAGTGGCAATAGCCCGCGCCGTGGTGTTCGGCCCCAAGCTGATTCTGGCGGATGAGCCTACGGGTAATCTAGACTCTAAGAACGGCGCCGAGGTGATGCGCCTGCTGACAGAACTGAATCAGGACGGCACGGCAATAGTGATGGTTACGCACAACGAGCACGACGCTCAGATAGCTCACAGAACGATACACCTGTTTGACGGAAAAATCGTTGGATAGTGTGCCTGATGGTATTGTCATGGCCATGACGCCACAAAGGCTCAGGCAACAGCATCAGACCAGCAACACAAAAGACGTCCTTCAGCAGTGCAAAAGGTATGCTTTCACGCTGTAAAACGTGCCCTTTTGCAACATGAAAGGACGTCTTTTGCATAAGCAGAAAACACGGAACGCCATAGGGAAAGGACTCTTTAAAGTAAACCAAATTTAGGGAAGTACACTGTAAACAATTTAGGTTTAATTTTTTGCGAAGAAACTCGTCACTCGTCACATTGCGGTATAACGTCCTGAATGTCAGATCGTTGCGGTGTGACGAGTTGCCGTTGCAACTCATCACACAGAGTAACCCCAAAGCAGGAAAATACATTAAATTGCTCCGATGTGATGAGTTGGAAATTCAACTCATCACACATTAACAGTCTAACTGTCAGCAACTTACGCACTGATGTGACGAGTGATGAGTTTTTCAAAAAACTTTTTGCGGCTTATTTACGGCGGACAGCTTGTCGGCAAACTGCCGAATACAATAATCGCCCACTACAGACATGTCATTATAAGGACCAATAAAACCATGCTTTTAACCAAGCAACACGCTGGCGTATAAAAGAGAAACACAAGCAAAACATGCATAACAGACATCAGAATCTTGCGTTCAATGCTCACGGCTGACCATCGTGCGCAAAATCGTCAACGCGTGATTAATCTTAATCATACATGTTCTGAATCTTCAATAAAAAAACAAGCTGCCTCATAAAATAAATGAGACAGCCTGCGAAATTGTCAGTTATATATAAAATTGCAGTAATTATTTTACAACAACCTTCTTGCCGTTCATGATATAAACGCCCTTCTTAACACCTGTAAGAACAGTTGCAGCAGGAGCCTCCTTAACGAGGATACCGTCGATTGTGTAAAGCTTAACAACGGCATTGGCATCTTCACCAAGAACTGAATCTATACCTGTAGGATTAGTGTTGAATTTACCTGTAATCTCAATGCTGTCGCCATTGCTGAGCATACCACCTTCTACAATCAATGTAACCTCACGGTCCTTGCTCACGCCGGCAAGTGGAATATGGCTTACATAACCCATATAAGATTTATCATAAGCAAACGGAACATCCTCTGCCTTGAATTCCTTAGTCTGGAGTGTGCCGCGGTTGTTGAGCCACTGCAGCAGAACCTTGTCAAAAGTAATAACGCCAACTTCCTCCGGCAACCAGATTATAATCTCGCTGCAATCAGCCAAAGAACTGCCTTCTGTAGGCAAGAAATCATAGATGAAATCTATTTCCTGTTTCTTAAGAGGATAAGTAACAACGATGCCACTTGTTCCAGCAGAAGCGTTGTTTGTGATAATGGGACGTCCGTCTGCGGTTGTAAGGCCCTTGATATTCATTGTTATCACAGTCTGTACCTCGCCATCTCTTGAACTTTCTACTGTTTCAGGGAAGCGATAACCGCGGATGTCTACAACAACAGTATTACCATTGATTGTAAATTCAGGATTAAATGAGCCCATAGAACCGGCCTCTGAATCGCCATAAGACAGGTCTACTGTTACCTTGCTCTTATCAGTATTAAGTTCATCTGTGAAAGTAAATGTCAGCAAGCCTTCTTCACCGGTTTCAGGATAATATGTATAAAGAGTTGTACCTTGTGCCGGATCTATAGGAACCAGCTCACCGGGCATCTCGCCCATAATCAGTGTAACAGAATAGTTTCCGTCCTCACCATAGATTACGCTCTCATCGTTAGCATCGCAAATACCTTCAAGAGTGATTTTAAACTTATCACCAACCTCAAGTTTACCGTCTTCAGCCATCTCACGGATAAACTTGCTCAGCTCGATGCTATAGAAATACTGAGTAGTATAGGTACCATTGATATATGCTGCGGGAATCTCTTCCTTTGTTTTAAATACGCCGTCAGCCTCCTCACCATACTCAATCCAGTTGTGGGCTATATCAACCGTACGGTCAAAAGCCAATTCAAGGTTTGAGCCAGAAACTGTATAGGTATCACCATCCGAAAAGTTAGATGTCAATGTGATAGGCATGCCTTCTCCGTTACCATAATAAATTGTAACATCTATTGAAGGCTCAGTAATCATACTGGTTGAGAAATAATAAGTTTTTCCTTCCTCAACCTCACTACTGAAGATTTTGTGACCTTCAGCGTCATAGCTTATAGAAAGGTTGTTGCCCTCTTCACCCATGGCATTACATTCAAACATCATAATACCATAATATCCGACATTAAAGTGAATCGTGTTGCTCTCAATAGCCTTCAGCTGTAAATAGTTTGCACCTGGCTGCAATTTAATAGTTACAGACTCAGACGGGTCATTAATCTCAATCGGAGTAAAAGTAACAGCCTTTAAACCTGTCAACCCCAATACAATACCGATTAAAGTAAAAATAAGTCGTTTCATGTCTAAATATTCTTGTCTGTTTTATTTTGAGGAAAAAGCTAAAGGCTGGTCGATGCGCTATTGCCATAAGGCTAAAGCGACAGGCTGCAGCCTTTAGCTTTTTATTTAAAATCTACGGCAGATTAGCGGATAACCACTTTCTGGCCGTTGATGATATAGATACCCTTAACGAGTTTCTTCATTACGTCAGCTTTCTTACCCTTGCTTACGAGGCAGCCGTCTACGCTGTAAACCTCAACAACAGCATTAGCATCTTCAACTTCTACGCCACCGATGTTTGTAGAATTGTCAACGATGAATGTGTATGTCAACTCAGGATTGAAGAGATTGCCGTCAAGATTATAGAATGTTTCTTCAGGAATAACAACAGTGTAAGTACCATCTTCTGTTATTTCCGGAGTAAACGTAATCATCATCTTATTCATGTCATCACCTGTAGCATAATCGATCGCTGCAGAGATATTGCTTGCCTCAGCACCGTCTTTCTTAACTGTGATAACATTGTTTGTGTTCAGTTCACCAACACCATACTTAGAATCTACAGTAAGTTCAACAGTAGCAATTGACTTAACAGTGCTTCCGTCTGCAGGTGTAACCTCTGTAGGAACGAGTATGTTCCTAGGCATCTGATATGCGAGCAGGATAACACCGTCTGTACCGTAGCTGATAGGTGTACCATTTTCATTAACAGCAGAAACTGATACGCCAATGTTGTTCTCTGCGAGGGCAGCCTCAGGAACTGTAACAGTTATAACCTTGCCTTCAACCTTTGCTTCAGCAGGAACACGAGTGTTCATACCATAAGTTACAAGAGCAGAGTTTACTGTTGCACCCTCGTTGCTCAATGTAATCTTGATTTCAGCAGGAATCTCCTTGCTGTACTCACCACCTTCTACATAAGGAGCCGGGTCTACAGACTCAACAGTGATAATAACCGGATCAATGTTGAATGCTACAGTGAAGTCAGGGTTACATGTACCATGGCCCTGCAAACCATCTGTCCAAGGAGTTTCTTCGTTGAAGAACTCGTTAGCAATAGACTGTGAATCTACCTTAAGAACATAAGCACCAAACTCATTGATTTCTTTCGGAGTCTGTGTACCAATTTCAACAAACTGAGCTGTTACTGTATAAGCGTCATTTTCGTCATTTGAAGTCAAAATTGCATCAGCAACTTTCTCTTCACCTTTATAAACAGCTGCTTTAGCTGTAGATGTTGTAGACACATACTCACCATATGTAAATTCGATCTTGTCCAAACTTGTGCTGTAAGAATTTTCAGCAGGTGTTACAGATTTGAAGTTCAAAGAAGCGTCTGCAAAACGACCGTCGTTCACACCAAATGTAAAGTTGTAACCGCTTCCGAATACAACACTTTCAGGGAAGCCTTCTGCCTTAGGCTCAATTTCATTGCCCTCTTCATCAGTCAAATCAAGCTGAAGGATAACGTCTGTTACAATAGTTCCCATAAAATTATAGAAAGCTTCAGACATAGTACACTTGATAATAGAGTGGCCTTCTTCTGTATATGATACTTCTGCCTTTTCCCAGTCTAATGTTCCGTACATACCCATCGGGTAAACACAGTTCTTAACTTTAACTTTCTTGTCAACTTCAACAGTTACAACCTTTCTGTCATCCTTAAAGCTGAGCAGTTGGTCTTCTGTAGGATAAACGACATTTGGTTCCGGTTCAACTTTTACAAGATTTACAACAGTCTTTTCAACTTTTGCTGTACCACCTTCAAATGTCAGAGTTGTTGTCTCTGGAGTTTCAGTACCCTGCTCCATACCTTCCTTAGTCTGATATGACTCAATAATGATTTCGTATGTATTTCCTTCATACATATACCATGCATTATCAAGAACACGGTCGTCTTTTACAATTTTCTCAGGACCAACCATGATAACATCTTCACCTTCTTCAGCCTCAGATGTATAATACTGGTGCATAATGCCTTCATCACCATGGAACTCACAGTGAACATACTTAACCTTCTTGTTCAATGTAACCTTAACCTGATTATCCCAGCTGATTTTCTCAACCTTTGAACCCTGCTCAGGCTCTGAACTTAAAATTTTCAAAGCGTCACCAGATGCCGCTGTGAATGAAACAGTAACTTCAGCACTCCATCCAACTTTATTTGCATTATAAATTACATAGGTTTCACCAGATTTAACCTCCAAAGTAGAAGTACTTGGAGCACCCATACCCCATGTAAACGGCATAACATCACCGCCAACTACAGTAAACGCGGGATCTTTCATTAAATTGTATGACAATGTTAAGGTACCATCTCCAGGAGCTGTGAAGCTTGCATAAACAGGGTCATCTACCTTATAGACGTCTCCATCGGCAATTACATACGGATCCTCTTGAGTACCCGTACCTGTCGGGGTTGCAGATACCCCCAAGGCACATAAAAATGCCATCAAACTGATTAGTAAAGATTTTATAATACTTAATTTTAAATTAATAATAAGTTAGCATTAAATTATATAGGAAGGGTTGGGGACTAGCCCCATACCCTTTTCTATATCTTAGGTTCTTAAGGTCCATGCCTTGCTGTCTGCTGTATTATGTTTTGTGAAGTGTTTTTCTGATACAAACATACAAGGCCGATCTAAATATTTACTTAACGATTACTTTCTTAACAACGCTTACGCCGTCGCTTGTAGCCTTAACGATAAACAAGCCGTTCTTTCCGCCTGTGCTTACCTTAACAGCACCAGAAGTAGAGTTAGCATTGCTTATTACGCTTCCGCTTACATCATAAACAGTAACGTTGAGGTCGCTTCCGCCGTTAACGCTTATTGAACCGTTCTCACCAGAAATTGTTATACCGTTTTCAGATACTGTTGCATCGTTGATTCCAGCTGTTCCGGCTGACATCTTAAGTCTTGCTGCATTCAGCACACGCTCTGTATTTGCATCGAGCAACATAACAACAACTTTAGTATTATCCCAGTTCTTAACGTTTTCAGGCAAGCTGAATACCTTATTGAATGCAACAGGCTGACCTGCAGTTACGCTTACAGGGATGAAACCTGATTCACCTGCGAAGTTGTCGTTTGGCACTTTACGTGCAACATCGTTGAATGTTACAACAGCAACGCTTGAACCATACTTGCCGCCCTTACCGAACTCACCGAATATCGGCTGGTCGAGAACGTAGAAACCATTAAGCTGAGGTCCTTCCAAACCATCCTCAAGAACAACAAATGCAAGATTGTGGTTCAGAGAGTTCATGGTTAGAGCATAGTTTACATTACCTGTAATCTGTATGTTCTTGCTTGAAGCATCGTAAATAGCCTTGTCGATGCTGACATCTGCAATTGCATAGTTTTCGAACTCACGCTGAGCTACATCATAGAATGTATTGTTGCCTTCTGGTGAATCGAAGTGATACTGCTCGCTTCCATCAACATACATCGGCGCATAAAGAGTGTCTATACGGTTAACCAGACCCATAGGCTGTGCTGTTATACCGAAATATGTATTATAGTTCTCATAAGCAAACTGGTCTGTTCCGATTATAGAGCTATGAATAGCGATAGGTATAACCTGCTCACCGTAAAGTTTCTCAAGATTTTCCATTGCAAGGATTCCCTGAGGACAGTTCTTACACTGCTGACCAGTGCTTTCTTCTATAACTACATGCTTTGTTGTCTCAAAAGCAAGGTTGCTGATAGTGTTTGTCTGGCTGTAAACAGTACCGCCGAGATCAATGCTTATAGTATACTTATTCTGTGCACCTACAGTCAGAGGCAACTTGTCAGGGAATGTGAAAGAATAATTCTCTGCACTTGTTATAGGCTTGCTAGGTGTATCTGTATAAGTGCTCTTGAATGAGCCGTCTTCAGAAGTAAGTGTTGCATTAATAGTGTTATAAGTCTTATCACTTGTGACCTTAACTATTACACCAACATTTGTAGACTCTTTGTTAACCTGCGTGCTTTCTACATTAGGAACGAAGTTGAAGTCGCCCTTGTAGTAAACCTTCAGATTATCCAAGAAGATCATACTCTGATTTTCGTTCTCATTAACGAAAGCGATATAGATATTCTTACCTGCATATTCTGCGAGAGATTTCTCAACATGTGTCCAGTCACCTGTCAGATTTTCCTCTGACTCACCGGGAGAAAGCTGCTCGTCATAAAGAACCTTACCATTAGCCTTGAACTTCTCATAAAGTTCTGTTGTGAAGTTAGAATAAACAGCATCATCCTCAAGAACGAGAACCTTAAGTCTGTCTGCCTTTGACTTATAGTATGACTGAACGTCAAAGCTGAGATAATAGTCGGCATTTTCTATTGACAGACGAGGTATTGACATCCAGTCGTCTGATTTTCCTGTAGGATTATAGATAGATGTTGAAGCTGCACAGTAGTCAGAGCTGCTTTCTGATTCACGGATTACGAAAAGCCAAGGAGAATTGTCGGCATCAAAGCCTAAATCCTGCATTGCACTTGACGGCTTGTTGTGGTCACCTTCATAAAGGAGGTATTTAACCATAGAGTTGCTAGGATCATTGAAGTCATCAGAGAAGAGGCTTCCGTCAGAACTGATTTCAGGCTCGTATGCACCTGTGTAATTAATTGTAATCTCATTGTTCGGACAGAATCCCATAATATCTGTAACAGAACCAGCCTCTACAACAACCTTATATTTCTCATCTTTTTCAAGATAACGCTTGAGGCTAGGATACAGAAGGATTGTGCTTTCTGCTCCCTGCACAAAGTTAAGTTCACAAACCGGTGATGTCTGACCATCTCTATACAGATAAGCCTTAGCATCTTCAGATATAGCGATAGACAAATCGAAGAGAATCTGTACAGGATGCTCTGAACTTATTTCAGATACATTTGCCTGATCTGCAGGAGAAACCTGCTGTACAGCAGCCGGAGCCTCGGCATGGCCGATATACTTAATTGAGATTTCATCACTCTTGATAGAGTTGTCTGCCATCAAATAGAATGCCCCAGCAGGGATCTTCATTGTATATTCCTCGTCAGCATTGAGAGCCTGAGGTATACCACCAATAGTGAATGTCTTGTTACCAGACTGAGCTGTAATGTTATACTCTCTCAACACCTTACCAGAAGCGTCCATGAACTGAGCCTTAACACCAGATGTTACAGCGGCAGACTTAGAGAAAGCCAACTTCATCTGACTGAATTTAGCAAACTTAGAGCCATAAGCAGGAGAAACGGCATAAGTGCCTAATGGATTAACGCTGCTTGCAGCTTCGCTGATAGTTTCAGGGAGACGAATGATATAACCCTTTGTCTTTGTCTCAGACATACCGATCATGGTCTTTTCATCATCAGAAACTTCTTGAATTGTTCCTGTGAAATCATAGCCAGTACGCTCATAGAAGTTCATATCATAACGGCCAGAAAGAATTTCGTCTATTCCGTACCAAAGACTACCCACACGTACGTAAGCAGAACGGACAGGGTTTACGGCAGGACTGCAAGCAAATACAACGCCTGTATTTGAAACAGCACTTCCGGCACGGTCTTGCTCTTCGCTTTCTGTATTATATAATATACAAGAGTTGTCGCTTGTATTGTAAAGATAGCTTGAAATGTATGAACCACCAGCCACCTGTACGATACCGGTAAGATATTTACCATTGTTACTCATTGTTGACTCGTCAACAAATGTTTCGTCAGGCACTTCTCCGAGAGCATTGTCTACATATTTGCACTCCTGAGTTGTCTTGTTGTAAACATAATAGCAAACAGTTGCAGGAGTTACAAAGTTAATAATACCAGAAAGGATGTTACCATCAGGACTAACATTGTCTATACGTACCTGCTGAGTGTTTGTTCCAAGCTTTGTTTTCTTTGGGAAGTTAGGAAGTTCAGCATACACATCAATTGCACGATATGTACCATCAGACTGCTTCTCCCACAAAAGCGGTGTTTCAACATAAGCATCACCTGAGAAGCTATCAGAATTGCTCCATCCGCTGATGTATTTACCATCAGGTGTTACAGATGTAGCTTTTCCAGGATTCTCAGACTGAAGAGTGATCCACTTACCCTGATTCATGTCATAATAAGCAGGCTTGCTGTCATAGGTACCAACAATGATTTTTCCATCATTAGTAACGTCTGTAGCTTCGAGTGACTTTATCAAGTCTGCTTCAACCCAGAGTTCAGTAAGAGCACCTGTCTCTACATTAATAAGATAAGGATAGGCATACTTACTTTGATCATCATCATTCACACCAGCAGCAGTAGCCCACAAGCCATTGTCTGACAAAGATGTGAAAGCTGCAGCCTTGGGGAAACTCACAGTGGTAAGCTGTGCTTCCTGTGCTGAAGACGGAATTGCCCACAGCAGGCCCAAAGCCAACAGGATACATAAATATAAACTTTTCTTTACCATACAATAAAAATTAAAAAATAGGATTTATTTTACTTTACAATCACTTTCTCTATACGTCCGTCAGCATACTTCAGGATGTTTATGCCTTTCTGAGGAGCATCAAGAAGCTGACCATTGATCGAATAGCGTGCTACGACCTTATTATCTGCATTATTCTGAATACCGTCAATACTTGCAGTACCATCATAAATGAAATTAATAGTAATTTCAGAATCAGGCAGCATAGATTTAGATCCCTGAGCTGATATTTTCACTGTAGTTGTACCTGCAGCAACAGGAACCCACTCTGTATCAGTTGAGATATCAATAGTTTTGCCAGCATCTGCATTGGCATTCTTCTCTATTGTACCTTCACTATCCAAATTTGAACAGTTTCCTGCACAGCAGGCAGCAAATGTGCCATTAGGCAAAGCCGTAACATTATAAGTAACTTTACAGCTCTGAGATTCTGAAGAGTTATTCTTAATATAAACTCCACTTAAAGGAATCATGGGCACCTGTATAATCTCATAAGAGCCATCAGGATTAAATACGAAATCCTCTTTATAGGATACCTGATCCATTGTAAGAGTTGCGCCATTTTCAATGGTATTGCCTTCACCATCGACAAATATAAAATTCTGTGCATTCATTGCTACACAGCTAAATAACAAAGCGATACAAAGAGTAAATAACTTTTTCATCTTGTTCTTTTTATTAAAATGTTAAAATTGTTTTTATAGTTAAGATTAAAAGAGGGTATCAATGAGAGTGCATAAAAATGAAATACACTCTCATCGACATTATTTATCATTCATTCGGCTGTGCGTCGTCTTCAGTACTGATAACGGGTACTTTAACTACCTGCTGAACGCCACTATTGTTATAAACAAATGCTACAACAGACATATTTTCAGCCTTCCAGTCTTCATCCAAGACATAAGTGTTTGTTACAGTCTTTTCTTCGTCCCAAGCTATGCTGAAATCTTCTCCGTCCTGTCCGTTGACAGCTGTGCGGAATACATGATTATGCACATATGACGGATTAATTATGTCATTCTCCATATACTGAATGTTTGTTATATTGTCTTCAGTAAGCCAAAGCTGCAGTTTACCTGTAACATCAAGCACGCCTTTTGCATTAACATTTATGGTTACGGTTCTTGTTGCTTCATCATAAGATGTTGTTGCGTCAAGTTCGAGTGGAGCAGCAACCTTTATCGCATCATACACTAATCCCATCCATTTGTCAACATCACTCGACTTAGCCTTCCTATCAAATAATGCTGTCGGTGATGCCTCTATATTATTCTTTTGGTAATAATATTCGCCTGTCTCGGTCCATAGCGGGAATGGTTGTCCTGTTGTAGTCTTGGCAAACGGGCCACCATGTATGCCTACAGCTATTATGTTATCGGCGCCATACTCCCTCATCATATCCTCTATCTTCGCCGCTCCCTCAGGGCAATTGACGCAGCGCTGTCCCGTAAAGTCCTCGATGAGCACGCGCCTTGCGACCTGCACCGGTTCCACCTCTATCAGTCGGTCGTCCTCATCAATGTTGCTACATGCCATCAGAGAAAGTGCTGCTGCACAGATGGCAAACTTATTATATATGTTATTTTTCAGCTTCATCTCTGTTTAGAAGTTATAGTTGTACGAAAGTGTTACACCCTTGCTTGCCGGAACGTAACGGCATACACCGCCTGAGCAGTTATATCCTGCACGTGTACGGCCATAGCCGAGCTGTATACGGTGTGATCCTTTGTTGAATGTTACGTATCCCTGATAGTAATGAAGGTCTGTCACGCCACTGTTATACTCGTCGGCAATTGTGAACATCCAGTTGGGAAGCACTGACAGCTCCAACAGAGCATACCACCAGTCGCCGAGGTCGTCGTCTGTAGACAGATACTGAAGTTCGCCGCGCAGAGTGAATTTATTGTTGAACTGATATTTTGCATCGGCGATGAAGATGTCTGAATGAATCATACCACCCTCACCCTCTACTATTGTCTTATTGTAGAACTGGTTCATGTACATGAGGTTGAGTTTGAACTGACGTGTCAGCTTCTTCTCAATCTGTACGTTCAAGTCCTGATAGAAAGTCTCGTCGCCCATCTTCCAGAAAGCAGAGCCATATCCGTCTGTGCCAGCTCCACCCACTACGTTAGTATCAATACCACGAATGTGAGAGAAGTTCACCTTTACGTTTGTGCCATACTTACCGCCAAGGAGCGTATGACGCTTGAACTTATAGCCGAACTCACCCTGGAAGGCCCATTCGCCGTCAGGATTGGTAGCATAAGGATACATGGCAGCCAACGCATAAGTCTGATCCATGGTGAAAGCCGGCAGGTGGTTGATGAATGAAGAAGTGAGCGTCATCGACCTGCGACTGCGGAACGACATGTTGTCGCTGCGCTTTGCCTGCAGCAATACGCTCAAGCCTCTCTTTGAATAAGAAGCTGACAACATTGCCACGTTTCCTTTACGATATATATATCCGTTGTCGAACGTCGGGTCTTGTGTCTTCCACGCGTATTCTGCGAGAAGGCTGAAGTTTCCTTTCTGTAAATTTGCACGCACGTCAAAAGCGTTTACCGTTGTAGGCAGGTTAAGCTTGTGCGTAGCATCAACCATGACGTCTTCTTCTTTCTCGTACTTGTTTACCCATGAAGCACCGAGTGTAAGATATGTTCCGCTGTTGCTCAGGCCCTTGAACCACTGGTCGAGACCGAGTTCAACGTCTGCACCAGACACCCATGAGTCGTTGTGTGACCAATATCTTCGCTGCTTACCGCTAAGAGCCTTTATCGAAACTCCGGGCAGCGGCTTTATTGTCAGGCGTCCTCCAAGCAGAGAGTTGTCGATACCCAGTGTGCGCTCCTCGTATGTACGGAGGATAAAGCCTGAACCGAACTGCTCGTAGAAGTTACCTAACGTAAGGTCCCAATTTTTAAAGTGTGTTTTCAGATAGAAATAAGGAACTCCCCATCCCTTGTAATCTTTTTCGAATCCGGGTAGAGGATGTTTCAGAAATTCGAAACGTGCTCCGGCATCGATATGCTCGCTCATTACATTCACATCAGCGAATGTGTTGGTCAAAGCCCATTCATTAACTTTTTCGGTGCCAATTGCTTCATCGTCTTGCGGAATAAGGATGTCGCTCTGGATACTTCCGCTGACGGTTATCTTTTTTTCTTCTGTCTCTTGTGCCATTGCTGTCAAAGACAAAGCAGGCATAAGCAAGAGACAGAAAATTTTATTATACTTGTGCATAAGTGTCAATTATTCTATAGTCAGCACTATGTGACATTATTTGTTTACGAGCTCTCTCACTTTCTCAATGAGTTCCTGTTCAGCTCCTTCTGTGTATCCGTTATGTTTATAAACAATATTACCCTTTCCGTCAACGATCAGTGTGTAAGGAATCATCTGAATTCCAAGTGCACGCTTGAAATCGCTGTTCGGGTCAAGCAGTACTTCATACGGCCACTCATGACTGTCAACAAGAGGTTTTACCTTGTTGATGTTCTGTGCCTGGTCAATAGAAACGGCTATCACCTTTACGCCGGTCTCTTCCTGCCACTCGTCATAAACTTCGCTGATGGCAGTCAGCTCACGGTTGCAAGGCTTGCACCATGTGGCAAAGAAATCAATGATGAAAGGTTTGCCATTGTTTGACAACGTGTCTGTTCTCACTGTCTTACCATTAATGTCTTTAAGTGTTACAGACGGTAACTGCGCATTTGCAGAACACAATATTCCTAGCGCAAAAACAATTGACAATAAAAATTTTTTCATTATTAATGCAATTTTACTGTTTTAACTTGGACAAAGTTAGTAATAATTTTGTAACGCGCTAACTTTTTTATTAGAAAAAATGCATAAAAATATTTGTTTATGATAAATATTCAGACCAAAAGACCTATTTAATAAATATTAACTATAAAGATGCAATTTTTATGCATAAATTGTTCTTTTATAGAAATGACTTAGCCGTTTTTTCTTTATTTTTTCCTTTTTTAGGCTATTGCATACCTTCGTG
>ENA-UOJS01001511-UOJS01001511.1-human-gut-metagenome-genome-assembly--contig:-C74-NODE-1511-length-18915-cov-10.261347_pt1 | contig 18915 bp, 16 predicted proteins | sample MGYA00242355_ERZ723902 | MGnify/ENA metagenome assembly ERZ723902 | reverse complement strand
CACGCTGATTCCTGCAGTGCAGTAGAGATCCCTCGGCTACGCTCGGGATGACGATTCCTGAGAATCCCAGTCACCCCTAATCCCTAGCTACTAATTCCTTAGAGACTATAGACCTGGAGACATCAGACTTATGGTCTCCTAAGTCTATCGTATGATTTCTGACATCTTCCAGTCTCTCAGTCTAAAGTCTCTTAGTCTCCCTAGAACGTACTCCCCATCGCGATCTGTCCGGCGACTTTTTGTGTGAGAGCTTTGCCCACCTCGTCCTGACTGCGATACTGGTAAATGACGCGCCAGACGACGCCCTTCCGGAGGAAAATGTATTCTTCTACAGAGAGCTCTACATTCTTGCCGCGGGCGGTCTCGGTGAAAGAGAAGGAAAGCTGCTGTGCCTTCACATCCCCCAAGGTGATCTCCTTCTGCTGGGATCTCACATTTTTCAGATTGGGATTATCGGCGAGGATGCTCTTCGCCTCTTCCGCCAGCGTTTTCGCATCCTTTCCTTCCCCCTCTTTCGTGCCGGTCACAAGGAGCTGCATATTCGCATTGTGTCCTTCTGCATGGACCGTCTCCGCCTGACGGTCGCCGAGATCGACCTGCCTGCCATTGGAGATCAGCTCAAACGGCGTTGCCACCGTGATGGTCTCGCCGCCACAGTGAATGCGGTTCTTCCCGAAGGGAAACTGATCGTCGATGCTGTTTCCGCAGCCTGCGGGCAGCATGGCGAGCGCCAGAAGGCCCAGAGACAGCGCCCATTTTTTCTTCCAATGATTATACATATATATCATTCCTTTGGTTGTAGTAGCGAGGTCAAACTTCGCTCATTGATTTTTCATATTATATCATAGAGGAGGGCAGATTTCCTGTTTCCGCTCACTTTTGTGATAGAATAGGGAAGACTCAGAGACCGGGAATCTTTAGACGGCGAGATATCAGATGTCAGGTGCCTTATGCCTAACGTCTGATGTCTGCCGTCTAAAGCCGGATGTCTGCCGTCTAAAGATCTTACAATTTCTGAATAAGGAGTCCCCATGTCTACCACCTCTCCCCTCATCGGCATCACAGCCGAGTGGAATCCGTTTCATGCCGGTCATTCCGCCATGATCGATATCATCAAAAAAGCCCATCCGGAAGCCTCCCTCATCGCTATCATGAGCGGTGCTTTCGTGCAGAGAGGCGAGCCTGCCCTTTTTGATAAGTGGACGCGCGCCGGATGGGCCGTCCGCTCCGGCGTGGACGCCGTCTTCGAATTTCCAGCCCTCTACGCCCTTCAAAGCGCAGACCGTTTCTCCTGCCATGCCGCCTCCATGCTCCATGCCATGGGCGTGAACATGATCGCCTTCGGCGCAGAATCTCTCACGAAGGATGAGCTCATAAGCGCTGCCGGCTGGGCGATCTCAGAGGACTACGAGCATCTCCTCCACGAAAGAATTGCGGACGGTCTGTCTTACGGAGAAGCCGCCCATGAAGCGATGGCAGCCGCTTTTCCGTATCTTGCCGACGAGCTTACGAAGCCGAACAATCTTTTGGGATTCCGATACACGGAGACGATCCTTCGAAAGCATTACGACATGGACATCCTCGTCATTCCCCGAGACATGGAGCATCCCGTCTCCGCGACGAGTGCGCGGCGTGAACTCCTGTCTCAAAAAAGGACGGCTCTTCTTTCTCCTCCGGACGCAAAGCAAGCCGCCAAGCTCATGGAAGAAGGCCACTACACGGATCCCACCCGCTATGAAGACTGCTGCCACCTCCTCTCCCGCCTGATGCCCCGAGAAGCCCTGCAGAAGACCGGTCTTTTCAAAGAAGGGCTTGAATACAAATGGGCTAAGGAAAGCCAGCGGATCTCCTATGAAGAAATGCTTGCCGCCACGAAGAGCAAACGCTATCTTCGAAGCAGTCTGAAACGCCTTGGCGCAGAGCTGCTCCTTTCCCCCGCCGCTCTTTCCTCCCCCTTCCTCGCACCGCCCGATCCCTCCTACGCCCGCCTCCTCGCACTCAAGAGAGAAAAGAGTGCCCTCCTCAGAGATCTTCCCCTCCCCATCATCACCAGCACGGCGAAAGCAATGAAAACACTTCCCAAGGAAGCCGCCGCCATGCTCGAGATGGACATCCGCGCCGGCGATGTGCAGTCCTTCTGCCAGAAGGGAAGCAACTACAGGAAGGGCAAAATGGATTTCTATACATCGCCGGTGATCGTGGACTAAAAGACTGGTAGACTGATAGAATGGAAGACTATGAGTCTCTTGGTCTCCTATTTCCCTTTCCTATCGTATTTCTTTCTTTTTTATGTTATAATGTTCAAGATATTTTCAAAAAAATGGAATGATTATACAGGGGAGGAAATGATATGGAAATGAGTGAAGAATGGAGCTGGCCGATCGCCCTGGCCTTCATCCTCTATCTGGCAGGCATGATGTGCATCGGGCTCTATTACTCGAGGCAGCAGAAAAATTTATCGTCTTACATCCTGGGAGACCGCAAACTGGGACCATGGCTGACATCCATGAGTGCGGAAGCCTCGGATATGAGCGGCTGGATGCTGATGGGGCTCCCGGGCTATGCGTACCTGCACGGGCTCTCTGCCTTCTGGACAGGCATCGGCCTCATCATCGGTACATGGGCGAACTGGGTCCTCGTCTCCACACGCCTTCGTCACTACACGGAGGTCGCGAATAATTCGCTCACCATCCCTGACTATCTGTCGAACCGCTTCGAAGAAAAGAAGAACGGCCTGCGCCTCATCTGCGCCCTCTTCATCATTCTTTTCTTCATCATTTATACATCTTCCGGATTCGTTGCAGCCGGCAAGCTTTTCAATACCATCTTCGGTCTGCCCTACTTCGAGTCCCTTCTGATCGGCGCCTTCGTCGTCGTATTCTACACCTTTCTCGGCGGCTTTTCCGCCGTCGCTCTGACTGACCTCATTCAGGGAACGATGATGTTCTTCACCGTCCTCTATGTACCGGTCGCTGCGGCCATCGCACTGGGCGGCCCTGCTCCGACCATGGATATCCTGGCGAAAGAAGGACCCGACTTCTTCTCCTTCTTCCCGGACTCCACCGGCATGGGCGCTCTTGCCATCATGATGGTCTCCTCCCTCGGCTGGGGGCTCGGCTATTTCGGACAGCCGCATATCCTCGTCAAATTCATGGCGATCTCGGATGCCAAAGACCTGAAAAAATCGACACACATCGCCATGACATGGGTCATCCTGTCTCTCGCCTTCGCCATCGCCATGGGCGTCATCGGCAAGGCATACCTCACGACACCGCTTGAGAATGCGAATGCAGAGCGCGTCTTCGTCCTGATGGCAGAGTCGCTCTCGGCGCCTTTCATCACGGGCATCATCTGGTCTGCGATCCTCGCGGCCATCATGAGTACCAGCTCCTCGCAGCTGCTCGTCACATCCTCGGCGGTCTCCCGTGACCTCTTCCAGGCCTTCCTCTGCAAGGATGCTTCGGAAAAAACACTGATCCGCGTCAGCCGTATCTCGGTCCTTCTCGTCTCCTGCATCGCCGTCTACCTCGGCTCGGATCCGAACAGCTATATCTTCTCCATCGTTTCCTACGCATGGGCCGGCTTCGGTGCCTGCTTCGGCGGGACCGTGCTCCTCTCCCTCTACTGGAAACGCATGACGCTCAAAGGCGCCTACGCCGGTGTCATCGTCGGCGGCCTCACCGTCCTCATCTGGAAACAGTTTGCCTGGTTTGACCTCTACGAGCTCGTCCCCGGCTTCCTCTTCTCTGTCATCGCGATCGTCGTCGTGAGCCTCATGGATAAGGAGCCGTCTGAAAGCATCAAGAAGACCTTCGAAAAAGCCCTCGCGCTGTCGAAATAAAAATAGAAAAACCGCTGCTGTGAATTTCACGGCAGCGGTTTTTGGCGTCCAAGTCTCGGGAAATGCTGATGCAGCCAAAGGATCCGTATTTCCCTTAGGGAAACACGGATTCAATCGCAGAGTCAGATTCCACAAGAATTTTTATACATTACATAGCTCGCTATTCGCGTCAGGTTATTCCTCGCTATGTATAAAAATTTAAGAGTAAAATCTGACAACGATTTAATCAGCGTTTCCCTAGGAAAATTCGGCTTGCGTTTCTGTCTCTTCCATAGTATAATCGAATCATATCGAAATGAACCTAAGTCAATTTTAAGGAGGATATCATGAAAAAATTTGCACTGGCACTCGCCGCTTTCACTATGCTTACTGCGACTTCTGCGATGGCGATGGATTCTGCGACACTCCTCGCCCATCCTGACCGTTATCGCGTCATTCATGCGGACGATGAAGAGATCTGCTACGCAGACATGGAGTCCCTCTCCGGCATGCAGACGATGGACTTCCCGGGCAGCATCGAAAATGTAGACTTCACCCTCTACGTGGAAAGCCTCAAAAAGAACCCCAGCGACTATGACTTCGCGGATGGAAATCTCACGACCCGCATTCGTGAATTCAAGATCAATCTCCATGCCGATAAGCGTGAAAGAGAATACTCCATGGATCACGCCCTCATCGCGATGTATGATGCGAAGGGCAATGCTGTCAGCAAGTATGATCATCTCTCGGATGTGAAGAAAAATCGCAAGCTCGATGCAGAGGCCAAAGAGCTGTATGTAAACCTGTCTCATGTGAGAAAATAGTGAGTGGCGAGAAAATCCTCTAGCCAAGTTCCGCCCCTTCGGACTGCCTCCTTCCTTTGGAAGGAGGCAGAATACTGCTCCCATTCAGAAGGCTTGCGATACGAGAATGCTGCCTCCCCACATTCGTCATTTCGAGCGAATGCGAGAAATCTTTTTCGTTCGCGGTCAAGCAAAAGTAGGAGGACTGCGGGTAACGGGAAGCACCGTGCTTCATACGACTTGAAAGCACGGTGTTTCATGCAAGCTGATTCACGCATGAAACAGATAATGGCAAACGAAAAAGATCCCTCGGCTCCGCTCGGGATGACGATACGAGAGCACCGCTTCTCTCACGTTTCCTTTCATCCCGCTGAGGGAGCCAACCTCCGCCCCTTTCTTGGGAAGGAGGGAGTAAACAGAGCTTTGGCATCGCCACTACGTATACTCCGCGGCGCTTCTGTTTTTTACACGCCGCAACCAGCCCCTCTAAGCCTTAAGCCTTCTAAGCCTCTTTCGCCGGCAATCAAGGAACGGCACGCTTTACGGGCTTCGCAACCATCCCTGCATCCGCAAATAAAAAGACCTGACTCATGCCAGGTCTTTTTATTTGCCTTATTCATAATGCAGTGCATCGATCGGATTCAGCTTCGCCGCCTTCTGTGCCGGATAGAGGCCGAAAATCAGGCCAATCAGGACCGAGAAGACGAAAGAGCCGACGATGGGCCCCGCTGCGATGACGGTCGGGATCTGTGACAGCTGCGGCGTCACGAGCGCAATGCCGACGCCAAGAGCGACCCCTAGGAAGCCGCCGGCAAGACTGACGGTGATGGACTCGATCAGGAACTGGACAATGATCATCTGGTATGTCGCGCCCAGTGCTTTGCGGATACCGATCTCCTTCGTACGCTCCGTGACAGAGACGAGCATGATATTCATGATGCCGATACCGCCGACAAGGAGGGAGATCGCTGCCACACTGCCAAGGAAGATGGTCAGTGTCTGCGTGGTCGACTCCATGGTCTTGATGAGATCCTGCGAATTTTGAATGGAGAAATCATCATCCGTCCCGGAGACGCGGTGGCGCGTGCGGAGCAGGTTCGTCACATCGGACTCGATCTGTGAAAGATCGCTGCTGTTATCCGCCGAGATGACGATGTTATTCACATAGGTGATGTGCAGCATACGTTCCTGCACGGTGCTGAAAGGACAGAGCACGCGGTCATCCTGATCCATGAAGGAGTAACCCTTTTCCTCCAAAAGCCCGATCACGGTGAATGGATTCCCATGGATACGGACCTTCTTCCCGATGGGATCCTCTTCTCCGAAGAGCCCCGTCGCGACCGTTTTCCCGATGACAGCGACACGGGCACGGGCATTGTACTCCTTCTGCGTCCAGAAACGGCCTTCCTGCACCTTGAGGTCAGAAAGATCCGCATAGTCCTGCGTACAGCCGTAGACACGGGTATTCCAGTTCTTATTCCCATTGACGAGAAGATAGCTCCCCTGCACGAGCGGAGCGGAATAGGTGATATTCGGCAGATTGCGGATCGCCAGATAGTCCTTGTAGGTCAAGGTCTGCATAGAGCCGGCCGCCTGCTTCACCCCCGGCTTTCTGCCGGTCCCCGGCGTGACCGTGATGGTATTCGATCCCAGACGGGAAATATCGCTCTTGATCGAGTCCTGCACGCCATAGCCGATGGACATGAGCGCGATGACGGCCGCCACCCCGATGATGATGCCCAGCATGGTGAGCAGCGAGCGCATTTTATTGCTGACGATCGAGCTCCATGCCATGAGGACACTTTCGAAATAAATATTCGTCATGATAAAGGACCTCGTATATCTTTACTAATGTGTCCATCAGAAAGGATCACGTGGCGGGTCGCGTAAGATGCGACATCATTCTCATGCGTGACGAGGATGATGGTCTTCCCCTCTTTATATAAGGAGGAAAAGATCTCCATGACCTCCTTTGTCGACCGGCTGTCCAGATTCCCTGTCGGCTCATCCGCCATGATGATGGCAGGGTCATTGATGAGCGCACGGGCGATGGCGACGCGCTGACGCTGCCCGCCCGACATTTCCGCCGGCATATGATACGCACGGTCACCCAGCCCCACGGAGTCCAGCATGCGAAGAGCGCGCTCTCTTCTCTCCTTTTTGAAGACATTCCCATAGATCATGGGAAGGATGACATTATCCAGCGCCGAGAGCTTCGGCAGCAGATTGAAGCTCTGGAAGACGAAACCGATCTTGCGATTTCTGGTATATGCCAGCGCGCTGTCCCCGAGCCTCGCGACCTCTTCCCCATTGAGCTTGTAAGAGCCGCGACTCGGACGATCGAGACAGCCCAGAATATTCATCAGCGTCGATTTTCCGGCGCCCGAAGGCCCCATGATAGAGACAAACTCCCCCTTGGAGATCGTAAGATCGATCTTCGTCAGGACAGGGACCTCCTGCTTCCCGATATAATAGCTCTTGCCGATATCCGTCAGGCGGATGACTTCATCCGATTTCTCTTTCTTCTCCATCACACTGGACCTCCCGGGCCGTGGTGATTGTTTTTATTCGTTGGAGTCGACGTCTTCTCCTGCGAGACAGTCCCGCTGACCACGATCTCCTGCCCTTCCGAAAGACCGCTCGTCACCTCGATCTCCTTCTCGGTGGAAATCCCCGTCGTCACATAGGTCTTCTTCACATCCGCCCCCTCTTTGACATAAACATAGGAGCCTTCCGAGTCGCTGCGGATCGCCGTCACAGGCACCGTCAGCGCATCCACGCTCTCGCGGCCCTTGATGACCGCTCTCGCCGTCATGGACGGATAGAGCCCTTCCAGCTCGTCCTTATTGATATCTACATAGACGGTATAGTACACGACCGAGCTCGAGGAACTGCTGGTGCTGCCGCTCGCCGAGTACTGTTTCTTGGAAATATCCGACACCACGCCGTGGAACGTGCGGTTCGGGTACGCATCGACCGTGAATTCCACCTTCTGGCCCACGGCCACCTCACCGATATCTGTCTCATCGACCAGAAGCTCGATACGCATGGAAGAAAGATCGGCGACCGTCACGATGACCATCTGGCTAGACAGACCCTGAGACACCGTCTCCCCTTCCTTCATCGGCTCTCCGATGACCACGCCATCCATCGGCGAAGTGATGACCGTATCATTCACATCCGCCTGCGCCTTGTCATACGCCGCCTGTGCATTCAGATAGTCCATGCGCGCATTATCCATCTCCTGGTACGGGATCGCGCCTTTCTCATAAAGGCCTGCCAGACGTTCATAGTAGGACTCCTTATTGGCGAGCGTATTCTGCGTCTGCTTCATCATGGATGTCAGCGCCTTCGACTCGATCATCGCCAGCGTCTCGCCCTTCGTGACCTTTTCATTCTGCTTCACATACACCTTTTCCAAAGTGCCGGACGCCGTCGCCGAGAGATCGACACTATTCACCGGCTCGATCGTCCCCGTCGCATCGATGGTAAGCCCGATAGTGCCGCGCGATACCGCCCCCACCGTGTAATTATCCTTCTGCGGAGCATGGCTCTTCTGATACCAGAAATAACCGCTGCCCGCTGCCACTGCGATGACAATGAGGAGAATAATCATCCATTTCTTCTTCATATATTTCCTCCTTATTGGTTCATAAATGTAGAGGAAACTCTACATTTCGTAAAAACATTCTCTTCTAACATTCTCTCCTAATAATGTCATTATATCACAGGAAAGAAGAGTGCGTAAAAATAAAGGAAAGTAGTTTGCAGCTAGCCTGCGGGGGTAGGGAAATGAGAATACCGCTCCTCCGCATCCTATCATTCCCCCGTATCGTCATTTTCCCCCCATATCGTCATTTCGAGCAAAGCGAGAAATCTTCCTTGCACACCGATAAAACGAAGACTGTGAGATAACGATACAGCAAAAAAATTTTGCGTTTCCTCACCAATGCAGGAAGCCGCTATCACATTAAGATCCCTCGGCTCTGCTCGGGATGACGATGCGGGAGGACGGGCTATCTCACATCCCCTTTCTTCCCTTCTCGTAGAAGGTGCCCCCATATCGTCATTTCGAGCGAAGCGAGAAATCTTCCTTGCACACCGGTAAAACGAAGATTGTGAGATAACGATGAGACAAAAAAATTTTGCGTTTCCTCACCAATGCAGGACGCCGCTATCTCGTTAAGATCCCTCGGCTCTGCTTTCGATGATGATGCAAGAGAACGGGCTATCTCACATCCCCTTTCAGCCCTTCCCGTAGAAGGCTGCCCCTACGGGGCAGATCTATCCTCCGCCTTCGGCGCGCCCCTTCTTCAAGGGGCTGCTCTACTGGCATGCAAAAACGGAATCTGCGAGAGAAATCAGTATAGTCTGAAATACGAGAACACCGCTTCCTTCACATTTCCTTTCACCCCTGTGCAGAAGCCAACCTCCGCCCCTTCGGGGCACCTCCTTCCAAAGGAAGGAGGTAGAATGCCGCCCACCGCCACCCCTTATTGTCATTTCGAGCGAATGCGAGAAATCTTTTTCGTTCGCGGTCAAGCAAAAGTAGGAGGACAGCGGGAAGCGGGAAACACCGTGTTCCTTAAGACTTGCAATCACGGTGTTTCCCGCAAACTGATTCATGTAGGAAACAGAAAACGGCAAACGAAAAAGATCCCTCGGCTCCGCTCGGGATGACGATACGAGAGTGCGCTTTCCTCACGTTTCTTTTCATCCCACTGCGAAAGCCAACCTCCGCCCCTTCGGGGCACCTCCTTCCAAAGGAAGGAGGAAACATACACACTATCCCCCGCACAAAAGCCTTCCCACGCTTGGGGAATGTGGCGAGCGCAGCGAGACGGATAGGGGGCTGGCGGTATGAAAACGAGTGAGAAAAAGCGTCTCAAGCAGGCGATGCGGAAAGGCCGTCGACACAAGAATACATTTTTCCTCAAAGAGGGTACAAAAAAACGCAGCCCATGCGGACTGCGCTTTCTGATTTCAAAAACTACACATTGAAGCGGAAGTACGCGATATCCCCATCCTGGATGATATAGTCCTTCCCTTCGACACGGAGGAGACCTTTTTCACGGACCGTCGTATACGAGCCGCATTCCATCAGGTCTTTGTAGGAGACGATCTCCGCACGGATGAAGCCTCTCTCGATATCGCTGTGGATCTTGCCGGCGGCCTTCGGTGCTTTCGTCCCTTCACGGACCGTCCAAGAACGACATTCATCCGGTCCGACGGTGAAGAAATTGATAAGTCCAAGCATAGAGTACGCACTGCGGATCAGGCGATTCAGGCCAGGCTCCTCTTCGCCCAGATCGGCCAAGAAAGCCTTCGCCTCTTCGGCATCCAGCTCGGAGACCTCCTGCTCGATCTCCGCAGAGATCGGCACCCACTTGGCGCCTTCCTTTTCTGCCTGCGCCGCTGCCTTTTGGACGAAAGGATTCGCTTCCGGATCCGCGATGTCATCTTCCGCGACATTCAGCACATAAAGGACCGGCTTCAGCGTGATGAGATTCAGCTCCTTCAAGACCTCCAGATCATCTTCCGAGAGATCAAGAGCTCTTGCCGGCGTCCCTTCCTGCAGCGCATCGAATACCTTTTCAAGCACCGGCAGATCGAGCTTCGCCTGCTTGATCCCTGCCTGCGCGAGCTTCGCCGTCTTGACCTTCTTCTTGTCGACACTCTCCAGATCCGCCAGACACAGCTCCGTATTGATGATATCCATATCACGGACAGGATCGATAGAGCCTTCTACGTGCGTGATATTTCCATCCTCGAAGCAGCGGACGACATGCGCGATGGCATCCGTCTCACGGATATGCGAGAGGAACTGATTTCCCAGACCCTCCCCCTTGGACGCGCCCGCTACGAGGCCGGCGATATCGACGAAACGAGTGAACGCCGGCGTCGTCTTCTTCGGCTGGAACATCTTCGCCAGATCATAGATGCGATGATCCGGGACCTCTACGACGCCCACATTCGGCTCGATGGTGCAGAAAGGAAAATTCGCCGCTTCTGCTCCGGCTTTTGTGATGGCATTGAACAGCGTGCTCTTCCCTACATTCGGAAGGCCGACAATGCCGATCTGCAGATTCGTACTCATGGATACTCCTTGTAAATATAGGTTCAGGGATCAGAAGTGACCGATAACCGAACGCGAAAGCGCCACCCCTCATTCCCAATTCGGGAAAAGCGATCTTCTCATTTCTCAATGCCTGAGCCGATCGCTATCTTCCCTCCCCTTTCAATTTATCTGGCAGCCAGTGCCTTCTTCATGCGTTCTACCGCTTCCTTCGTCAGCTCCGGCGTATTGAAAGACGTCAGACGGACATAGCCTTCCCCGCACGGACCGAAGCCGGAGCCCGGCGTGCAGATGATTTCCGCCTTATTCAGCAGGAAATCAAAGAAATCCCAGCTCGTCATACCTTCCGGCACCGTCAGCCATACATATGGGCTGTTCACGCCGCCGCAGGCAGGAAGACCCGCTTCCTTCGCACCGGCCAAGATGACCGCAGCATTCTTTCTATAGATATCCAGCGTTTCCTGGATCTGCTTCTGGCCTTCTTCGGTGTAGATCGCTTCAGCGCCGCGCTGCACGATATAAGAGCAGCCATTGAACTTCGTGCACTGACGGCGATCCCACAGCTGGTTTGCCGAGATCTTCTCACCCTTCTTCGTTTCCAGCATCAGCTCCTTCGGAACGACGCAGTACCCGCAGCGGACACCTGTGAAGCCAGCCGTCTTCGAGTACGAACGGAACTCGATAGCGACTTCCTTCGCCCCTTCGATCTCATAAATGCTGTGCGGCACATCATCTTCCGTGATGAATGCTTCATACGCAGCATCGAAGAAAATGACAGAGCCCGTCTGCTGTGCATAGCGTACCCATACCGTCAGATCCTTCTTCGTCAGCGCAGAGCCGGTCGGGTTATTCGGCGAGCACAGATAAATGATCATCGGATCATGAGACGGCAGATTTGCCTTAAAGCCGCATTCTTCATAGCACGGCAGATATTCGAAGCGTTCATACGCCCCGCGGACATATTTGCCGCTTCTGCCAGCCATGACATTGCTGTCCACATAGACCGGATACACCGGATCGGTGATCGCGACGATATCCGATTCCGCAAAGATCTCCTGCATATTGCCGACATCGCACTTTGCGCCGTCGCTGACAAAAATCTCGTCTGGGGAAATATCGCATCCGCGATCCTGGAAATCATGCTTTGCGATCGCTTCACGCAGGAAGAGATAGCCCTGCTCCGGACCATAGCCGCGGAACGTCTCCACATGTCCCATTTCTTCGACAGCCTTCTTCATCGCTTCGATCACGACCGGAGCCAGCGGCTGCGTCACATCACCGATACCAAGGGAAATGATATTCGCATCCGGATGCGCGGCTTTGTACGCCTCCTGCTTCTTGCGGACTTCCGCGAACAGGTATGCACCCTGAAGATTCAGATAATTTTCATTGCAATGAGCCATAAGTTTCGCCTCTCTATTCAATCTATTTATGTCAGTATGACTGTTATATTTTACCATACAGGGGAAGGAAAGGGAAATGAAAATGACTGCCGCTCCCGAAGGGCCGCGAAAAGAGACAAAGTGACGCCGGCGAAATAAATCCCCTCTATGCCCAAGGCATAGAGGGGTCTTAGCCTATACGATGCAATATGTTCTCAAACTTTTCCGGCTCACTCCGATAGATCTCTGCCATTTCCGCGATCGTCTTTGCTACATTTCCAGGAAGCCCTTGCTCCCCATCCGTCATCAGATAACGCAAGAGCCCGTACTGAAACTTCATCCCATTGAAATTCCGAAAACGCTCGTCGATTTCCAACCCTTTCGAAATGGCTCTTTTTCGCAAAACATCAGAAAGCTGATGAAGAAGCTCATTCTTTTGAGAAGGCGTGGCCTCGATCCTTCTATAGGTATCCACCAGCAAGGCAGCCTCTTCCTCATCCCAAATTATTCGTTTCATATAGTCATCTTCTTTGTTGAAAATATATCATGGTCATTTTTTATTTCATTATAGCACACATGTAGGGTAACCAAAGCAAAAACTCCTCTTTCTCAATTCTTAAAAGAGGAGTTTTGATATATCTATATTATACGCTTAGCCAAGTATCTTCTTGACAATTCCTTTGTGAATTTTGACACCATTCGGTAAAGCAGAATGATCAAAATGCATATTCGGATCATGCAATCCAGGCTGAGCGTCTTCGCCTAGCGCTACAAAGCCAGTCTTTAACTCAGGTCTTTCCTTTGGATACCAGAAGAAATCTTCCCCACCTGCCGTGGTGATTGGTGGAATTAATGCATCTTTTCCAAGTTCTTCTTTGATGACATCAGCCAGCATATCAGTAATTTCCTTCGTAAGTATAGACGCTGGTGTACGATGTAAAATGTGCTGTTCAGCAGTAGCACCGATTGAAGAGGCCGCACCTTTGGCAGCAATATCCACCTTTTGAATCATGAGATCCATAACGTCATTACTCTGACTTCTAAGGTCAAACGTAATGGTTGCATGCCCAGGAACAGCATTCGGAACGCCTGCATCAGCATGAATCTGCGTTGCTTTCAGATTATATACGACATTGGAATCAAATCGAAGAGCGTTGACTGCAGATACCACCAAGCAAGCCGCATCCAGTGCACTAACACCGAGATATGGACGAGCCCCATGACTCTGTTTACCATAAATATCATAACGAACATGGCATGCAGAACTGTAGTACAGCGCCGGAGCCGCCTGCCCAATGCGGCATTCCTGAATCGGACGTCCATGCATGCCGATTAAAATGTCAATGTCATCGATAGCTCCCCCTTTTAGCATAAAAAGCGCCCCTTCGCTAGTTTCTTCTGCCGGCTGAAAAATAACTTTCAACTTACCTTTCTTAACAAGTTTTTCATTCATGATTTCTTCCGCAGCAGCAAGCAGCATAGCCATATGTCCATCGTGACCACAAAGATGTGCTGCTCCACCATCTTTCGTGCCAAGGGCATCCATGTCTGCGCGAAGCCCAAGTGTTGGTCCAGGCTCACCACTATCATGAATACCTACAACCCCAGTGCCGCCACCAATGTGTTCATTTACTTCATACCCCATCTTCTTCAAAGCATCTGCCACATAAGCTGCCGTTTTAAATTCATGCATACCGATTTCTGGCATTTTATGAAGATCTTCAAAATATTTAAAAACATCTGCCATAGTTCATTGCCTCCTTAAAATCAACCAAATACAGCCATATAAATATTCATGATAATCATACCAACAATAGCATTAAAAATACTAATACCCATCAACATCGGCCAGTACTTATTAGGAATATCTGCAACCCCCAAAAGTCTCCCCATGTACTGTATCTGGGATGCCATCAAAATCAAAGCAGGCATCAAAATAGCCAAGTGAAGAGATGTTAATACACCAGATTGATAAAACGCGGCAGCTACGCCAACACCTGCCGAGCAAGAAAGCCAAGTGGTTAGGAGTACTACCAAAGCCTGCCCTGGTAACCCCAACAGACCCATAACAGGGCCACACCAATTCCCAATGAAGTCCATAATCCCCAACAGATTCAACATATAGGAAATCACATATGCCATAAGCATATTCGGCATTAAATTATGTAAACCTATATTTAAGCCTTTTCTGGCACCTTCTATGAAGACATCAAAGATATTTGCCTGATGAATGGCTGCTTTCCCTTGATTATTTTCCATGATTAAAATCTCCTTTATAGACGGTATCCAGCATAAAACGGCATATGATAGCTCCGACAAATTTCATAACAAAAATAATAGCAAGAGGAACAAGAATAGGGCAGGCAATAAAGCCAAAAATAGCCGAACCAATAGCAAAATAATTGTTAATCATACCTGCCCCTGAATACTGCCATGCAGCTATGATCGTTTGTTCCCTCTTATCTACTAAATCTGTATCATACAATTCTTTCGTAAGTGCTGCACCTGCATCAGTACTCTGAAGATCAGTAATTAGTGCCAAACCGACAAGCCCAGGAACATCCATTAGCGGCTTAAAAAGCGGTGTCATAAATTTCTGCGCAGCTGAAAGTGCTCCATAATGTTCCAATACATTAACAATTCCGATAGCGAGCATAATAGATGGAATCAGCGAGAAAGCAAATAAAACACCCTGTCTGGCACTAACACCACCCATTCCAACAAATGTTGCCTTTTCTGGTGTTTTCATTGTACCAAAGTGGCCAATAAGGGTATTAAAATCAAATGCTCTTAACCATTCTGCTGAGCTGATGGAAGCAAAAAAGCCTGCAAAAATCATGATGCCTAAAATAAGAGCAATAACACCTTTGGGAGTTAACTTAGGCAATTCTCTAAATTTTTCCGCGACCTGTTCTTTCTGTTTTTCATCCATTTCTATATCCTTTCAAGGGGTTTAAAACTCATAAATTACAATTACTGTTTTTTTATCCATCTCACCTCCAAAAAGAAAAAAGCCACCTCTGATGTTTATTTTCAATCAGAAGTAGCCTCTTCGCTAAAATCATATCATGTGCAAACATCGATTCGAGTATATCTTGAATCTTACTTTATAATATACCACCACCTCCCCACATTGTCAATATTCATATAAAAAGATATTCAAATCTTTATATTTTAGAATTACGATTGATTCTGATAAAGCACTTTAACCATATTTTTAGAAATCACGCTAACTATTTAATACATTGCAACGCGCACGAATCCTTACATAACAATCCATGTAGAGATTCATGCAATATGGCCTCTCAACCAACATGTTATTTCTGTTTTTAAGAAAATAAGTTCATAGACTTTTTTATCACAGTACGCCGCTGCTATCAGTCTTTGTGATATATTTTGCGGGAATGGGATGATCGAGGCGATAGATGATGCTGATGGGCTGGGAGCCTTCGTGGGAGACGATCTTTGCAGTGCCGAGGAAGGTGTAGGCCATGGCATTGCGGAAGGCGTCCTGCTTGGCGCTTCGGACGAAGAGGAGGACGATGCTGCCGGTTTCTCTTTGGGAAAGATAGCGCTGTCCTGTCTTGGACTCGGGCGTGGTGGTGGACTGGCTCTGCCAATGGAAGAGGTGACGGTCGATGGAGTAGTCTTCGTAGAGGGTGGTATCGGAGAATTCTTTCTGCGATTTATTGAGTGTCACGAGGAAGACGTCTGTCGGCCGTGTGACGGTGTCACTGTTCGTATGGTCGAGGTATTTCACGCCTTCGCGAATGCTGGCAGGCTTGGCGAAGCCGAGGGCTGCGAAGAGCTGGTCGCGCGTGTAACTATCGTAGACTTCGAGGGCGCAGGGATAGGGAAGCTCTGCCTTTTGGGGAATGATATCGATGCGGTCATAGAGGAAGTCGAGCAGTTCGCTGATCTCTTCCTTGAGGGCTGTTTCTTTCGCAAAACGGGTGATGGCGAGGGCAGGGTCTTTCGGGCTGTCCTTCTGTCCATCGGGAAAGAGGGTGATCGCCCACATGCGCAGGTATTTCTTTTCCACGGGAGTGAGGTTTATCGGTAGGTTTTCATAGGCACGCCGCAGGAAGGAGATCCATCGCGGCGAATCTATGGTGAGGGTGCGGCTCATGGATCTGCGGAGGGCTTCTTCGAGGTCGGTCACAGGGAGCGCGGGAAGGATCTCGGCGTCCATGAGGAGCCTTGTATAGGTGCGCGTACCATTGTAGAAGACGGCGGGCTCTACCTGGGTCGCGCGGAAGAAATCGGAGAGGGTCGGCCGGCTGCCGGTGGCAGCGTAGAGTTCTTTCACCATTTCGATGTAGTATTCATTTTTCCGAAGGCGGCTGGCGATGTTTTCGAGTACCCATTTCTGTGCCTGCTCTTCGAGCTGAATGGCGCAGCCTTTCGGTACGTGAGGAAATCCTTCTTGGATCTCTTTCTTGATGATGACGTGATGCTTGCCGAGGAGCGATGCGAAGCGGCGGGAGAAGTCGTACTTGCGGCTTGCCTGTGCAACGAAGTCGAGGACGGTGAGGCAGTCTTTCCCTTTCGAAAGGCGCAGGCCGCGCCCGAGCTGCTGGAGGAAGACGGTCATGCTGTTCGTCGGTCTTAGGAAGAGTACGGTGTTCACGGACGGGATGTCGACGCCTTCATTGAAGAGGTCTACGACGAAGAGGATGCGAAGCTCCCCTTCTGCGAGGCGTTCCCGCGCTGTATTTCTTTCTGCTGCCGGTGTATCTGCATCGAGTGCGAGGGCAGGCATGCCGTGCTGATTGAAGTAGTCTGCCATGAAATGCGCGTGCTTCTTCGAGACGCAGAAGCCGAGTGCTTTCACGTCGCGAATGTCTGCGGTGTAGCGAAGGAGGGCGTCTCCGATGGCGCGGGCGCGCTGGCTGGCCAGTGCACCTTCTGCGGTGTAGAGACGTTCGAGCTCGCTCGCGTCGTACTCTCCGCCTGTCCACTTGATCTCCGCAAGGCTCACCGGATCTGTGACGCCGAAGTAGTGAAAAGGGCAGAGAAGTCGCCGCTCGATGGCATCGGGCAGGCGTATTTCTGCGGCGATGTGTCCGCCGAAATAGGAGAGGATGTCTCCCCCATCCATACGCTCTGGCGTAGCTGTGAGGCCGAGGAGGATCTTCGGATGAAAGTGTGTGAGAAGGTGCTGATAGGATCTTGCCGCTGCATGATGGAATTCATCGACGATGATCATGTCATAGTAGTAGGGATCCATTTTTTCAAAGAAACGCTGGCTGTTCAGTGTCTGAATGGACATGAAGAGATATTCCACGTGACTTGCCCGATGTCCTCCGACTGCGAGCGCACCAAAATCGGGATCTTTCATGACCTGACGGAAGCAGGAGAGGCTTTGTTTCAGGATCTCTTCCCTATGAGCGATGAAGAGGAGGCGCGTCCCTTCTTTTCTCGAGGCGGCAAATCGGCGATAGTCGAAGGCGGAGATCACTGTCTTTCCCGTGCCTGTAGCGGCGACGACAAGATTGTACCAGCGATCTTTGCCGCGGCGCTCTGTATCAAGTGCATCTAGTATCGCCTGCTGGTAGGGGTACGGCTGGATGTCAAAAGCATAGGAGGAGGCATCTGTCCCGCTGCTCCGCCCGCGTTCCCTATCGATAGCGCGACGGAGTTTTTCCTCATCTTTTTTGGGCTCGTAGGAGGTGAAATCCTCGGAGTGCCAATAGGTCTCGAAGGTCGCGCTCATTTTATCGATGATGTGCGGCTGGTCCTGTGCAGTCACTTTCATATTCCACTCCATCCCTTCTGCGATGGCAGCGTGGGAAAGATTCGATGAACCGATGTAGGCCGTCGAGTAGCCGCTTTCCCGATAGAACATGTATGATTTGGCATGCAGGCGTGTTTCTTTCACATCATAAGAAATGCGTACTTCTGTATGGGGCAGAGACGCAAGCACCTCGATCGCCTTCGGATCCGTCGCTCCCATGTATGTCGTCGTCACGATGCGCAGGTGTCCGCCGCGGGCTGTGAAAAGGCGCAGTGCGGGGAGAAGCAGCTGAAGGCCGGAGAAACGGATGAAGGAGATCAGAAAATCAATGCGGTCAGAGGATGCGATCTCCTTTGTGAGCTCGTGTACCATCGAGACATCCTTCTTAGAATTGGTGAAAAGGAATGATCGCGTGAGTGATGTCGCCGGCCGCTCCCACCGGCGAGGCAGGAGTGTATTTTTCTTATGCTCTAAGGATCTCAGCAGAAATGGTGCATTCGCCACCTCCTGACCGCCTCCCAGTTCTTCTGTCTTCTTTGCAAGGGAGGCAATGAGTTCATTCGTGAGTGCCAGTTGGTGGTCGACGCTGTTCTCCTCATCCCTGTCCGCGATGTCCTTCAGGCAGAGTCGTATCACCTGCTGCAAATACGAAGAGAGATAGCCCACGGCTTCCTCAGCATCCACCTCTTCCTCTTCTGCACGCACCTGATCCTCAGCCAGTGCCTCTTTCAGCACTTCAGCAAAGCGCCGCGACATGACTTTCTCGTACACGCCATCTTTTAATTTTTCAATTTCAGTCATAGGGGGCATTGCCTTTTCCTTTCTGAGAATCCAATAGATATGTAAGAGCTTTTCTATATAGTATCATAAAAATCTATCGCAGTAGATGAAAAACAGATCATCCGATCTTCTCCACCCACCGGGCAGTATACATCATCTGAATCTCTGTATTTACTGCGAAAATGGTATCTTCTCTATTCGTATGATCGATGAAATAGACTATATATTGCGTTATCCACCTTCCCCCTCTTGCATTTTTCTCTAGAACGTAGTACCATATAGTCATGAAGCATGGACATATTTGAACATGTTCCCCG
>ENA-UOJS01001510-UOJS01001510.1-human-gut-metagenome-genome-assembly--contig:-C74-NODE-1510-length-18929-cov-8.852654_pt1 | contig 18929 bp, 19 predicted proteins | sample MGYA00242355_ERZ723902 | MGnify/ENA metagenome assembly ERZ723902 | reverse complement strand
AATTCACGGAACGGGACATTAACACGGACTGGATGGAAAACCTTTTCTCCATCGAACGCCCTCGATGATTCCGATGAAGCCGAACCCTCGTGGGCGGTCGAGGAGGGCATTGACGATGACAGCGACTATTACGGCGAGTCGTTCGAGTTTGAGGAGTTCGACAAGTGCTTCCATGCATCCTGCGGTTACCTCGAATCCCTCATGGAACTCTACGCGCAGTACCTCTGCAAATCCATCGACCCAGAGCGGTTCGGCGGTCGTTCCTCCGATGAGACGAGCCGCCGCGACCTTGCCTGCGAAGCCCGTGACATGAGGGACGGCAAGGATGCCATCTCCTCGATTGAGCAGGAGAACGCGCAGGACTCGCGGGATTGCAACAGGTAGCAACAGAAAGGGAGGTGTCAGTCCATGGTCATCGAAGTGCTTTACAAGTCCTTCCGCTACGAGAAGTTCGACTCATCTGCCCAGACGAACTCCGAGCCGTTCCGCGCGAAGGGAACGAACATCCTTACCGACTGGAACCTCTACCTCGGTGCCCTTGAGGAAAACGGCATCATCCTCGCAGAGCACTGGTATGACGGAAATCCGCAGCACGCAGGCGGGCAGGTGACCCTTGAGGGCACCAAGGTTCCCGCCGCCACCCGTCAGGTCGGGAGCGCCATGCTCCTCGTCTCGCCAGATGAGCTGGACGATGTGGTCTGGCTCAAGAAGGACGGCGAAAAGCTCCTGTGGCGGGAGGGCGATGAGCTGATAAACGGTGAGCGGTTCTTCGCCATGGAGCAGCTGTGTTACTCCGATGCCACAGTGCAATCCATCAACCGTCGCGCCATCGCCGTGTTCGACTACTTGAAGCACGCGCACCCGACGTACTCGGATGATGAGATTGCCCGCATCATGGGCTACACCGAATCCGCCATCGAGCGCATCCGCGATGCAGAAATCTCTCAGGACGAGGGTTTCGTGGACGATGACGGGGAAGGTCAAAACGAGGAAGACAACACCGGAGCTACCGGCGGATAGGACTTCGGTTAGAGATAGAACGAAACGAGAAACGCAGTTCAAACGAACCACCAACGAAGCTACAGAAAACCACGCAAACAAGGAAGGAGAAAAGAACACATGAAGATTCTCGGACGAATCAAGAAATCTAAGGTGCTCACTGCGGTCATGACCGCAGTGCTCATCTTCCAATCGGCTTGCCCCACCGGGCTTGCCTATGCCGCCGAGCAGGCGCGTTCCAGTGCGGTGCTCACGGTGACCGCATCCGTCGATGACCTCGATGAGACGCTTCCGACCCTCAAAAGCCCCACTGACTTTACCGCAGGCTCGGCTATCGGCACCTGCCCCGCGTTTTGGGTCGCGAACGATGACGGCACTTCCTATGTGGAAGCCCTCATGGCGAAGAAGCAGAAACAGGGTCTTGCGCTCAATTGGTACAACGAAGAGACCGGTAAGTCCTTCGACTGGTACAAGACCAAGGTGACTCACAGCATCCATGTGGTCGGCGAGTGGGAGAAGTACGACGTTTCCGTCACCTTCTCCGCAAATGACGGAACCACCAAGTCAGATACCGAGACCGTCCCCTACGGGCAGTCCTACAAGCAGGCGTTCGGTAAAGAGAAGGCCGCTCCCGCAACCCGCGCGGGCTACGAGTTCGCCGGTTGGTACGATTCCACCACCAACAAGAAGTTCGACTTCGATAAGAAGTTGACCGCCCCAACGGTCTCCGTCTACGCCAAGTGGAACCTCAAAGATGCCGTGGAGGTAAGCCCTTCGGACACCGCTCGTCCCGCGCAGACCGCAACGGGCACCTGCTCCATCAACGGCACGTGGTTCGGTACCCCGTTCCCTTGGGGTTCCATCGCACGATTCAGCCTCTCGGATTTCACCGGCGAGCTTGCCGGTGCCACTGTGAACGATGCGCAGTGCGTAGACTCCGGTGCTGAGAACCCATATCTCGCTGGCCGTCGCTCCGCCACCTATCAGGCAACGCTGACCTCGTTCGATGAGACCACGGGCAAGGCTGTATATGACGTGTACCTCTACCCGGCGGGACATGCCACCGGCGATATGTACGTCGTGCGCCCGCCGCATTATTCCTACCACAACACACAGGTCGGTGTGCAGCGTATGCACACCACCATCACCGTGTACAAGGTCGTGAAGGGCTACATCGAGCTTCAGAAGGCTTCCACCTGCACCAACGTCTCCGATAACAACAAGCTCTACAGCCTTGCCGGAGCGGAGTTCTCCATCTACGACGCTTCGGGCAAGTTCGTCCAGAAGCTCACCACCAACGAGAAGGGCGAGACCGGCAGGAGCGGACTCCTGACTGCGGGCACCTACACGGTCAAGGAGACCAAGGCTCCGGAGGGCTACTACGCCGCCGATGACTTCACCGTCAAGGTGAACGCCGGTCAGGTCACCAAGAAGACCGTCGGCGATAAACCTTACGATGACCCTATGTATATGCTTGTCGGCAAGTTCGACGGCGAGAAGACCTACAACGGCGCTGGGAACCTCCCGCAGGGTTCCGCCACCCTCGCCGATGCCGAGTTCACCGTCGATTACTACGACACCTTCGACTACGACAACTACGATGACCTCAAGAAAGCTGATATCGAGCCGACGCATAGTTGGACGTTCAAGACAGACGAAGACGGCTTTTCATATTTCGATGCCGAGCATTTCGTTTCAGGTGACTCTCTTATCTACAACGGCGCAAACACCCCGACCATTCCTCGCGGCACCATCGTTGTGCGCGAGACCAAGGCACCCAAGGGCTACCTCAAGAGCAACGCCGTCAGCTTCCAGAAGATTATGGAAGGCTCTGACATTTCTGCTCTCAAGACCTATAACCTTGCCGAGGTTCCCGAGCAGGTCTACCGCTCCGACTTCGAGTTCACCAAGAAGGCCGAGAACGGTTCCGACCGCCTTGCGGGCGTACCCTTCAAGGTAACCTCCCTCACCACCGGTGAGTCCCATATCGCCGTGACCGACGAGAACGGCTATTTCAGCTCCGCGTCATCTTGGAACGCCCATGACGGCAACACCAACGCGAACGACTGGGCGCTGACCGCCGATGGCACCATCGACAGCTCCAAGCTCAACGCGTCCGCCGGTTTCTGGTTCGGCAACAACACCGTGGCCGGTGAGGACGGAAACGCCACCACCGGCGATGCCCTCAAGGCCGACAACTCCCTCGGTGCCCTGCCCTTCGACACTTACAGTGTCGAGGAGCTTCGCTGCACCGCGAATGAGGGCTATGCACTGGTGAACACCACCGTCACCGTCAGCCGCAACGGCGCATCCATCGACTTCGGAACTCTCGATGACCCGGAGCCGGAAATCCACACTACCGCCTATGACGCATCCGACAGCGACCACTACATCGGTGTCGGCACCGTCAAGGTTACCGACAAGGTTGAGTACAGCCACCTCGTTGCGGGCAAGACCTATACCGTCACCGGTGAGGTTCACGACACCAAGACTGGTGACGTGCTCAAGGTGAACGGTAAGACCGTGACCGCAGAGAAGACCTTTACCGCAGAGGAGTCCCATGGCTCCGTGACCGTCGATTTCTCCTTCGACAGCTACGACCTCGCGGGCAAGACCCTCGTGGTCTACGAGACCCTGACCGATGCGAAGGGCGCAAAGCTCGCAGAGCACAAGGACAAGGATGACGTTTCCCAGCAGGTGACCGTGCTCACGCCGAAGCTCTCGACAAGCGCCGTGAGCGAAGCGGACAACAGCAAGTCCGTCACCGCTGAGGACGATGCCACTGTCACCGATTACGTCCGTTACACCGGGCTTACCGCCGGGCAGACCTATACGCTCACGGGAACCCTTATGGACAAGTCCACCAAGAAGGCTTTCGTGAATGCCGACGGCAACCCCGTCACCGCGACTGCGGAGTTCACGGCGGAAGCCGAAAGCGGTACCGCGACCGTGACCTTCACATTTGATGCCAGCGGTATCAAGACCGGCACCAAGCTCGTCGCCTTCGAGACCCTTTCCACGAACGGTATCGAGATTGCCGACCACAAGGATATCAACGACATTGACCAGACCGTTACCGTGAAGGCTCCCGTTATCGGAACCACCGCCGTCGATGCCGCCGACGGTGATAAGACGGTCACGGGCGAGGAAAATGTCGCTGTCCGCGATACCGTCCACTACAACAACGTGACCCCCGGCAAGACCTACAAGGTCACCGGCACCCTCTACGAGAAGGTCACCGACAAGGACGGTAAGGTCTCCAAGAAGGTCTTCAAGGATAAGAACGGCAATCCCGTCACTGCGGAAGCGAACTTCACCGCAGAGGACTCCTACGGAAATGTCGATGTGACTTTCTACTTCGATGGAAGCTCGCTCAAGGAAGGTACCTCTCTCGTTGCCTTCGAGTCCCTGTCCTACAACGACAAGGAGATTGCTTCCCATGCCGATGTGAACGATGCCGGTCAGACTGTCACCATCGGAAAGCCGAAGCTCTCCACGTCGGCTGCGGACGCTCTTGACGGCGATAAGAACCTCATCGGCGAGGACAGTGCCACTGTTGTCGATACCGTCCACTACAACAACGTGACCCCCGGCAAGACCTACAAGGTCACCGGCACCCTCTACGAGAAGGTCACCGACAAGGACGGTAAGGTCTCCAAGAAGCAGCTCCTCGATGCCGACGGCAACCCCGTCACCGCCGAGACCGAGTTCGTTCCCGAGGACACCTACGGCACCGTCGATGTGACCTTCACCTTCGACGCATCCGACCTCAAGGCCAAGGACAAGGTGGTCGCTTTCGAGTCCCTGTCCCTGAACGGCAAGGAACTTGCGAGCCATGCCGATATCGAGGACAAGTCCCAGACCGTTACCATCACGAAACCCACGCTTTCCACCACTGCCGTGGACAGCTTGGATGCGGACAAGAACCTCATCGGTGAGGGCGATGCCACCATCGTCGATACCGTGAAGTACAAGAACGTGACCCCCGGCAAGACCTACAAGGTCACCGGCACCCTCTACGAGAAGGTCACCGACAAGGACGGTAAGGTCTCCAAGAAGCAGCTCCTCGATGCCGACGGCAACCCCGTCACCGCCGAGACCGAGTTCGTTCCCGAGGACACCTACGGCACCGTCGATGTGACCTTCACCTTCGATGGGTCGCTCCTGAAAGACAACACGCCGGTGGTCGCTTTCGAGTCCCTGTCCTACAAGGGCAAGGAGATTGCTTCCCATAGCGATATCGAGGATGAAGGCCAGACGGTCACCATGCACACCTCCGAGATTGGCACCACAGCCACGGACAAGCTAGATGGTGACAAGACCGTAATCGCCGATGCGGAGTCTACCGTCACCGACAAGGTGGAATACGACCATGTGCTTACCGGCAAGGCTTACACCATGGCCGGTATCCTGATGGATGCAAAGACCGGCCTTCCCGTACTGACCGGCGAAGGCGCGAAGAAGTATACCGAGGATGACCTCACCAAGTTCACCTCCGGCCTGATGAACGTGCTCGGCTTCCAGTCGAACACCTACTCCATCAAGGTTAAGGACAAGGACTGGGGCAACGGTGCCGCCATCGTGAAGAACGCGGACGGTTCCTACACCTATGATGCTTCCGAGCGCACCGAGAACGCGGACGGCACTTGGACTGTCAAGACCGACACCCAGACTCTCACCGAGCAGGAAGACGGCACTTGGAAGCTCACCGGTCTGGAGGGTAGCGGCAGCGGCACCGCAGACGGCGGCACAAGCTCCGTCCGTAATATCGAGGAGACTTACAAGGCCGATGAGGTCGAGGTCACCGATAACGGTATCGACTGGTCAAACGCAAAGAAGCTCCCGACCGCTTCCATCGACCTCGCCAAGGTCAAGGCATATGCCGAGGAGAACAAAGACCTCCTCTCCTGCCTTGTCTACAAGACGGCGGAGTTCACCCCTGAGAAGGAGTCCGGTTCCATCGACATGGACTACACCTTCAACTCCAACGACGTTATCGACCGCCTGTCCGGCGAGACCAAGAACCTCGTGGTCTTCGAGGTCATGTTCAAGGGCAGCATCGAGAACGCTTCCGATGAGACTCCCGTTTCCATCGTCGCGAGCGAATGCGATAAGGACAACGAGGGACAGACGGTGAAGCTCGCCCCGAGTACCATCGGTACCACCGCGACCGACAAGTCCGACGGTGACCATGAACTGATGGCTGGCAAGGATGCCGTCATCACTGACGAGGTGAAGTACGAGGGTCTTATCCCCGGCAAGGAGTACACGCTCCATGCAACGCTCATGGATAAGAAGACCGGCGAGCCTTTGAAGGTTGCCGATAAGGGCGTGACCGCCGAACTCAAGTTCACGCCGAACAGCGAGAGCGGCACGGTCTCCATCAACCTCGGCGAGTTCGATGCAACCTCCCTCGACGGTCATACACTGGTTGTCTTCGAGGAGCTGACCAAACAGAGCGATATCGACGGCAAGACCACGGACGTTACCGTGGCGGAGCATAAGGATATCAACGACGAGGGACAGTCCGTGACCGTCACCTCGACCCCGGCAGGCTCCACCTACGGAAAGACCGGCGTTGACATGACGAACATCGCCATCGCCATCGGCATCCTCCTGATTGCCGCAGGCTGCGCGACCGCTTACGGCATCAAGAGCCGCAAGACCACCAAGGGCGATGCGGACGAGAGCGCAGAGGATAACACCGAAGCCTAGTGCCCGTAACGCCTGAAACCGGCAGGGTGCCGCGACACTCCGGCACCCTGCCTTCCTTTTTAATTTGAAAGGGGGATACACCCATGAAGGACGATAAAGAGAACGATATCGAGATGAACAACGGGGATTCCGCCGAAGCGCCTGCGGATGGGAACAACATGCAGGCAAACCCGGAAAGCGAGAAGAAGCCGCATAACCGGAAGGTCATCGCCGCCATCTGCGGCCTTGCCCTCGTCGCGCTCATCGGCGGCGGTGCCTATTATGGCATCAGCCACCAAACCGGTGCAGATTCCAAGGTCGAATCCGTGCAGGCGAATGATTCCAAGGAAAGCGGTTCCGACGCGTCTACGAAGGACGGCTCTAAGAGCAAAGAGAAGTCTCACACCCACGACTGGTCTATCACCTACAAGACCGTCCACCATGACGCAGTGACGCACACGGAGCACGTGGCACCCGTCTATCAGAACCAGACCACCTACCATACCGTTTGCAATGAGTGCAAGCAGGTCATCGACGGCAAGGCCGATGAGCACATCAAGCAGACCGGTCACTCCGGCTACTCCACCAACGTCCCCATCACCGATGAGGTCATGGTGAGCGAGGGCTATGACAAACAGGTCACCGACACCCCGGCTTACGATGAGACGGTCATCGACAAGCTGGTCTGCACCACCTGCGGAGCGACGAAGGATGCCCCGCAGGCCACATCGGATGCCGCCAAGTAATTCAGATGGCCAGATTGGGAAATCATAACCGGAAATCCCGTGCGGCTTTTGCGGCAGCGGCGGTCTTCTTGGCCGTCGCTGCCATCCTTTTCGGCGTGCTGCTTCATTTCTATCGGGACGCAAGTCCATCACCGTCACCAAACGGCACGCCGCAGGAAACCGCCACGGAAAGCGCAGGTGGTCAGAAATCCGAGTTCCCTACTGTTGATTGGGATTACTGGAAGAGTGTGAACGGGGATGTTATCGGATGGATAACCGTGCCGGGGACGGATATCAACCATCCCATCCTGCAAGCCCACGCATCTGACCCGGATTACTACCTGCATCACGATATCTACCGGAACTACAACCCCTTGGGTGCGCTCTATCTCGACGCAGAATGCGAGAAGGAGGGCTTTCAAAGTCCGAATGCCGTCATCCTCGGACACAGCCTGCGTATCGGTGGTGCCATCACCTGTTTCGGAAACATCCAGAACTACAGCGATAAGACTTTCGCATCAGAGCACGCCAAGGTACTCATCCAGACACCGGAAAAGAAGATGCGCTACACCGTGCGCTTCGCCAACATCGTGAAGGGATGGGAACCGACCAAACGGACGGCGTTTGCCGGTGAGTCGGATTTCCGAAGTTGGTACGATTCCTCGCGGGAATCTGCCGCCATGGTACTCGATACCGATTCCGAACCGAATCAGGTCATCTCCCTCGTCTCCTGCTCCTATAACTTCTGGAAGCAGAACGAGCGGACGGTCGTGACCACCAGTATCGACCAAAAACAAGCGCAAACGGAAACTGTTTCGACCGAATCCCGTCAGACTGGCTCTGATGCCGAATAAGGGCAGGTTTCAATCCGTTCGCGCCCACGCTACAAACGTACCGTCAAGACCCCGCAGATGCGATTCTGTGGGGTCGTTTTCTTAGAACATGTCGGAAAAGCGGCAGCTATCGTATAATTTCAATGAGCTTTCCCGGAAAGGAGACCATGGTGAAATCTAAGCAGAAGCAGACTCCTACGGAGATTATTGATAACCAGCGTCAGGTGGTCGTTGAGAAAATCATCGAGGACATGAAGCGCGACGGGCTTCGTTGGGCAGAACCGTACCTGCCCTCCCTAACACCGCACAACCCCGTCTCCGGCACCGTGTATCAGGGCGGAAACCGTGTGCATCTTGGCTTCATCGGGTTCATGCGTGGCTATACGGACAACCGGTGGGCTACCTTCAACCAGATAAAGGATGCCGGTTGGCACGTGAAAAAGGGTGCTAAGTCCGCGCTCATCGAGAAATGGAAGCAGTTCGCCTTCTACAAGGAAAACGAGGATACCGGTGAGAAGGAGCTTGCCGGACGCTACCCGAAGCTCGTTGGCTACTGGAACGTCTTCAATGCGGAGGATATCGAGGGCATCCCGCCGGAGAACGCTCCCGTCCACCAGAATGACCGGACGGCTATCATCGCCCAAAACCTTGAAGAATCTTCCAGATGCCCAATCATCGAGAGCACCAGCTATCTCGGCAGCGCCGCCTACTCTCCGGCTACAGACCGCATCCTCATCGCCCCGCGAGAGACCTTCCGCTCGGACGAAGCGTTCACCCGCGTCCTGCTGCATGAGATGACCCACTCTACCGGACACCCTTCCGCCCTCGCCCGTGAACTCGACACCCGCTTCGGAAGCCCTTCCTATGCTGAGGAAGAGCTGGTCGCGGAGCTTGGAAGCCTTTTCCTTTCCGCAGACCTCGGTATCCAGAGCACCGATTTGGAGGGCGAGTTCTACGAGAACCACGTCTCCTATCTGCAATCTTGGATGAATGCATTGGAAAACGACCCTTCCTATCTCTTCAAAGCCGCATCGAAAGCCGACCATGCGGACACCTTCATCATGGAGCGCTACGAGGAGGAACTGGGAAAGAACATTGAGATTGACGCACCGGAACTGGAAGAGGAGGTATCACTTGCCGGGGAGAGTCATGACATGGTAAGCGCATCCGAGCACCAGACGGAAAGCGAGATGCCGGAACCTGCCCTTGCTGCCATCCTGTAGCCGTGTGCCCGCGCCGAAAGAAGAACATGCGTTCAATTAACGTATTGCCGTAATACTGGCATTATAGTATAATGGTAACATATGATAACAGCCATCTGGCAGAAAGGACGATAGGTATGGCAGAAATGGAAAAGAAACCTTGGCGCTTCACCATCGAGTTCGATGAGGAGAAGGCAAAAAGGAATGGCTACAACGTAGATGACCTCTATGACTGTGTGGGAAAATATGCGGAGCAAATGGGTAACGTCCGCATCGGCCTTGGTACTTGGCAGGCAAAGAACCGCAAGGTGCAGTTCGGAGCGCAGTGTCCTGTTTGCGCCACCCTTTCTAAACAGCCTTGGGTCATGCAGAACATTAAGTCTTGGCGTACCTATGAGGATATGAATGAACCGGAGGGTGAAGACTACCTACAGGTAATCCGGGATATCAGCCCGAAACGCATTTACGACTAGCCGCATTCGTACTTAGGATTCCAGATGGAACTTGATAGGAAAGCATTTCACTTCGACCTAGACAACGAGTCTGTTAAACGCTTCTATACTGGTAAAAGGAATGCATGGTCAGATATTCAGGACTTTCTGGAATCCCACAGCTTTGAGAAGCTGCAATATTCTGGATATGAATCGGCAGAAAATATCGTTATGTCCTATCAACGTGCTTATGGCACCATAGATGAGATGATGGACAAGTTTCCTTGGTTCCAAAAATGCGTGAAAGCGGCCACCTTTACGGAAATCGGTGAAAGCTACGATGTGAAGGAGTTTCTTGAGAATGGGATGCAACTATCACTTCCCCTCCGCCCCGACACCCGCAAGGAGCTTCACTTCGACTTGGGAATGGCTGCGCTCAGCGAGAATTACGTCTCCATCAGGCCGAATGCTTGGCGCGGCGCTTGGACGCTTATCCGCAACTTCATGGAACGCAACGGATTCGTCCACACCCAGTATTCCGGCTATGAATCAAAGGCGGCGATGCCGATTGACAAGGCATTGGCCGTCATGGAGGAATTGCAACAGAGATATCCTTGGTTCAAGGACTCCCTTCTCGCCGCATCGCTCACCGAGGTCGGCGAACGCCACGATGCCCTCTCCTATATCAAGGGTTCCAGTGGCATCATCGTTCCGGTTCCCACCCATTCGTTTGGGCTTGAGGAGCCGGATTTCTTCGGTTCCGAAATCGGTGATATGAAGAGTGCGACCGCAGAGCTATCGAAACAAAACGGGTCGGAACCACCGAAAGACCTGAACAAGGCGCATTAGAAAAAGCCCCGGCCATTTGGTCGGGGCTTTCCTTGTCTGAAACAGACGATTGTTTTTTCTTTCAAGTTACTTCGTGGCACCGCAGGAAGAGCACTTGTACCCGGTGGTCACGGTCTCCTCCCATGCTGCACTCACCTGCACTTGTTCATCATATGCATCGGACACCTTTACCTGCTCGTCGTAAGCAGCCTGCACAGTACGAGTTTCTGAATGACAGCTTTGACAATTACCGCCACTCAAAGCTGCTGCCTTAAAATGAGCCGCTTCGTTACCGGTAATGTCCTGTCCGCATTGATTGCAAATATTAACAGTCTTGGTCACCGCATCGTGGTGAACGGTCTTGTACTGCGCATCGTGATGGACAGTCTTATACTGCGCGTCGTGATGGACGGTCTTGGTCTGGGCAACCCACTTGTGCTGGTGCGCCGTGGTGTCATCCTTCTTTGATGAGCCGCCCGAGATGGAACCGGAGCCGGAGTTTCCGCTACCTTCGCTCGGCTTGCTGTCCGACTTATTTCCAGAGCCGTTGTTTCCGCTATCGTTCTTGGAACCGGAATCGTTCTTCTTGTTGTCGGAGGTCTCCGGTGTCTTCGCATCGGACTTGTCCTCCTTGGCGGTCTCCTCGGCCTTCCCGGTTTCCTTCTCGACGGCATCCGCGTCGGCGTTCGGGTTCTTCTTGATGTTGTCCTCGAACTTCTTCACGACCTCGGCACCCTTGTCTCCGGTCAGGGTAGAATCACCCTTCTTCACGGCTGCTGCAACGTCCTTGGCGATGGCGGTCAGGTCATCCTTCGTCACCTTATCCGCATCCACCTTGTTGAAAGTTACACCCGTGCTGGCCGTCTTCTTATCGGCCTTCCCGGCGGTAACCTTCTTCGATGACACCTTATAGATGGAACCGTCGGCGTTCACCGGTGAAATGAATGTGACGGTGTAGGTGCCGGACTTGCCGACCTTCACGGTCACCTGCTTGTTCGCGGCGATGGCGGTGTAGAAGTCTACTTCCCCGTCCGCATCCTCTATATGGGCGATAACGGGCGTGGAAGTGTCCGCATCCCAGCCGTCAGCCTTTACCTCAAGGGTAAGTACCATGTCCTGTTTCTCATCGTCCTTTGACTGGGACACCGCAGGGGCATTGGAATCTCCCGTCCAACTGGCATGTGAGATGGCGTAAGCCCCGCCGCCGATGAGAAGCGCCGCACAGAGGATTCCCGCACCAGCCGCGCAGACCTGCTTACGGGAGAACTCGCGCCCGAAGAGCACGAGCGGCTTCTTAGCATTCTCCTCCTCCGTCGAATCCACGACCTTCGGGATTTCGGCGGTCTTGTCCGCCGGGACACCTTCAGTCTCGATGCTGTTATCGTTAAACATATTGCTGTCTTTCTTCATTTCTGTCAGTCCTTTCTGTCTTATAAGAAGATTTCCTGCTATCTATATTACCGGTAGCTCTCTACACCAACATGCCCCATAGGACATGCACGAGGATGATGAGAACGAGGATGACCGCCATCCATTTGCTGTAGTAGAACAGCCTATCGGGCAGCGTCACCATCGAAAGGCGCTCGATGCGCTTCTTAGACTCCTCTACCATCGAGTCGATGACCTTCCTGCTCCTTGCAGTCACCTCTTCGACGTTCTTTATGGTCATCTCTCCCGCCTTCTGCTGAGCGTTCGCAACTCCCATGAGTGCCATCTGATTCGCCTGATGCTGCGCGTCCGCCGCGCCGTTTCTCAGCTCCTCGACCTTTTCGAGCACATCCTTCATCTCCGAAACCATGCCGCGCATCTCCCTTGCGATGCGTTCGTTACTCTGGCGCTGCTCGGCGATAAGGTCTTCCAGCTTCTTCATGGTTCCGATGAGGTCGGTCTCGTCGTTCTCATCCTCAAGCCTTCGTCCGGCGTTTCTGGCATCCCTCGCTTCCTCGGAGAGCTTAAGCTGCTGGCCGATACCGGCCATATGCCCGTCCGACTGCTCAAGTTCCCTCTTTACTTCGCTAAAATGCTTTGCCATGTAATCTTCGCTCCTTTCCATCCGTCAGTCCTCCAAACCCTTGCCCCTCTTCTCGCGCACGCGGATAGCGATGGGCGTGTCGAGCAGATAGGAGAGATTGTGTACCGCATCCGCGACCGGCACGGCATCCGCCATGCTCCCGCACATGTGTATCGCCTTCCAATCCTTCTCGCCCTTCACCGTCACCTCGACAAGAAAACGTTCCTTTTCCATCTCTCTCCTCGACCTTGCCGGTCTTTTCTATCGGACAGGGACAGCCTATTGCATCAGGTGTCCCTTTGTCTGGACACCTCTAGGGTTCACGCAGGTTCACCCCGCAGTTCGGGCAGAACTTCGGGACATATTCGGAAAACTCCTCGAATAGCGGTTCTTCGCTCTCCTCAGAATCCGTCATATCCTCCTCGACGCGCCCAGCCCATCCGCAGTCGGAGCACCAGATGCCGTCCACGGGGTTTACATTTGTGGCTTTCGAGTGGGCGCTCCCTATGGTGATGAAAATCCTACTCATCGTTCTCAGCCCTCTCCCCATTGCTCTTCTCACGCACTCCGGCTTCCTTCCGCATCGCGGCAATTAGTTCCTCGGGCGTGATTCCGAGACCGTCCGCGATAGCGAAAAAGGATGCAAGGCTCGGCAGACGCGTCGGCTTTCCCCCGCTTCCGGCCATTCCGGCAAACCAAGCGGATTTGCTGATTCCGCTTTTCTTGATGGCGTTGTCGAGCGTCATCCCCTTCTCGTACACGATGCGGCGAACCGCAACCGCGAAACACCCGAGTTCCGGGAAACGCTCAACGGCTTTCTCCGCCTGTGGCTTACCCGCCATGGTATCTCCTTTCTTCCGGCTAGCTTGATTACTGGTAATATATCATACCACCAAACCAGATAAATCTTCAAGACGATACTCCATATATCCCGCACAAATAGGATAACAAACCAGCTTGAAAGCAACCCAGCAATATAGTAAGATAGACTCGTAAACCTATATCTGTTTACATGGAACGGTCGGTAATTCGTCCGTCATGCAAACTAACAGACTTATTAGAATTGACATTAGAAAGAAGGTCATAACATGCGAACCTACCAACACCCGATATACCAAGACAACACCATGGCAATTCGCGCCGAATATGATGAGGAAAAACGAGTCTTCGATTTGATGAAGAAGTTCCTCTATATCGTCGGGACGATAACCGCGATAGTTGTTTTCCTTTTGCTTCTCGTTAATTCCCCTGCCCTGATAACTCAGACGGGTGCAATTGGAATCATTGCACTCGTTCCCGTCCTGCTGGCTGCAACAGCCTTTACCGGGTTTTATGTCGGCACGGTACCGGCTGGCTACATCGCTGCATGGCGTGCAATCAAGCGCTCAAGGCTGTTCGTTTGGGGCAACGCTCTCGGACTGCTCCTCATAGCGACGCTTCTTCTTTCCATCCCGGCTGCATTCGCGCCCATTGCCTTCCTTCTCCAGTGGTTGAAGGTGTCGAATCTCAAGCGTCAGCTTGACGCGAACGCATAGTGAGGTAAACTGGACGCGTTTTCTTCCTTCGTGGAGAAACTTTCTTGCTTTAGCCCGCTGCTCCCTGATGTGCGACATTAGGGGAACGGCGGGCGCTTTTATGCCGATTCTCACACACCCGTATAGCGGCGCAAGCGGAATATCCCGCCCGCGCCGCTTTTTAATTAACGCTCGCCGTTCTCCTTGTTCGGTTCCGGGCGTTCCTGCGCAGGTACCTGTTGCGCCCGCTGGGAACCGCCGCTTCCGGCGTTTCCGCCGTTCTTCTTCCCTTTCGGCATGACCGTCGAGGATACTTCCGCCCTGAGTTCGTCGGCTCCGCGCCAACAGGCGAGAATCAGGCGCTTGACCTCCGAATCGTCCGCGATATCTGAATCGGGGCGCGGGAGTTTCAGCTTGGGGATATCCACGATTTCCATGCCCTCCATACCGCGTATCTCCTTGCGGTACTTCCGGTAGACGCTTCGGATTTGCGCAAGGTACCTTTCTTTCGTTTCCGTTCCCATCGCCTTTTGCCGCTCGATATCCCTCTTCTCCGCAACGGCTGCGCTTCCTTCCGCATGGATGGATTTCGCCACATTCGCCGTGAACGCAGCTTCCAACCCCTTCGTTCCGAGGTCTGCATCGAGCTTCGCCACGGAGAAGGCATAGCGGTTGTTGTCCGTGTCGGTAACGTACATGCGCCCCCTCTTGAACTCCGTATCAACGCCCCATGATTCCAGAAGCTCGCGGTAATCATAGATGTTCTCCGCTTCCCCGGCGGCGATACGGCACAGCTCTCGCAAGTTCGTCTTATAGGAGTCGATGCCGCGTGCCGCAAGTTCCTTCTCGATACGGGACGGTTGCTTCTTGTGGACGGAGGAATTGCGCTCGCCCTCCACGACCTGCTTCAACCCCCACTCGCGGTCGAGGTCGCGGATGCGGCTGGCACGTTTCACCTTGGCGCTTTTCCCGCGCCCCTCATCGAGCCGCTTGCCCGTGGAGAGGTCGGTACGGTTGATGACGATATGGACGGCATAGCGATGGGTCTTGTCCGCCTTGCAGTATTCGTTGTGAAGCGCCATCACTATCTGCTGGTTCGGGTAATGCTTTCCCACGTACTCCTTTGCGTACCTCATGCAGTCTTCGGGTGAGAGCCTGCCGCCGTTTAGGTCGCACTCGTCTGGGTTGAACCCGAGAATCTGGTGAAACAGAATCGTGTTCTTCGCTTCCTTAAGCTCCCCAGTCTTCTTATCCCGGACTCTCCTTGCCGCTTTGTTGTGCCCGTAGGCTTCCCGCGTCATCCACATGTGGTGCGCCCAGTGCTTCGGGTTCGTACAGCCGTCCATGTTCAGACTGTCGCGTAGAATCACCTTTCGGTCATCGTTGATATAACCGCGCAGGTTCTTCATGTGACCGGAACTCTGCACACCGGTCTGCTTGATGATGGTCAATGCAATTCCTCCCCTCATTCCCTTTTGAAATGAAACCCGCGCACCGGATACTCATGTGCCATACCGTTTCGGATATACCCGGACGTACATCGGTATGCTCGCGCCGCATCTTCGATATCCCAGTAGCACCCCGGTCTCAACGCAGATAACAGGTCTTGTCATTGCGGTTTTTCCTCCATTGCTTTCACGCCATCCCAAAACGGCGATTCCATCCAGACGGATTTCAAGCGTTGCAGATACGTCTTCGCCCCATCTTGCGTAAACTCGGCATCGGCATCGTCAGAATGGAGATACCACCCGTTCGGAAACTCAACCCAAGATGCAACGGTCTCACCGAGTTCCATACTCACGTATCTCGTGAGCGTTACGCTCCAACCGTCCTCCTCATAGCAAATCGTCTTCTCGCTCCCGCAATCGTCCATCGTCATTGCTCCCCTTGCTTTCATGAATCTACTCTCGCGGACACTGCGCCCATGCCGGAAAGAATATCGCGTTCCGACGGTTTCCTGTTCCCCGTGACCTCCGGCTCCGCCCCATGTTCGCGACGGTAACTGTTTGCGAAAAATCGGAATACCTCTTCCGTCGTTTTCACCGGAGCGTGCCTGACAAACGGGTTGTATTCGTCATCAACGAAATAGAAAGTTCCATCTCTCTTCGCGATATGCGCCGGACGCTTGCAGGTTGGGCACCGTGATTTCAGGTCGCGGTAATGGAGCCATCCAGAATCAGTCATCGACGTACTCCCAGCGATAGCCACCTGCCATACCGGACGCGGCACCGCGGATACCTGCCTGCGACGCTCCGGTTTCTTTTGCCGCTTGGGTAATCGTTTTGTAAACGACACCGGTTTCCACGCAGCGAACCCTTATTCCTCTTTTACTGGGAAGTAAATCATCCGGCTCTGGTTCGTCGGCATAGTAAAAATGAAGGCCTTTTGCCGTTCCATGCCTTTTTGCTGCCGCTTGGATATTATTTTTCGAAACTCCCGTTTCCCGTGCCGCCTGAGCTATCGACTCGTAAACGACACCGGTCTCCTTGCAACGAACTCTTGTCCAGCTTCTATTCCGAAAGAACTCCTCATCCGGCTTCGGTTCATCGGCATAGTAAAAGTGTAAGCCCTTGGTTGCTATATGCCCTCTCAATGCCGCATAAATAGCCTCTCGCGGTACGCCAACCGCTTTTGCTGCCCTTGCTTGACTTTCAAAACATTCGTTCGTCTCAAGGCAGATGATTGGTCTTGAGTTCTTATAAACCTTTCTGTCGAAAACCGAATCGTCCGGTTCCGCTTCGTCAGCGTAATAGAAGTGAAATCCTCGACATGCCCCGTGGCGTTTCAGCGCACTGCTAACCAACGGCCTTGCAGCACCAATAGCACTCGCAGCATCCGTGACACTCGCAAACCGTTCTCCCGTCTCAAGGCAGACTATCTCTCTCTTTCTTCCCATCCTGTTCGTCCCCTATCTCATGGAACCATCTTTCCTGTCTTCGTATTCCTCTCTTGTGATTTTCCCCTTCTCCAAGAACTCCTTCCAATCACGCCATGTGCAAACACATGACTGGATTGCTTCGTCGGTAAACCGAATGCTTCCATCCGCGCACGGTTCGATACCGAACCTGTCCTCTAAGAGGAAGAGTGCGTGTACGAGTTCGTCATAGCGCTCGATGCCGTAAGTGTCGAAACATGCGGGTGCCACATCGAGTGTTTCCGCTATCCGTTCGAGCGTATTCTGCTTCGGACTACGCTCACCGAGTTCATAGCTTCTAAGAGCCGATTCCCCTAGACCTGCGGCATTCGCCAGTTCTCGTTGCGTCATGTTCCGACGCATCCGTATTCTTCTAATGCTCTTTCCCAAAAGCCGTTGCTTACGATTGCATTTAGCCATTTCCATATATCCTGTCATTCGTTATCGAGGTTGTCGAAGTCCTCTATTTGCAAATGGATGTTGTTCCTATCCGCTTCCCTGCGAAGCGCCGCGAGCGCTTCCATGAGTTTGGAAAACGACGAGACCTCTTTTTGCAAAACCAGCTTCGCTTCTTCCGGGTCGAATACATTCACGCCATAGGTGTTCAGAAACTTCATGAACTGGTTTAGGTTTGTTCCCTGCTTCGCGAGTTCGTGTGCTGCCTTTTTCAAAGGCTCGGTGTCGATGACCTTGATTGTCGCATCGTCAGAATTGATGAGTAGCGTCCGGGCGTAATCGGAAACCGTCATACCGTAATTCGCGGCTTTCCGCTTAAGCGTTCTCTTTTCACGTTCAGACAATCTGATGAGAACTGCGGTTTCTCTTTTTGCCACCTTCATCACTCCCCTTCTGTATTTTCTCAAAATCTCATAGTCGTATCGGTGCCGCCACCGTTTGACTATGACACGAAAGCGACGGTTCGCTTTGCTGAGTTACGGGAATCGGCAATCCTAAATTGTCGATTTGCTAAGCGTAAGCGTCCTCCCGTCAAGGCTCCGAAAGCCGCTCGGGAGCAAGATGGAAGTGTATGGAAAAGTCTCGTTTACGTGACTTTGTATATACGCTTCCCAAATCTTGCAACTCGAAGAGCGGCCTTGGCCGGTGAGCACTGATATTCTATCAGTGCGAGAGCAGAAAAGGCATGGAAAAGGGGGTGCCGCCGCACCCTTTCCCATGCCTTTTCTGCGGGGTTTCCGGCTTGCCCGGAAACCAAGAACCCGAGGTGCCGCCACCTCGGGTTCCCATCGCCTGCGAAGACGAAATCAATTCCATTGAAAACCGATGGACGTAATCTCCTTTTCCGAGCTTTACTGCATCCTCCATTAACTTGATTGCTTGCTGCCAACCGGCAAGCTCTAACTCGAACCAATCGGGGAAAGGATTTCGCCGGTCTCCGTATTTGCAATCGTATACACATAGCGAAGTCCTTCCTTTCCGCAGACCCTTCCTAATCATCGGAAGCCAAAAGGGCGATTCCCTAATCTGCATTGCAGACCGCAGCGATAATGGTTTTCAAGCGGACATTCTTGTCCGCCCCTATACAAGTGCCCAGTGGCATCCTGCGCATGTTCCGCTTCTCTTTATGGCGGACGAAAGGGACGCTCTGCTTCTTTGAATATCATCGGCTGCGTCTTGGATGCTGCGGTACTCCTTCCCGGTTTCGATGCATCGCACGCGCTTGCTTACCGCTTCTGCACCCCCAATCGTAGCCACCGGTTCGATTCCATGTTCCCTTGCGCAACGTGTCATCTCCTGAAACACATCGAAACTGATTTCAG
>ENA-UOJS01001487-UOJS01001487.1-human-gut-metagenome-genome-assembly--contig:-C74-NODE-1487-length-19115-cov-20.941920_pt1 | contig 19115 bp, 15 predicted proteins | sample MGYA00242355_ERZ723902 | MGnify/ENA metagenome assembly ERZ723902 | reverse complement strand
TCCTATAGTTTTACCTTACGCTTCTCTTCTTGGGGTAATACATACCGAGCACAATCAACATCCGTCTGAACCGCGGCCAGCAGCTCCTGTGGCATCGCTTCACCGCAGGCATTCAGAGCCGCCAGCGTTCGCACTGTTCCATAAAAGCGGTTGTCCCCGCCGGAGGCCTCCGGCGCGATACGCTCGTCCGGCGCAGTCTCCCTGCGCCGCTGCACAAAGCTCTCCGCCGCATCCGTCAGCTGGTTCACCGGCTTGATGAGGATATGCTGCGCCGTCAGGATAGACAGCACCGCCAGGACTGCCGTAATAAGCAGCAGGACGCAGATAATATGGGTCAGAAAATCCCGTTCGGCCTGTATCGTCGCATCCATGGACAGCACCACCGCCATATATCCGTGGCTTCGCCCGGCCTCGTCCCAGATAGAGGCCATGGCATACAGTCCCTGTGCTTCGCGGTTCTGCTCGCGCACCGGTGCAATATCCTCTCCTGTCAGCAACTTGGCCTTCAGCTCTCTGAAGCCATCGTATGCATAGGGCTGTAACCCTCCCAGCGACAGTGCGCCCGCGCTCCGATCCGTGTTCTAGACGTAATAAAATCCATCCTCCGCCGGCTTTCCATCCCAACGACCGGCGTATTCTGTTTCTTTCCGTCATGCTGTGCCCTCGATCCCGCTTTTTCCCCTGTGACCCGTAATATACGGCAAAAGTGCAGCACCGTTTCCTGTACGCCGGGCAACAGGAAGCCGCGGCGTTTTTCTCCTACCTCCGGACGACCAGTCCCTGCGGGTCGTCCAGATCCACGGTGTTGCCGTAAAAGCTGCAATCGTACAGCTCCAGCGTCATCCACTCCACCGGCAGCCGCTTCACGCGGATGGCCACGCCGTTCCGCAGGAACCGGCTGTTGTTCATGTTGCTGCCGCACAGCATGGCCGAGCCGCTGTCCAGCTCCAGCGCCACGCCGTTGCTGTCGTAGGTGTTCTCCTGCGAGCAGATCCACCCGCCGTCCAGCGCCTGCGCCGCCACGTCCCAGCCGGTAAAGCGGCAGCCCCGCACCCATGTGGGGCCCATGGCCTGCAAGCCCACGCCGCCGTCACCGGCGAATGTCACGTCCCTCACGTTGACACAGATCTCTTTGTCGTCCCCATAGGCCAGCGGCTCCACCACCAGCCCGCCGGCTATAACGGTGTCGTCCCCGATCAGGTTTATATCCCGGCGCACATGCAGCGGCTGGTCGTAGGTCACAGCGGGCAGATACACCGTCACCACGTCCTCCGGCTCCGTCTCCTCCGCCGCCCGATCCAGCAGCGCCTGCAGCGCCGTCGGAGTGGTCATGTCCTCGTTCTCCCGGCGGTAGTCCACCGCCGGTCTTTCCCCGTACTCCTCCACCTGCGTCAGCGTGACGGTGTCGCCGTTGCGCATGTGCAGCGTCCAGGTGATCTCATTGCGCCCGCACAGGCTGGTGGCGATATGCTCCCGGGCGTACATGGCGCCGCCGGCGCTGTAATCGGCATCCTCCATCACGATGCGGCAGGCGTCGCCCTCCTGCGCCGATGCCGTCACCTGCCAGTCCTCCACCAGCGGGGCAAAGGCATCCCGGGCGTTTTTGCCCGTCACCGCGTCGTAGACATACAGCGTCAGCGGCCCCCAGCTCTCCTCTCCGGCGGCGATCAGCTGGCTGCGGTATCCGTTCGGGCAATTCTCCCCATCGCTGCCCGCCGGACTGAAGGCGGCAAACACCCAGTACAGCGCCCCGTCCGCGCCCTCGTAATAGGTCTGGCACTGCCGGTCATAGGCATTGGCTGCCGTCACCGTGGGCAGCACCGTCTCCTGCGCGGCGGGCTTTTCCCGTCCCCACAGCGCCCAGCCGCCCACGGTCAGCGCCGCCAGCACACCCACGCCCAGCAGCGCCATTTTCCGCCAGCTCCGCCGCCGGGGGACGGCCTGCACCTGCCGCGTCACCTGCGTGGCGGTGCAGTGGGGGCAGAAGGCGGCGTCCTCCGGCAGCACCGCGCCGCACTGTATACACCGCTTTGTCTCTGCCATGACTCCACCTCCCTTCGCGCTTTTTTCCATCATATACCATTTGTTTCTCCCCGTAAAGAGTGCAGAAGCGGACGATGCCCCTCACAAAGCGCAGCACCGTACATCCCGTAGGGCGGAGTGCCCTCACCCCGCCGCACAGCAAACGAATTCGCCCGCCATAAACGGCGGCGGCCTGAGGGCAGGCCGCCCTACGCGAAGCCTGATAACAACCTCACGACGTAGGATATTTCCGATAAGCGGATGTAGGGACGACGTCCCCTACGGGTGGTTTTCCCCCCTGCACGCCAAAACGCCGGTCTTTCGACCGGCGTTTTGCTGTACAGTATACCGCGCTTACAGCAGCGCGTAATTCACGATCAGACCCGCGAACACGATGGACACCATGCTCAGCAGCTTGATGAGGATGTTGATAGCGGGACCCGCCGTATCCTTGAAGGGATCGCCCACGGTGTCGCCCACCACGCCGGCCTTGTGGCAGTCGCTGCCCTTGCCGCCGAAGTTGCCCGCCTCGATGTACTTCTTGGCGTTATCCCACGCGCCGCCGGCGTTGGCCATGTAGATGGCCATCAGGAAGCCGGTGACGGTGGCGCCGGCCAGCAGGCCGACCACGCCCTTGAAGCCCAGGATCATACCCACCACGATGGGCGTTACCACGGCGATGACCGTGGGCAGCACCATCTCCTTCAGGCTGGCCTTGGTGCACAGATCCACGCAGCGGGCGTAATCGGGATCGGCCTTGCCGTCCATCAGTCCGGTGATCTCCCGGAACTGGCGGCGCACCTCCAGCACCACGCTCTGCGCCGCGCGGCCCACGGAGTTCATGGTCAGCGCCGCGAACACGAAGGGCAGGCACGCGCCGATGAACAGACCCACCAGCACCACGGGATTCATCAGGGAGAAGTCCTCGAACGTCACGTCCGCGCCTACCTCCTTGACCTTCTCGATGTAGGAGGCCATCAGCGCCAGCGCCGTCAGCGCGGCGGAGCCGATGGCAAAACCCTTGCCGGTGGCCGCGGTGGTGTTGCCCAGAGAGTCCAGCGCGTCTGTGCGCTTGCGCACCTCCGGCTCCAGACCGGCCATCTCCGCGATGCCGCCGGCGTTGTCGGCCACAGGGCCGTAGGCGTCGGTGGCCAGGGTGATGCCCAGCGTGGACAGCATGCCCACCGCCGCCAGCGCGATGCCGTACAGACCCATGCCCGTGCTGGCTGCGCCGCCGGACAGGAAGAACGCCAGCAGGATGCACACCGCCACGATGATGATGGGCACCGCCGTGGACAGCATGCCCAGACCCAGACCGCCGATGATGATGGTGGCGGAGCCGGTCTGGCTCTTGCCGCTCAGCTCCTGGGTGGGCTTGTAGGTGTCAGAGGTATAGTACTCCGTAGCCTTGCCGATGAGCACGCCGGCCACCAGACCGGACAGAATGGCCACATACAGTCCCCAGTGCTCGATGCCCAGCAGCTTCCACACCAGGAAGAAGGAGACGAGGGCGATCAGGATCGCGGCCAGATTGGTGCCGCGGGACAGCGCCTTCAGCAGCGTGCGCTGGTCGGCGTTCTCCTCGGTCTTGACGAAGAAGGAGCCGATGATGGAGCAGATAATGCCCACCGCCGCCATGACCATGGGGATGGCCATGGCCTTGAACGCCTGATCGCTGAACGCGGCCACGCCCAGCGCGGAGGCGGAGATGATGGAGCCGACGTAGGACTCGTACAGGTCGGCGCCCATACCGGCCACGTCGCCCACGTTGTCGCCCACGTTGTCCGCAATGACGGCGGGGTTCCGGGGGTCATCCTCCGGGATGCCCGCTTCCACCTTACCCACCAGATCGGCGCCCACGTCGGCCGCCTTGGTGAAGATACCGCCGCCCACGCGGGCGAACAGAGCCATGGAGCTGGCGCCCATGCCGAAGGTCAGCATGGCGCTGGTGATGTCAGCGGCCTCCAGCTTGAACACGAAGCGCAGCAGCATGAACCACACGCTGATATCCAGCAGACCCAGACCCACCACCGTGAAGCCCATGACGCTGCCGGCGGAGAAGGCCACCCGCAGGCCGCGGTTCAGACCCTCGCGGCAGGCGTTGGCCGTGCGGCAGTTGGCTTTGGTGGCGATACGCATGCCCACGAAGCCGGACAGGCCGGAGAAGAATCCGCCGGTCAGGAACGCGAAGGGCACGAACCACGTCAGCAGGCCGCAGGCCGCCATGACGCACAGCACCACGATCATGCAGGCAAAGAAAATGCCCACCACCGTGTACTGCCGCCGCAAATAAGCGTTCGCGCCCTCGCGGATGGAGCGGGAGATCTTGCTCATCAGAGGTGTGCCCTCGTCGAAGCTCAGTACCCGCTTACCCGTAAAGAACGCGAACAGCAGCGCGATGACAGACCCTACAAAGGTCGCCAGGACAAGATATTTTTCCATTGTTTTCCTCTTTCCTCCCCGCTTCCCTGTGCGGGGATCTTGCTTTTTGTTCCGCGAGTATTATAAAAAAAGAAGCACTTCCCGTCAAATTTTCACACTTTTTTTGTTGTCGGCTGAAAAAGTGTTGAAATTCTTTCGTTATTTTGACCGGAACTTTTTGGCACAAAAAATTGTGAATTTTTTGTGCTTTTTCCCGGTTTTCCCCAGTGGTGCCGAAAGGTACCATACATTCTGTATGTATTTTTTTGCTTCATATATACGGCGTTTTTCGTTTTGAAAATTTTTTTACGCAACTTTTCCTCGCCTAAACAAAAAAATTTGCCGCAAAATGCGGCAAATTTCTTTTTTGTACTTTTTCTTGCTATTTGCGCCATTCTGCGCAGGCGCTCCGCGGGAGCGCATGTCATTCTGCACAATGAAATTATGCAACAATTCTCCTGCCGGTTGTCCTTCAGCGGCGAACACGCCCGCGCTCAATACACCGGGTCGCCCAGATCCATGGTGGCGTAGGCGTTCAGCGTCGTACCGGCGGTGTGCCCGGCCAGATACTCATAGTATCCCTGCGCGCCGATCATGGCGCCGTTGTCGCCGCACCATTTCAGCGGCGGCAGATACAGCTTCACCCCCGCCTTGTCGCAGGCGGCCTGCAGGTCGGCGCGGATCACGGAATTGGCCGCCACGCCGCCGGCGGCCACCAGTACGGTGCGCCCCGTCAGCTCCAGCGCGCGCATGGCGCGGGGCACCAGCTCGCCGGACACCGCCCGGGCAAAATCCCGCGCCAGCGCCGGCGCGTCCAGCGGCTCGCCCTTCTGCTGGGCGTTGTGCGCCAGATTCACCACGGCGGTTTTCAGCCCGGAAAAGCTCATATCCAGCTCCGCGCCGGACACATGGGCGCTGGGCAGGACGTATTTGCCGCCCTGCGACTGCTGTGCCAGCTCGTCCATGGGCTTGCCGCCGGGATAGGGCAGTCCCAGCACCCGCGCCGCCTTGTCGAAGCACTCCCCGGCGGCGTCATCCCTGGTAGCGCCCAGCACGGTCATGTCCGTGTAGTCGGCCACGTCCACGATCAGCGTATTGCCCCCGGAGATAGCCAGCGCCGTGAAGGGCGGCTCCAGCTCCGGGAAGGCCAGATAGTTGGCGGCGATGTGCCCCCGCACATGGTGGACGGGGATCAGCGGCACGCCCAGCGCATAGGCGGCGGACTTGGCAAAGCTGACGCCCACCAGCACCGCGCCGATCAGCCCCGGCGCGTAAGTCACAGCCACAGCGTCGATGTCCTTCTTCGTCAGCCCCGCGTCGGAGAGCGCCTTGTCCGTCAGGGCGGTGATGGCCTGCACATGCTTGCGGGAGGCGATCTCCGGCACCACGCCGCCGTACAGGGCGTGCATATCCGCCTGAGACAGTATGGCATCGGACAGCACCTGCCGTCCGTCCCGTACCACCGCCACAGCCGTTTCGTCGCAGGAGGATTCAAAAGCCAGTATGTTCACGCCTGTGCCTCCTCTGTATAGTATTTCGTCAGGATCAGCGCGTCCTCCTTGGGCAGATCGTAGTAGTTGCGCCGCCGCCCCACCTCCCGGAAGCCGAAGCCCCGGTACAGGGCCATGGCCGCCGCGTTGGACGGCCGCACCTCCAGTGTCAGGAACGCCAGCCGGTTGCCCTTGGCAAAATTGTCAAACACCTGCAAAAGCTGCGCCGCCACGCCCTGCCTGCGGCGGGAGGGATCCACCGCCACGTTGGTGATATACCCCTCGTCAGCCGCCACCAGCAGCCCGGCATAGCCGATGACCTTGTCCGTCTCCGGCTCCAGCGCCACCAGGAAGGCGGCGCACTGGTTGTCCAGCTCCTCGGCCAGCATCTGCCGCGACCACGGGCGGGAGAAGCAGGCCAGCTCCAGTGCCGCCACTTCGTTAAGATGCTCGGCAGCCATAGGTACGATGCGTACTTTTTTCATATTCTCATCCCTTCGCTTCCAGCCAGTTTCTGCCCCAGTGGACGTCCGTTGTCAGGGGCACGGACAGCTCGGCGGCGTGCTCCATCTCCTCGGTGAGGACACGCTCCACCTGCTCCCGCTCCTCCTCCGGGCACTCCACGATCAACTCGTCGTGTACCTGCATCAGCAGCCGCCCCCGCAGTCCCTCCCGGCGCAGCCGATCGTGGACGCGCACCATGGCCAGCTTCATGATGTCGGCGGCGGTGCCCTGCACCGGCATGTTCAGCGCCACGCGCTTGCCGAACTCCCTCAGGTTGTGGTTGCTGCTTTTCAGCTCCGGCAGGGCGCGGCGGCGGTGCATCATGGTCTGCACATAGCCGTCCTGCTCCGCCTGCACCACCACGTCGGTCATGTACTGCCGCAGGGTGCTGTACGTTTCAAAATAGCGCTCCATATACTCCCTGGCCTCTGCCACGGACACGCCGATATCCTGCGACAGAGAGAAGGCGGAAATGCCGTACACCACGCCGAAGTTCACCGCCTTGGCGCGGCGGCGCAGCTCCGGCGTCACCTCGTCCTCCGCCACATGGAACACCCTGGCGGCGGTGGCGGTGTGAAAGTCCGTCCCGGACAGGAACGACTCCCGCATGGCCTCATCGCCGGAGATATGCGCCAGCAGGCGCAGCTCGATCTGGGAATAGTCGGCGTCCACCAGCACGCAGCCCTCCCCCGCCGTGAACATGCGCCGCAGCTGGCTGCCCAGCTCCGTGCGGGTGGGGATATTCTGCAGATTCGGCTCGGTGGAACTGAGCCGTCCCGTGGCGGTGGCGGTCATCTGGAAGCTGGTGCGCACCCTCCCGTCCGGGTCGATGACCTTCATCAGCCCGTCCACATAGGTGGACTTCAGCTTGGTATACTGCCGGTATTGCAGCACGTCCTCCACGATGGGGCTGTCGTACCGCAGCTTTTCCAGCACGTCCGCGTTGGTGGACCACCCGGTTTTCGTCTTTTTCCCGTGGGGCAGCTGCAGCTTTTCAAAGAGCACCCGCCCCAGCTGCCGGGGCGAATTGATGTTGAACTTCTCCCCCGCCGCCTGATAGATGGCCTGCTCCGTCCGGTCGGTGGCCTCCTGCAAAACCGTGCCGAAGGCCGCCAGCTCCTTTCTGTCCACTGGGAAGCCGGCGATCTCCATATCCGCCAGCACCCGGCACAGGGGCAGCTCCACCTGATAGTACAGCTCCTCCAGCTGCATGTCCCGCAGCTGCGGCAGCAGCGTCTCGTACAGGGCGGACACGGCGGAGGTGTAGCTCAGCAGCGCCGTCTGCGCCGGGACCACGTCCCCCGCCAGCGGAGAAAAGGCATCCGGCTGCAAGTGGGCGGGCTTGGGCAGCTCCTCGTTGTAATAGGACACAAACAGCCGGGGCAGGTCGTACTTCCCGGCGGTGGCGTCCACCAGATAGGCCGCCAGCGCCGTATCGAACACAAAGCCCCCGGCGGGCAGCTCCCGCTCCAGCAGGGCGCGCATCATGTCCTTGACATCGTGCCCCACCTTGCGGATGTCATCGGAAAACAGCGCCGTCAGCAGCCGGTGCCAGTTGCCGGTATAGCGGTTTGCATACAGCTCCGCGATCCGGCTGCTGTCTGCGCCGTCGGCGCACTCCACCGCCAGCGCCCGCAGATCGGGCGTGCCGTATACCGTCACATACTCCGCCCCGCGCCACAGGGTCAGATACTCCTCCGCCTGCTCCGGCGTCTCCAGTATCTCCGCCGAGGCGGTGTGGTCGGGCAGCTCCTCCGGCTCACGCTCCGGCGCCAGATGGTACTTGTCGATGAGCTTCTGGAATTCCAGCCGCAGAAACAGCTCGTACAGCTCCGGGCGGAAGGGCTGGCGCAGGTTGGCCTCCGGCACGAAGTCCAACGGCGCGTCCGTGACGATGGTGGCCAGCCAATAGCTGTGCCGCGCCGCCGTCTCGCCCTCCTTCAGTCTGCGCAGCACCGCCGGCTTCACCGGCAGGCTGTCCAGCTCCGCATAGATGTCGTCAATGCAGCCATAGGTCTGTACCAGCGTCATGGCGGTCTTTTCTCCAATACCGGGCACGCCGGAGATGTTGTCGCTGCTGTCCCCCGCCAGTGCCTTCAGGTCGATCATGTGAATGGGGTCGAAGCCGTACTCCGCCCGGAATGTTTTCTGCGTCATATTCCGCGCGCCGTCATTCCGTCCGCCGGGCAGCAGGAGCACGCGGGTGCGGTCGGTGATCAGCTGCAGGCTGTCCCGGTCGCCGGTGGCGATCACGCAGTCCCAGCCCTCCGCCTCGCACCGGCGGCTGATGGTGCCGAGCAGGTCGTCGGCCTCGTAGCCCGCCAGCTCATAGCAGGGAATGGACATGGCGGCCAGCACCTGCTTGAGCGGCAGCATCTGCTCCGCCAGCTCGTCGGGCATGCCCTTGCGGGTGGCCTTGTACGCGGCGTCGGCCTTGTGCCGGAACGTAGGCTCCCGCCGGTCGAAGGTCACGCATACCGCGTTGGGCTTTTCGTCGTCCAGCAGCTTCTGCAGCATGGTGACAAAGCCGTAAATGGCATTGGTGTGCAGCCCCTGCCGCGTGGTCAGAAGCTGGTTTTTCCCCACGCCGTAAAAGGCGCGGTTCACAAGGCTGTTGCCGTCGAGCACCATGAGTTTCATGCATGTCTCTCCTTGTCCATATCATATCGATTGTATTATACGCCGTTTTTCTCCATAACACAACCGCCGATTTATCCTTGTCAATCGGCGGTTTATCCTTGTCAAGCGATGGTACCATCTGGTATAATCAAGCCACATTCCACAAGGAGGTCACGTCATGCGAGAATTAAAAAGCACCTGCCGCGTGGCGGTGGTACAGGCCACGCCCGTGATGTTCAACAAGAGCAAATGTCTGGAAAAGGCGCTGCGGCTCATTGACGAGAGCGCCGACAACGGCGCGGAGCTGATCGTCTTTCCCGAGCTGTTCATCCCCGGCTATCCCTTCGGCATGACCTTCGGCTTCACCGTGGGCAGCCGCAAGGCCACCGGCCGTGAGGACTGGAAGATGTACTACGACAACTCCCTGCTGGCCGACGGCACGGAGATGCGCAGGCTCATCCACCGGGCGAAGGAGCGGGGCGTGTACCTCAGCATGGGCTACTCCGAGCGGGACGCCGTCACCGGCACGCTGTACAACTCCAACATGATGATCGCGCCGGACGGCACGGCCATGAACCACCGGAAACTGAAGCCCACCGGCAGCGAGCGGGTGGTATGGGGCGACGCGGAGCGGGACTACTTCCCGGTAATGGACACGCCCTGGGGTCCCATGGGGAACCTGATCTGCTGGGAGAGCTATATGCCGCTGGCGCGGGTGGTGCTGTATCAGAAGGGCATCTCCCTGTACATTTCCCCCAATACCAACGACAACCCGGAGTGGCAGGACACCATCCGCCACATCGCCATCGAGGGGCACTGCTACTTCATCAACGCCGACCTGATCTTCCGCCGGGAGGACTATCCCCAGACGGTCAGCGGCACGGCGGAGATCGCCGCCCTGCCGGACATCGCCTGCCGGGGCGGCAGCTGCGTCATCGATCCCTTCGGCCACGAGGCCTCCGTCACCGTGTGGGACAAGGAGGCCGTCATCTACGCCGATCTGGACATGCAGAAGGTGCCCGCCAGCCGCATGGAGCTGGACTGCGTGGGGCACTATGCCCGCCCGGACGTGTTGGAGCTGCGGGTCAACGAGAAATAAGCAAACCACCGGTCAAAAGGTATACATCAAGTTTAAATTCAACATTGCTCCCGCCTGCCGCCATACGCGCCGCCGGTCGGAGCAGAGAAAACGGAGGAGAGAGACTATGCGCGACATCAACGGCAGCGAGCCTACCAATTTCCCTCTGGACGAGAGCAAGCTATCCTTCCATATCCCCCGTCCCGACCGGCCGCCCCGGGAGAACCTGCTGAAGCTGGGCAGCATGATCACCAACCGCATCGGCCTGAAGACCACCGTGGACGACCCGGAGTACTGGGGTCTGGACGGCGTGATGACCGACGAGATGGTGGACGTGGCGCTGAAAATGGGCGTCCGCAAGCCCAAGACCATCGAGCAGCTGATGAAGCTGACGAAGATGGAGCGCCAGCCGCTGCAAAAGCTGCTGGACGACATGTCCTGGCTGGGCATCATCGAGTACAACTGGGAAAATCTGGACGGCAAGAACCCCGCCCACGAGAAGCGCTATATCCTGCCTCTGTTCGTGCCCGGCAGCGCCGAGTTCCTGAACATGCGCAGAAGCCAGATCGACGAGCACCCGGAGGTGGCGGCGTTCTTTGAGCGCATGACCATGCTGCCGCTGGAGAAGATCACCCCCATGGTGCCTCCCGGAGGCGCCGGCATCGGCATGCACGTCATCCCGGTGGAGAAGGCCATCGAGACGGAGCAGGAGGCCATCGGGCTGGAAAAGATCTCCTACTGGCTGCACAAGTACGAGGGCAAATACGCCAAGAGCATGTGCTCCTGCCGTGCCAGCCGCGACAAGCTGGGCGAGGGCTGCGGCGATGATGTGGAGAACTGGTGCATCGCCGTGGGCGACATGGCCGATTATGTGGTGCAGACCCAGCGGGGCGAATACATCACCTATGACGAGGCCATGGAGATATTCAAAAAGGCCGAGGACAACGGCTTCGTCCACCAGATCACCAATATCGACGGCGAGCAGAAGATCTTCGGCATCTGCAACTGCAACGTGAACGTGTGCAACGCCCTGCGCACCAGCCAGTTGTTCAACACCCCCAACATGTCCCGCAGCGCCTACGTGGCCGCCGTGGAGACGGAGAAATGCGTGGCCTGCGGCCGCTGCGTGGAGAACTGTCCCGCCGGCGCGGTAAAGCTGGGGCAGAAGCTGTGCACCAAGGACGGCTTCATCCAGTATCCCCGGCAGGAGCTGCCCGACGAGGTGAAGTGGGGTCCCGAAAAGTGGAGCATCGACTACCGGGATAAGAACCGCATCAACTGCTACGACACCGGCACCGCCCCCTGCAAGACCGCCTGTCCCGCCCACATCGCCGTGCAGGGCTACCTGAAGCTGGCGGCGCAGGGCAAGTACCGGGAGGCGCTGCAGCTCATCAAGCGGGAGAATCCCTTCCCCGCCGTGTGCGGCCGCATCTGCAACCGCCGGTGCGAGGACGCCTGCACCCGCGGCACCGTGGATCAGGCCGTGGCCATCGACGAGGTGAAGCGCTTCATCGCCCAGCAGGATCTGGACGCGGAGACGCGGTTCGTGCCGGAGAAGGTCATCCCCAAGGTGGACGGCGAGTTCGCCGAGAAGATCGCCGTCATCGGCGCAGGCCCCGCGGGCATGAGCTGCGCCTACTATCTGGCAGAGAAGGGCTATCGCCCCACCGTGTTCGAAAAGGAAGCCCGCCCCGGCGGCATGCTGATGAACGCCATCCCCTCCTTCCGTCTGGAAAAGGACGTGGTGGAGGCGGAGATCGACGTGCTGCGGCAGCTGGGCGTGGAGTTCCGCTGCGGCGTGGAGGTGGGCAAGGACGTGACCATCGCCCAGCTCCGTCAGGAGGGCTACAAGGGCTTCTATGTGGCCGTTGGCCTGCAAAGCGGCGGCAGGCTGCCCGTCCCCGGCGGCGACGCGGAGAACGTGATCTCCGGCGTGGACTTCATGCGGGACGTGAACCTGCGGGACAAGAAGTCCCTCTCCGGCCGCGTGGTGGTCATCGGCGGCGGCAACATCGCCGCGGACGTGGCGCGCACGGCGGTGCGCTGCGGCGCGGAGAACGTGAGCCTGTACTGTCTGGAGGGCTATGACGAGATGCCCATGGGCGAGGAGGATCGCAGCGAGTGCGAGCGGGACGGCGTCGCCGTCTACGCCGGCTGGGGTCCCGGGGAGGTCAGCGTCGAGGGCGGCAAGGCCGCCGGCGTATCCTTCGTCAAGTGCCTGAAGGTCAAGGATGAGAACGGCCGCTTCGCCCCGGTATACGACGAGAACACGGTACAGGTGGCTCCCTGCACCACGGTGCTGTTCTGCATCGGCCAGAAGGCGGAGTGGCGGGAGCTGCTGTCCGGCACCGCCGTGGAGTTTGACCCCAACGGCACTGCCAAGGCCGACCCCGTCACCTATCAGACGGCGGAGGCGGACATCTTCGTGGGCGGTGACGCCTTTACCGGTCAGAAGTTCGCCATTGACGCCATCGCCGCCGGCAAGCAGGGCGCGGTAAGCCTGCACCGCTTCGTGCAGGGCGCCACCCTGACCATCGGCCGCGACCGCCGCCAGTTCATCGAGCTGGACAAGAAAAGCGCCCTGATCGCCGTGGACAGCTACGACAACACGCCGCGCCAGCGCGTGGGCTACAACGAGGCGCTGCGCAATACCTTCCGGGACGAGCGCGTGGCCTTCACCGCCCAGCAGGTCAGGGCGGAGACGGCGCGCTGCTTGGGCTGCGGCGCCAGCATCGTGGATCCCAACAAGTGCATCGGCTGCGGCGTCTGCACCACCAAGTGCGCCTTTGACGCCATCCACCTGCACCGGGAGCGCCCGGAGTGCAGCACCATGTACGCCTGCGAGGACAAGATGAAGGCCATCCTGCCCTACATGATCAAGCGGAGCATCAAGATCAAAAAGGCCGCGCGCCGGGCGAAGAAGGCCGAGTGATATGCACGAATTAGGCATCGTATTCCACGTCATCAAGACCGTGGAGCGGGTGGGTGCGGAAAACGATCTCACCCGTGTGGCGGGCGTAACGCTGGAGCTGGGCGAGGTGTGCGGCGCCATTCCCAAGGAGCTGGTCAGCTGCTGGGACTGGGCGGTGCAGAAGTCCGACCTGCTGCGGGGCGCACAGCTGCATATTGAAACGCTGCCCGCCGTGACACAGTGCGGCGGCTGCGGCCGGGAATACCCCACCGTCGCCCACGGGCGGACATGCCCCCGCTGCGGCAGCGAGGACACATGGCTGCTGCGGGGCAGCGAGATCAGCATTAAGGAGATAGAGGGCGCATAGCATGGATACATACAAGATCATCGAAGTCAAGGAGAGCGTGTTTGCCGACAACGACCGGGAGGCCGCGCGGCTGCGGCAGGAGCTGAAGCAGAGCGGCACATTCCTGCTGAACCTGATGTCCTCCCCCGGCAGCGGCAAGACCACCACGCTGCTGCGCACCATCGAGACGCTGAAGGATGAGCTGCGCATGGGCGTCATGGAGGCGGACATCGACTCGGACGTGGACGCCAGAAAGATCGCGGAAGCGGGCGTGAAGTCCATCCAGCTGCACACCGGCGGCATGTGCCATCTGGACGCCGGTATGACAGAGCAGGGGCTGCGGGAGATCGGCACGGACGGCCTGGATCTGGTGGTGCTGGAAAATGTGGGCAATCTGGTGTGTCCGGCGGAGTTCGATACCGGCGCGGTGAAGAACGCCATGATCCTGTCGGTGCCGGAGGGACACGACAAGCCCCTGAAGTACCCGCTGATCTTCACCGTCTGCGATGCGCTGCTCATCAACAAGACCGACGTGCTGCCCTACTTCGACTTCGACATGGACAAGGTGGTGGAGTACGCCCACCGGCGCAATCCCAAGCTGGAGATATTCCCCGTCTCCGCCAAGACCGGCGAGGGCATGGACGCCTGGTGCGACTGGCTGCGCCGGCAGGTAAAGGACTGGCAGTCCTGAGAGAGATATGCAAAACGACCCTGTGGCGAAGCCACAGGGTCGTTTTATCAGCTCTCCATATTCTTTCCCAGAAACGCCGCCACGGTCTGCGCCAGCTTGCACTCCGTCTCACCCGCCGTCCTGCCGTCCGGCGACAGGAACAGCACCGCGCCCAGCACGTCGCCTTCGCACAGGATGGGCGCCGCCACCGCCGCCCGGTAGCCGTTGTCCTCCTCGCTGACGGCCACGCCATCGCCGCAGTACAGCCCGCGCCCGGCCATGATGCGCTCCAGCTCCGGGGAAAGAGGCTTGCCCAGCAGCTCCTTCTTCCCCGCCCCGGCCATGGCGATCACCGCATCCCGGTCGGTGACGGCGGCGGAAAAATCGGTGCTGCGGCTGAGTGTGTCGCAGAACTGCGCCGCGAACTCCTCCAGCCCGCCGATCAGGGAGTATTTTTTGAAAATGACCTCGCCGTCCCGTGTGGTGTAGATCTCCAACGGGTCGCCGTTGCTGATAACACTGACACGGAAAACCTTGTCCTCGTGGTTTTTGGAGGACTGGATCAGCGTGTTTTTGATATTTTCCGTGCCTTGCTTAAAATTTACGGCATCCTCCGTTTCCGCCGGGAGGGTCCCGCAGCGCAGCAGCGTGTCGATATCCGATTGCAGCCTGATTTCTAAATGATCCTCATAGACGATGATCCGGTCGATCAGCAGCTCTAAGTCGTTGCGCTCCAGCTTGTCCTTTTCCAGAATGTCATGAAATACGTTGATGGCGGTCTTTGCTACACGGTTCACCTGAATGATGGTGTTGCGCTTGTCGCTCAACAGGTCGATCTGGTGGTTGATGCCGTCGATCTTCTTCTGGAGGTCGGCTTCCATCTCGTCGTACAGCGTCTCGATGGAGGCTTCCTGCTCGGGCTTTTTCATAATCTCCCGGATGCGCTGACGCTTTGTCACCTTCAGCTCCTCGGTGAGATCGGCCAGCACCGCCGCCAGATTGTCGGCAGACTGCTCCGTTTCCGCCACCTGCTCGGTCTCCCGCTTCAGCTCCTCGTTGAGCTGTTCCAGCATGGCGGCAGAACTGTCCGCCAGCTTCCGCACATAGCTTTTCAGCAGCTCGTCCAGCCGGTCAACGCGGATATGGTGGCTGGTGCAGCCCTTGAGTCCGCGCCGGTGGTACGTGCCGCAGGTGTAGGCGGGGGCCAAATCGCTCCGGCTCATGGCGAACAGCGGGCTGCCGCAGTCGCCGCACTGCAAAAAACCGGAGTACACATTGTCGTTGATTTTGACGCCGCGATAGTTATTGCGGCTGCGCTTTTCCCGCAGAGCGCTGGTGATGGCGAAGGTGCGGTAGTCGATGATGGCCTGATGGTGGTTCTCGATGACGATGTGCTCATCGTCGTTGCGTTTGATGTCCTTGCCGTTGATCTTGGCGCGGGTGTACTTGCCCTGCCGGAGCGTGCCGATATAAAAATCGTTGTCCAGAATGCCCTGCACCGTGGCGATGGCCCAGGCGTTTTTGGCTTCCCGTTTCGTTTTCTTGCCCGCCGCCTCCTTGCGCATCCGCTCGGACATGCGCGGCGTGGGAACGCCCTGATCGGTGAGGTAGTTGGCGATTTTCTTGTAGCCCCAACCGGCGTTGCTGTAAAGGTCAAAAATCCTGCGGACGGTCTCGGCTTCCGTGGGGATGATCTCAAACTGCTTGTCCTCGGTCACGAGATAGCCGTAGGGCGCGGCGCAGATCCACTCGCCGTCGTTCTGCCGCCGCTTGATGACGTTGCGCACCTTGCGGGAGGTGTCCGTGACGGGCATCTCGTTCACGAGAAACTGGAACTGGATTTTCAGCCAATCGTCGTCATTGGGGAAGTCCACGCCGTCCCCGATGGAGACGATCCGGACGCCCGCGTCGCGCAGGTCTTCCAGCTCTACCAGTCCGCGCGAGTTGCGGCGGGAGAAACGGGAAAAATCCTTGATGATGAGAATATCGTACTTGTGGGACATGAGTCCCCGACGCATCTCCTGATAGCCCTCGCGCTGCTCAAACGTGTAGCCGGAGCGGTCGCGGTCTTCAAAAAACGTCAGCGTGCTGCCGGGGAAGTGGGTTTTTACATAGTCCTCGATGATGGCCTTCTGGTTCTCAATCGAGATGTTCTTTTGATCCTGCTCATCATCCACAGAAATACGGGCATAGCCCGCGATGTCAAATGTTTCAATCATGGTCATTCACCCTTGAGATATTTTTCCGTCTGCCGGTCAAACTCGGAGATGTATTCAGCGTCTTGCTTCTTGCGGAATTGATCGTAAATTGCGCCGACCTTTTTGGTCGCCGCTTCCCGCGAGATGTGACCCTTGCCATCCAGCACGTTTCGGCGGTTGTTGGTCAGGAATCGATCGGTTTCGTTCAGCCAATCCTGCATACTCATCAGCTGCTCGTCCTCTGCCATCAGCTCGGCGTAGTCGATAAACATGGTCACCAGCCGGTTCAGGCGGGACAGCTCCTTTTCGTTCAGGTAGTTCTTCGCCACCAGCGTGTCGCTTTTGAGAATCTTTCCATCCGGCGCGCCCTTCCATGTGGTAAGACCCATCGTGGGGCTGTCCAGTGTGGCTCGCTCGGAAATCAGTTCCGCAGCAGTCTTGCCGGTAACGGCGTAGTGCAGTTTGTTCTGGACAAATGCATAGAACGCTTTCGTCGTGTCGCTGTTTTTGTCGTAATCATAGCTGCACTGCTCGAAGACATCCGCGATTTTCTGATAGGCCCGGCGCTCGCTGGCACGGATCTCCCGGATGCGCTCCAGCAGCTCGTCAAAGTAGTCCTTACCGAACGGACGGCCGTTTTTCATTAGATCATCGTTGAGCACAAAGCCCTTCTGAATGTACTCCTTCAGCGTCTTTGTCGCCCACTGGCGGAATCGGGTGGCCTTTTTGGAATTCACGCGGTAACCCACGGCGATGATGGCGTCGAGGTTATAAAAATTGGTGGGCTTCGTAGAAAATTCGGAAATTCCGAATTTTCTTATGCAGGATGCTTTGTCCAGTTCTTCCTCATCGAAGATGTGTGACAAATGCTCGCTGACATTGGACTTACTGGAGTCGAACAATTCTGCCATGCCAACCTGAGTCAGCCAGAATGTCTCATCCATAAATACAACGTTTACAAATTCTTTTCCGTTTTCATCGCTGTACAGGAGAATTTCACTGTGCTCCATCATTTCATGTTCCATTTGCGTTTCCCTCCGTTTCTCTGGCGGCAAGCATGAACCACACATATCTTTTGATAAACACGTTGCTTTAGATAATATTGTACATGATGTTTTCAAGCTTTGCAAGGGCAAAAAAGAAAAGGGCGGAAGAGATTTCTCTCTTCCGCCCGAGGTTTATCGCTCCATGCCCACGGCCCGCTGCTTTTTCGCCCGCTGCACGGCCTTTTCGGCGCTGCGGCGGCGGTTGAAGATCAGCAGATCCCGCGTGTTCTCATAAAGATCGCCCTTGCCGGACTCGAACACGGCGACCATGTATTTCTTCGTCTTATACTTGGCGTAAATCTCTTTTAGTCCCTCCCGCAGGACGGGGTCAATTTTTTCTGCATTCGTCAGCCAGATTTCAACAAGCTTCTGATCGTCCCTGACGTTCATCTCCAAATAGAACCAGCCTCCTTTAACATCCTTAGTTTCCTCATCTTTCCTGCGGCTTATGCGCGGCCACCTGCTTCGCTGCCTGCAAAATCTCCGGCGGGATGCCATCCACCATGCGGTGCAGCTCGTCCAGTTCCCGGAGCTTTTCGTTGATCTCCAGCTTTTTGCGGACGCTCTCCTTGGACGATGCGCCCAGCTGCTTTTCGAGCGCCGCATTCTCGGCAGTCAGCGCCTTATAAGCGGCGTCATACTTCTTGAGCTTCGTCCGCAGAGCCTCCGCGCCAGGAACATACTTACCCAGCAGCGCTTCCAGCTCGTCCAGCTTGGCCTTTTTGTTGAACGGATTGGTGTCGTTCAGAATCGCCATGATCTGCTCCTTCATCCGGTTCAGATGGACAGCCTCCTTGAACACCCGCGGCGGGATGTGGTTGCGCCCGGTTTCGCTGGCGCTTTCGCCGCGCTCCAAATCGGGATATTTTTTGACCATGTGCTCCCAGAACCTGTCCTGCCACTGCGTCAGCTTCTTCTTGTTGCCGACGATTTCCTTGGCGGAGAGCCGCCCGTCCTCCGTCAGCGGGACAAAGCAAAGGTGCATATGGGGTGTTTTCTCGTCCATATGCACCACGGCGGAGATGATGGTTCTCGGGTCTTGATGCTCTTGGATAAAGCCCAGCGCCTCCTGAAAATAGGTTTTGACCTCACTTTTCTTCTTGCCCTTGAAAAATTCCGGGCTGGCTGTCACCAGCGCCTCCACCACGCGCACACTGTCGGACCGCGTGCGGCAGCCCGCCTCCGCGATCTGTTTTTCCGCTTCTGCGCGGTACTTGCGCTGCGGCGTCACCAGATGGAAATTGAGGTGGCTGCGAGCCGTGTCCACATCCGGATTGCTGGCGTATTTCTCCTTGGTGCGCTCGTTGTGGGACTCAATATGCCGGATTTCCGGCCCCTTGTACTTGGCAAAGCGGAGAATGGCGTACTGTGCTTTCATCGGCGCGCCCCTCGCTTCATCCACACGATGTCGCAGTCCAGCACATCGGCTAGCTCCACGACCTCCTTGTAGCGGATGCTCTCCCGCTGCAATTTTGCGGACAGGTTGGAGACGCTGTCGCTCCAGTCATATTCCTCGGCCAGCCGGTCAACGATCTCCTGCATGGTAAAACCGGCGCGGACGATCTGCGATTTGATCTCATTTCTGATGCTCATAAAAACCTCCTGTTTTTTCATTATGAAAACAGCGAAGCGGGTTTCGATTTCCGAAAACCTGCTTCGCTGTTTGGCGTAATATTCTGTTTTCCCTAAATCCGCTGGAAATGTGGCGGTCGATGCCTTCTCCGTAAGTGAGGGGTATCGACTTTCCGAAACCGCGTGACTTCGCTCTAAACCGTGCAGCCCCACGCGCATCCGTGAAGCCGATGCGCGG
>ENA-UOJS01001483-UOJS01001483.1-human-gut-metagenome-genome-assembly--contig:-C74-NODE-1483-length-19162-cov-7.822473_pt1 | contig 19162 bp, 19 predicted proteins | sample MGYA00242355_ERZ723902 | MGnify/ENA metagenome assembly ERZ723902 | reverse complement strand
GCATCCCTTCCGGCGTCAGCGTGATATGGTGGGTTTCGCGGTTCAGGAGTTTTTGCCCGAGTTCCTCCTCCAGATCCATCATCTGACGCGAAAGCGTCGGCTGGGTCACATGCAGGTAATGGGCCGCCCTGGTAAAGCTGTTCTCCCGCGCCACAGCCAGAAAATAACGTAACAGCCTGAGTTCCATATTTTCTTCTCCTTTCGGGTTGCCATTACGATAGCATGCAATTCCATGCTTTTCAAGCATTATTTCCATAATAAATAAGTATTTGCTATTTATGGCGTTTGCATTACATTGAATTATGGAAACAGGAATCCGCATTTACGAAATGCAGGACCGCAATCTTCAAAAGAAAGGAAACAAAATGAACAAAAAGGCGGTGGCGTGCATGATGGCGAGTGCCGTGTTCTCCATGTTCGGCAGTCCGGCGGAAGCGTCAGCCGCTCCGGCGACGCCATCGCGAACTGGGTCAATGAATCCGTAACCGTCAGCAAGTGAGGCAAATCATGAAAAAAATCGCTCTCTTTGGAACTCTTCTTTCCATCTTCTGCACCGTCAATCACCTGGAGGCAAACGACACCATGAACGCATTGAACACGAAAGAACAGAAAATCGTCGCCATCGCCGCATATACGGCGCGCGGCGACATGCCGAATCTGAAAACAGCACTGGCGGAGGGACTCGACGCCGGGCTCACGGTCAACGAAATCAAGGAGGTGCTGACCCAGCTCTACGCCTACTGCGGATTCCCGCGCAGCCTGAACGCGCTCGGCAACTATATGGCGCTTCTCAAGGAACGCGAGGCGAAAGGGCTCAAAGACGCACCGGGGAAACTGCCCGGCCCGCTTCCGGCGGGGAGGAGCATCGACTTCGGCGCCGCCAACCAGACAAAGCTCTGCGGCGCGCCGGTCCGGGGGGCGCTCTTCGACTTCGCCCCGGCGATCGACGAATACCTGAAAGCCCACCTGTTCGGCGACATCTTCGGGCGCGACAACCTCGACTGGAGAACCCGCGAAATCGCCACTGTCGCCGCGCTCGCCGCGATGCCGGGCGTGGAGAGCCAGTTGAACTCCCACATCGCCATCGGCAAACACAACGGCGTCACGGATGCGCAGGTCGCGGAAATTCTGGAAACGGTCAGAAGCAGCACCGTCAGCGCCTTTCCGCGCGGCGGAGAGAACACGGCATACGCAAAATACTTCAGCGGCAAATCCTATCTCGCCCGCCTGACGAAAGACGGCCGCCTGAACGTTCCGGTCGCCAATGTCACGTTCGAGCCGGGCTGCCGCAACAACTGGCACAGCCACACCGGCGGTCAAATGCTGATCGCGGTCGGCGGAGTCGGCTACTATCAGGAGCGCGGCAAGGCGGCCCGGCGTCTGATTCCCGGCGACGTGGTGGAGATTCCGCCGGAGGTCGATCACTGGCACGGAGCCGCACCGGACAGCTGGTTCTCGCATCTGGCGATCGAATGCAACCCCGCGACCAACAAAAACACCTGGCTGGAACCGGTCAGCGACGCCGATTACAAGGCGGCGACCTCCGGCAAATGAACAGGAGGCGGCGGGATGAAGCATCTTCCGATGGGATGGCTCCTGCCGGCGGCGGTTCTGTTTGGATTCACAATGTCGGGAACCGCCGCCCACACCACTGAAAAAGAGGCAAACATGAAGAGCGGAAAAACAGCGAAAGTGACGGCGGAAAGCATTGTACGGCTGTCCAGAATCACCGTCGATCCGGAGCGTCTTGCGGAATATCTCGTGTTTGCGACTGAATGCGGGAGACGGTCCATGGCGGAGGAACCGGGCGTACTGATGATGTATTCGATGCAGGACAAGGCGCATCCTGAACAGATCACCATTCTGGAAATTTATGCGGACTCCGCCGCTTACGAGCGTCACATCAAAACCCCGCACTTTCAGAAATACAAACAAGGGACGCTGGCCATGGTCCGGAAACTGGAACTGCTGGATCAGACGCCTCTGGTCCCGGAAATGAAAATGAAGTGACAATATGAACCGGCGCGAATTTCTCAAAACATCCCTGATGGTAACGGCGGCGGCCGCCGGAACCGCGTTTCTCGGCGGCTCCCTGCTGACCGCGGCATCGGCGCAAAATTCCAACACTGGAGTAAGAAACGGCAAAATGAAAATACTGGTCATCACGGGCAGCCCCCGGAAAAACGGCAATTCCAACACCCTCGCGGAACACTTCATCAAAGGAGCGCAGGAGGCCGGACACGAAGTCGTCCGTTTCGATGCGGCGTTCAAAGAGGTGCATCCCTGCATCGGCTGCAACCGCTGCGGCATGAACGGCCCATGCGTATTCAAGGATGATTTTGAATTCGTCCGCAAACATATTGTCGATGCGGACCTGGTGGCTTTTGCGACGCCGATGTACTATTTCGGCATCTCGACGCAGATCAAGGCGGTGATCGACCGTTTCTATGCAATCAACGAGCGGATTCACGTTCCGAAGAAGGCGGTGCTGATGATGACGTATGCCAATACCGCCGCCTCGGAAGCAAAGCCGATCATTTCACATTATGAAGTTCTGCTGAACTATCTTGGCTGGACCGACGCCGGGCAGATCATCGCCCCCGGAGTCTGGCCGGTCGGCGCAATCAATCACACGAAATACCCGGAACAGGCATACCGGCTCGGAAAGAACGTATAAGGAAAAAATTCATGGACAGACGCGATTTTATCAAGACGCTCGGCATCGCGGGCGGCGCAATGCTGTTGGCCGGAACGGCCGGCGCGGCAGCGGCCAAGACGACGGCGCCCCGGAAAAACAGCGGGATCGATCCGCTGCTGTCCGGAATCTGCGACATTCACATACACTGTTCGCCGGACACCCGGCCGCGCTGCATCGATGAATTCACGCTGGCGGAACAGGCGAAGCAGGCCGGCTACCGGGCGGTCATGTACAAGTCGAACGACTGGAGCTGTCACGACCGCGCTTACCTGATCCGGCAGGCGCTCCCGGATTTTGAAGTATTCGGAAGCCTCTGCATGAACCGCGTTCACGGAGACAGAGTCAATGCGTATGCGGCGGAACAGGCGGTCAAGACCTCCGGCAGGCTCTGCCGCTGCATCTGGATGCCGACCCTCTCCGCAGCTTATCAGCATCAATGCGACAAACTCCCGGGGCCGGGAATCCCGGTGCTTGACCCGCAGGGCAAAGTCCTGCCGGAAGTCATCCGGGTCATGGAGATCTGCGCCGAAGCGGATATCATCTTCGCTTCGGGACACAGTTCGCCGCAAGAGAGCCTGAGCCTGGCGAAAAAAGCGCGGGAGGTCGGTGTGAAGAAATTCGTCGTCACCCACGTCAACTCGCTGATCTGGAAGATGACGCCGGACCAGATCAAACAGGCGGTCGACTTCGGAGCTTTTGTGGAGTACTGCTATCTGCCCCGTCTCTGGGGCCCCGGCACCGGCAACCCGCAGTTCGAGCGCCAGAGCCGCGAGGAGTTTCTCAACTATGTAAAAACTGTGCCGGAACGCAGTTTCATCACCACGGATCTGGGACAGCAGGGCAATCCGAATCCGATCGACGGAATGCGGCAGTGCGTCCGCGAACTGATTGAAGCGGGAATCCCGCAAAAAACGATCGACCTGATGGTGCGAGACAATCCGGCGCATCTGATCGGGCTGACTGCATAAGAAACGTGGAGGAAACACCATGAATCGACGTGAATTTCTGAAATCAGCGGCGCTGGTGACCGCCGCCGGAGCGATGTTCGGCAAAGGCTCCGTGCTGAAAGCGGCGGAAGCCCCGGCGGGGCCGGTCTTGAACTTCAATCCGCAAATGCAGTACCGCCCGATGGGGCGTACCGGCGTCAACGTCTCCGCGCTCGGCTTCGGCCTGTTGCGGCTGCCGATACTCGCAGACGGCAAGACCGTGGACGCGGAGCAGAGCGTCGCCATGATCCGTCGCGCAATCGAAGGCGGCGTGAACTACATCGACACCGGCCGGGTCTATCTCGGCGGGCAGAGCGAAGCGGTCGCCGGGCAAGCGCTCAAAGGCGGCTGGCGCGACCGGGTTTACATCACCTCCAAGTCGCCGTGGTGGATCATGGAGCGGCCGGAGGATTTCGAGAAGTTCTTCGACGAATCCCGCCGGGCGATCGGAACCGACGTGATCGACTTCTACCACATCCACATGATCATGCACCGGGGCTGGAAGGAGAAGGTGATCCCGTTCAAACTGATCGACAGGATCATGAAGCTCAAGGAGCAGGGAAAGATCCGTTTCGCGGGCTTTTCGTTCCACGACCGGCTCGGACTGTTCAAGGAGGTGGTCGAATCCGCCCCTTGGGACTTCTGCCTGATCCAGCACAATTATCTCGACTATGAATATGAAGCGGGATGTCTCGGCCCGAAGTACGCCGCCGCCAACGGCATGGGACTGGCCGTGATGAAGCCGGTCCGCACCGGATTCCTCGCAAACCTGCCGCCGTCCATGCGCGCCGCACTCCGCTCGACCGGAGTTGAAAAGCCGGACACCGAATGGGCGCTCGACTACCTGTGGGATATCCCGGAGGTCAGCGTCGCGGTCAGCGGCATGGGCTCGATGGCGGATGTCGAAGCCAACCTCCGCTACGCCTCCAAAGCGAAGCCGAACATGCTCACGCCGGATGAACGCAAGGCGCTCGGAGCGGCGATCAGGGCGTTCCGGCAGGCCCCCGGCCACATCGACTGCACCGGCTGCTATCAGTGCATTCCGTGTCCGCACAACGTGGCGATCGGTTACATTTTCGCTTACGTCTACAACAACTATCTGCTGCACAAGAACAAAAAGAAGGCGCTGTTCGACTACACGGTCTCCATGTCGCCGATCCAGCGCGGCGCGCCCGCGTCGGCGTGCGTGAACTGCGGCGCCTGCCTCGCGAAATGTCCGCAGAAGCTCAACATCCCGGAGCTGCTGAAACGGGTCAGAAACGATCTCGAAGCGTAATCATGAAAAGGAGAAATTCTCCATGTCGCTCGGTTTTACGGAAATCATTCTGATCGCACTCTTTATCCTGATCGTCTTCGGCGCAAAACGCATCCCCGAACTCGCCCGCGCGATGGGCCAGGCCTCCTATGAATTCAAAAAAGCGAAAAACGCGCTGTCCGCCGAAGGGCAGGAGTTGATGGACGCAGCGGAAGAGACCGCAGCAGAGGAGGACCGCCGAAAACTCCATTGAGACTTCCGGCGCAATAGAAAGCTGCATGATATACCTTTCAGGCATATCATGACATTACAAATAAGTATTTGCTATTTCTGTATTTCATTGTAAATTGAACAACAGAGAACATGACAAGGAGGTGATCCATTTGAATGAAGTTCAACCAACGGACCTTCCGCTTCTCCGGAATCTGGAGGATGCCGGATGTGATGCGGAAACGGTCGAAAAGTATTTCCAGCTGCGGCAGGCGGGAAAAATACGCGATCAACAGCGATTGCTGTCGAAACAGCGACGCCTGCTGCTGGAAGCCCTCCACGCGAACCAGCGGAAAATCGACAACCTCGATTACCTGCTGTATACCCTGAAAACCACACCCCGATCATCATAAAGGAGCCTGAACATGCAATCACCAACGACAGCCTTTCTCGCCGGCGCTCTGCTGCTCGCCGTCAACCTTCACGCTGAAAACCAGAGGACGAAAATCATGAACAACAACATCACCCCGCAGAAATTGGTTCTTACACAGGAGTGGGACAAGACCTTTCCCAAAAGCGACAAGGTGAACCACCGTAAAGTCACTTTCGTCAACCGTTACGGCATCACGCTGGCGGCGGACCTCTATGAACCGAAAAACGCCGCCGGAAAACTCGCAGCCATCGCGGTGAGCGGCCCGTTTGGCGCGGTCAAGGAACAGTGCAGCGGCCTCTACGCCCAGACTCTGGCGGAGCGCGGTTTCCTTACGATCGCCTTCGACCCGTCATTCACCGGCGAGAGCGGCGGAACTCCGCGCCGGATGGCTTCGCCGGACATCAACACGGAGGATTTTCAGGCCGCGGTCGACTTCCTCTCCACTCAACCGAACGTCGATTCTGAACGGATCGGAATCCTCGGCATCTGCGGCTGGGGCGGTCTGGCGCTGAATGCCGCCGCACTGGATACGCGGATCAAAGCCACCGTCGCCTCCACCATGTACAATATGAGCCGCGTGAACGCCAACGGTTATTTCGACGCCGCCGACAATGAAAAAGCCCGCTATGAAACGCGCCAAAAGCTGAATGCGCAGCGTACGAAAGAGTACGCGCAGGGCTTCTACGAGCAGGGCGGCGGCGTGGTCGAACCGCTCCCGGCGGATGCGCCGAAATTCGTGAAGGACTATTACGACTACTACAAGACGCCGCGCGGCTACCATAAGCGGTCGGGCAATTCCAACGACGGCTGGACGGTCACGGGCACGATGTCGTTCCTGAACCAGCCGATTCTCGCCTACTCCAGAGAGATCCGTTCGGCGGTGCTGCTGATCCACGGCGAAAACGCGCATTCGCGCTACTTCAGCGAGGACGCCTACCGGGATATGTCCTCCTACACGGACTATCGCGACAACAAGGAACTGCTGATCGTTCCCGGCGCATCGCACACCGACCTCTACGACGGCGGCGGCAAAAACGCGATCCCGTTCGACAAGCTCGACCGGTTCTTCACCGAACATCTCAAAAAATAACCCATAAACTGCGGACCGGGTTGTTCCATGCGATAAAAAATCAGGAAATTTTCAAAACGCTTCTTGGCTTCGGGCCGTTCAAAGCGTATAATAACCCCCAAACAAAAAAGATTCCAAATCGCAGAGACCCGGTCCCATGAATGAGAAAAGCAATTCCCCGGCAGCCGTGAAAATCCGGGGAGCAAGAGTACATAACCTTAAAAACATCGACGTCGATGTCCCGCTGAATCAAATCGTCGGCATTGCCGGGGTCTCCGGCTCCGGCAAATCCTCCCTCGCTTTGGGCGTGCTGTATGCGGAAGGCTCAAGACGTTATCTGGACGCGCTTTCCACCTACACCAGAAGACGCATGACCCAGGCGGCCAAAGCGCAGGTGGACGAAGTGCTGTATGTCCCGGCGGCGCTCGCGCTGCACCAGCGGCCGGGCGTCCCGGGCATCCGCAGCACTTTCGGGACCGGGACCGAGCTGTTGAACAGCCTCCGGCTGATGTTCTCCCGGCTGGCAAATCACCGCTGCCCGAACGGGCACCTTCTGAAGCCGTCGCTGGCCGTCGCCGCGGGGCAGGAGCTGGTCTGCCCCGAATGCGGAGCCGCTTTCTTCGCGCCCTCCGCCGAGGAGCTTGCCTTCAACAGCCAGGGGGCCTGTTCCAGATGCGGCGGCACCGGAACCGTCCGCACCGTGGACCGGGCGACACTGGTGCCGGATGAATCGCTTTCAATCGATCAGGGCGCTGTCGCGCCGTGGAATACGCTGATGTGGTCGTTGATGACGGATGTCTGCCGCGCGATGGGGGTCCGCACCGACGTCCCTTTCCGGGAGCTGACGCCGGAGGAGCGCGAGATCGTTTACAGCGGCCCCGCCGAAAAGCGGCACATTCTGTACAAAGCCAAAAACACCAATCAGGCCGGAGAGCTTGACTTCACCTATTACAACGCCACCTACACCGTCGAAAACGCGCTGGCCAAGGTGAAGGACGAAAAAGGCATGAAGCGGGTGGAAAAGTTCCTGAAACAGGAGGTCTGCCCCGAATGCGGCGGCACGCGCCTGTCGGCGGCGGCGCGCGCCCCGAAACTGCGCGGAATCGGCCTCGACGAAGCCTGCCGGATGACGCTCGCCGCGCTTGTCGATTGGGTGGCCGGCGTTCCCGCCGCGCTTCCCTCGGAAATGCGCCCGATGGCGGAAAGCATCTGCGAATCGTTTCAAAGCGCCGCCCGGCGGCTGCTGGAGCTGGGGCTGGGCTATTTGACCCTCGACCGGGCCTCCTCCACTCTCTCCACCGGCGAGCGGCAGCGCATGCAGCTCGCCCGCGCGGTGCGCAACCGCACTACCGGCGTGCTGTACGTGCTTGACGAACCCTCCATCGGGCTGCATCCTGCCAACATTGCGGGGCTGAACGGCGTGATGCACGACCTGGTTGCCGACGGGAACTCCGTCCTGCTGGTCGATCACGATACGCAGATTCTGTCGGAAGCGGACTGGATCATCGAACTTGGCCCGCAGGCCGGCGCGGAAGGCGGGCGCGTCATCGCGCAGGGGACGGTTCCGAAGCTCGGACAAAGCAAAGACTCCATGATCGGCCCGTTCCTTTCCGGGAAAGCCGAAGTGCATGTGAGAAAAAACGCCGGTGCGGACCGGATGTTCGAAGCCGGGAGAATCCACCTTTCCACCGCCGCCATCCACACTGTGAAACCACTTGAAGCCGATATTCCGAAAGGAAGGCTGACCGTGGTCACCGGGGTTTCCGGCTCCGGCAAGACCACCCTGATTCTGGAAAGCCTCGTCCCCGGCCTCGAAGCCGCCGTCACCGGCGCGGCATTGCCCGCGCACGTCCTCTCCCTCAAGGCGGAAGGCATCGCCCGCGTCAAGCTGATCGACGCCACGCCAATCGGCATCAATGTCCGTTCCACGGTAGCGACTTACGCCAACGTGCACGACGAACTGCGGAAAATTTTCGCCGGAACGCCCGACGCCAGACGCCTCGGCTTCAAGGCCGGGGATTTCTCCTACAACACCGGCAAACTGCGCTGTCCGGTCTGCGACGGCACCGGGGAGATCAGCCTTGACGTGCAGTTTCTGCCGGATGTGGACGTGCCGTGCCCCGGATGCCGCGGCTCGCGGTATGCGAAAGAAGCTGGCGCAATCCGGTATGTCAACCGCTCCGGCGAAGCCTGTTCCCTGCCCCGGCTGATGGCGCTGGATGTCAATACGGCGCTCAAAGTCTGCGGGGACCTGAAAATCGTTCACCAGCGGCTGCAGGTCCTGCAGAAGCTCGGATTGGGCTACATGACCCTCGGCGAAGAGACGCCGAGCCTCTCCGGCGGCGAAGCCCAGCGGCTGAAGCTGGCGAGCGAACTGGGCAGAACGCAGTCGGATTCCGTTTTCGTATTCGACGAGCCGACCATCGGCCTTCACCCGCTGGATGTGCAGGTGCTGCTCGGCGTATTCCAGACGCTCATCGAAAACGGCGCGACCGTCGTCGTGATCGAACACGATCAGGATATGATCCGCAACGCCGACTACATCATCGACATGGGGCCGGGCGGCGGCGAGGAAGGCGGCCGGATCGTCGCCGCCGGCACTCCCGACGAAATCATGCGCAATCCGGCCAGCATCACCGGCAGGCATCTGAAGTGAACGCCCCCTTCCCGGAATCACCGTGATCCCGGCAAAGGCCATTCCTCCCTGTTGCCGGCGGGTGCGGCGGCAGTACGGAGCGCCGCAAGCACCGTTCCCGCATAGAAGCGGTGCCCGAAGTCATTCGGGTGGTTCACCCCGTTGCCGGTCAGGTCAAGGAACTTTTTGCTGCCGAAGCACTTCTCCCAGTGTCCGCCCACATCGACAAAAGCGATGGCCGGATCGTTCTCCGCCACAGCCGCCAGCTCCCTCGCCAGCGCCCGTGTCGCGGCGGGCGGCGTATTCGCCCACTGCGCATTGCCCGGCATGGAGCCGATCAGCACAAATTCCATCGCCGGATTCCGCCTCCGGGCGATCGCGGCCAACTGCGACGCCGCCTCCCGGAACCCGGCGGGGGGAACACTCAGCAAGTCGTTCATGCCGTAGGCGATAAACAATAGGTCAGGCGTAAAGTCGTTCAACCACGAATCCAGATGCGCGACGCCGTGGCGGCAGCCGGTGCCGCCCACTGCGAAGTTGCGCATTTCCGCCGCGTGCAGCCGTTCTGCAACCAGCTTTGCATAAGGCGGTTGAAAGGGAGGAACCCCGACGAACTCCGTCGCGTTCCACCCTTCGGTGATGCTGTCGCCGATCAGGGCGACTCTGCGCACGCCGTCCCGCCGGAAACGGGGGAGTTTCCCGGCAGGAAGCGGGGGCGGCTCCGGGATCTCCGCCTCCGTCCGGTAATCGATTTCAAGCTGGTGCCGGGCGAAGAAGTCCCTGCGATCGAAGCGGATCAGTCCGCCGCCGGGCCCGCCGGGGAGCGCATTCGCTCCCTCCGCCGGAAACAGCACCGCGCCGTCCGCGGGAGGATACAGTTCCTCCCGTTCCAGACGCGGCGCGGCCGATCCGGCGGGGCGCGTCACCTCACAGCTGCCGGGAGTCCATCCCAGATCCGTCCCCGGCCGGAACTCCTCGCCGGTGGTCGAATTATAAACCCGCACCACCTCCGCCGCCGGAAACGCCAGCGCGGCATGGTCCCCCGCCGCGAACAGCACGGTTTCTCCTTGAACCAGCGTCATTTGCGCACCTCAAGCACCTGTTTTTCATAGATGCGGATTTCGTCGAGAAACCCGAGTCCGGCCGGAACGTCGTTCGTCAGGCAGAAGTACTCCCAGACTGCCCCCCACGGCAGCGACCTGGCCTCCTCCTGCGCCGCCAGCCGGGCGGTGAAATCCCAGCACGCTTCCGCCTCGCGGGCGGCGGGCGGCTCCAGCAGAGCGACCAGCAGCGCCTTCTGGAAATCGCGCGCTCCGATCACCCACGCGGCGACACGGTTGATGCTCGCGTCGAAATAGTCCAGCGCGAAATGCACCTTGTCCTGATAACCGTAGGCAACCGCTTCGCGGGCAATGGAGAGCAGTTCGTCATTCAGCACCGTCACATGGTCGCTGTCCCAGTGGACGCCGCGGCTGATGTGCAGCAGCACCTCGTCGATCAGGCTGAACACCGCCGGAAGTTTGTCCGCGACCGATTCGGTCGGGTGGAAGTGGCCGGAGTCGAAGCAGGGCATCTTACGCCGCAGCGCTGCGTACAGCAGATAAAAGTCGTTCGAGCCGACCGTGCAGGACTCCGTGCCGATCCCGAAGAGCTTCGACTCGACCGCGTCCCGTTCCAGCTCCGGCGCGAACGGTTCTTCAAAGCAGGCGTCCAGCGCGTCGCGCAGCCGCAGCCGGAAGCCGAAGCGGTCGGCGGGGGTGTCCTTGAACCCGTCCGGCGCCCAGAAGTTGCAGACCGCCGGAGTGCCGAGCACCCGGCCGAACTCCGCGCCGATCCGGCGGCAGGCCCGGCCGTGGTCGATCCAGAACCGGCGGATTCCGGGATCGGGGTGGGAGAGTGAAAAGCCGTGATCCAGAAGCGGATGCGAATAGAACGCCGGAGCGAGGTCAAGACCGATCCCCTTTTCTTTCGCCCACTCCAGCCAGCCGGAGAAGTGCTCCAATGTAAAGCCGTCGCGATCCACGCCCGGCAGCATCCGGTCCACCTGATGCCCCTGCAATCCCACCCGGTGACGGCCCGGAATCAGCTTCAGCGCCACATCGAGGTCGGCGCGCAGTTCCCCGGCATTGCGCGCCCGGCCCGGATAGTTGCCGGTCACCTGGCAGCCGCCGGTCAGGGTGTGGCCGGTGTTCTCAAATCCGGTCACGTCATCGCCCTGCCAGGCGTGAATCGACAGCGGAATGGCGGCCAGGCGCCGCAGCGCGGCATCGGCATTCACGCCGCATTCGGCGTAACGTTCCCGGGCGAGTGCAAAGGTCTGTTCAATCCGGTTCATTCTGCATCCTCCAATTGTACAAGGTGGGTTCCTGTTTCAAGTTTCGAGCCGTCGGGCAGCACGGCGGAGCAGCCCTCCGGAATACGCAGTTCCGCTTCGATCCCCTGCCCGCTGCGTTCCAGACGGACCGCGATGTTGCCGCGCGGCGTCGGAATCCGCCCTTCGGCGAATGTAAGATCCAGCAGCGCGGGGCGGAAAGAAAACTCCGCGAAACCGGGCGCCACCGCCGTCACTCCGAGAATGCCGGTCTGCAGAAATTCGAGCGGCGACGTGCCGAAACCGTGGCAGAGGCTGCCGCTGCGGTTCTGCGAGGCGCGGCCGATCTGGTAAACCCCGGCTTCGTAGAGGGTCGGAAAGCCGGTCCGCGCCATCCGGCCCCAGTGGCGGCGGATGCGTTCCAGCCCCGCCCGCCGCCTGCTGTGCCGGATCATCGCGCGGAACACGTAGAAGTGCAAATAGAACTCCGGCTCCAGCAGTGTTTCATCCGTCAGCGCCGCGACGAACCGCTCCCGCTCCAGCCCCGCCAGCAGCGCCAGCGCGTGAGCGAGCTGGCTGGAAACCGTCGTATCCTCATCGCCTCTTTTGACCGGATCGACCAGATAACCGGTTGCGGGGGAAAGGAATGCCGGTTCGATCGCGGCGGCGGTCCGCCGTCTCCGGCGCTCGTACTCCTGACCTTTCCCCGAATCGTATCCGACCAGCTCCGCCGTCTCGTTGAAACACTGCAACGCGCTCACATACAGGCTGTTGATCATCGATTCGCGACAGTCGTTGAAACGGTAATTGTTCAACTCGAAGCCCCAGTCGAAAAAGTTCCAGTACCCCTTCGGGGCGGCGATCAGGCCGTCGGCATCGGCCAGCCGTTCAAAGGCTTCGATAATCCGCTCCATGCAAGGGAGATAACGCCTGACCGTCCCGCCGTCCCCAGACGCCATCAGATAGTCGTGCAGCATCGTCATCAGAAAGAGGTTGGTCGCGGGCAGCATGAAATTCTCGTTCTCCGGCTGCGGACAGAGTCCCGGCACCCACCCCTCCGGCGTCTGCTGCGAAAAGGCCAGCTCGAACGCCCGGCGGTGTATTGCCGAACTGCCGAACGCCGCCAGCGTGGTCCGGTTCTCCACGACCAGGTCGTTGACCCAGAACGCGCGCTCCCGCCACGGGCAATCCATGAAGATGTCGGTGGTGCAGGATTCGAGCGTTTCGACACACATCTCCCAGATCCGGTTCAACTCCGCGTCGCTCGAATGGAACCGGCCGCGATGCACGTATGGATAGCGCATTCCGGTCGCGCCGACCGAACGGATACAGACCGGACGGCCGAAGTTGCGGAACACCAGCTGCACCACCTTGAAACCGCGCTCCAGTATCACCGTGCCGATCTCATTCTCCCCTTCCCGCAGGATATAGCGGTCGGTGAAACGGTAGATCGGGCGTACGAATTCCGACTGCACCCGGCCCTCGTCAAGTTCTTCCCCGTAAACGATATCAACCACCGTTCCAGCCGGAGCCTCCGCGACGACCCGCAGCCGCCCGATCAGTTCGCGGTCGAAGTCGAACACCAGCGCCGCCCCCTTGCCCGCCGGATCGGGCATGATCCGGTACATCCCGCCATCCGCCTCCTGCTGCAGCCGTCCCGGCGGCAGCGGCTCCCACGGTTCGCGGTTCAGGTACACCGGAAGTTCATCCAGCGAAGGCGCATCCCCCGGAGCCACCGCCGCGCAGTTCAACAGGTCGGTCGGACGCAGGAAAGTCTCGACCAGCGCCGGAACGTTGCGCGGCTTCAGCTCTTTGCCGCACAGCTTCTCATCCGTGACCACGACGGCGTTTTTCCCCCCCTCCGTCACGCCGTTTTTCCACTCATCCGACGCGAGCCGCAGGTCGCGGTGCACCATGAAACCGGTCTGCAGCGAAAAGAGCGGCACCGGAGTTTTCCATTCTGGCGCTAGGCGCAGCTTCCAGTCGGGGCCAGTCCCGACCACGCCGGGAATTTCCAGCCGGAGCGCCGGAGCCGCCGGGGCGACGATGAAGTTCTCCCGGACCGGCGAATACACCAGAGCCGCAATCACATTGCGCCCCGGGCGCAGCAGCGGCGCAACCTCCAGCGTATCGAAGTAACAGAGCTTCGCGGTGCCGCGCACCGGGCCGGAGGCAACTTTCAATCCGTTCAGCCAGAGCACATAGCTGGTATCGGCCGCGATCCGCAGCAGCGCCGACTCCGGCACTTCGTCCAGCTCGAACTCCCTGACCGCCTGAAAGTAACAGTTTTCATAGCCCGGCTCCAGCTCCGGCCCGATCCAGTCGGCCTGAAAGCGGAAACCGGCAACCGGTTCCATCACCAGATGATCCATTCGGCACACTCCTTTTTGTTGCTTTTCATATATTATACCAGAAATGCCTTTGAAAAAAATGGACGCAAACCGTAAATTTGTGTACGTTTGTCACATTGCGGGCTTGTAAAAGCGCCCGGACACCGGTACAATACGAAAAAGAGGAGAACACAGAATGGAATCGTTTCAGGTCAGAACATACGGCCCCTCCCCCTGCCGGGCGGCGGTGCTGCACGGCGGTCCGGGCGCCATCGGTTCGGCGGCAGGGCTGGCACGCGGCCTCGCCGAATCCTGCGGCGTACTGGAGCCGCTGCAATCGAAATACTCCGTGACGGAACAGGTCGAAGAACTGCACCGGCAATTGACCGCCTACGCCTCCCGGCCGCTCGTGCTGATCGGACATTCATGGGGCGCATGGCTGGCGGCGCTGTACGCCGCGCGCCATCCCGGTCTGGCCGCCAGGCTGGTCCTGATCGGCTGCGGACCGCTGGAAGCCGCTTACCTGCCGCAGCTTGAAGCGCGCCGCCTCGCCCACTTCACGCCGGAGGAGGCGGCCCGATACCGGGAGCTGCTCGCCGCGTTGAGTTCTCCCGGTTCCGCGCCGGATGCGCTGCTGCGACAGCTCGGAACGCTCTGTGAAAAGGCCGACAACTTCCAGCCGTTTGAGGAACCGGACGGGGATTCCGGCACGATCGACGGCGAGATGTACGACAAGGTGTTCGGCGAAGCGGCGGAACTGCGCCGGGACGGGAGGCTGCTTGCCGCTTTCGACCGCATCTCCTGCCCGCTCGAAATCATTCACGGCGTCTACGACACCCATCCGCCGGAGGGCGTCACGGAGCCGCTGGCACGGCGCGGCATCCCGTACACGTTCCATCTGCTGGAGCAATGCGGCCACACGCCGTGGCGCGAGCGGTATGCCAGAGACGAATTTTTCCGCCTGCTGAACGATGCGGTCAGAAATGCAGAATCGCAGTGATTATCCGGCAGGAATATGCCCCTGCAATACCGTTTTTATCCCCTGACCCCACGGAACCAAAGGTTACAGTTTCTCCCATACCGGATATGGAATCAGTTTCAACAGCCAGCCGACCAGCCGCCAGCGGCGTGTGATATAAAGATAGCGTTTCTTCCGCTTCAGGCCTGCGGCAATCTGCTGAGCGGCGGTTTCCGCTGAACACATCCAGAAAAAACCGTTCCCTTTCGCCATCGCCGTATCGACGAAGCCGGGCAGAATCGTAGTACAAACCAGCGGCAGTTTCTCTTTATGCGCTTTACGGGCAAGTCCCTCCAGATAAAGCCGCATATATCCCTTGCTCGCGGAGTAACCGCTGTCATTCTCCATTCCCCGCAGACCACCCACGGAAGAGATCACGGCCAGATGACCGCCTCCTTGCTCTGCAAAACGGCGATACAGCAAATTGGCGATTTCGGTAAAACCAACCACGTTCACGTCGAGCGTCCGGCGACAGAAACGCCAATCCAGTTCAGGGTTGAGTTCACCGAAACCGGAGCAGTAGACAACCAGCTCAACCGTACCGAAATGATCAAGAAAAGCAGATAATTTCTCCCCACGCTCCGGCGCTTCCAGATCGAATGCCAGAAGTTCACAATGCGCCGGCAGTCCGACAGCAGTTTCATACAGCAGATCTTTCCGGCGCGCCAACAATCCGAGCCGGTTGGAAGCCTCCGATCCGTACAGCCGGGCCAGCGCTCGGCCGATACCGGAAGATGCGCCGATAATCAGAATTCCCGCCATTACAGCACCTTTGAGAAAAACTCCTGCAGGCGCGGATTCTTCGGGTTGTCGATCACGTCGGCGGGAGTTCCCTCCTCGACCACGCGGCCCGCATCCATAAACATCACCCGCGAGGCGACTTCGCGGGCGAAGCCGATCTCGTGGGTCACCACCACCATCGTCATCCCCTCCTGCGCGAGATCCTTCATCAATGCCAGCACTTCGCCGACCATTTCGGGATCGAGCGCCGAAGTCGGCTCGTCAAACAGGATCACATCCGGATTCATCACCAGCGCGCGCACGATCGCGATGCGCTGCTTCTGGCCGCCCGAAAGCTGCTGCGGATAGACGTCGCGCTTATCGTAGAGGCCGATCCGCTTCAGCAGCGCGTCGGCTTTCGCCGTCGCCTCCGCCCGGGAAGAACGGCCGGTCTTGACCGGCGCGATCGTGATGTTTTCGAGGATCGTCAGGTGCGGGAACAGATTGAAGTGCTGGAACACCATCCCGACCTGCTGCCGGAATTTGTTGATGTCCGCCTTCGGCCGGTTGATCAGCCCGCCCTTGAAATAGATTTCTCCGGCGCTGGGTTCCTCCAGCAGATTCAGACAGCGCAGGAAAGTGCTTTTGCCGGAACCGGAAGGCCCCAGCACGAACACTGCCTCGCCCTGATGGATTTCGGTGGAGACGTCATTCACCGCGCGGAGGCCGTTGAACTGCTTGACCAGATGATTCACCCGGAAAACCGGGTCGGCAGGATCGACATTACTCATTGTTTTTCAGCCTCCGTTCCAGTTTGCCCAGCAGCCAGCTGAACAGCATCACCACCGCCAGGTAGATCAGCGCCACCGCGATCAGCGGCATGAACGCCGTATAGGTCTGGCTGCGGATGATGTCGCCGCCTTTGGTCAGGTCCTGCAGCGCGATGTATCCCGACACGCTGGTCTCCTTCAGCAGGACGATGAATTCGTTGCCGAGCGCGGGCAGCACGTTCTTGAACGCCTGCGGCAGGATGATGTAGATCATGGTCTGGATATAGCTCAAACCGAGGCTGCGCCCCGCCTCGAACTGCCCCTTGTCGATGGACATGATCCCGCCGCGGATGATTTCGGCCACATACGCGCCCGAATTCACGCCGAAAGCGACGATCGCCACGAGAATTTTACTGATATTCACCGAGCCGAAGATCACAAAGTAGATGATCAGCAATTGCACCACCACCGGCGTGCCGCGGATCACGGTCAGATAGAGCTTGCACAGCCAGTTGAGCAGCCGCAGCTTGCCGGTCTTGTCGTGGGTGGAGCGGATCACCGCGACCGTGAAGCCGAGCAGCACACCGAGCAGCACCGCCGCGAACGAGATGCCGATCGTGGTCCAGAAGCCGTCCCACAGATACCGCCAGCGGTCGTCCTTGATGAAGTTCAAATAAAAGGAGTCGCAGAAATCCATCCGGCAGCCTTGCAGCCAGTTCCAGAAGTTGTCCATCGGGATTCCCGCCTACTTGATGTATTTCGCCCGGATCGCCGCCATCCCGCCGTTTTCCTTCAGCTGCCGGATCACGCGGTTCACCTGCTCCAGAAGCTCGGTGTTGCCCTTGCGGATCGCAATCGCATACTCTTCGACGGTAAGCGGTTCCGGCAGGATCAACAGGTTCTTGTGCCGGTCCGCGAAAATCTTCGCCGGTTCGCCGTCGATCACGATCACGTCGATCTTGCCGGCATTCAGCGCGGCGACCGCCAGCGCGCCGTTCGGGAAGCGTTCCGGCTCCTGGATGTTCTTCGTCACATAGGCGTCGCCGGTGGTGCCGTGCTGCACGCCGATGCGCTTGCCTTTCAGGTCGTCCCTGCCCTTGATCGCGGAATTTCCCGGCACGATGATCACCTGCCGCGCCTCCACGTAAGGCACGGAAAAATCGATCTGCCGCTTGCGGTCCTCGGTCACGGTGATGCCGGAAGCGGCCACGTCGGCCTTGCCGGACTGCACCGCCGAAATCACCGAGTCGAAACTCATATCCTCGACGACCAGCTCCTTGCCGATTTCGCGGGCGACTTCGGTCATGATATCGACGTCGATGCCGACGATCCGGTCGCCTTCGCGGAATTCGTAGGGCGGAAACGTCGCCTCCGCGACCATCACGAGTTTATTGTCGGAACGGCCGCAGGAGCAGAGCACCGCTCCCAGCACCGCCGCCGCGCCCAAAGTTTTCAGAAAACGTCCGAACTTCATAGTTTCATCCTGTGTTATTTTCCTGTAAAAGTTATACTATAAATCCCTTTCGGAATAATTGCAACAAAAATTTTCCGTTTCCTCTCCCGGAATCCATCCCCGCCCGCAACCGGCAGCGCATTTGACTTTTTTCATTTCGGATGTACAGTGATAAAAGTTTCATGCACAGTGAAACCGGATAAAACCTGAAAATTTTGAGGAGGAAACAACATGTTCAAGAAACTCGCCGTACTCGGATTCGGACTCGCCGCTCTGGCGTTCGCCCTCGTCGTCGCCGGCTGCGCCAACTGCCGCCACGCGGAGCGCGACCGCCAGATCACCGGCATCACCTGGCAACTCGACCTGTCCAGCCTGAAAGGCGTGCAGAATCCCAGTGAAAAACCGATGCGCCCGATCACGCTGCTGATCGCCGCCGACGGCAAGGTCAGCGGCTGCGCCGGCGTCAACCGTTATTTCGGCACCGCCGTCGTCGACGAAGCCGAGGAGGACCTGAAGTTTCCGCCGCTCGGCACCACGCGGATGGCCGGGCCGGGCATGAACTACGAAACCGCTTATCTTCAGATGCTCGCCAAGGTCGAGGAGTACAAAATCACCGGCGACCTTCTGACGCTCTACGGCGACGACGACGTCAGGCTCGCCCAGTATGTGAAAGCGAAGATTGCGGAATAATCCTTCCGCTGATTCAACCGGAGCCGGTCGGACTGACCGGCTCTTTTCATGAAAGATTTCACCATGACCTTTGACGAACTGTACCGGATCGCCCGCGAAACCTTGAATCCGCGCGAACTCTCCCGCAGCAGCTCCGCCGGTTCCGTGGCGGCGGCGATCTTGACCGACCGGGGGAACGTCTACCGGGGAGTCTGCATCGACACGCCCTGCTCGATGGGCTTCTGCGCCGAACACGCCGCGATCGCCGCGATGGTCACCGCCGGAGAGAACCGGATCGTGAAACTGGTCGCCGTGATGGAGGACGGTTCGGTCGGTGCTCCCTGCGGGCGCTGCCGTGAATTCATCTGCCAGATCCACGACGACAACCACCGGTGCGAAGTGCTGCTCGAAGCGGGCAGGACCGCCACGGTCGGAGAGCTTCTGCCGATGCGCTGGAACTGATCTTTTCATCTCCATTTTACCGGAATGCCGCCTGATTTCCACGGCATTCCGGTATTTTTTTGCCGATTTCTGTTGACAATTCCTGTCATTACTGGATAGCACGCCGATTTCCCGGAAGCCCGGAGCTTCCGATCGGAGTGAAA
>ENA-UOJS01001474-UOJS01001474.1-human-gut-metagenome-genome-assembly--contig:-C74-NODE-1474-length-19300-cov-12.054248_pt1 | contig 19300 bp, 14 predicted proteins | sample MGYA00242355_ERZ723902 | MGnify/ENA metagenome assembly ERZ723902 | reverse complement strand
TACTTCTTGAGAATAATGGATTCGCCATCGACATAGATTTCGATAGCGTCCTTCTCTGCGATGTCGAGCGTGCGGCGCAGTTCGATGGGCAGAACGATTCTGCCGAGCTCGTCGACCTTTCTGACGATACCTGTGGATTTCATTGTGAATAACCCCCTTCAATCTTTACCATGCACTATGGATCTAGCTGTCAGATGCTGCATGGACACCGGACAGCGCTCCCTCAAGCAGCTTTATTCTACCATCCAATTATGTACAAATTTTGAACAAAAAATCTTTTTCTTGTCGGAGAGCGAAATATGTTGTTGAATTTTCTCTGGTTTGGACTGATTTTGCTTGCGTTTGTATCTGATCTGCTGACAGGAATGCCGTTTTCGTCCGGCATGGACGGACTGAGCGGCGCACGGGCGGGACTGGAGCTGGCGCTGACGCTGGCCGGGCCGGTCTGCCTCTGGTCGGGGCTGTCGCAGGCGATGGAGCGTGCGGGACTGACTGAAGGGCTGTGTACGGCGCTGCGGCCTGTGCTGCGGCGGCTGTTTCCGGTATGCGCAAAAGACTCCGAGGGCTTCTGGTACCTGTGCGGCAATCTGAGCGCGAATCTGCTGGGGTTGGGCAACGCGGCGACGCCGCTCGGCATCCGGACGGCGCAGCGGATGCAGGCGCTGTCCGGCGGCGGGGGAGCGTCGGATGAGCTGTGCCTGCTGGTCGTGATGAATACGGCGTCTTTGCAGCTGATCCCGTCGACGGTCGCCGCCGTCCGCGCGCAGCTCGGCGCGGCGCACGCGTTCGATATCCTGCCTGCCGTGTGGCTAGCGTCGGCCTGCTCGGTCGGAGCTGGGATTCTGGCGGCGAAGGGCCTGAAGCGATGCTGGAGAACCTGACGGAGCTGCTGCTGCCTGCGCTTTTGCTGCTGGCGGGTGCGGCAGGGATCGCAAAAAAGCAGGATGTTTACGGCGGAATGCTGACCGGTGCACAGGACGGGCTGCGGCTGATGCTCTCGCTGACCCCCACGCTGGTGCTGATGCTGACGGCGGTGACGATGCTGCGGGAGAGCGGCTTTTTTGCGCTGCTCACGCCCGTTTTCGCGCCGGTCTTTCGCCTGCTTGGCATCCCGCCGGAGGTCGCGCCGCTGGTACTTATCCGGCCTCTCAGCGGCAGCGCGGCGCTGGCCGTCGGGACAGATCTGATGCGGGAATACGGGGTCGATTCCCTGATCGGCCGGACGGCGGCGGTCATGCTCGGTTCGACCGAAACGACGTTCTACACCATCAGCGTCTATTTTGGCGCGTCAGGCGTCAAAAAAACGCGCTATGCGCTCCCGGCAGCCCTGATCGCCGACCTGACCGGCTTCTGCATGGCCGCACTGAGCGTGCGCGTGTTTTTCCGATAGCACCCTCGAAAAGGCTCCCACTGTCATGTCCTGACAAGGGGAGCCTCCGGATGTACGTTCAGCCCTTTTCACCGTTGTTTTCCAGATAGATGGCAAGCCAATTCAGAAGCTTGGGATCCTCCGGGTGGTAGATCAGGAAGCCGTCGTGATGCGTCCAGCTGACGGCGATCTGCCTGCCGGAAAGGCTGAGGCTGCAGCACTCGTCTTCGGATGGCCCCCAGACCAGCATGAGCGAAACGCCCCGGCCGTCGTAGGCTCTGCCCGCGCTGACCGACTCGATAGGCCACGGCAGGAGATTGCGGAAATCCTCCCGGTAGCGGGTCGAGTTCAGAAGCATAAGAACACCTTCAAACGCCGTGTCCTCCGGCGTCACGTTTTGCAGCGCATAGCTTTCCGTGTACGCCCTGCCGTCCCGAACTCCGCTGAGCGACACGACTCCAGCGAGGCTGGTGATCTCATCCCGGTCAGAAGCCGTCATCTCCTCGAACGTGTGCGGCGTCAGCCGCCAGGCGAGAAGACAGAGCAGCAGGATCGCAAGCAGCAGCAGGATGCACTTTTTCGTTCCCCGACGCATAGGCAGGCCCTCCTTTTTTCTGACTCTATACTATCAGACGGCTTCCGGCTTTGCAAGACGGCGAAGCATGAAGAATTCTGAAGATTTCCTTGACCCAGATGCTGTGCACGGATACAAAATCAGTACTATATGTTGTGATTCACGCGGAATAAGGTTAATATTTGCTTAAAACATGAGAAAAACGTTGAAAAAGCAAGAAAAATATGCTACTCTTTCGGTATACATAATCTGCTCCGCAATATGAGGAGGAACCGAAATGCAAAAGAGATGGATCAGTCTGCTGCTAGTGCTTGCGCTGGTGCTGGCTGTTTGGAGCGTCTGCGCTGTCGCGGCGGACGCGCAGAAGGCGGATGAGGCCGCCGGGGAAGAGGCGGCTGCCGAGCCTGCCGCAGAGGAACCCGCCGAAGAGGATACTCCGGCGGAGGAACCCGCCGCTCCCGCCGAAGAAGCGGATACCGCTTCCGAGGCGGAAGAAGCACCCGCGGAGGACGGCGAACAGAACCACATCCACGCCGCAAACCGCGAGGACAGCTGCGAAGAGCCGTCCTTTGCACCGCTGACCGTGACCGGCGGAAAGCTGGAATCCGGCTGCTATTATCTGACGGATGATCTAGCTCTTGAAGAGCCGCTCTGCGTGCCCAAAAACGGCGCGCAGGTCACGCTCTGCCTGAACGGCCACACGCTCCGTCTGGCGGACGGCGCTGAGGGCTGCATCATCTTCGTCGCCGTGAGCGATAAGGACGCGGAGCCGTCCGTCCTTACCATCACCGACTGCAACGGAGCGGACAGCTCCAGCAATTATTACGTCGACGAAGACGGCGCGCTTGTCTTTGACGACGGCAGCTATGCCTGGCAGGAGGCCTATATCGCGGCAAGCGAAAAGAACGCGCTTGCCGGTGGCCGGATCACCGGCGCAACAGCAGGCGCGATCAGCGTGGGCGATTATAACGAGCTTTATCTGACAAACGTGAACATCATCGACAACGCGGGCCGCTATGGCGCAGGTGTTGTCGTTGCGGAGCACGCCTCCGCCGTGCTGGACAGCTGCGTCATCGCGGGCAACCGCCTGATGGGCGAAATGAAGGCCTCCGAAAAGCAGATCCTGGGCGGCGGCGTGTACTGCGCCGGTACGCTCGAGCTGAGCGGCACGACCAGCATCACCGGCAACCGCGCGCAGGACGCGCAGGATAACCTCTGGCTGGATGAAACTGCTGCACTCAAGATCGGCGATCTGGGCCTTGACAAGCAGGCGCACATCGGCGTCAGCGGAGCGGCGGAGCAGACGATCCTGACCGGCTACGCAGACGATTTCTCGGAGAACTTTACAAGCGACGATCTTACTCTGACCATCAGCACCGCACGTGAAAACGGCTTCACCGAGCTGACGCTTCAGGAGGCCGTTTATACGCTGACGCTCGATCCCGGCGAAGGAAGCGAACCTGTCACGCTGGAAGCAGAGCAGGGAAAAAGCCTGCACGAACTGAATGTGCAGGCTCCGGAGCGTGAAAACATGACGTTTGACGGCTGGTACACCGAAGAAGGGGACTGCGTCGACGCGGAAGCGCCGCTGCATCTGACCGGCGATACGACGCTTTCCGCCCGCTGGACGCAGGCGGAGCCGCAGAGCGCGGAGGCCGCGCTGCTGACCTATGACCCCGACGCGCCCATCACAAAACAGGAGGCGGCAAAGACGCTTTACCAGATGGCCCGCCAGCTCGGTCTGGACACCGAAGCCGGGCAGGAGGTCGATCTGACGCAGTTTGAAGACGCAGACGAGATCAGCGAGGACGCGGCGGACGCCGTCCGCTGGGCCTATGCCGCCGACCTTCTGACCGAAAAGGACGGGAAGCTCCATGTTGCCGACGAGCTGACCCGGAAGGAGCTGACCCGGATGCTGGAGGATTTTCTGGATCTGATTTAAGCGCCGCGCTGCTTCCGAACCAGAAGTATACAGAGCAGCATCAGAAGCGGGAAAATGATGGCGGCGAGGATGCCTGCGCGGAGCGCTCCGCCGCAGGCGTCCGAGACGAGGCCCGCAAGCGTCGGGCCTCCCGCGCCGCCGAGATCACCCGCCAGCGCCAGCAGGGCGAGCCTCTGCGGTCCGCCGCCCCGGCGGGGGGGGGGCGCGCGGCGGAACGTTCCGGGCCAGAAAATGCCGACCGAGAAGCCGCACACGGCGCAGCCAAGCAGGCTCAGAACCGGAGACGGCACGAACACGATGCACAGATACGCCCCGACGCACAGCGCCGCGCAGACAGCCATATAGCGGTTTAAGTTCAGTTTTTCGCCGTATTTCCCGAAAATCAGCCGGGAAACGCCCATCATAGCTGCGAAGGCCATCGGCCCCGCCAGATCGCCTACAGTCTTTGAAACACCGAGCCCCTGTTCGGCAAAGGCTGACGACCACTGGCTCACGGCCTGCTCCGACGCGCCTGCGCAGAGCATCATCACCATAAAGAGCCAGAATACACGGCTTTTGACGAGCGTGCGCAGCGATAGCGCCTGCGCACCCTCGGCCTGCATCGGATAGAGCGGCGCACCCCCGAAGAAGACCGCGTTTATGACCGGAACAAGCGCCCACAAAAGCGCAAGGAGCTTCCAGTTTCCAATTCCGAACAGCGCGAAAAATGCCGTCGACAGCAGCACGACGCCCATATGACCCCAGCAATAGAACGAATGGAGCAGGCTCATGTGCTGTTCCTTATTCTGCGTGGGGCAGGACTCCATCACCGGGCTGACAATGACCTCCAGCAGCCCGCCGCCGACGGCGTAGATCACGACGGCGATCAGAAGCCCCGTAAACGCATCCGGCAGCATATCCGGAAGAATGGTCAGCAGGACAAGTCCGGCAGCTGAGGCAATATGCGACAGCAAAATGGCCGCGCGGTAACCGATGCGATCCAGAAACCACGCCGAGAGCAGATCAATGCCGAGCTGAATGCAGAAATTGATCGTGATGAGCAGCGTGATTTTCGAAATCGGGATCTGGTACGTCCGCTCGAACATGACGAACAGCAGCGGAACAAAGTTATTGACGATGGCCTGCACGATATAGCCGACATAGCAGCCAAGGATCGTCCGGCTGCAGGAGTTTTTCATGGAAATTACCTCATTTTTTGCAGATTATCACCTTTATATCACATCCGCACGGTCTTTGCAAGCGTCCTGCGGCCCGAAAATTTTTTTTGCTTTACCGAAAAAAACACTTGACAAACGCGAATTTCAGGCGTATACTCCGTGGCAAGATGAAACCGTTGATGCAGACGAGTAAGCAGACAGGATTTCTCCCAGAGAGCTGCCGGGTGGTGCGAGTGCAGCAGAAAGACGTTTGCCGAATGGACTGCGGAGGGCAGGCTGAACGCGAAGGCAAGTAGGCGCTGACGGAGTCCCACCGTTACAGGGGAGGATGCGTGCAGGCGCGTCATGAGCGGACAAGCAATTGTCAATTTGGGTGGCACCGCAGAAGTTTTTCAGACTTTTGTCCCAAGAGATCAAACCGATAACCGGTTTTCTCTGTGGATGAAGGTCTTTTTTGTTTCCCTTTTTCCGGAGAAAGCCAAAACGCGAAAGGAGAAACAACTATGAAAACCGAAAACATTCCTTACAAGATCTATCTGTCTGAGTCTGAGATGCCCCAGAATTGGTACAATGTCCGCGCGGACATGAAGAATAAGCCCGCGCCTCTCGTGAACCCTGGCACCGGCAAGCCCATGGGCTTTGACGATCTGCGCCCCGTTTTCTGTGACGAGCTGATCGAGCAGGAGCTGGACAACGACACGCCGTATATCCCCATCCCGCAGGAGATCCGCGATTTCTACAAGATGTACCGCCCGTCGCCGCTGGTGCGCGCGTACTGCCTCGAGGAAAAGCTCGGAACCCCGGCGAAGATCTATTACAAATTCGAGGGCAACAATACCTCCGGCAGCCACAAGCTGAACTCTGCCATCGCGCAGGCGTATTACGCCAAAAAGCAGGGACTCAAGGGCGTTACGACCGAGACGGGCGCCGGTCAGTGGGGCACGGCCCTTTCCATGGCCTGCGCGTATCTGGGGCTTGACCTGAAGGTCTTCATGGTCAAGTGCTCGTATGAGCAGAAGCCCTTCCGCCGCGAGGTCATGCGCACCTATGGCGCAAGCGTCACGCCCAGCCCATCGAACACCACGAATGTCGGCCGCGCCATTCTCGCGAAGGACCCCGACACGACCGGTTCTCTCGGCTGCGCTATCAGCGAGGCCGTCGAGGTCGCCACGACCACGCCCGGCTACCGCTATGTGCTCGGCAGCGTCCTGAATCAGGTCCTGCTCCATCAGTCGGTTATCGGTCTGGAAACGAAGATCGCGCTCGATAAATACGGCATTACGCCCGATATCATCATCGGCTGCGCCGGCGGCGGCTCGAACCTCGGCGGTCTGATCGCTCCGTTTATGGGCGAAAAGCTGCGCGGCGAAAAGGATTACCGCATCATCGCCGTCGAACCCGCCTCCTGCCCCAGCTTTACGCGCGGCGTGTTTGCCTATGACTTCTGCGATACCGGCATGGTCTGCCCGCTGGCAAAAATGTACACGCTTGGCAGCGGCTTCATCCCGTCGGCCAACCACGCGGGCGGCCTGCGCTACCACGGCATGAGCCCGATCCTCTCGCGGCTGTACCACGACGGCCTGATGGAGGCCCGCAGCGTCGAGCAGACGAGTGTATTTGAAGCAGCGGAGTATTTCGCCCGCACTGAGGGCATTCTCCCCGCGCCGGAATCCAGCCACGCCATCCGCGCCGCCATCGACGAAGCGCTTAAGTGCAAGGAAACAGGGGAGGAGAAGACCATTGTCTTCGGACTGACCGGCACCGGCTACTTCGATCTCGTTGCGTATCAGAAGTTCAACGATCATGAAATGACCGATATTATCCCGACCGACGAGCAGCTTGCCGCAAGCATCGCAAAGCTGCCGAAGGTGTCGGAATGAAATTTCTGCGTACACCCTGTTGACATTTGTATGCGAGGTGTGTATAATAACGCCGTCAATCAAATACAGGACATCCGTTGATCGTCCTCAGAACGCATATGCGGACTGAGAACAGAAGGAATCTCTGGAGAACTCATTGAATTGAGTGCCGAAGGTGCAAGGCGCAAGCCGAATCTCTCAGGCAAAAGGACAGAGCCGCAGCTACAGCTTTTGTAATACGGCATCACAATGAGCAGACCGGAGACGGCCTGCTCATTTTTATCGTTGTATAAGGAGATACATCGTCATGGCAAACGTACTCGAAACCGGCATGAGCTATCTGCAGACGCAGGACCCCGAGGTCGCGGCCTGCATCGAAAACGAATTTCAGCGCCAGAAGCAGAACATTGAATTGATCGCGTCGGAGAACATCGCCTCTCCCGCCGTCATCGCGGCCATGGGCTCCGTTCTGACGAACAAATACGCCGAGGGCTACCCCGGCAAGCGCTATTACGGCGGCTGCGATTATGTGGATGTGCTGGAGACGATCGCGATCGAGCGCGCGAAAAAGCTGTTCGGCGCGGCCTATGCCAATGTACAGCCGCACTCCGGCGCGCAGGCCAATCTGGAGGTCTATGCCGCGCTCTTGCAGCCGGGCGATACGCTCATGGGCATGGATCTTGCCAGCGGCGGCCATCTGACGCACGGCGCCCGCGTCAATCTCTCCGGCAAATACTATCACAGCATCAGCTACGGCGTGGACCCGGAGACGGGCCGCATCGACTATGATCAGGTCGAGGACATGGTTCGCCGGTACCGGCCGAAGCTGCTTGTGGCCGGTGCGTCCGCCTATCCCAGAGCCATTGATTTTAAGGCATTTGCCGAGATCGCGCACAAAAACGGCGCGCTGCTCATGGTCGACATGGCGCATATCGCGGGTCTTGTCGCAGGCGGGCAGCATATGAGCCCCGTTCCCTATGCCGACGTCGTCACGACCACCACGCATAAGACGCTGCGCGGCCCGCGCGGCGGCATGATCCTCTCGCGCGACGAGGAATTCGCCAAAAAGCTCAACAGCGCCGTCTTCCCCGGCACGCAGGGCGGGCCGCTGATGCACGTGATCGCGGGCAAGGCCATCTGCCTGCGCGAGGCGGCGCAGCCGGAATTCAGAACCTATGCAGAAAACGTCGTGAAGAATGCAAAGGCACTGGCGGACGCGCTGCTGGCGCACGGCTTCGATCTCGTGACCGGCGGCACAGACAACCATCTGATGCTTGCCGATCTGCGGAAAAAGAACATCACTGGCAAGGAGCTGCAGACAAAGCTTGACGAGGTGCACATCACCGTCAACAAAAACGCCATCCCGAACGACCCGCAGAAGCCCGGCGTCACCAGCGGCGTGCGCATCGGTACGCCCGCGTGCACCACGCGCGGCTTTACGCCGGAGGATATGCCGGTCGTGGCCGACTGCATCGACAAGATCGCGACGGACTATGAAGCCAACCGCGAGGCCGTGCTTGCCGCCGTGGCGGAGCTTGTCAGAAAGCATCCGATCTACGAATAAGCGCCGTTTGCCTCCAATTGCGCGGTTTGCCGCTTTTTGTCTAAATCTTGTGCTTTCGGGCAAAATGTAACACAAATGAAATGTTGGACGCATTTACAAACCGGGCACAATATATTATGATAGTGGCACAAGCTCAAGAGAAGGAGGCTGACCGTCGTGAATGACAATACCATCAAGTTTGTGGTACCGGAAGACAGTAGTGAGGAAATGAAGAGCATTCTGACCGCCGTATATGGCGCCCTCAGCGAAAAAGGGTATAACCCCATCAATCAGATAGTCGGTTATCTCCTGTCCGAGGATCCTACCTACATTACCAACTACAACAATGCCCGCAGCCTGATCTGCAAGCTCGACCGTGACGAGCTGCTTCAGGAGCTGGTCAAGCATTATCTGTTCTCATAACCGCAAACGATCCCCCGGCAGCGCCTGTAACGGCGCTGCCGGTTTTTCTTTGATACACCGTCGCCCAAGGCGTCCCTTTGACACAAAGGGACGCTCAGGTGCGTACAGATCCGCGCTGTTTGCCAAAAAGCGATTCCGGGATTGCATTTCCTATGGAAAAATGGTAAAATACCAAGATAGAATAAATTGGAGAGGTATCCGCGTGTATCTGAAATCATTGGAGATCCAGGGCTTCAAGTCCTTCCCGGACAGGACGCTTTTGCAGTTCGGCAGCGACTGCACCGCCATCGTCGGGCCGAACGGCAGCGGAAAATCGAATATTTCCGACGCCATCAGCTGGGTGCTTGGCGAGCAGAGCACCCGCGCGCTGCGCGGCGCGAAGATGGAGGACGTGATCTTCGGCGGCACGGCCAAGCGCCCCGCCGTCGGCTACGCCGAGGCGACGCTCGTGCTTGACAATTCCGACGCCAGCCTTCGCATTGAGACGCCCGAGGTCATGATCACCCGCCGCTATTTCCGCTCCGGTGAGAGCGAATACTATATAAATAAGCAGCTTGCCCGCCTCAAGGACATCAACGAGCTGTTCATGGACACCGGCCTTGGCCGCGAGGGCTATTCCAACATCGGACAGGGCCGCATTGACGAGATCCTTGCGCTCAAGTCGACCGACCGGCGTGAAATTTTTGAAGAGGCCGCAGGCATCTCCAAATTCCGCCACCGCAAGGAGGAAACAGAGCGCCGTCTAGCCAACACCGAGGACAATCTGCTGCGCATCGGCGATAAGATCTCCGAGCTGGAGCTTCAGGTCGGCCCGCTGCGGGAGCAGGCGGAGAAGGCGCAGAAATATCTGACCTTCCGCACCGAGCTCAAGGGTCTTGAGGTCACGGTCTGGCTGGAAAATCTCAAAAAAATCGCCGAAAGCGCCCGCAAGGCCGAGACGGATTACGCCTCCGCCGCTTTCATCCTCGAACAGGCGCACGACGAGCTGACCGCGCTCTACAGCAAGGCCGAGCAGCTCAGCCTGCAATACAACCACCAGACGCTTCAGCTCGACCAGCAGCGCGAGCACATCAGCCAGATGGAGGCCGAACGCCAGCAGGCACAGAACGAAATTACGCTCCTGCGCGCGGAGATCCAGCACCACCAGACGAACATCGACCGCATCCGGCAGGAGCTGCAGGATCAGCAGACGCGAAGCGGCGGCATTGCAGGCCAGATCGAGGCCGAGCGGCAGAAGATCGAAGAAAATACCCGCGCGCTGGCCGCTGCAAATGACTCCCTTGCTGCCGTTCAGCAGGAGGCGCAGGCTCTCGCAGAGCAGACCGGCGAAGCCGGACAGCAGCTCGTTTCCCTCCGTGCCCAGCAGGCGCTTTTGCAGTCGCAGAGCGCCTCCGTGACTGCGCAGATCGCGTCCATGGAGGCCTCCATGGAGGAGGTCCTTGCCCGCAGACAGACGCTGGAGGAGGACCGGACTGCCGCAAAGACCCGGCAGGAGCGGATCGCGGCGCAGCAGCTCGCCTGCAAAAAAAGTCTTGAACAGGCGCAGGACGACGCGCAGAGCGCGAAAAATACCATCGCGGGCTATGAGCTTCGCCTGAAAGCGCGTCAGGACAAGCGCGACGGCCTGCAAAGGCAGCTGAACGCCGCCGGCGTCCAGCTCGATACGCTTGATTCGAAGATCCGTATGCTCCGTGAGATGGAGCGCGAATACGAGGGCTTTTCCAAGGCCGTCCGCCTTGTCATGCAGGACGCGGCAGCCGGAAAGCTTCGCGGCATCCACGGCCCGGTTTCCAAGCTCGTCCGCGTGGAAGACCGCTATACCACCGCCATCGAGACGGCGCTCGGCGCCGCCATGCAGAACATTGTCGTCTCCTCCGAGGAGGACGGCAAGACCGCCATCCAGATGCTCAAGCGCCGCGACGGCGGCCGCGCGACCTTCCTTCCGCTCACCGCGATCAAGCCGCAAAGCCTGCAGGATACCGTCTGCCAGCGCCAGCCGGGCTTTATCTCCGTCGCCTCCGGCCTCGTCTCATGCGACGAGCGGTACCGCGCCGTGATTGAAAACGCCCTTGGCCGCACCGTGATCTGCGACACGCTGGATAACGCCGTGCGCATGGCGCGTGCCTGCGCGAACCGCGTGCGAATCGTCACGCTCGACGGGCAGGTCATGAACGCGGGCGGCAGTATGACCGGCGGCTCTGCCGCAAAGAGCGCGGGCGTTCTGACGCGCGCGAACACGCTTGCAAAGCTGGCCGAGGAACGGAACGCACTCGCGCAAAGCCTTGAATCGCTCAAGGCGCAGACGGCCGAGGCCGCTTCCTCCGCCGCGAAGACCGAATTTGAGCTTACTGCCGTCCGCAGCCAGCTCCGCGAGGCGGAAGACGATGTGCTGCGCCGCACGGAGGAGCACAAGCAGGTGCAGCTTCTGGCCGCTGCGGTCACGGAAAATCTGGAAAACATCGAAAAGGAGCTTGCCCACCTGACCAGCCGCACCGGCGGCGAGGAGGGAAAGCTGCAGGCACTCAAGGCCCAGCTGCAGCAGCAGACTGCCGCGCAGGACGCGCTGCACGCGCGGGAGACGGAGCTGACCGGCAGGCAGACCGCCCTGACCGAGCAGCAGCAGCAGCTCACGGACCAGATCACCGCCCTGCGCATGGACGCGGCCTCCATCGAGACGGCGCGCGCGGCCTCCGAGAACACCATCGCCCAGCTGCAGGCGCTCAGCGAGGCCATGCAAGGCGACGTGACGCAGAAAACAGGGCTGATCCACGAATACGAATTACAGATCTCTGCGCTCGAAGGGCAGATTCAGGAGAAGGAGGACGGCCTGACGGCCTCCGGCACACAGCTTGATTTGGCCCGGCAGACACTGAAGGAGGCCGTTGACGAGCGTGCCCAGCTCGAGGCCCGCCGCAGCCAGACCGAAAAGCAGGCGCAGGAGAAAAACCAGTCCATTTTGCAGCTCGAACGCGAAACAGCCCGTCTCGAACAGAAAAAGGCCACGAGCGAGCTTGAGGAAAAGCAGATCGTCGATAAGCTCTGGGATTCCTACGAGCTGACCCCCGGCACGGCAGAAAAGGAAACTGTCGAGATTGAAAATCTCACGGCAGCCAACAAGCGCATTACCGAGGTGCGCCGGAAAATTTCTGCCCTCGGCACGCCGAATCTCGGCGCGATCGACGAATACGCCCGCGTGTCCGAGCGCTATGAATATCTGACCGCCCAGCGCGACGACGTGCAGCACGCGAAGTCCGAGCTTGAAAACATCGTCGCCTCCATCACGACGGAAATGACCGAAATTTTTGTCCGGGAATTTGCCCGTATTGATGAATATTTCGGCAAAACGTTCGAAGAAATGTTTGGCGGAGGAAAAGCCTCGCTCATACTGGAGGACAAGTCCGCGCCGCTCGAATGCGGCATTGAGATCCGCGTCCAGCCGCCCGGAAAGCAGGTCAAGACCATCACGCTTCTCTCCGGCGGCGAAAAGGCGTTTGTGGCCATCGCGCTCTATTTTGCCATCTTAAAGGTACGCCCCACGCCGTTCTGCATGCTCGACGAGATCGATGCCGCACTGGACGACCGAAATGTCGAACGCTTCGCAAATTATCTGCACACGCTCAGCGACAAGACCCAGTTCATCGTCATCACCCACCGCCGCGGCACCATGGAGGCCGCCGACGTACTCTACGGCGTCACCATGCAGGAGCAGGGCGTGTCCAAGATCCTCCGCCTGAGCCTCGACGAGCTTGCAAAACAGCTGGGGGTTACGAACTGATAAAAACGCAGTAGATTTGTAGCTTTCCAGCGGGCCGATGTGGGCATCGGCCCCTACAGGGTACTGCGCAAATACCCGGAATATCATCCAGAAAGGATATCAAATACATGGGATTTTTTGAAAAACTCAAGCAGGGACTGAGCAAGACGGCCAGTTCCATCAGCAGCGTCTTTACCGCCAGTGAGCTGGACGACGAGTTCTATGACGATCTTGAGGAAAGCCTCATTGTCTCTGACCTCGGTATGGACACGACGGAGGCTGTTATGGACCGCCTGCGCCAGACTGCGAAGGAGCAGCGCATCAAGACCGTCGACGAGGCCAAGCTTGCCCTGCGCGGCATTCTCGCCGATATGCTGAACGTCGGCGATCCGGCTCTGAAGCTGGATACAAAGCCGTCGGTCATTCTCGTCATCGGCGTCAACGGCGTCGGCAAGACGACCACCATCGGCAAGCTTGCCCACCAGCTGCACGATCAGGGCAAGAAGGTCCTGCTGTGCGCGGGCGACACGTTCCGCGCCGCGGCAGCCGATCAGCTTGAGATCTGGTCGGAGCGTGCGCACTGCGACATCATCCGCCAGCACGAGGGCGCGGACCCCGCCTCCGTCGTTTTTGACGCCATCGCGGCGGCAAGAGCGCGCGGCAGCGACGTCATCATCTGCGACACCGCAGGCCGCCTGCACAACAAGCAGAACCTCATGAACGAATTAAACAAGATCTCCCGCATTCTTGACCGTGAGCTTCCCGGCGCCAGCAAGGAGGTCCTGCTCGTCCTCGACGGCACGACCGGCCAGAACGGCCTGCTTCAGGCCAGGCAGTTCCAGGAATGTGCGGGCGTTACCGGCATGGTTCTCACGAAGCTGGACGGCACGGCCAAGGGCGGCGTGGTCATTGCGGTCGCGCAGGCGCTGCATATCCCGGTCAAGTTCATCGGCGTCGGCGAGCAGATCGACGATCTGATGCCCTTCGACGCGAAGAGTTTTGCGGAGGCGCTGATATGAAGGTGATCTTAGCCAGCCAGAACCAGCACAAGCTGGTCGAGCTTTCCGCGATTTTGTCCCAGCTCGGCTTTGAGATCGCGCTGGAATCGGAATACGGGCTGCACGTGGACGTCGATGAGACGGGCACGACGTTTGAAGAAAACTCGCTTTTGAAGGCGGAGGCCGTCATGAAGGCCAGCGGTATGCCCGTTCTGGCCGATGATTCCGGCCTCATGGTGGACGCGCTGGACGGCGCGCCGGGCGTGTACTCCGCCCGCTACGGCCATAAAAGCTCCGACGCGGAGCGCATTGCCTATCTGCTTGAAAATCTGAAGGACGTTCCGGCGGAGCGGCGCACGGCGAAATTCGTCTGCGTCATTACCTGCCGCTGGCCGGACGGCCGGAGGATCGTCGCGCGCGGCGAATGCCCCGGACAAATTCTGTTCGCGCCCAAGGGCACGGGCGGCTTCGGCTACGACCCGGTATTTTACCTGCCGGAGCTTGAAAAGACCTATGCCGAGCTTGCGCCTGAGGAGAAAAACGCCATTTCCCACCGTGCGCGGGCGCTTCAGGCATTTTGCAGAATCTATCGGGAGGAATTTGAACATGATGACAAGTAAGGAACGCGCCGAGCTTCGCGCGCAGGCCAATCCGCTGGACGTGACGCTCATCGTCGGCAAGGGCGGTATTTCCGACACGCTGCTGGACGAGGCTGTCGTCCTGCTTGACAGCCACGAGCTGGTCAAGGGCCGCGTGCTCGAAACCTCCGGACTCACGGCCCGCGAAGCCTCTGACGCCATCTGCCAGGCGCTTGGCGCCGAGGGCGTCGCCTGCGTCGGCACAAAGTTTGTGATCTGGCGCAAGTCCGAAAAGGTGGAGCAGGAGAAGAAAAAGGCCGCCGCGAAAAAGCCGGCCAAAAAAGTCTCCGGCAACTATAACCCCGTCAAGGCAGGGCTTCGCGCCCGCAAGCAGGCAGCCGAGCAGCAGCGGAAGCAGCGCAAGCAGTACTTCCACGATAAGGCAGTCTCCGCCGCCATCGAGCGCAGCCGCCAGCAGAAGGAAGAGCAGTAAAAAAGAACACCGACAGGGGAGGGGCGCAGCATGGCAAGGATCGGCATTTACGGCGGCAGCTTCAATCCGCCGCATCTGGGGCATATTTTTGCCGCGCGCAAGGCGCGGCAGCTGCTGGGACTGGACAAAATTCTCTTGATCCCCGCAGCCATCCCGCCGCACAAGGCCGTGGCCGAAGGCTCGCCGGACGGCAAAACGCGCCTCGCGCTCACGCAGCTTGCCATAGCTGGAGAAACCGGCATGGAGGTCAGCCGCATCGAGCTTGACCGGCCCGGCCCGAGCTATACCGTGGATACGCTGCGCAAGCTTCGGGAATGCTATCCGCAGGATGAGCTGTATCTGCTGATGGGAACCGATATGTTCCTGTCCTTTTTCCAGTGGCGCGAGCCGGAGGCCATTGCAGCGCTAGCCGTGCCCGTCTGCATGGCCCGCGTGCGTGCCGATGCAGCGCTTTCTGCGCAGTTGCTGGCCCAGCAGGAAAAAATGGAGGCCGTATTCGGCGTCCGGCCCATCGTTCTGCAGAACGACTGCATGGAAATTTCGTCGACCGAGGCCCGTCGGCTCCTGTTTTTCGGCATTGCGGACGAGGTCCTGCACCCGGACGTGCTGGCCATGATCGAACGGGAGAGGCTCTACGGCGTGGGCGGCGCATATCACGCGCTGCCGTTTGCGGATCTGCGCCGCGTCAGCCTTTCTCTGCACAAGGAAAAGCGCCGCGCCCACGCGCAGGGCGTGTCCGATACCGCCGTGCTGCTGGCAAAAAAATACGGCGCGGATGAGACGGACGCTGCCCGTGCCGGGATCCTGCACGATATTACCAAGGCGCTCTCTCCTGCGCAGCAGCAAAAGCTGGTCGATCATTGGAAGCTGCCGGTATCGCCGTTCGAATACGCGCAGGCGAAGCTGCTCCACGCCAAGACCGGCGCAGCCGCTGCCGAGCGCATTTTCGGCGAAAACGCCGCTGTCGTCTCCGCCATCGACTATCATACGACCGGCCGGGCCAACATGACCCTGCTGGAAAAAATCATCTACATTGCGGATTATATGGAGCCGAACCGCGATTTTCCGGGCGTTGACCGCCTGCGGGAGGCTGTCTGGCGCGATCTGGACGAGGGCGTGCTGCTCGGCATCGATATGACGCTGGAGCAGCTTGCCCAAAAGGGTCAGCCCGCCTGCGCCGATTCCCTTGCGGCCAGAGACTGGCTCATCCAAACCCGAAAGGAACCCTGAATGAAGCTATTTGGCAATCGCCGCCGTGCGGCGCATACAAAAAAGTCCGCGCTGCCGCGCGGTACACGCACGGCGCTGATCGCGGCGGTGATCGTGCTGGCAGTCGCCGGAAGCGCGTTCGCGGCGTGGAAGCTGCTGGTGAAGCCGGTGGAGCGTCCGGCGCTCTCCGAGCCGGAGCCTCCCGCCGAGGAAGAAGCGCCGGAGCCGTCCGCCGTTCCAGTCACACCGCAGGAGCTTGAGCCGGAGCAGCAGCCGGAGGAGGACGTGCCCACCGAGCAGCCCAAGGCGCTGCGCGACGGCGTGTATAACATTCTCATCTGCGGCACCGACGGCGATGGCTACCGCACCGACACCATCATCGTCGCCCATCTGGATGCGAACACGCACACGGTCGCGCTTCTGTCTATCCCGCGCGATACCCCGGTCGCGACCGGGGGCGGGGGACTTATGAAGATCAACTCGGTTTACGCGGGCGGCGGTGCGGACGGCATGGAACGGCTTGCCTCGCGCCTGCACAGCCTGCTCGGCTTTCCGGTCGACGGCTATGTGCTCGTCGATCTGGAGGCGTTCAAAAAGACGGTCGATCTTGTCGGCGGCGTTGATTTCGATGTACTACAGGACATGAACTATGAGGATGCGTCGCAGGATCTGTATATCCACCTGAAGAAGGGGCCGCAGCATCTGGACGGTGAGCAGGCCATGGGCCTTGTCCGCTTCCGCAAGGGCTACGCCACGCAGGATATCCAGCGCACGCAGGTACAGCAGCAGTTTTTGAAGGCGCTGGCAAAGCAGTGCCTGTCCGTCAGCAGCCTGACAAAAATCGGGGAGTTTGCAGACATTTTTGCCGAATATGTCACCACGAGCCTCACAACCGGCAATATGGTCTGGTTCGGCAAGGAGCTGCTGGCCTGCGATTTTGATTCCATGCAGTGCTGCACCGCAGAGGGCGAGGGCGCGATGATAAACGGCGCGGCCTATTATCCCCTCTACGCCGGCCGGCTGCTGGAAACAGTCAACGCCTGCTTCAATCCCTATGACGCGCCGATCGCCTCCGGCAGTCTGAATGTCGTCACGCCCGAACAGGCGTATGCGTATCAGAAAGCCCCTGACCCGGAGCCGGAAGCGCCGGAGGAACCGGAGCAGACGGACGAACCGCAGGATGCCCCGGAAGAGCCGGGAGATCCGGATGAGCCGCAGGAACCCGGCGCATCCGAGCCTACAGAAGACCCCTTCCCGGACGGTACGGTCTGGGAAGAACCCGATACAGATCAGAAAGGAACATAAAAACCATGCTCAGTGCAAAAGAAGTGGCCGCGCTTGCGGCAAAGGCGCTCGACGCCAAAATGGGTGAGGACATTCGCCTCATCGGCATCACCGACATTTCGACCCTCGCCGACTTTTTTCTCATCTGCACCGCCACCAGCTCCACCCACGTCAAGACGCTCTGCGACGCGGTCGAAGAGGCGATGGACGAGGCGGGCGAGCCGATGCTCTCCCGCGAGGGCCATCGCGGCGGCACGTGGGTGCTCATGGACTTCGGCAGCCTTGTCGTGCATGTCTTTACGGCTGAGGCCAGAAAGTTCTATGACCTCGAACGCCTCTGGCAGGACGGACATCAGGTGAATCTGGCTGCCGTTTTGGGCGAAAACGCTTGACAAACGGCGCAAAAAAACGTACAATGACCCGGTAAAAGGCAAAGAAGGGGAATACCCTGCGCGATTTTTTCAGAGACCCGGCGGTCGGTGCAAGCCGGGAAAATCAACCGGACGTCTCTCACCCCAGAGCCGCCGCCCCGAAGGCAGTAAGGACGGACGCATGGCTGCGTTAAAGGCCGCTTGAGGGCTGCTTGAAAAAGCAGCTGAATCAGGGTGGTACCGCGTATTTTACGCCCCTGACCGTATGGTCAGGGGCGTTTTATCATGAAAATTACGAGACAAAGGAGCTTGTTATGAAATACGATTTTGCAGCTATTGAGAAGAAATGGCAGGAAAAATGGGAGCAGGAGAAGCCCTATGCCGCCGTCACTGGGGACAAAAAGCCAAAGTTTTACGGCCTGATCGAGTTCCCATACCCCTCCGCTGCCGGTCTTCATGTCGGCCATCCGCGCCCGTTTACGGCCATGGATATTATCTGCCGTAAAAAGCGTATGCAGGGCTACAACGTCCTGAATCCCATTGGCTTTGACGCCTTTGGCCTGCCGACGGAAAACTTCGCCATCAAGAACCACATCCATCCCGCCATCGTCACGAAGAAAAACATCGAGAATTTCACCCGCCAGCTCAAGATGCTCGGCTACGGCTTTGATTGGGACCGCGTCATCGACACGACCGACCCGAATTATTACCGCTGGACGCAGTGGATCTTCCTGCAGATGTACAAGCATGGCCTCGCCTACAAGACCACCATGCCCGTCAACTGGTGTACGAGCTGCAAGTGCGTGCTTGCCAACGAAGAGGTCGTCGAGGGCGTGTGCGAGCGCTGCGGCGCGCCGGTCGTCCGCAAGGAAAAGAGCCAGTGGATGCTGCGCATCACGAAATACGCAGACCGTCTGGCCGACGATCTGGATCTTGAGGGTCTGGATTATATCGAGCGCGTCAAGACCCAGCAGAAAAACTGGATCGGCCGCTCCACCGGCACGGAGGTCACGTTCAAGACCAACACCGAAGACGATATCACTGTCTATACCACCCGCGTCGATACGCTCTTCGGCGTGACGTATACGGTCATTTCCCCGGAGCATCCGCTGCTGAACAAGTGGAAGGACCGCATTGCCAACTGGGCCGACGTGGAGGCCTACAAGCAGGCTGCCGCCCGCAAGTCCGATTTTGAGCGCGGCGAGCTTAACAAGGACAAGACCGGCGTGCGCCTCGAGGGCATCGAGGTCACGAACCCCGCGACCGGCAAGGCCGTGCCGATGTTCGTCTCCGATTATGTTCTTATGAGCTACGGCACGGGCATTGTCATGGGCGTGCCGGGCCACGATCAGAGAGACTGGGACTTTGCAACGAAGTTCGGCCTGCCCATCGTCGAGGTCGTCAAGGGCGGCGATATCACCAAGAGCGCGTTTACGCTCAAGGACGATACCGGAATCATGGTCAACTCCGGCTTCCTCAACGGCATGACCGTCAAGGAGGCCATCCCCGCCATGAAGCAGTATGCCATCGAGCAGGGCTGGGGCCATGAGAAGGTCAATTATAAGCTCCGCGACTGGGTCTTCTCCCGCCAGCGCTACTGGGGTGAGCCAATCCCGATGATCTCCTGCCCGAAGTGCGGCTGGGTGCCGGTTCCTGAGGATCAGCTGCCCGTCGTTCTGCCGCAGGTCGAAAGCTATGAGCCGACCGACGACGGCGAAAGCCCCCTGTCCAAGATGACCGACTGGG
>ENA-UOJS01001471-UOJS01001471.1-human-gut-metagenome-genome-assembly--contig:-C74-NODE-1471-length-19316-cov-7.952858_pt1 | contig 19316 bp, 18 predicted proteins | sample MGYA00242355_ERZ723902 | MGnify/ENA metagenome assembly ERZ723902 | reverse complement strand
GCAGTAGCGCGGCAGACCTTTGGTGGTTTTTGCTGCTCCGTCACCCGAGAACGACTTTACCGTTCGATTTTGTAGTGTAAATGCTCCTTATCAGGCAGCTTGAAGGGCTATATCCGATCGTTACGAAAACATCGCCGTTTTCCTGTTCAAGCAGAAAATATGTGCGGTCGTTGGCTTCGTTTATGCAGCGGAATGCGCGCACGGTGCTTTTTTTCAGCCTTACGGGCGTATTGCCGTCAGCCCATACGAGATCGAAAAGCATATCTGTGGGATCGTATTCGCTGAGGCTTACCTGTGTCAGCTCTCCCGCGCATGTGTATGCGCCGTCGCCGATCTCGGTCGTGTAAAGCATGCCGCCCGAGACGAGAAAACGTATACGCTCCCCATCCCTTGTCGGCAACAGGATGGATGAAAATCTGCCGTCGTCATATATCAACCGGTCAAGCACAAGCTCGTTGTCGCTGAACGGATATACCGTGCATATTTTAAGGTCGATATACGCGGTGTAATGCTTTTCTGAGTTGCCGGAGGGGGTCAGAGTGAATTCAAAGCGGTATAGCTTTTCCGGGTCGAGCTTGTAACCGCTTATGTCAATGGTGACGTCAGTCTTTCCTTGGGCGTCGGAGGTGACCAGAAACAACGGCTTCTCGGCTACTTCTTTTTGCGGCTTTACCGTCTTTCCGTCGGTAGATACCACAGGGTTCGGGTCGAAAATGAGCAGCTCGTTGCTTTTGTTGACAAGCTCGCAATGGATCTCCCGTGTGTCTGCCGATTTGACTGTTATCGTGAACCCCTCGTGTTCGGAGCCGGATGATAAGCTCGTTCATTACGTTTCACCTCACTGTTTTTTGTGTGTCGGCAGGCTACCGACAATATTGGTTTATAGCCTACCGACACATTTGTCAAGCCCTTTTCGGCAAAAGGTTTCGAATTTACAGCGCGTTCATAAAAACGGGCGCCGGAAAGCTCAAAGCGAGCTTTTCGGCGCCCCGTGGGGTGAGATCATATAACATAGTCGCCCGCGGAGGAATTGCAAAGAAGCTCCGCAAGCGTTATACCGTCAAAAAAATCAAGCGTCATATCATAATATTTCTTCCACATCGGCAGTGTGCGGCAGAACGGCGCGCGCGAGCATGGCGCTGCGTTACAGCTCAGACACGCGACTGGTGCAAGATCGCCCTCGGTCGCGCGCAGTATCGCTCCCACCGTGCAGTCCTCCGGCTCAAGGCAAAGGCGGTATCCGCCTCCCTTGCCGTGAGTGCCCTCAACAAATCCGTGCTTTGTAAGGTCGGGCATGATCTTTTCAAGATATTTCTGGGATATCTCCTGCCGCGCCGCCACGTCGCGCATCGGTATGTACCCGCCGCGGTGCTCGGCAAGATCGAGCATTACACGTATCGCGTATCTTCCGCGTGTTGATATCAAGATCGCTCACCTGCTTTCGTTTTATTCAGGATAACGCCGCCGCCAAGCACGTTGTCCCCAGCGTAAAATACCGCCGCCTGCCCCGGAGTTATCGCCCTCTGCGGCTCGTCAAATGTGACCGTCACTCTGCCGTCGGGACCCGGCGTGACCGTTGCGGGCTGCTCCGGCTGGCGGTAGCGTATCTTCACATTGCAGTGCAGGGGAGAGGACGGCGCCTCGCCGGATATCCAGTTCACATCGCCCACCAAAGCCTCGGAGCTGTAAAGCTCCGCGCCTTCGCCGAGCACTACCGTGTTGTCGGCGCTGCGCACGGCTATGACGTATCTTTTCCCCGGCAGAGGGATACCAAGTCCCTTGTGCTGACCTACGGTGTAGCGTATGATGCCGCTGTGCCTGCCGAGGACCCTGCCGCTGCTGTCAACAAAATCGCCCGGCTCCGCGGCTTTTCCGGTGTGAAGCTCGATCACACGTGCGTAATCACCGTCCGGAACAAAGCAGATGTCCTGACTGTCCGGCTTGTCCGCATTGAAAAAGCCGTGCCCGGCTGCAATGCGGCGAGCCTCGGTTTTTGTCATGCCGCCGAGGGGGAACAGCGTGTGCGCCAGCTCATCCTGCGTCATGGAGTAAAGAACATAGCTCTGATCCTTTGCGGGATCAACAGCCTTTTTGAGAAGATATCTGCCGCCGCTGTACTCTATGCGCGCATAGTGCCCGGTCGCAATGTGATCGCAACCCAGTATTTTTGCGCGCTCATACAGCTTACCGAACTTCATATATCTGTTGCAGTCGATGCAGGGGTTTGGCGTCATGCCCTCAAGGTAGATGTCAACGAATTTATCTATGACCTTTTCCCTGAAATCATCGGAGAAATTAAAAACATAGTACGGCATTCCGAGCCGGTACGCAACGCTGCGCGCATCCTCTACGTCGTCAAGCGAACAGCAGGTGTGCGAGCGTGATATCCCTGCGTCCTCATTGCTGTAAAGCTTCATCGTACAGCCGATGCATTCATTCCCGGCGTCTTTGAGAAGCCCGGCGGCGACGCTGGAATCAACGCCGCCGCTCATTGCGACAAGTATCTTCATCGCGGCTTTCTCTCAGTCCGCAAACAGCGGAGTGGAGAGGTAACGGTCGCCTGTGTCGGGGAAGAGAACGACAATGTTCTTTCCCGCGTTTTCGGGGCGCTTTGCAAGCTCGATAGCCGCCCACAGCGCCGCGCCGGAGGAAATGCCCACAAGCACGCCCTCGTTTTTGCCTACCAGCTTGCCGCCTGCAAAGGCATCCTCGTTTGCAACGGGAATGATCTCATCGTAGACCTTTGTGTCAAGTACATCGGGTACGAATCCCGCGCCGATGCCCTGTATCTTGTGCGGTCCGGCTACGCCGGTCGAAAGCACTGCGGAGGTCGCAGGCTCCACCGCCACGACCTTGACGTCGGGCTTTTTGGATTTAAGGTATTTGCCGATGCCCGTGATAGTTCCGCCCGTGCCTACGCCGGCAACAAAAATATCAACGGCGCCGTCGGTGTCCTCGTAGATCTCGGGTCCGGTGTGCTCAAAGTGCGCACGGGGATTGGCGGGGTTCACAAACTGACCGGGAATAAAGCTGTCGGGGATATCCTTTGCAAGCTCCTCGGCTTTGGCAATGGCGCCCTTCATGCCCTTGGCGCCCTCGGTCAGCACAAGCTCCGCGCCGTAAGCCTTCATTATCTGGCGGCGTTCTACCGACATGGTTTCGGGCATTACTATGATTATGCGGTAGCCGCGTGCGGCGGCTACGGATGCAAGTCCTATGCCGGTGTTGCCGGAGGTGGGTTCGATTATCACCGAGCCTTCATGCAGAAGCCCGCGTGACTCGGCGTCGTCTATCATCGCTTTGGCGATACGGTCCTTGACCGAGCCGGCGGGATTGAAATATTCGAGCTTGGCAAGTATTTTGGCGTTGAGTCCGAACTTCTTTTCGATATGAGTGAGTTCAAGCAGCGGTGTGTGACCTATAAGCTGGTCTGCCGAAGTATAAATGCGTGACATTGATTTTTCCTCCGTTATGTCATGTCCAATACCACCAACAGAGTAGTTTGGTATGTTGAATGAACATATTATATCACTCCAAAGCGTGTTTGTCAATAGGTTCTGCAAATTTTTTTGTTTTTTTTCTGCTATTGTTGTTTCATCGTGGGATGCATCGCAGCTCCCGCCGTTGACATATATAATTCACAATATGTGTCTTATGGAAAAGACGCCGAAGGATCAAACGCGACACCCGAAAAGCCGGAGCCGTAAACGCAGAGCCGATACCCGTCAGCTTTTACAGGCACAGGGCATCGGCTCCTTTTTATGGCTTGCTTTTCGCATTGCGTCGGGCTTTGACGTTATCGATCCGAACGCCGCGACTCACATCCCGTGAAAAACTCGCCAAATCTAAAAATTAGAGACATGCGATTTTTGACATTTCCCCGAGATAAGGCGAGGGCGTTAAAAAACTCAATTTGAGTTTTTTAACGCCCTTTTTGCTTACTTATTCGCCCCTCGCATTGCGTCGAGCTTTGCCGCTATCAGTCCGAACGCTTCGGCTATGTCGTCCGTTCCGGATACGGCGCTCTCCATCGGGCAGGGACCGTCCCCTGCGCGGTTCATTATGCGGTCGGTCAGCGTTTCCCACGTTGCCTTGACGCCGTGCGCCGCCAGCAGGTCGCGGGCGCTCTCCGAAAGCGTCAGCGCGTGTATTTCCTTCACGCCGGCTTTTATGAAGAGAACTGCCGCGGCTTTGCCGACCACACGGTCGGCGGCGGAATACCCCGTAAGGTCGTGTCCTTCGCGTATGAAGTCCACCATCGGAGCCACGCCGCGCTTGTCGCTCGTCACAACATTTCCGCCGCGGCAGAGCGCCAGCGTGTGTCCCTCAAGGCTTTTTCGCGCAAGCTCGATATCAGTCATCGTTCTTACCGAGCAGACGGCTAAGTCCGACTACCGACAGCGGTACGATAACCGCATTCAGCACAAGTCCAATCCAGCCTGTCTTTATCTGACCCCATATCATGCCTGCGGAAAGCGAGGTCACATTGCGGAGAGCAAGCACGGAAAGCATAAAGAACGCTCTGCCGCACACCTCGGCAAGGATGACGGCGGGGAAGGCGAACCATGCGTTCTTCTTTATCTTGTTCCCGAAAAGACCGCACACGGCTGCAAACACGGCAAGCTCAGCCATCATAAAGGGCAGTCTTGCCGCGGCGGGCATGGCGCTGCCTGCCGCCGAGGTGATGATAAAGCTCACAAGCGGGGAGGCAAGTCCTATGCCGATGCACCATCCGGCGCCCATAAGACAGCCGCCGAGCAGGACCGGCAGATACATCGGAAGCAAAGTGACTCCGGCTTTCTGACCGAAGGCTATGTGGGCTATCTGCGGAAGTGTTACCGCAAGCGCGACGACGAGCGCCGCGACCAGGGTCTTTACGGTGATTTTTACCGAAAGCGATGCATGCTTTCTTTCAAGTACATTTTCGATCATGATTTTCAACTCCTTTTTGCGTCAAAATAATCGGATATCAGGCTCATTTTCTCCTGCTGTTTTACCCCGAACGGACAGCGGCTGTCGCAGTGGCCACAACCAAGACAGTCGTTGGCTTTTACGGTGAGCTTGCTGTAATGGTCATGCGCCATTTTGTCTCCGGCAAGAGAAAGGTCGTAATATTTGTTTACAAGTCCTATGTCGATGCCTGCGGGACACGGCTCGCAGTGGTTGCAGTAAACGCAGTTGCCGATAGCGGCTACCGGCGTAAAGCCGCCGATGACCGAATAATCGTTTTCCTCGCGTGTTGCGGTGAAGAAGGTCAAAAGCTCGGAAAGATCGGAGAGACTGCGCACTCCCGGCACCGCCGCCATGACCGCGGGGCGGTCAAGCACATATTGCAGGCACTGATTTTTGGTGAGCGCACAGCGGAAAGGAGACGTTGCGTCGGACAAAAGCTGTCCGCCGTGAAAGGGCTTCATTACCGATATCCCTATGCCCTCCGCCTCGCAGCGGCGAAAGAGCGCGGCGCGCTCGGCGGTCGAGCCTATGCCGAGCTCGTCGCCGCATTCAAGGTCGTATGCGGGGTTTATCGAGAACATCATCATGTCGATGAGTCCCGAATCTATCAGCTTGTTTGCGACAGACGGCGTGTGCGAGGAAAATCCTATGTGGCGCACTACGCCGGCAGCCTTAAGCGCGGTCACGTAATCGAGGATGCCCGCGGCGCGGATATCGTTAAGATCGTCCTCCTCGTCAACGCAATGCAGAAATCCGAAGTCAACATAGTCGGTGCCGAGCTGCTCAAGCTCCCACGCAAAGGTCTTTTTTATCTCCGCGAGATCGCGCGACCAGCCGTATTCTCCGTCCGCGTTGTATACCGCGCCGAAGTGGAGCTGGAAGAATATCTTGTCTCGCATCCCCTTTATCGCACGTCCGAAGGGCGCGTAGACCGACGCTCCACCCGCGCAAAGGTCAAAAAAGTTGATGCCGTTTTCTATGGCGCGGCGGATAACGGCTTCTATCTCATCGGGAGCCGCGGACTGTATGCCGCCCATCCCAAGACCCAGCGTGCATATTTTCTCGCCGCCGTGAGGCAGTATTCTGTATTCCTTCATTCTTCTTTTTCAAACTGTGCGGCAACGTCACGCAAAAGCGAACGTATCGGCAGGTGTTGGGGACATGAGCGCTCGCACTTTCCGCAGCCTATGCAGTCGGACGCTTTGCCGTTGTGCTTTGTATATACGCCATAGTAGGAGTCCGGGTTCCAGTCGTGGTATATCTGCTTTGCGTTCATGCAGGAGAAGAGGTCGGGAATGGAGATATGCTTCGGACATCCGTCGGTGCAGTAGCGGCATGCGGTGCAGGGAATGAGATGCTTTGAGTGGAAAATGCGGCACACCTCGCCTACCGCGGCGCGTTCCTTTTCGTCAAGCGGCTTGAAATCCTTCATGTACGAGAGGTTGTCCTCCATCTGAGCCATGGTGCTCATGCCCGAAAGGACCATAAATATGCCGTCAAATCCCGCGGCAAAGCGTATCGCGTAGCTTGCGGGACTGCCGCCGTGCAGCGCATCAAGCACCGCGCGCGCATCATCGGGAAGGTTTACAAGATTTCCGCCCTTGACAGGCTCCATTACGATGACCGGCTTGCCGTGCTTGCGGCATACCTCATAGCACTTGCGGGACTGCACTGCGGGATCCTCAAAGTCAACGTAGTTGAGCTGTATCTGCACGACCTCGACCTGGGGGTAGGTGGTAAGTATCTCGTCAAGCACCTCGGCGCGGTCGTGGAAGGAAAGCCCGACATGCTTTACCTTTCCCTCGGCTTTGAGGGCGAACGCCGTCTCGTATGCGCGGCATTTTTTGAATTTTTCGAATATCGATTTGTTCTGCGAGTGCATGAGATAAAAATCAAAGTAGTCAACGCCGCACGCTTCAAGCTGGCTCTGGAAAAGGGGACGGATATCTTCTTCGCTGTTGAAGAAGTTGCCTGTCAGCTTGTCGGTAAGGATGTAGCTCTCGCGCGGGTAGCGCTTTGTCAGCCCTTCGCGCACCGCTATTTCGCTTTTGCCGCCGAGATATCCGTGCGCGGTGTCAAAATAGTTGAAGCCCTCTGCGATAAAGGTGTCAACCATGCGTGAAAATTCGGTAAGATCGACCTCGTCACCCTTCATGGGGAGCCTCATACATCCGAAACCGAAGTTCTTTTTTACATTGTCAAAGTAGCTCATCGGTTAAGTCCTTTCTTTAATTTGTGATCTGTGTTGATTTATTTAAGCGCCTTTCCGGCGGAAAATGCTTTTCCGGCAACCCCGCCGAGCACAACATAGGTATTGTTGAAGGGATCGAACGTGATCGGCGCCACCTTAGTGACGTCAACATTGCCGTCGGCGTCAAGCACGGAATCGTCAACGCTCACGTTCACTATCTCACCCACAAGACGGCAGGTCTCGGGATCGTAGCTGCGCAGACGGCACTCAAGCGCCACTGCCAGCTCGGATATCAGCGGCGCATCGACAAACTCGGATTTTACGGCATGAAAGCCCGCGCGTGCAAATTTGTCGGGCACCGAATTGCCGGACACTATGCCTACATAGTCGCAGGCGGCAAGATGAGCCTTGTCTGCCATGCTTACCGTAAAGGCGCCGCGCGCAAGAATATTTTTCGTGGTTTTGTGACCGGCGCTGATGCACATGCTGATCTCGTCGCCTTCACTGATGCCGCCCCATGCGGCGTTCATGGCGCAGGGCGTTCCGTCCTCGCCGTATGCGGCAAGAATAAACACAGGCTGCGGATAGGTGTAGGGCTTCGCCCCGAAGTTTTTTCTCATTTTTTATCCTCCGTTTTTATTTTTGACATTCGTCCCGGTTCCAGGTGAGCTCGCCGGTCTCGACCGCTACCTCGTAACGCGCGATTTTGTAGTTCAGCCGCTCAAGCGTCGCGTCTATCTTTTGCTTCTGCTCGATAAGCGCCTCGCGCTGTTCGCGTAAAAGCTCAAGCCGAGCCTTGAAGGTGCTGTCGCCCTCGCGGTACAGCCTGACATATTCAACGATCGCCTCAAGCGGCAAACCGGCATTGCGCATGCAAAGTACAAGTTCGATCCAACTTAAATCGGTATCGGTGTAGCAGCGTATGCCGCCCGCGGTGCGTCCTACGGGCGGGATCATGCCGATCCGCTCGTAATAACGCAGTGTATCGCCGGTTATTCCGTATTTTTCGCTCACTTCTTTTATGGTCATAGGGTTTTACCTCCTTGCCCTTGGCTGAAAATGTCGTATGCGGCACTGTCCCCACCGTGATCATTATACACCTTGAAGTTGACTCAAAGTCAAGAGTTTTTTCAAAAAAAGTCTGAATTTTTTGCAACGGAGAAGACCTTTCGCGAGCGCACAAATTTTTTTATTTTTTTTTGCAAAAGGTATTGCTTTTTTCGCCGTTATGTGATATAATAAGTAAGTCGTGAGTGTATGGCCCGTTGGTCAAGCGGTCAAGACGCTAGCCTCTCACGCTGGAAACATGGGTTCGATTCCCGTACGGGTCACCAGACGAAACAAATCCGAACTATTTCGTAAATCGAAATTGGTTCGGATTTGTTTTTTATTATGAGTATTAGGCTATAGTTTACATTAGTATGTAAAGAGCGAGGTCACGCGACCTCGCTCTTTTCTTTTTGTTTGAGTTTTTGCTGTGCTTTCCACTCCTCAAACTCTTTTTGTCCTTTCTCGGATTCGAAAAATGCAATAATATCCGGCAGCAGACAGCGGGCGATCTCAATTCGGACTTTATCGGGAATCTGTGGGATATGACCCTCGCCGCGCTTATCCCGGATCAAGAATTCAATTGTCAGTAGCAGTCGCTTCAACCAACCGGCGTTCAGATATTCTTCCCGAAAAAACCATGCCGCGAGGAGTTCTTCCTCCTTCCGTTGCCTTTCGGCTTCGGCTTTTTCTCTTTCTTCAAGCTCCTGCTTGTGACTTTCCACCCACTGATTGTAATCTTCTGCACTGAAAAAGCCGCTTCTGTTGTCACTCAGTATAGCTTGTAATCGCTTCCAAAACTTTTTCATGCTCAAATCAGTGTCCTCCCTTACATTGAAATATCAAACCCTTCCTGCTCGCCTACGCCCGTTTGGCAATGCCTTTATGTACGCAAATCCGCATTTTTATGAGTTGTATCCCTCTTTTTTCATTATCAGCTGAATTAATATCAGTGACATTCCTCGGTCGCACAAAAAGTGCCTCAAAGCCCGCCTTTTTTGCAAATTGTGGTATAGAAAGCGAATTTCAGTGCCATAGCTCTGAGAAAGTGGCACAAACGACTTTTTTCGGAATCTCTCAAATCCTCGCATTTTCTCGTGAAATCTCGTAAATTCGGTCGGCTCTGCCGTCTGATGTTAAGCGCCGAGCCGAAATTGTGGCGCGGCTTTAACCTGCTTGAAAATCGGATGTCGTGAATCCTGCTCTTTTGGGCTGTAAAAGAAGTTTTTTCGCTTACCCGCCATATTGCTCTCCTTTCTCGTTGTGTATTTGATATTATACTACAAATATATTGTGTTGTCAATAGTCGCACACAAAATAATTGTATTTATTCTTGACAACTACAATGAGATGTGGTATACTGTATGCGTAATAAAATTCGGAGGAATTCTGCATGAGCGTAATAGGCGAACAGATTAAAAAATACAGAGGTATCCGCGGCATGACGCAGCAGGAGATTGCCGATGCGCTCGGCGAAAGCTCCGGCAGGGTGATATACAATTGGGAAAAGGGAATCGGTCGCCCCGATTGCGACAAGCTGGCGAAGCTCTGTGACCTTCTTGGTGTATCCGCAGACGAGATGATCGGTTGCCGCTCGATGTCGGAACGCCCGACGGCTGCCGAATGGGAGACGATAAAAAAATACCGTGTCCTTGACGAACACGGTAAAGAAATCGTTGATTATCTTATTGACAGCGAGTACAGGCGAGTATCCGCGGCTGGCAGAAAAGCCAAGTGCCGTATGCTGAGAATGGATTATTACACGCTTCCGGCTTCCGCAGGCACGGGAAATATTCTTGACAGCGAGCTTGCCGAGGAGATCCTCGTTCCCGAATCCAAGGAAGCGGAAAAGGCGGACTTTGTGATTTCTGTCGGCGGTGACAGTATGGAGCCGACCTACCACGACGGAGACAAGGTGTTTGTTGAAAAATGCGATTCTGTCGATGTCGGCGAGATCGGCATTTTCGTTGTCAATGGCGAGGTCTTTATTAAGGAGCGCAGCAACGGTTGTCTGATCTCGCATAACGAAAAGTATAAGCCCATACGCCTCTCCGAGCATGACAGTGTGTTCTGCTGCGGAAAAGTTGTGGGGATAGTATAATAATGAAAAAAAGTGGTCTTTCCAATTGTCGGGAAAGACCACTTTTTTGATTTTTACAGAAATATGCGGAATCGGTGTAACGAGAGGAGGAGCGTATTTTTACGATCCTTTTGTCATACTTGTAATCCTGTGTAATCAGTTCCATCCGCTGCTTATTGTACTCATCCGCCTTTCTGAGCAAAACCGTATTGTTAGCCATTAAACGGCGCGCAGGCTTCCGTCTGACATGACATATCGTACATCCGCTTCAGCAGCTATTTCTTCCGAGTGGGTGACAACAATAACACATTTTTGTCTTTCATGTGCCATTGATTTCAGAAGCGAAATAATGTTTTTACTGTTCTCGTTATCAAGGTTGCCCGTGGGTTCGTCTGCAAGAATTATTGGCGGTTCGGTTGCTATCGCCCGAGCAATAGCGACGCGTTGTTGCTCCCCGCCGGACAGCTGATTTGCGCGCTTTTTTCCATGGAAAGCACTTAGTCCGACAATTTCAAGAAGCATGCCGACGTCAGGTTTCGCTTGCTTTGTTATTTCCGATGACAGCATAATATTTTCCGCAACAGTAAGCTGAGGAAGCAGGTAGTACGCCTGAAACACCATGCCGATGTTCTCGCGCCGGTACTTATCACGATCAACACCAGAAATATCCGTCCCATTTACTGTAATAGTGCCGTTAAGCGGACTGTCCAGCCCGGCAATAAGCGAAAGCAATGTTGTTTTGCCGGATCCGGAACGTCCGGTTATGGCATACATTTTTCCAGGCTCAAATTTTACACTTACGCCACGCAGAGCGTGCACTTTTCCCGCTTTGGAGGTATAATCATATGTTACGTTGCTGAGTTCTATCATTTTTGCCTCCTTATTATCTCGTCGAATCTTACTGTTCGGTACACATCTCCGGAAACACCTACGTAATCGCACATAAGCTCCAATTCTGCCATCGGCATAATGATATCACTGTACTTATCCGATACATATTCGCCTGCAACTATAAGGGAGATGCTTACCGTCATCGGCGTCTCATATGCCGGAACACCATCGTTAGTGATAAACATCACACCTGTGTTTTCCTTGCGTGTAGACACCTGTATGATGCTGCCGACGGTGTAACCGGAGCCTTGCGGGACATAGCATCGGAACACATATCCGGTCAACCGATGTGGTTCACTGCATATCTCACGGTCATAGGACGCCGCATTTGTAAAGTCCGGTACATCAAATTCAGTTATTCCGATCAGCCTTAGTGACCTCTCGTTATCCCAGAAGCATTCAAACCTCAGACCAATGCCATCATCCGGAAGGGATGAGACGGGGGAGATGTATCCCTCCAGCTTAATGCACCCTTGTGTAAGAGATATTTCAATTTTTCTTTGCAGAGTAAGTCCACGCTGTTCCCGTATCGTATCCGCCGTTTTAACAAGATTTGCCTCCTCGACAACTGACGCAACTGAGGAGCGTTCCACTGCTTGTATTGCGGTATCCGAAACAGCGTATCCTGTGATGATCCCCGACACGAGCGCAAAAACTGCAATAATGATGATCTCGCAGGCAAACATTGCGTTGATCTGAACATTTTTCATTCCCATGGCACGCAGTACGGTGCGTTCATATTTACGGGAAAGGCTGAAAAAGAAACACACCAGCACAAAAACAATCGTGCTGACAGCAATTACGGCAATCAGGATGCCAAGAGACATCGACATGATACCATCCATACTTTGCAATATACTCTTATACGGTTTGTCATTGACCGATATATCGAAAGATGATATGTCAAATCCTTCGGCTATGGCATCGTTTATAAACTTTTCAGCCCCATCAGGTGAGTCAAGCATAAAGTCCAGGCGCGATACCGTATCAAATCGAGGCTTGTTGTTTTCAAGGTAAGCGCCGTATGATCCAAATGCAGTACGGTCGCGAAAAAAATCGGTCAGCGGAATGTAAGCTGATGTCATTCCACGCAAGCTGCGATAAATGCCTGTAACCGTGTAGATTGAATAATTTGATCTGCCGTTGACCTTCAATGTGACCGTACCTCCGACAGAAACACCGTATCTGGCAGCGGTATGTTCGGATATTATTATGGGATATTGCCCGCCTCGCATATCTTCAGCATCAAACAGCGATCCGGAAATTATCGTGCTGTCTCCACTGAAAAATGCTTCGGTAAGAAGGATATTATTTACGGCAATCACCCTGGTCTGATCGGTATATACCAAAGTTTCCGGAGGCTCTGCTGTAAATAACGATTCGTCCGGAATTCGTCCCATAAATTCATCCTCACCAAGAACACCCGCCGAAAGCGATATGTTATACGCATGGACACTATCTGATTTTGCAAGCATGCTTATATTGTCAAGCGTCAGTGACGATTCCGATGGTATATATGTACCGTCCGGTGAAGTGATTTTACGCACCGTTACCGTGGCAACAAACGGATATGATTCGACAAAGCTCGATTTCGCACAAACCACCGATGAATATATGTGAAAACATACAGCAGAAACAGCCGCCGTTGTAAATGCCACGAGAAAACACAAGATCGTTCTGGCAGGGATACGGACAATGTTGATAAAAGCATGTTTTATGATAAGTTTCATTGTGTGTTTCCTCCCATGGTGCGCATGGCGTCAAAGCGAGATATTATAACGAAGGACACTGCATGTACAAGCATAATAACTACCATGCATATCACAGCTGCGGTCAATACAGCAGGAAGCAGATATTGCGATAATATCCGTGCGGGGTCAGCAAACGTCTCCGTAACTGCATGGCGTACGGCGGCGTTATATAAGACAGTATCAACAGTAGTTTCATATGCTGCATTGCCGGTTCCGGGAAACAGTTTTAAGTAAAGTGCCTCGCCTCGACAAAGCAAAACCAAGCAAAGTGCCGATACAGACAGAAGAAAAGCAGGCAAAAACAGCCCGAGTGTTTCGCGCGTCAATCCTGCAGAGATCCTGCTGCGTTTCATTCCGAGCACACAATATATTCCGATCTCCCGCTTGCGTGACTGAAGATTCCACATAAGCAGTCCAAGCAGTGAGCACGCAAAGCAAATTGCTACTGCCCAAATAGCGATGTCAAGAGCCGTTGCCATTTTTGACATTGCGGCGGATTCCGTTTCCGGGGTAAACGGAACAAGGGATATATCGGTCGTAGTATAAAGCCCAACAGTTCTGAGCCTGTCTTCAAGAGCAGATATGACCTTTGGGGACATGTGCTCAAGTTCAAAATACAATTCCTTGGGAGTGATATTATCAACTGATGCACTCATCATGTAATCGTAAACGGACATAGGAATATATACGTCGTTTTCCGGCATCTGATAGCTGTACGCTGCATTGTTGTTATAGTTTATGGTGTCTGAATAAATACCGCCAACATACACGGTACATGATACAGGATCGGGGGAATACACCGTTTTTACTGTGATATCCACTCTGTCTCCAAGTTTGAGATGATTAAGTTCCGCAAGCGCTTCGGAAACGACGAGCTTTAGCTTACCACTATCATTATCCTCACGGCTGATACCGTCTCCGGATACAATAATTCGGCGACCGGAGTAAAAATCGCTCATGATGTCGGTTGACGTGACCGCAAAGATGGAAAATGGCGCGAACTCGGCTTTGCCGGTGCCGGCTGGGTCAGTGTTTTTTTCAACGTCAAAGTGCATTAGCCCAGTCAGTTCACCAATGGTTTCCGCCCATGCATGATAACCTTGAATAACACCGAAGCCGTTTGAAATGTCTTGGGCATTATTCAGAGTAAGTCTTGACTTTCCCGAATCGGAGGATACTTTAACACATGAGTTGAGTGGTCCCACCGTTTTCCGGATACTTTCTCCGGCGATCCCGTGTATGATGAGCATCCCGATAAGAAGCAATGATAAAACAGTATCTATGCATAGAAAGATAACGCTTCTGGCAGGCATGCGGATCAGATTTCTGAGAGCCTTCATGGTGTCACCTCGCGGTAATGAGTGACATTGGCACATTTTCCGGCGCATGTCTTTGAATTATCAGAGCATAACACATACTCAGACCCTGCCGCAATACTTCCGCAAACCACGCACTCAAACTTTGCCACGTGGTAGTAATGCCCATTGTAAAGCATAACAGGCTTACCTGAAAAAGACGAAAGTTTTTTTGTATGTGGTTCAAAGCCTGCTTCAAGCGTACATCCTCCGCCGTAAAGACTATCTGCACAATAATAGTAATGATATTCGCTGTTCGGGTATATAGAATACGGGTCGTGATTTGTAGCAAAATCGTAAATAAAATAGTGCACATCCGACGGATCAGCGGGAGTAAGATCGAAGTTCCCGAATGCCCCGGCTTTTTCATCGAGCTGATTTCCACACGCACTTAGGAGCAATGTTGAAAAAACAATAAAAATAACAATGATCTTTTTCATTTTATCTTTTTGTCTCCCACCACAAGCTCACGAAGTGACGATATATTTTGCACAATTTTATAGTCTACATTCGCAGGAAGGGTAAGATAATGAATGTTTCTGATCTTTGTAAGCCGTGAAATATCGCACACATTAGTAGCGCTGCAGTCAAAACTGAACATCGCAAAAACTTCATCAAGACATGCAAGATCAGTTATGTGAGTGTTACTCATATCGATAACAGCCATAGCTTTGGACGGAAAAACCGCCTTTGAAATCGGATTGTTGGCGAGCATGACATTGTCAAGTGCAGTTGCAGAGGCGAGGATAGAAACATCTGTGATGTTGTTATCAGCCAGCCACAATGTTTTAATATTGCAGCCAGACAAGCCGGAAATATCAGATATCCCGCAGTCGGTAAGCTCAAGCCAGCTGAGATTAAGAACTGTATCTCCCGACGGATCGCCGGTGCGATTATGTTTGACGGTCAATGAAGTCAGACAGGGAAAATTATCGATATCTGAAAATGAAAAATCATTTACGGCAGCAGGAGTATTCCTGTTGATCATTTCGACGGTCAATCCGGTGCGGTTTAACGTGATCAGATCTCCGTTTACGAATATCTCGGTTATTGATGAAATATCTGATTTTTTTATTTTGGCGGGAGAAGGTTTGTTTAAGTATTCTCTTATTGCGGCTTCGAGCCGTGACGACTTGAAATTCACCTGGCTATCCGGAATCTGCTCCACCGTGCTCTTTACGGTATAATACACTGTTGGACCCAACAGACCGTATTCATTTTGTGCGGCAATGGAAATGTCACCGCTGTAATCCGGAGGAACAGATAATGCCACTCCTTTTTTCAGAATATATACATCTGTATCAGTGCAGCGAACAGCGTCTCTCCCGAGCTTGAAGACGAGCCGGACATTATCATCGGCATCAATATCAACCACGGTTCGACAGGATGCATCATCAAAACGCTGTGCGGTGACTACCGGTGATGAGCCGACTAACTTTTTCTGTACATCGGGGAATGCAGCAAGCCTTTTGGAGATATCCGCCCCTCCTAACGCATCGCGTTTGCATTGAAAAGCATACACGATGAACAGAGCTTCATTTCTCAGAAATTGTTCTTCATTTGCCTGGATCAAATCCGGGATGTAAATCAACCAGGGAATGTGGAGCTTGCCCGCTGCAAGTGTGGACTGATTCCGGGGCAACAGATGCTTGGGATCATTTTCTTTCAGAAAATCCATTATTACCGTAGTATATCCGTCAAATGTTCCATCGTCATATCCGGCATTTTTAAGTATATCTATGTCGAGCTTTGTGCGGTATATCGAATCGACTACGAGTGAATATAAACCCTCGTATGTCTTTATATTATATGCATGCGTGAATTCTTCACTGCCGTAGCTTTTTATGATTTCAAAACCGAGTTTCTCATGATATTTTATCTCATCATAGACTTCCTGCCCGGAAGTATCGGAAGGAGACGAATCATTTGAAGTAGAGGTTGGATCACCGATATTGGGTATGTCGGGAACATCAGGCTTATTTCCGCTGTATGATGCAACAATAGCGGCTGTGAGTAGCAAGCATATAATTATTGGCAATGTTTTTTTCATCGTGCGGCACCTTTCTAAAAATGCCTGCGTCATGACAGTCAGATTCACACCGCAGGCCAAACAATATATTGACTTATTTATATTGTTATCAGCAAGTTGTTATCTCACGCAACCACCTTGGCAATTCGAATTATTATTCCCGCAAAAGATCCATCCTACATAATTAGTGTAGTCGCAATATGCGCAGTCCTGATATTTCATGTGTCTCCACTTTCCATCGGTTGCACCTTGATATGTCGTATAGTACACTGGAGAGAAATACAAATGTGACCCTGATGGCTCATCTTCCAAGTAACCAACAGTATACTCATAATCATAAGAGTCCGGATTATAAGGACATTCCTCTCTTAGGCAAATGTGCCCGTGGATTTCAGAGTCGATTGCAATATACTCATTGTCTGCTTCGGGGTAAACATCATGTCCTAATGCCCCGCGTCCAGGAACTTGATAATTGCAAACAATGCAATACTTGCCCATCGTACAATCAGGAAAATCGACAGACCATATGTGGTCGTCTATCGACAAAATAGTTGCATTGCAGACCTTGCAATATACCAGGTGTCCATCGGCACCCAAGTTCATGAATTTTCTGCCCGAATGTGTTGAATCATTAGGGCAGGGCGGGTATGGGTAGCCAAAAGGTACAATTTCAAACTCTTGAGTATGTTCACAATACCCCGCGCATATATCTTCAGCCGTTGTTGGTACCAAAAGTAAAGAGAGCATCATAACCAGTGACATGATGATAGTTATTGTTTTTTTCATGGATTTGTTTCCTTTCAAAATGTAGATATTTAAGTATGTAGATATTTAAGTACTTCTTTAAAAAAACGCATAAATCAACTTAACAAAAGCGATTTATGCGCCAATCAGCAGGAAAGCAAATCTCCTCTAATGAATGTAAAGAATTTGGACCAAGGGAGCGGGGAGGCGCAAGCATCGCGTTGATTGTGCTATCGAGTCAAAAACCAACATAGCGGTCTCTCCTTTCGGATGATTTTGTATTCTTTTCATATGCATTGTATCACAATCTTATTGCAATGTCAATAGTAAATTTCTCAAAAAAGAAATATTTTCAACAATTGTTTTTCAGGCATATATTTCACAATACATTGAATGTATATGGATATGAGTATAATATCACCTTTTGAGTATTATAACATATGAGCACATATATACAATTGGATGTAGAATATTATTCTTCTAAATCATTGCCTTTGCAAGATTAAATAACCATCATAGACTCTCGTTAATGATTGTTTGGCTACACTACACTCTCATGCGGTATTTTCGCGTATATTATCTGATTTTTTGAATTTCCTTATTTGCTACTGATGAAAGCGTGCTATTTTAATGTATGCTCGATATAATATATTTGTATTTTGTCTTGACAAATACAACTTTTCATTGTATAATCTCTACTGACGAAACAGAAGGGAGGCACATGATGAGAGGCGTTATTTATGCGCGCTATTCCTCGGATAACCAACGCGAAGAGTCAATCGAGGGGCAGATCCGAGAAAACACAGCGTTTGCCCGAAAGAACGGCATTGATATTGTCGCTACCTATATCGATCGCGCCTATTCTGCCAAAACCGACAATCGTCCCGAGTTTCAGCGAATGATCAAGGACAGCGGAAAGAAGTCGTTTGATGTGGTGATCGTATGGAAGATCGACCGCTTCTCCCGCAATCGCTATGATTCGGCAAAGTACAAGGCAATGCTGAAAAAGAATGATGTCCGCGTTCTTTCCGCCACCGAAGCAATCTCCGAAGGTGCGGAAGGAATTATCCTTGAATCGGTGTTGGAAGGTATGGCGGAATACTATTCCGCTGACCTCGCCGAAAAGGTAACCCGCGGCATGACCGAAAATGCACTCAAGTGCCGTTTCAACGGCGGAACAGTTCCTTTCGGCTATATGGTTGACGAAGAACAGCATTATCAGATTAATCCTGAGCAGGCACCGCTTGTGATTGAAATGTTTCGCAGGTATGCCGGCGGAGAGTCCATTACCGAAATCATTGAAGATCTTAACGCCAGAGGCATCCGAACATCAAGAGGTAATCGTTTCAATAAGAACTCCCTCGCCCGTATTTTTTCCAACCGTCGATATATCGGAGAGTATGCTTATAAGGATATCGCCGTTCCCGATGCGATACCCGCTATTGTTTCCAAAGATATTTTTGACCGCGTGGCAATCCGTATGGGGCAGAACAAACACGCAACCGGCAAGGCAAAGGCTCCGGAAAAATATCTGCTGACGACAAAACTTTTCTGCGGCACATGTCATTCCATGTTTGTAGGTGACAGTGCAAATAAACCCAACGGCGTGATCTACCGCTATTACAAATGCGCAAGCGCAAAGCGTCATGAGTGTGATCGTAAAGCTCTCCGCAAGGATTGGACAGAAAATATCATCATCGAAAAAATCACTTCATGGCTGAGTGATGACAAAACGATTGATCGCATGGCAGACGATGTAATGGCACTTTTAAGCGAAGAAAACGAGATGATTCCGGCACTTGAAGCTCAGTTGAAACAGGTGCGATCCTCTATTGACAACATTATGAAAGCCATAGAACAAGGAGTTGTGACACGGACCACGCGCTCAAGGCTGAAGGAATTGGAACACGAGGAGGAAAGCCTTACGGCGAATATTAAAGCAGAAGAAGCTAAAAAGCCGAAAATCTCAAAAGAATTTATCCTCTTCACACTTGATAAATTCCGCAAGCTCGATCTGAGAATAGAGAAGAACAAAGAGCGCCTGATTGACGGGCTTGTAAAAGCAATAATTGTTTATGACGATCGTTTTGAAGTGTTTCTTACTTTCGATGATACGCCTATCACCATACCAACTTCAGAAGAAATTGAATCCATGAAAAACAGTTCGGACATCGCATCGGTTCCTTCACCAATAACAAAAGGACAACCGATAGGTTGTCCTTTTGTTATTGGTGACCCGTTTCGTAGAACCGAACCCCGCTTGTACGTTTTTGGC
>ENA-UOJS01001470-UOJS01001470.1-human-gut-metagenome-genome-assembly--contig:-C74-NODE-1470-length-19320-cov-18.781625_pt1 | contig 19320 bp, 12 predicted proteins | sample MGYA00242355_ERZ723902 | MGnify/ENA metagenome assembly ERZ723902 | reverse complement strand
ACCGTGGGCGCCAACAAGAACTCCATCAAGATCATCGGCGAGACGACGGACATGTACTGTCAGGCGTACTTTGAGTACGACACGAAGAAGTCCTTCGGTATCACCAAGAGCCACCTGCGCTTCGGCAAGAAGCCCATCAGCTCCACCTATTACGTCTCCAACGCGGACTTCATCGCCTGCCACAACCAGACGTATCTGACCAAGTACGACATCATCCACGAGCTGAAGCCCCACGGCAGCTTCCTGCTGAACTGCGAGTGGAAGGAGGACGAGCTGGAGCAGCACGTCCCCGGCGAGATCCTCAAGTACATCGCCGACAACGACATCAAGTTCTACATCATCGACGCCAACAAGGAGTCTCAGACGCTGGGTCTGGGCAACCGCTCCAACATGGTGCTGCAGGCCGCCTTCTTCAAGCTGGCCAAGGTCATCCCCGTGGAGGACGCCGTGGAGCACATGAAGGCCGCCGTGAAGAAGACCTACGGCCTGAAGGGTGAGAAGGTCGTCAACATGAACATCGCCGCTGTGGATGCCGGCATCAACGCGCTGGTGGGGGTCAAGGTGAAGCCCGAGTGGACGAACCTGACCGGCAAGGCGCTGAAGCCCGCTGACGACAGCCTGCCCTACGTCATCAAGAACATCCTGGTGCCCATCAACGCCCAGAAGGGCGACGACCTGCCCGTCTCCGCCTTCAAGGGCATGGAGGACGGCACCATGCCGCTGGGTACCTCCCGCTATGAGAAGCGCGGCATTGCCACGCACCTGCCCGTGTGGGACGCTGCCGAGTGCCTCCAGTGCAATATGTGCTCCTTTGTCTGCCCCCACGCTGTCATCCGCCCGTTCCTGCTGGACGAGGGTGAGGTCAAGGCGGCTCCCGTGGACATGACGCTGGTGGACGCCAAGGGTCCCGGTCTGGCCGGCTTGAAGTATACCATGGGCGTGTCCACGCTGGACTGCACCAGCTGCGGCAGCTGCGTGGCCTCCTGCCCCAAGAGCGGCAAGGCGCTGAAGATGGTGCCCGCCCACGAGGTGTCTCTGGATCAGACCGATTGGAACTTCCTGACCACCGTGAAGGAAAAGACCTCCCGCGTGGACAAGTTCACCCTGAAGGGCAGCCAGTTCAAGCAGCCCCTGGTGGAGTTCAACGGCGCCTGCGCCGGCTGCGGCGAGACGCCCTATATCAAGCTGCTGACCCAGATGTTCGGCGACAAGATGTATCTGGCCAATGCCACCGGCTGCACCCAGGCCTGGGGCGCGGCTATGCCCTGCGTGCCGTACTGCAAGAACGCCGAGGGCAAGGGCGTTGCGTGGAGTAACTCCCTGTTTGAAAACAACGCCGAGTTCTCCTACGGTATGTGCCTGGCTGTCAAGCAGCTGCGCGACTGTGTCACCGGCTACGTCAAGGAGCTGGATGCGCTGACCAAGGACGAGGCCGTCAAGGCCGCCATCGCCAAATGGCTGGAGACTTACGACGATCTGGATGCCTCCACCCCCGCCACTGCGGAGCTGGTGAAGCTGCTGGAGAGCGGCAAGTTCTCCGCCGAGGAGCAGAAGCTGGTGGACGAGATCCTCAAGCGCAGAAAGGATCTGTCCAAGAAGACCATGTGGATGTACGGCGGCGACGGCTGGGCGTACGACATCGGCTACGGCGGTCTGGATCACGTGTTCGCCATGGGCGAGGACGTCAACGTCCTGCTGGTGGACACCGAGGTCTACTCCAACACCGGCGGACAGTCCTCCAAGGCCACGCCTGTGGGCGCGGTGGCCCAGTTCCAGGCCAGCGGCAAAAAGACCAAGAAGAAAGACCTTGGTATGCTGATGATGACCTACGATAACGTCTATGTGGCTCAGTGCTCCATGGGAGCCAATCCCAACCAGCTCATCAAGGCCATCAAGGAGGCCGAGGCTCACAAGGGCCCGTCCATCGTCATCTGCTACGCGCCCTGCATCAACCACGGCATCAAGAAGGGCATGAACAACGTCCAGCAGGAGATGAAGGACGCGGTGGCTTCCGGCTACTGGAACCTGTATCGGTACAGCCCGGAGACCAAGACCTTCACGCTGGATTCCAAGGAGCCTACCATGCCGCTGTACGACTTCATGAAGGGCGAGGTGCGCTACGCCTCCCTGGAGCTGAGCTTCCCGGAGAACGCCAAGGTGCTGTTTGCCGAGGCGGAGGAAGCCGCCAAGGAGAAGTACGAGTCCTACAAGCGCCGCGCGGAGAAGCAATAACCGTAAAGCGTTAACACGTAACAGCGCCCGCAGCCGTCGGCTGCGGGCGCTGCAGCTTGTCAAAAAAGTCCATTCGGACTTTTTTGACAAGCTGAGACAAAATCGCAAAATAAAAACAGTATTTTATTTTGCGATTTTGGTCGCTGCGGCGGATGATTGAACGCGAAAGGGAACCCTGACGGTTCCCTTTCACACTATCCTTCCCTCCGATACCTGTGACCGGGCAGTTTTTTTGACAGTCTGAGCGCGGCCGAAAGGCCGCGCTTTTTCCACTTGAGGCTGTTGCAATGCCCGGCGGATTTCGGTATAATATACAGAAAAAATGCCGGCGACGGCGTGACGGTATGGGGTAATCGTTATGATGGAAAAGGATCGGTTTATCGCGGCGCTGCTGCCCTTCTGCGACACGGTGTGCGAATACGACAGGAGCTGCGGCAAGCTGCGGGTGTGCAAGACCGGGCTGGCACAGGGGATCAGCGACAAGTGGTACAGCGTGGACGAGCTGCGGAATATCTTCCGGGACGGCTGCGCCGTGTCAGCGGAAAAGGATGTCTGGACGCGCTATCTCAGCGGCGAAAACCTGCGCGGCTTTTTCGATGGGAACGCGGATAACGACAGCTTTCGCCTGCGTCTCCGGCAGGGCGGGCAGGCGTACCGCCAGTACGACATCCGCATCGACCGGGTGAACGACAACACGCTGGTGATCTCCGGCCGGGACACGCAGGAGCAGGAGCAGGACGTTCTGACCGGCGCGCTCAGCCGCAACCACTACGAGCGCGACATGAGCGCGGAGGCGTTCCGCGGCGGTGTGGCGCTGGTGGATATGGACGACCTGAAGCTGTACAACGACGTGTACGGGCACAGCGTGGGGGACAAGGCGCTCTGGGCGCTGGCGGAGGTGATCCGCCGGGAGCTGGGCAGCCGCGGCTCGCTGGTGCGGTACGGCGGTGACGAATTTTTGATACTGGTGCCCCAAGCGGAGGAAAAGGAGTTCGCCGCCATGCTGGAGACGGTGCGGCAGCGGGTGCAGAGCGCCGACATACCCGGCTGCGGCGATGAGCTGCGGCTGACGGTCAGCATCGGCTGCGTCATGGCGCAGGGTGAAACGATAGCGGCGGCCGCCCACCGCGCCGACCGGCTCATGTACCGTGCCAAGCGGAGGAAGGACGCGGTGGTCAGGGAGGGGGACGCGGAGCCTGCCGACGGCGAGACGGCGCAGCGCATCCTCATCGTGGACGATGCGCCCCTGAACCGCGCCATTCTGCGGGAGATGCTGGGCGGGGAGTTTCAGCTGGCAGAGGCCGCGGACGGCGCGGAGTGCATGGCACAGCTGGAAAAATATGGAACAGACATTGCGCTGGTGCTGCTGGATATGATCATGCCGGGCATGGACGGTATTCAGGTGCTGGAGGAGATGCAGCGGCGGGAGCTGCTGGACGACATACCGGTCATCATGATCACGGCGGACACCTCGGCGGATAGCATGAGCCATGCCTATGAGCTGGGCGTGGCGGATTACATCGAGCGCCCCTTCGATGTGCAGGTGGTGCGCCGCCGGGTGATGAACACGGTGAAGCTGTACGCCCGCCAGCGGCGGCTCACATCGGTGCTGATACAGCAGGCGCGTGCGCAGGAGCGCAGCAGCGGCATGATGGCCGACGTGCTGGCGCGGATCGTGGCTTACCGCAACGGCGAGGGCGGCGATCACGCCCGCCATATCCGCCGCCTGACGGAGCTGCTGCTGGAGCGCCTGACGGAAAAGACCGACCGGTACCGGCTCACCCGGCCGGATTGCCGGCGCATCGCGTCGGCGGCCATGTTTCACGATATCGGCAAGCTGGACATTCCCGACGAGATACTCAACAAGCCCGGCAAGCTGACGGCGGAGGAATTTGAGATCATCAAGGGACATCCGGTCATAGGCGAGACGATCCTGCGCAGCATGAAGGACTATCAGGGTGAGCCGCTGCTGGAAACGGCGGCGGAGATATGCCGCTGGCACCACGAGCGTATTGACGGTAAGGGTTATCCGGACGGGCTGCGGGGCGAGGAAATACCCATCGCGGCACAGGCGGCGGGGCTGGCGGACGTGTTCGACGCGCTGGTGAGCCGCCGGGTATACAAGGAGCCGTACCCCATGGACAAGGCTATGGAGATGATCGCGGCGGGGGAGTGCGGCGCCTTTGACCCGCTGCTGACGGAGTGTCTGCGGGAATTGCAGGGTACGCTGCGCCGCGAGGTTTACACCGGGGAGGAGAGCCAATGACGCATATAGGGAAACGGCTGGCGGCGCTGCTGGTGCTGTGCGCGCTGGTGCTGTGCGGCTGCGGACGGCAGGAGCAGGACGAGCCGCTGCCGAAGCTGGTCATCGGCAGCGACAACTACGAGCCGTACTTCTATCTGGACGAGGGCGGCTCCTTTGCCGGCATTGATGTGGAGATCGCCACGGAAGCCTGCCGCCGCATGGGATACGAGCCGGAATTTCAGAAGATCGCATGGCAGTTCAAGGACATCCTGCTGGAGCAGGGCACGGTGGACTGTCTCTGGGGCTGCTTTTCTATGACAGGACGCGAGGATCGCTACCAGTGGGCAGGGCCGTATATGTATAGCCGTCAGGTGATGGTGGTACGCAGCGACAGCGGCATTTACCGGCTCAGCGATCTGAACGGAAAGCGGATCGCCGTGCAGAACGGCTCCAGACCGGAGGAGCTGCTGCTGAACCATCAGGTGGACGGCGTGGAGCAGGTACAGAACGTGTACAGCTTCGTCAGCATGGACGAGGTGTTCGCCGCGCTGAACAAGAGCTACGTGGACGCCGGAGCCGGTCACGAGACGGCCTACCGGCACTTTATGAGCCACCATACGGGCAGCTACCGGATATTGGAGCAGGAGCTGCTGCGTGTGGGGCTGGGTGCGGCCTTCAGCCTGGAGGACGACCGCGGTCTGGCCGAGCAGCTGGACGCGGTGCTGGAGGAGATGAAGGAGGACGGCACCATCGCGGATATTCTGGCGGGATACGGTGTGGACGCGGAAGCGGCCTTGGTGGGGTGACGCCATGATGAAGAGAATTTCCAACAAGGCCGCCCTTCTGCTCATGCTGGCGGTGGGGTTTGTGACTGTTGCGGCCACGGCGCTGGTGGGGATATATCTCGGCCGCCGGGACGCCCAGCGCACCATGGATCGCACGGTGTACTATCTTGAGCGCCAGTGCGTCACCTACCGGGAGATCATCGTGGCGGACGAGGTGAAGAGCCTTGTGCGCCTGACGGAGCAGGCGGCGGAGCTGGCCGCATCCGGTGTGCTGCTGCCCGGTATCTGGACAGACGAATATCTGGAGGATTACGCACAGCGCCAGCGCATGACCGACGTGCTGGTGCTGGATGGCGAGCTGAAGCCGGAGTTTGCCTACGGCGAGGGCGAGTGGCGCGACCTGTACACCGGCAGCGCCATCGCCGCCATACGGCAGTATCCGGAGAAAATATTCTCCCAGCGCTTGACCCGCAACGGTAAATTCTATGACATCGCGGCGGTGGCACGGCAGGACGCGCCGGGCGTCATCTTTTGCGCCCGCCAGCGCAGTACCGGCGAGCTGGCGGCCTATCAGTCGTCGGTGGAGAGCCTGCTGGCCGGGTATGAGACGGTGCTGAGCAACAGGGTCTATGCCTATATCACCGACGGCGAGACGGTCATCGGCTCCAGCGACGAAACGCAGCATGGAAAGCCGGTTTCGCAGGTCGCCCTGATCTGTGCGCTGGACGAGGCCGGCGGCGGCAGCACCATGACACGGATCAACACCGACGAGGCGTTTCTCGGCGTGCGCGGCCTGTATCGGGAGTACCGCCTGTATGTATTCATAGCGGAGAGCTATGTGCTAGCCCGAAGCCGCAACGCGGTCATCGCCGTCTTCGGCGTATACGCGGCGGCGGTGGTGGTGATGCTGCTGCTTCTGATGGGCGCCGATCAGGAGCGCAAGCGCCGGGAGAAGATCTACCAGCGGCAGCTGGAGGCCGAGGTGCAGCGGGCGACCGCGGCGGATCAGTCTAAGACGGACTTCCTGCGCAGCATGTCCCACGATATCCGCACGCCCATCAACATCATCATGGGCATGCTGGAGATCATCGGACGCAGCCCGGACGACCGGGAGCGGGTGCAGGACTGCCGCGAGAAGGCGCAGACCGCCGCGCGCTATCTTCTGGCGCTGGTCAACGACATCCTGACGCTGAATCGCCTGAGCCGGAAGGAAACTGGCTCCGTGACCATGCCCTATCGCCTGTCAACGGAGCTGGATGAGGTCATGCTGCTGGCGCGGGCGCAGGCGGAGGAGCGCGGCGTGACGCTGGCGGAGCCGGAGATGGCGCTGGAGTGTGATGAGCTCCAGGGCAACCCGCTGCATCTGCGCCAGATATGCCAGAATATCATCGGCAACGCCATCAAATACAGCTTTCCCGGCGGCGAGGTGCGCTGCCGCTTCCGTACCGCCTATGACACGGACGGCATCTGCCGGCTGACGTTTATCTGCGAGGACGACGGCGTGGGCATGAGCGAGGAGTTCCAGAAGCGCATGTTCGAGGCCTTCGCGCAGGAGAACGCCGTGCGCGACGATACCGCCGGAGGCGTGGGACTGGGTCTGGCGGTGGTGAAGCGCATCGTGGACGGGCACGGCGGCACCATCCGGGTGGACAGCGCCCGTGACGCGGGCACGCGGTTTGAGATCAGCATGCCTGTCAGCCCCCGTACCGACCCGGAGCCGGCGGCCATACCTGCGGCGCTGCCGTCCCTGACGGGCTGCCGCATTCTGGTGGCGGAGGACAACGACCTGAACCGCCAGATCGCCGTCTATCTGCTGGAGGACGCCGGTGCGCAGGTGGTACAGGCGCGGGACGGCCGCGAGGCGGTGGAGACATTCGCCGCGTCGAAGCCCGGAGAGCTGGACGCGGTACTCATGGACGTGATGATGCCGGTCATGGACGGGCTGGACGCCACCCGCGCCATCCGCGCCATGGAGCGCCCCGACGCGGCGCTGCCCATCATCGCCATGACCGCCAACCTCTTTGACGAGGACGTGGCGGCCTGTCTGGAGGCGGGCATGGACGGGCATATTCCCAAGCCGCTGGACGCGGCGCAGATGCTGCGCACCATCGTAGAATGCATAAGGAGGAAGCGCCATGACGCTTGACCAATTCTACCGTGCTGTCGGCGGCACCGCCGCCGAGGCCGCGCCGCGCCTGGGCGGCGCGGACGCGACCCGGCGATTCCTGCGCCTGTTTCCGCTGGACGACTCGTTTCCCCGGCTGTCCGAAGCGCTGGGGCGCGGCGATGTGCAGACCGCTTTCCGCGCGGCGCACACCCTGAAGGGCGTGGCCGCCAATCTGGGGCTGGAGCGGCTGCGGGCGCTGGCATCGGACATGACGGAGTGCCTGCGCCGCGGCGAGCTGTCCGGCGCGCAGGCGCGTCTGGCGGAGACGGAGACGGCTTACCGGCGGGTGCTGGCCGCGCTTGAGGAGCTGGAATAGGCGTATTCGCTAAAAATCGACGCAAATATACAACGAAATTTATGCAAGATGACGTTTGACGAAACACGATAAAGAGAATATAATTATGAAGAATCGAATATTTGGCAAATCAGCCGAAAGGCTGAGACGCAAAGCCAAGGTGTCTAAACAGGACTGACTGCATGATTGACCGGCTGCAAAAGAACGTACCCTGCGGGTACGCTGTTTTTGCAGCCGGTTTTTTTGCTTTTCCGGGGAAAACGGATTCCCGCGCCGGTGGCCATCACCGGCTCAGAATGACAATTTGGGCATGTGTATATATGGATCGTCCATATAAAAATATTTTCGGAAGGGGTAAACACATGACAGAAAAAAAGAAAAGCGGCGCGGCGATGCATATCATCGGCGCGGTGCTGTGCGTGGTGTTCGGGTTCTTTCTGGTGTGCAACATCATCATTATCGTCAAGGGAACCCTCCACCCGGAGACGCCGCCCACCGTGCTGGGCGTGGCGCCCATGGTGGTGCTGTCCGGCTCCATGAGCGGGACGGCGGAGGATCACATCGAGGTGGGCGACCTGATCTTTACCAAGCAGGCCGACATTGACGAGCTGCAGGTGGGCGACGTGGTGGCCTTTATGGACGGCAGCATCGTCGTCACCCACCGCATCGTCTCCATCAGCGCCGACCGGTCGGAATTCGTCACCAAGGGCGACGCCAACAACACCGAGGACGAGCCTATCAGCGCCGACCAGATCATCGGCCAGTACAGCGGCCGTATTCCCAAGGTGGGCGATTTCGCGCTGTTCCTGCAAAAGCCGCTGGGCATGGTGATCTTCATCGGCGTACCGGTGTGCGCCTTCGTGGTGTGGGATATCCTGCGCCGCCGCCGGGAGACCCGCGCCGGTGACGAGGAGAAGGAGCAGCTGCGCCGGGAGCTGGAGCGGCTGAAGGCGGAAAAGCCCGCCGAATGATGCCGGGGAACGGATTCCCACGCCAGTGACATCGGTCACTGGCTCGGAATGACAGGGGCGGGGCCCGTGTGCCCCGCCGGGAGCGAGCGCAAACCTGCGGCGGGACACATGGGTCCCGCCCTACAGGGATTGCGGGGCGGGAGAGCATGACCCGCCGAATGACCTGTAAACCCGCGTCTGGGGAGGCGCAGAAAATAAAAAAACGAAGCTCCGGGGGAGTGCCGGAGCAGAATGGAGGAAACGTATGAAAACAAAGAAAACAGGAAAGACCATGCGCGTGGCCGGCCTGCTGCTGGCTCTGGTGCTGGTGACCAGCTGCTTCGTGGGCGGCACGTTCGCTAAGTATGTGACTAGCGGTCGCGGTGATGACAGCGCCCGTGTTGCTAAGTTTGGTGTGAAGATTACCGCCAGTGGAACCACGTTCGCCAAAGAATACGCAACGGATGATGAGAGCGTTAGTGGAACTATTGCTAAGTCAGTGGTATCTTCGGATACTAGCAAGCTGGTTGCTCCCGGAACCAAGGGCAATATGGTCAGCATGACTCTGACTGGAACCCCTGAGGTAGCGGTGCGGGTGCAGTACACAGCAACGCTGACCCTCAACGACAATTGGAAGGATGCAGATGGTAAATTCTACTGCCCCTTGCATTTTAAGATTCCCGCATATAGCGCTGAAGATCAGGAGTGGGTAAATATGGTTGTTGATGGTACTCATTTCGATAACGCCGAGGCGCTGAGTAGGGAAGTTGAGAACAGAATTAATGCTTTCAGCGCCACGTATGAGGCGGGAACTCCTTTGAATAGTCTCACTGCCGCAGATCATAAAGCGCCTTCTGTCAGTTGGGAGTGGCCGTTTGAGGATACTGCGGCTGGTGCCAAGCAGACCGATATCAAGGACACCTATCTGGGCGATCAGGCTGCTGAGGGCAAGGCTGCTGAAATTCAGCTGACGGTTGTCACTACCGTCACCCAGGTCAACTAATCTATCTTAACCAATTTGCTGTACGGGTCGCGGAGAAACACCCCTATTCCCTGCGGCATCGAGAACCCGCCTGCCCCTTGCGGGCAGGCGGGAGCTCCGGTATATAGGCGGTCTGCCCGCGCGGCGGACGGAGGCCTGCGTACCGGAAAACGGATGGGGAAGGGAGGGACGGCATGAGCCTCCGCGAAAAAACCAATCGGCTGGAGGTGGTGCTGACGCTGCTCCTCATCCAGCTTATCCTGCTTCCGGCGGCGCTGGGCGTGACCTACGCCAGCAGCGGCACCCGCCCGGAGCATATATTGACCTACACCACCGGACGGCTCACGTGGGACAGCGCCACGGAGACGGACGGACAGGGCGCGGCGCGGCTGGAGCTGTTCCGCCGCAGCTACGACAATGTGAACGCCGCCGACGGGCAGCGGGTGATCGCCCCCGGCACGGCGGGCGAAACGGTGGTGCGGCTGAAAAACAACACCGGGCGCACGGTGCGCTATACCGCCGTGCTCTACGAGAAAAAGACGAACGCCGCCCTGCCGGTGACTTCCGCCCTTACCGGCGAGGCTTTTGCCGACACAACGTCCTACGTCCTTCCCGACGGGGTGGACAAGGGGCAGGTGGTGCGCGCCGTCAGCGGCACCGTGGGCGGCAACCAGCGGCAGGATTTTTCCATCCTGTGGTCGTGGCTGTTTGAGGTGAGCACCGAGCAGGACGCGGCGGACACGGCGCTGGGCAACGCCGCCACGGATGTGGAGGAGCTGGGCTTCTATCTGACCGTCGTCGATCAGGGCGGCTCCGGCGGCACGGTCATCGACCCGGTGACGCCCACTCCCAAGACCGGCGACGAGTTCTCCCCGGTGTGGTATGTGCTGGCGCCGGGCGCGGCGGCACTGATCGTTATCATCACAGGCATAAACACAAAAAGGAGACACAAGCGTGGCTAAAAAAATCGGAAGTGCCGTCATCAGGGCGGTGCAAGGGGTGATCGTGGCGGCACTGGCGCTGGTGCTGCTGGCGAATCTGTACACACTGGCAGCGCAGAGACTTTTTCACAACGACAGTCCCGCCATTCTGGGCTATCGCACGGCGGTGGTGCTCACCGGCAGCATGGAGCCGGCCATCCGCGCCGACGATCTGGTGATCGTACACCGGCAGGAGACGTACAGCGCCGGGGATATCATCATGTTCCGCAGCGGCGCGAACACCACCACCCACCGCGTCACGGAGGTGACGGCGGAGGGCTATCGGACAAAGGGCGACGCCAACAACACCGCCGATGCGGACACCGTGCCGCCCGCCGATGTGCTGGGACGGGTGGTACTGACGCTTCACGGTGCGGGCGCGGCGGTGCGATTCCTGCGCACGCCGCTGGGCGCGCTGTGTCTGGTGCTGATGATCCCCGTTCTGGTGCTGGTACCGGACGTATTACAGAAGAAACGCGACACAGGAGAAGACTATGGCAGGCAAGAGGCTGGCAAAACCGAATAAGCGCCGCCTGCCCCTGCGGGCATGGCTGCTGTATCTGGCGGTGGTCACCTTCGCCCTCACCGGCGTGACCTTCTCCCGCTATGTGGCCTCCGCCCATTCGCAGGACGAGGGACGGGTCATCACCTTCGGCGACCTGACCGTCACCGACAGCGGTGTAACGCAGGTGCAGCCCGGTGTGGCCGCCCAAAAAGACCTGACCGTCCGCTTCGAGGGCAGCGAGGCCGCTGTCTACGTTTTTGCGGAGGTACAGGGCGACTGGACGCTGGGCGCGGACGGCATCTATCACGATGCGGCCGGACTGATGACGTGGCGGGTGGCCGACGGCTGGACGCATTTGCAGGACAATGTCTACTATCGGGAGCTGGCGCCCAACACGACACTGGATGCCGGGCTGATCGCCGGCGGTACAGTGGACGTATCGGAGAATATGACCCGCACGGAGCTGGAAAAGCTGTCCAAAGCGCTGAGCATCCGCGTGCGGGCGGCTGCGGTGCAGCGCGAGGGCGGGGACACAGCGGAAACCGCGTGGGCGCGGGTCAACGGCTGAGCGGGAGGTGACGCCGAATGAAGAAATGTACCAATAACCGAACCATGAGCTTCCGGCGGCTGCTCTCGCTGCTGCTGGGGCTTGTGCTGTTTATGGAGCTGCTGCCCGGCGGCCTGACCGTGGTGGGCGACGCGTCCGACGCCGTCACCGTCACGGTGGACGGCGCAAAGACCACGCAGGTGACGCTGCCCCAGTCCGGCCGCGTTACGCTGGAGGCCGCCAGCGAGACGGGCGACACGGACTATCAGTGGCAGATACAGCTGGACGGCGACTGGGTGAACATCTACGACGCCACTGCCGCGACCCTGACGCTGACGTATGCCATGGTGTCTCCCGTGCTGGAGGGCGGCAGCGCCGCGGTGCGCTGCGCCGCGGGCGGCGAGAGCGTCTCCGACGCCGTCAGGGTCACTGTTTCCTACGACGTGGAGGCGGACAGCGCCGACCTGAACCGGCAGAAGGAGGCTCTGGCGCAGGGGATGTCTGCGGCGGCTGCGCCCAGGCGCACGCAGCGCCGGTCGCTTCGCAGCAGCGCTCCGGAGTATATCAACGTCACCGTCAACTATCTGGACGCTGTGACCAGCCTGCCCATCTACACCGGCTTCTCCGCTACCATCAAGGGCGGCGAGCCGTACAGCCAGACGGTGCTTTCTCCCACCTATCTGGGCTATGCGCCCTATTGGAACCCCACGGATCCGGCGACCACCGACCCCGGCGCGGCCACAGAGAGCGCACAGAGTCTGACTCTGTCGGTGGGGGAGAACTACACCGGGGAGACCTACACCGTCAACGTGTACTACAAGGCCATTGAGGTGCCCTATGCCGTCCGCTACTACTTCCAGAACATCAACGACGACATGTACACGGAGAACGTGGACTATTACAGGCGGGACAGCGCCCTGACGGGCACCATCATCGCCAATGACGATCTGAAGCTGGGCGAGGAGCAGGCGCGCGGCTTCACCAAGCTGTATCACTATCCCGAGGCGGTGGCGGCGGACGGCTCCACTGTGTTCGAGTGCTACTACGACCGCAATTACTATCAGGTCAAGCTGGATGCCAACGGCGGTTACGGCTCTGAGCACGTCTACGCCCGCTATGGCACGCCCTTTGTGGCCACTACCCCCACCCGCCACGGCTACCGCTTCGTCGGCTGGGACAAGCTGGGCGAGGACGGCAAGGGCGACGGCAAGGCCGACGCGCTGTCCACCACCGTTCCGGCGGAGAACGCCAGCTACATCGCCCTGTGGGTGAGCGCCGACACCACGTACACCGTGGTGTACTGGCTGAAAAAGCCGGAGTCCAACAGCAAGCCCACCGAGGACTGTACGGCGAAGGACATGACCTATATTACCAACGTCACCGTGGACGCCAAGGCCGGTGACATCGTGAACCCCCGCAGCGACCCCAATCAGACGGGCACCTACTCGCCGAAGCTGGAGGAGAGCACCTACATCTGCGACAACCGTGATCACATGGCCGATCCCAGCCAGCACACGGATGCCTGCAAGCTGGGCAGCACCCTGCGGCACTATGTGTATGACAGCACACAGATGCAGGTGGAAGTGCAGGGTGACGGCTCCACCGTTATCAACACGGTGTACAGCCGCCGGGAATACACCCTGCGGTTCTACTACGGACATGCGTGGAACGACAGCGGTACGCCACACTACTATGTGGTGGGCGGCAGCACCTATAACTTCGGCAATATAGCCCATCAATGCCCGGATGTCGACAGCTACAACGACATGACGCTGCTGGAAAGAGTGAAGGGCGTATGGGGCGAGGTGCAGGTGCTCGACGGCGAGGACATGAGCAGCCTCATCTCGGAGGAGCATAGGGCGGCATATAAGCTGGGCACGCTGCCGGAGGACGGCAGCTACAACAGCAACCAGCGCAAGTATTACTATCTGGAGTTCACCGCACCCTACGGCGCGGACATCAGCGACCTGTGGCCCAGCGAGGTGTTCGACAGGGTGCCCCTGACGGACGCGGAGAAGGCCACACATACATCCAACGGCGGTTCAAGCCACCTTGACAACGACGGCTGGGGCAACTACGCCTACTTCGCCGGATGGAACGGTGAGTTCAACATCAAGTACACCCAGGACCACAGCAACTCCACCATCAAGTGCTACTATCCCCTGCTGGATGACACACTGCTGTATGACGAGAGCCGCATTTCCACCTACGGAGATCACAGCCAGGTCAGCTTTCTGGCCTTCTTTGACAACGGCGCCAATGTGAGCTGGAGCATCCCCATTGCCTGGCACTATGAGTTGTATCTGCCCACGCTGGATAATAAGGAAACGGAGGGCAGCGTGCAGAAGAACGGCGTGTACTACACCCTGTACAAAACCGTAGAGACCAACGATAACAATGAGGGCATCGAGCATCAGACGTGCCCGCCGCTGCCGGGATTTACCGCACCTGCCAGCAAGGACGGCACAGCGATCGTCCATGCGGAGGGGATGTCCGACGGCCGGCCATCCATCACGGCGCAGTATTACTACACGAGAAATGAGTACAAGCTGACTCTGCAGAACCACAGCCAGATCGATGCGGAGACGCCGCCCTACGGAGACGATCTCGACGGCTGGGTGGTCGCCTTTACGCCCGTGCAGTACCCGGATACGCTGGAACAGGGCGCCTATACCTTCAGCGGCTGGTACACCACCTCCGGCCACTATGAGGGAAGTGAGTACGTCCCCGGCAGCACTATGCCCGCCCATAACGTAGCGCTGTACGCCGGTTGGAAGCCTGTGCAGCGGACGGTGAAAATGTTCCGTTCACTGGCGGACATGAGGGCGTATCAGTCCAACGGCGATGAAGCGCTGGTGCACTACACGCAGGTGGTGGATCACGGCTCCACGCTGGGCGAGATAGCCGATCCCACCGACCCGTCGGGGCATGAGTATACCTTTGGCGGCTGGTTCTATGAAAAGAGCGGGAAAAAGGTCGCCCTTACCCCCACTGATACGGCTGTCAAGGAGGATCTGCTGGTATACGCCGAGTGGAGCCATCTCACCGCGCAGCCCTATCTGATCCACTACGTGCTGAAGGAAACGGCTGACGCAGAGTGGAAGGCGCTGCTGGACCATGCGTCACTGTTCAGCCCGGAGGACGGAAAAGCCTACACCGTTACCAATGGCAGCGGAGAGAGCCGTACCTACATCTATTACGCCGGTGAGGACGGCGGCTACCACCGGCAGATCGCCGCAGATTCCCGCGGCTACGCCAACCAGGGCAGCACCCGCACCTTCTATCCCAAGGCGGGCGATCCCTACAACCAGCTGTACAGCGGCTTCAACACAGGGCATTACCCCACGCTGGCCAGCCACTCCATCACCATGGAGGAGGACACCCCCTCCAACCCCACCGTCAACGTGTTTACCTTCTACTATGTGCATGCCGCCAAGGTGTCCTATAAGGTGCAATACCGGTATCATGACACAGGTAAGCTGATCGAGTCCGATGCCACCGGTACCGGCTCTGTGGAGAAAGAAACCTCCAAGGCGGTGGTCACGGAGCGCTTCGCGGTGGTGAAGGACTATGTGCCGGACGCCTTCTACAAGCGGCTTGTTCTGGCGGTGGTCGAGGACGGCAACGGTGGCTACATGGGTTCACCGGATAATGTCGTCACCTTCTACTATACCAAAAACATCGAGAATGCCTACTATGCCGTCCACTACATGCTGCAAAATGTGGATGCCGCCACGGACGAGCCGCAGAGCGTGGGACCGGGCATCTATTCCAACTATACCGAGTCCACCGTTTACACCGAGGGCATCGGCCAGATCGGCGCCACCATCAGCATCACGCCGCAGGAATTCAGCGGCTTCACCATGCGCTCCACGGCCTCCGTCCGCTGTGGCGGCAGCAGCGATACGGTGCAGGTCAACGACGCCGGAGCCTTCTCCCTCACTGTGCAGAAGGAGGGCACGGAGCTGTACGTGTTCTATACCCGCAACACACAGAACTACGTTGTCCGCTATCTCCGCTACGGCAGCGATCCCCACGGCACGCAGGTGGAGGACGAGCTGGCGGCCTCCAAGACCGGCAGCGGTAAATACGGCGCGGTGGTTACGGCCACTGCGGAGTCCATCGACGGCTATAACTGCGTCTCCAACCTCAGCCAGAGCATCGTTCTCCGTCCCGACGATAAGCAGAACTACATCATCTTCTACTACGAGCCGCTGCAATACACGGTGGAGTACCGCGTGTGGGCGTATGGCGGCGGCACATTGAACAACACGCTGGAGGTGGTGGAGGAGAAGAACTCCTTCGAGGGCGCCACGCCTGCCGCCAAGAGCGGCTATACCTTTGACGGATGGTATCAGAACGCCGAATGCACCATCCCGGTGAGGGAGAAGGGAACGATGGATGACGCGACCGGCAAATTGACGCCGGAGCGCAGCGAGCTGCTTCCCGCGCCCCAGACCAACGTGTTCTATGCACGGTTCAAGGCGGTGTACGGCAATGTGACCATCACAAGAGAGGCGAGGGAGGATGAAAGCAACGGCGATGGGACGTATGTGTATCGCCTGACCTCTCAGGCTGACCCGACCTACATCGTGGAGGTGACGGTGCCCAAGGGCGGCAGCACCACCGTGTATGACCTGCCCTGCGGCAGCTATACGGTGGAGCAGGTGGACAGCTGGTCATGGCGGTATTCTGACCGTGAGCAAACGGTGGAGATCGAAAAAGATGAAACGAAAACCGTGAAGTTTGACGGAGCTGCCGTTAAGGATAAATGGCTCACCGGCAGCAGCGATGCTGTGGTGAACAGAAGGGAGGCGTAACGTGGCGAAAAGACTGCAACGACCGCAAAATAAGCGCCGCTCGGCGGCGGTGATCGCCGTGGCCGCCGCCGTTGCGCTGGCTTCTGTGGCGGTGGCCTTCATGCTTCGCCGGGCGGAAGTGAAGAGCAATTTTACCCACGCCGTCGTCACCTGCGCCGTTCACGAAAAGGTCAACGGTGTGGAGGTGACAGGCTCCGCCGCGTCCGGCTCCGTCAAGTCCGATATTACCGCGGAAAACACCGGGAGCACTACGGTGTTCCTGCGTCTGCGGCTCAGCGCCTGCTGGGTGGACGGCACCGGAAAAGTCACCGGAACGCCGTCCGCCCTCCCGAAGATCACGCTGCGGCAGAACTGGCTGGATGCCGGGGACGGGCTGTATTATTACGCATTGCCCGTGGAGCCGAGACAGAGCACCACGGTGCTCTGTGAACCTATGCGGATGGGAACCTCTGTTTCGCCCACCGGCGCGACTGTGTACCAGCAGATAACGGTGCTGGCCGAGGCGGTGCAGGCGCTGCCGGAAAAGGCGGCGCAGGAGGCGTGGGGCGTCACCGTGGACGGCGGTCGCATCACGAAGGTAAAATAAAAGCAAAAAAGTACGCGGAACATGCGTTCCGCGTACTTTTTCAGCTTGTCAAAAAAGTCCGTTTGGACTTTTTTGACAAGCTGAGGCAAAATCGCAAAATAAAAAACAGTTTTTTGTTTTGCGATTTTGGTCGCCGCGGCGGGTGATTGAACGCGAAAGGGAACCCTGACGGTTCCCTTTCACACTATCCTTCCCTCCGATACTTGTAACCGGGCAGGTTTTTTGACAGTCTGTGCTTATTCTTTGCGCCCGTAGAGAGTGGTCATGCGGTCGATCTTGGCGGCCAGCTTTTCCGTCAGCTCGCCGGGCAGGAGCCGCCACGTCCAGTTGCCGCCCTGGGTGCCGGGGATGTTCATGCGGTGTCCCTCGCCCAGACCCAGATAGTCCTGCACCTGTGCCACGAACAGCTCCGCCACGCTGGACATGCCGCCCCGTATCACGCCCCAGTGGAAGCCCTCGTCCTCTGTCAGCGCCAGATATTCGGTGGCGTAGGCGATGTCTTCCGGCGCGGCTTCCTGCCGCCACAGCAGCAGGGGACTGTTGTCGTGGGTGCCGGTGTAGCAGATGCAGTGGGGCGTGTAGGTGTGGGGGAGGTAGCTGCTGGTGTCGCGGGAGTCGAAGGCGAATTCCAGCACCTTCATGCCCGGCCAGCCGGAGTCGTGCAGCAGCTGCGCCACCTCCGGCGTGGGATAGCCCAGATCCTCCGCGATGAACTCCAGCTGGGGGAACCAGCCGTTGAGCCGGTCGATCAGATCCATGCCGGGACCTGTGACCCAGTGACCGTTTTTGGCGGTGGTCTCGCCGTAGGGCACCGACCAGTAGCTGGCAAAGCCCCGGAAATGGTCGATGCGGATCACGTCATAGAGCTTGCCTGCGCCGTCGATACGGCGTATCCACCAGCCGAAGCCATCCTCCCGCATGGCGTCCCAGTCGTACAGGGGGTTGCCCCACAGCTGACCGTCGGCGGTGAAGTAATCCGGCGGCACGCCGGCCACCGACTTGGGCACCAGCTCCTCGTCCAGCTGGAAGAACTGCGGCTCCGCCCATACGTCGGCGGAGTCCAGCGACACATAGATGGGCAGGTCGCCGATGATGCGGATGCCCTGCTGGTGGACATAGTCCCGCAGAAGCTCCCACTGGGAGAAGAACAGGAACTGCAGGTAGGTGAAGAACTGCACATCATCGGCCAGCAGCGCTCTGTACTTCTCCAGAACGGCTTCGCTTTTGCGCAGGCGGATGTCCTCGTCCTCCCACTCCGTCCACGCCTTCATGCCGAAGTGCCGCTTGCAGGCCATGTACAGGGCGTAGTCCGGCAGCCAGCGGCTATTGTTCTCCACAAAGGCGGCCACCTTGTCGGCGTCCCGCTCCCAGCCCCGCTTATAGGCCTTGTGCAGCAGGGCGAAGCGGCTTTCGTAGATCTTGCCGTAGTCCACGTGGCGGGGGTCATCGCCCCAGTCGCATTTGGTGCATTCGGCTCTTTTCAGCAGCCCATCCTTGACAAGCATATCCGGGTCGATGAAATAGGGGTTGCCGGCGTAGGCGGAAAAGCTCTGATAGGGGGAGTCGCCGTAGCTGGTGGGGTTCAGGGGCAGCATCTGCCAGTAGGACTGACCGGCTGCCTTCAGAAAATCGACGAAGTCATAGGCCGCCTTGCCCAGAGTGCCGATGCCGTAGGGGGAGGGCAGGGAGGAGACTGCCATTAAAATACCGCTGCTTCGTTTCATAACTCAACTTCTCTCTTGGATAGGATAAAAATACGGGGACGGGCGTTGTGCCCGCCCCCGGCGTATAAACTGTTTCAGCCCTTGACGGCGCCTGCCGCCACGCCCTTGATGATGTGCTTCTGGCAGCACAGGTAGAAGACGATGACCGGCAGGATGCTCAGCAGGATCAGCGCCATGGTAGCGCCCATGTCCACCTGTCCGTAGCTACCCTTCAGGTGTTGGATGACGATGGGGATGGTCATATACTTGGTACGATCCAGCACCAGATAGGGCAGCAGGAAGTCATTCCACACCCACATGATTTCCAGCACGCCCACAGAGATGAACGTGGGCTTCATCATGGGCAGAACCACCAGAAAGAAGGTGCGCAGCGGGCCGCAGCCGTCGATTACAGCGGCTTCTTCGATTTCCAGCGGAATCGTCTTGACAAACCCGGAGAACATGAATACCGCCAGTCCCGCGCCGAAGCCCAGGTACACGATAGGTATTGTCCACGGTGTGT
>ENA-UOJS01001462-UOJS01001462.1-human-gut-metagenome-genome-assembly--contig:-C74-NODE-1462-length-19448-cov-7.319084_pt1 | contig 19448 bp, 15 predicted proteins | sample MGYA00242355_ERZ723902 | MGnify/ENA metagenome assembly ERZ723902 | reverse complement strand
CCGAGGCGAGCGGGGAGGTCCGGAGGGCGATTGGCCCTCCGGAGCCATCCGCAAACGACCGGCACCCAGTTTGTGACCGGTAAGGATACGGAAAGGTGAATTAAACTTGAGTATAATTACATGATCACGCGCGATTTAAAAGCGGAGATGAATCTCCGCACTCCAAAGGTTGACATCGGACGGCATTGGGCCGGACAGGTAAATATGACATTTGAGTTGAGCCTTTGAAAAACATAACCGACTTACGGTGGAGGTAAAAATGCGTAATGTGCCAAAGGATAAGCAAATGCAACAGGAAAAATGCACCCGCCCGCTTCACATACGAGGCATGATGCGCCGGAGTTTTACCCTTATTGAGCTGCTCGTGGTAATAGCGATCATCGCGATCCTGGCCGCAATTCTGCTGCCGGCGCTGAATAAGGCGCGTGACCGGGCCAAGTCGATTTCATGCGTCAACAACCTGAAGCAGCTTGGGCTTTCGATCAATGCTTACAGTGTTGACAATGACGGATTTGTGCCGAATTTCAGATATGGCGGAACGATTTCTGAAAATTGGCTTGGATTGCTGTATTCTCAACTCGGAGGAAGCGGGGATATCAAAGATATTGGTTCCACGGATGAGGAAATTCGGGCAAAACTGCCCAAGGTGTTCAATTGTGCTGCCGGTGAAATTTATCAGCCCGGACTCAATATTTCCAATTATTGTTACAATATTTATGCCGGGGATGTTTCCGGTCCTTATTCGCCGGGAGCGCCGTGGCAGAGCAGGCCGATGCGATTGAGCAAGGTCGCCGCTCCGAGCCGTTACCGTCTGATGTTTGATGGAAAGACGCATGACGCAAACGCCGTGCGGCATCCCTACTTCCTTTGCGGACCGAACTGGTATTTTGCCGACGCGTACAAATTGAATCAGGGAAGTTTCCTGCACGGCGGCATGAATAATGAACTTCTGGCTGCCGGGAATGTCAGGAGCATTCTGATCAGTGAAGTCGCCGCGATGAGTCCCGGCTATACGGACGACTACTATGGGGCCAACTGGTCGATTCGCCCCGAACGTTAAGCGGCAGGAAATTTGAATCCATGAGAACAGTTTACCGAAAAAATTGTGCCGATACCGATGCGGCCGACCGCGATTTCTTTCATTGCGGCGAAGTCGCGGTGGTGGAGGACGGGTGCGGCCGCTATCTGCAGGCGGCGGAGACGCCGCTGGCGCGGTTCGGCTACCGGTTCCGCCTGACGCCGAAACGCCCGCATCTGCTGCGGGTGCGCTACCCGGATAACCGCCGCCGTTTCATGATGATCGGGGACGGCACCAGCTACGATGCGAGCTGCGCGGTCGTGACGGGCCACCGCTGGGAAATCTCCAATTCGATGCAGCAGCTTGAACAACTGTTCTGGCCGCGCTTCGGGGATTTCTCGCTCTGTTTCATGACCTGGGGACAGGATGAGGCGGCGGCGGTCGAAAGTTTTGAAGTGTTTGAATTGGAGGAAAGCGAACTTGCTCCGCTGGAACCGGTCGGGGAAGGGGGGCGCGACCTCGGCGTGCAGTACGAGGACCCCTGCGGTACGCAGGCGAGCGAGGGCGCGCAGAACTTTGCGGAGTGGATGGAGCACGTTTTCACCTATCTGCGGCACACCGGCCAGAATACACTGGTGTATCCGTTGTGCTGGTATCACGGCCCGTGGTTTCCGAATGACAGGGAAGCGGCGCAGGTGTTCAGCATCACGGTTGCCGACGACCGCCGCCAGTATATTGCGTGGAGCGACGCCCCGGCGGACTGGCCGGCGGAACTGCTGGCCCGCTGCGACCGCGAAAAGATCGGTTTTATGGGGGAATTCACGCTGCTGCGGCTTGATTCGCTGATGCGGAAAATGAATATCGACCAGCGTGCGATCGAGGCGGGCGCTCCGACTTTCAACAATATGCTGTGCAACAATATGGTACAGTCCGGGACGATGGATTGGACGGTGGTTTACCATTCGGCCAACTACCCGGAGATGCTGAAAAGCGACGACCCTTTCAACACAGCCGCGCCGCGCCGGATGGCGTTCGGCGAAAAGAGCCGGATCGACGGCTGTCCGGTCGGGCCGATGTTCAATGTGCTGCACCCGGAAGTGCAGCGGGCGGTGCTGGAATTTTTCCGCGAAACCTGCCGCAGGTACAGGCGCTTCCGGTCGTTCCGGGGGATTAGTGTGACGATGTGGGCGCCGACGATCCTGTGGTTCGGCTCGCTGAAGTCGGGGTACGATGATTACACGGCGGGACTTTTCGAGCGCGAAACGGGCATTGCGGTTCCGGTGGAGCCGCTCGACCCGGAGCGTTTCCGCAAGCGCAGTGAATTTCTGCTGGGGGAGCATCGCGAAACGTGGATTCGCTGGCGCTGTGAAAAGATCGCCGCGTTTCTGCTGAAAATCCGCGACGCGATGATTGCCGAGCGGCCTGACCTGACGCTTTCGCTGACGATGTGGAACGAGCCGTTCGTCCCGGCGGTCTGCGACGTGAATACCCCCGGCTGCCAGTTCGGGAGCCGCGAAAGCTGTGACCGGCTCTACCGCAACGGCGGTATCGACCTGGCGCTGCTGGCGGGCGAGCGCAACATCGAAGTGATGTTCCAGACCGACGGCGGCAACCGCGACCGCACGCCGTCAAACCGTACAAAGGAAACGGAATATTTCCACATGTTCCGCGATTTCGACTATCTGGATGATTCGGTGTGGGAAAAGATGGCAGAGCTGGACAACTGCGGCGTTTATATCTTCAATGCGTGGCATGAGGCGTGGGGGCGGCACCTGTGGTTTCCCGCTGAAGAAGGCGACCGGAACTGCTTCCGGTACAATCAGGTCTACGGCGGAAAGGCGGACGGCATGTTCCGGATCAATTCCAGCTATGAACCCGACGGCTTCTGGTGGGATTCGCAACTTCGTATCGCTCCGGCATTCCCGCCCTGCAGACAGTATATGGAACACTTCGCCCACGCGCTGGCTTCCGGCGACGCGCTGAAGATCACGGCGGGCGGGCTGTTCCTCGACAAGGTGCATCGCACGGAGTTCCGGGAATTTGCCCGGGTCTACCGGCGCCTGCCCGGGCGGAAATTCGAGACCGTGGGCGGTTCGACCGATCCGGTGGCGGTGCGGCAACTGACCGTCAACGGGGAAACATTCGTGTACTGCGTGAACCGTGAGCCTTATGAGGCGGCGGTGCGGCTCGCCTTTGACCGGGAACCGGAAGGAGTTTGCCTGACGGATGACAAACCGTTCCACGGAGGGGAGATACGGTTGGGCGCGTATGAGTTGGCCGCTTTCAAACTGGCGGAAAACAAGGTTACGGCCTTCCGCTGTGAAATCGCCCCGGAGACGGTCGAAATGCTCCGGCAACGATTGGAACGGGCGCTGGCGTTGCCCGCGCTGCCGCCGGAGACGGCAAAGACGTTGCGGCAACTGTTCCGCGAGGGGCGCTACTCCCGGTTGCGGCACTGCCTTGGCAGTTACGCGGTGGCCAAGGCGTCAGAAAAGTGACCGCCGCTGCCGGAAGAATTTGGGGGCGATGCCGAAGTGCTGCTTGAATACGCGCGACAGGTGGAACGCGTTGCTGAAGCCGAAGCGTTCCGCCAGTTCGCCGAGCGTCTGCGTGTCCCGGAGCAGCAGGAGCCGGATCTGCTGGAGCTTGCGTTCGGTCTGGTAGCGGGCGGGCGGCATGCCGATGATCTTGCGGAATTCAAGCGTGAAATGTTCGCGGCTCATGCAGGCGAGGCGGGCCAGTTCTGGGACGGGGTGGTTGCGCTCCGGGTTGTTTTCGATGAAGTTCACGACCCGTTCGATACGGTCGAGAGTGTCGGGATTGTGGAGCGGCAGTTCCCATTTTCCGGCTTTCCAGATTAAGGAGAGCAGTTCATAGAGGATGGCCATCAGTCCGAGTTCGCCGCTGATGGCGGCGTTGTCATGCGGAGCCGGCGTATTTTCGGTTCGGGCGCAGGCGAGGTATTTTTCCAGAAGTTCGGGCGGATACTCGTTCAGCTCCACCGCATGCGGCTTGAGCAGGTGCCACAGGTCGAGCCCGGACCACGAATTCATCCGGAAAAGCGTGTGGTAGAGCCGGGCGTGGTCATGCCGCACCAGTGTCAGCCGGAGCTGCGAGGGCAGGAAATAGAAGCAGTACGGCTTGAGGGTGATCGGTTCTCCGCCGCACTGCACTTCGGCATTCCGGCAGGTGGTCAGGAAGATGCTGCAGTGGGAGTTCACGTCGCTCTGCCCCCGCCAGTAGCGGTCGGAGAGATCGACCACCGCATGTTCGTATACGTAGAGCTGCATGGAGTTGGTGAAGTCGCTCATCTGCAGGGCGGTGGTCTTGTAGACTTTGAAATAGGAGTCGTTCCGGTTTTGCACGTTTTTTCTCCTGTTGCGGAATCATGTTATGATAATTTATACCGCCGATTGTGTTTTTTCCACACCATCGGCGGAATTTTCCGGCGTCCGGATTGCAATTCCGGCCGGGGTGTGTAAGGTAATAGAATTGGTTGAAAGGAAAGCATATGAAACGCGAACCTGATTTCGGCAATCTGTTGAAGGTGTTGGAGCGCAAGGTCCCGGACCGGCCGACGCTGTTTGAGTTTTTCCTGAATCCCCGGCTGTACCGGGAACTGGCGGGAAATGAGGCGGTGCCGGAGCGGTTGATGCACATTCCGGCATACCGCAACGCGGGGTACGACTACGCGCCGATTCTGGCGGCTCCGGGAGGGTTCCCGCACCCGAGACCGGCGCAGGAGGCGAGCTGCTCGATGAACGAGGCTCCCGCCTTTACGGACCGGGCCGCCGAACGGGACTACCGCTGGCGGGAGCCGGAGGAGGCTTACGATTCCCGTTATATGAAGGAAGCTGCCGCCTGTCTGCCTCCGGGGATGAAGCTGATCGCCTACGGCCCCGACGGGATGCTGGAGAATATGATCCGGCTGATCGGCTTCGACAACCTCTGCTACGCGGTCGCCGATGATCCGGAGTGGGTGGGGGAGATTTCGGAGAAGGTCGGTTCGCGCCTGGTGCACTATTACAAAACCGTCTCCGCCGATCCCGCGGTGGGCGCCTGCATCGTGAACGACGACTGGGGATTCCATTCGCAGCCGATGCTCAGTCCGGAGGATATGCGGCGCTATATCGTGCCGTGGCACAAAAAAATGGTCGAGGCGATCCACGGCAACGGCAAGCCGGCCATCCTGCACTCCTGCGGCCGCCTCGACGCCCTGATGGACGACATCATCGACGTCTGCCGGTACGATGCGAAACATTCGTATGAGGATAAAATCCTGCCTGTGGAGGAGGCTTACGAACGTTACCACGACCGGATCGCGATTCTCGGCGGCATCGACGTCGATTTCGTGTGCCGCCGGACGGAGGGTGAGATTTTCAAACGCTCCGCCGCGATGCTCGAACGGACCCGCGCCCGCGGCGGCTACGCGCTCGGAACCGGCAACAGCGTGCCGGAATATGTGCCTGACGACAAGTATTTTGCGATGATCCGCGCCGCCGTCCCCGGCGTGGAAATTCCTCAGGCTTGACAGAAACGGGATCGCGGGATATATTAAGAAAAAATCAGATAAGTCTTCGGGGCGGGGTGAAATTCCCTACCGGCGGTGAAAGTCCGCGAACTTCGGGAACACGGTGTTTCCGGAGCCGATCCGGTGTGATTCCGGAACCGACAGTAAAGTCTGGATGAAAGAAGGCTGACACGCATGGAATGCGATTGCGTTCTACATGCCGGCGTTACGTCCCGGGAGCGGTTTGGGTACTGCTTCCGGGATTTTTCATTCCGGGCCTCGGAGATGGGCATAATAATGCGAGGTGAAGGAAAATGTTTGATCCGATCGAAGATGTGATCGCCGCAATCGGCCGCGGCGAACTGGTGATTGTGACCGATGACGAAGGGCGCGAAAACGAGGGTGACCTGATCGGCGCCGGCGCTTTCGCCGATGCCGCGATGCTGAATTTCATGGTCACTCATGCGCGCGGGCTGCTGTGCGCCCCGCTGTCGGCGGAATACGCGGCCCGGCTCGGGCTGGCCGAACCGGCGGGAAAGCACGATCCCCGCCACACCGCTTTCACCCAGAGCGTGGATGCGGTGGAAGGCACGACCACCGGCGTATCGGCGTTCGACCGCGCCCGGACCGTCGCCAGACTGGTCGATCCGGCCAGTACGCTGGAGGATTTCTATTCTCCGGGCCATCTGTTCCCGCTGATCGCGCGTCCCGGCGGCGTGCTGGAGCGGCCCGGCCATACCGAGGCGAGCGTCGATATGGCGGTGCTCGCCGGGCTGCCGCCGGTGGCGGTGCTGTGTGAGATACTGAAGGACGACGGCACGATGGCTCGCGTCCCCGACCTCGAACTCTATGCGAAAAAGCATCACTTGAAGATGGGGAGTGTCGCGGATCTGATCGCATACCGCAGGCGGCTCAACTGCGTGTGCGCATGACCTCGGCGAGTTTTGCCATGATACCGGGGATGTCGATCGACTGGGGACAGTGCTGCGTACACGCGCCGCAGGCGATGCAGTTCGCGGGGCGCTCGTTTTCCCTGAGCCGGTCCATCCGCTGCATGATCGCGACGTTCGGCGTGATGCTGTAGCTGTTGTAGATGTTCATCAGGTCAGGGATGTTCAGCTGCTGCGGGCAGTCGTCGCAGCAGTACCGGCAGGCGGTGCACGGGACGTTGAAATGATTGCGGAACAGTTCGCAGGCCTTCATCAGCACCGCCTCCTGTTCCGCGGTAAGCGGATCGGGGCGGTCGAAGGTCGCGATATTGTCCTTGAGCTGTTCGAGCGTGGACATGCCGCTCAGCACGACCAGCACGTTTTCCAGCCCGGTCAGCCAGCGGAAGGACCAGGACGCAATCGAACGTTCCGGCTCCGCCGCTTTGAGCAGCGCATTGGCCTCCGGGGTCAGGTCGGCGAGGCTGCCGCCCCGGACAGGTTCCATCACGATCACCGGCAGCCGGCGTTCGGTCAGGATTTCATACTGCGTTTTCGCATCCTGAAGCGTCCAGTCCAGATAGTTCAACTGGATCTGCGCGAAATCCCATTCGTGATGGTCCGCGAACTTCGCAAGGGTCTCCGGTTTGCCGTGGGAGGAGAAGCCGAGATAACGGATTCGTCCGTTCCGCTGTTCTCCGGCGAAATAGTCCAGCAGCCTGAGCTGCTCGTCGGTGTAGGTGCCGATGGATTTCTCATTCACGTTGTGCATTAAATAGAAGTCGAAGTAACCGGTGCGGCACCGCCGGAGCTGTTCCTCGAAAATATCTTTCGGGTTCTGCCCCGGAGTAAACAGAAAACCGGGAAATTTGGTCGCCAGGAAATAGCGGTCGCGCGGCCGGTTCCGCAATGCGTTCCCGAGGAAGCTTTCGGATTCACCCTTATGGTAAACATAGGCGGTGTCGTAGTAGTTGACGCCGTGGTCGAAGGCGTAGTCGATGATCCGCTGTGCCTGTTCCGTATCGATCGAACCGTCGGCATCGACCGGAAGGCGCATGTTGCCCATACCGAGCTGTGAAATATGCAAATCTTTGAATGTTTTGTAAATCATCGTCGAATCTCCTGAATTTCCGATACTGTAAAATAATCGTCCGGTGCGGCGCCGGTCAACCCTTTTCCGGAAAAAAATTGAAAAAAATACGGTTGTAATTCCGTTTGGTGAGTCTTATATTGTGCTCGCACGGTTTTTCGAATGAAAGGGCACGAATCATGAATCCTGTTCGCATTATCACCATCAGCCGGGAATTCGGCAGCGGTGGACGCACCGTCGGCCGGGAAGTCGCGGAACGGCTCGGCGTCCCCTGCTACGACAAGGAACTCGTCGCGAAGATCGCCAGAGAAAGCGGTCTGGCCGAAGAGTTCATCAAAGAGAACGGCGAATATGCCGAATCCGCCAACGCCTTCCTCTTCAACTGGGCGCTGGCGGCGGGCGCCGGCGGCGGTTCCCTGCCGGTTTCGGACCGGCTGTATGTGATTCAGCACAACCTGATCCGCGACCTCGCGGAAAAGGAGCCGTGCGTGATCGTCGGCCGTTGTGCCGACTACATCCTGCGTGAGCGCACCGACTGCATGAACGTCTTCCTGCATGCCGATATGCAGTTCCGGATCGACCGCATCCTGCGCCAGTACGGCGAAGCGCCGGAAAAGCCGGAAAAGTTCCTGCTGGACCGCGATGCGAAGCGCAGAACCTATTACAGGCACTACACCGGCCGTCAGTGGGGCGTCGTGCAGAATTATCATCTCACTTTGAACACCGCCTTCCTCGGAATCGAACGTTGTGTGGACATGGTGCTCGAAGCCGCCCGCACTCATTGAAGTTACAGGAAGGGGCTGCGGCGCATCTTGGCCGCCAAAGGCGAAATCCCGGTCCGGAAACTTGTACGCGGCGTATATTTGCATTATAGGTGAAACGGATTTATATTCTGCAGATAGCCCCGATCGTTGCAACAGAGAGCTGAATTTGAGAGGAATCATGGGAAAGCAGGAGATTCTCCGGCTGGTGGTGCCGTGTTATAATGAAGAGCAGATCCTGGAGGAGAGCGCGGCACGTCTGCTGGAGAAGCTCCGCAGCCTGACCGGAGCGGGGAAAATCGCCGCCGGGAGCGGCATCCTGCTGGTGGATGACGGTTCATCGGACCGGACTTGGGAGATCGTCTGCGCCTTGCAGGAAGCGAATCCGGAAATCGCCGGAATCCGTCTCTCCCGCAACCGCGGCCACCAGATTGCGCTGTGGGCCGGTTTGATGACCGCGCGGAAGAACTCCGATGCGGTGATCTCCCTCGATGCCGATCTGCAGGACGATATCGAAGTGATCGACCGCTTTGTCGAGGAGTTCCAGAACGGAGCCGATATCGTCTACGGCGTGCGGAGCTGCCGGGATACTGATACTTTTTTCAAGCGTTCCACGGCGGAGGCGTTTTACCGGCTGATGAACTGGTTCGGGGTGAAAATTCTGTTCAACCACGCCGACTACCGGCTGATGAGCCGCCGGGCGCTGGAGGCGTTGAGCGAGTACCGCGAGGTGAATCTTTTCCTGCGCGGCATTGTGCCGCTGCTGGGATTCCGGCAGGCGGTCGTGACCTATGAGAGAAAGGCGGCGGAGCGACCGACGCACTATCCGCTGCGGAAGATGCTGCTGCTGGCGCTGGATGGCATCACCTCGTTTTCGGTGACGCCGATCCGCCTGATCACGCTGCTGGGAATTGTGATGCTGGGGTTGAGCGCGCTCGGCGTGATTTACTACTGGATCGTTTATCTGAACGGCGGAACGGTGCGGGGCTGGACCTCGCAGGTGTTCATCATCCTGATTCTGGGCGGCCTCCAGCTGTTCGCCACCGGCGTGATCGGGGAGTATATCGGTAAAATCTATATGGAAGTCAAAGCCCGCCCCCGGTATTTCATCGAAGAGGAGCGCGGAACGGACGGTGAAAAACGATGAATCCCGTGGCGGTGTTGAAGCGGCAGCTGCAGAAACGCTGCCTGCCGTATTATATTGTGGATCGCGATCCGTTCATCTTTTATGCTTACTGGTTTGATTTTTATGGCCGGCTGGAGGATTTCTCCCGCCGGTTTGCCGGAAAAAAGCGGGTGTTCGGCGTGTTCCAGTTCGGCTGGCACTGCGAAACGGAGGAGCGCCAGGCGCGGCTGGAGCGCGAGGTGAAGGAGGCGCTCCGCCGGATTCCTCAATTGGAGGTGCGGTTCCTAGCCAACTCACCGGTTGAGGAGACGGGAGTGCGCAAGCTCGGATTCCCGGTCGTCTACTGCCACCAGAATGCGTTTCTGGAGGAGGGCAACTACCGTCTCTCCTTGAACGACAAGGAGTTCGATGCGGTCTATGTCGCGCGGATCACTCCGTTCAAGCGTCATGAACTGGCGGCGGAGCTGGATTCGCTGCTGCTGGTCGGCGATTATTCCGGTGCGGAACAGGCATTTGCGCTGGATGCGCTGAAAAAACAGAAGCCGGCGGCCGTCTGGAAACGGTATGTGCCGCACCGTTCCATCGCGGATGAGATCGGACGGGCGCGGGTCGGCCTCTGCCTTTCCGCGGAGGAAGGGGCGATGTTCGTCAGCGCCGAATACATGCTCTGCGGCCTTCCGGTGGTTTCGACGCGGAATCTCGGCGGACGGGACGGGCTGCTGCCGGAACCGTACCGGCTCCGGCCTGACGACTCCGCCGCAAGTGTCGCAAAGTGTGTCGCCTCCCTCGCCGCAGCCCGGTTTGAACCGGCGCAAATCCGGGCCGCCTTTCTCGCCGCCGCCCGGCCGCACCGGGAGAAGCTGATCGCGCTGCTGAACGACATCTACGCCGGCTGCGGCCGCCCGGCTCCGGTGACCCCGGAAAACTTTCGCCGGTACTGCCCCCATAAACTCGGCCTGCGGTGCGGCTTCCTGCCGCTGCTTTACTTGCAGGGGTTGTGCCGTTCCGTCGGCCGGTGATCCGGTTTCAGCGGGGTCAGGTCGCCGAAGCGGCGCGGGTCGATGATATGGCCGCCCATCTGCAGGAAATATCCTTCCCATCCCTTGCGCCACCAGCCGTCGGATTCGTTGAACTGCACGCAGAAGCCGAAGGGTTTCCCCGACTCCGGGTCGAACTTCAACAGCCGCCACGGAATCAGGCATTCGTACACGGTGCGTCCCGGCCTGTCGTAACTCCCTTGATGGCGGATCACCTTGAGCGGCACCTCCGGCAGCGGCCCCGCGGGGCGTTCTTTCGTGGCCCGCTGCAGGATCGCCGGGCTGCCGTCCGCGAGGGTCAGCACCGGATAGCCGGTGAAGTCCGGGCGTTCGTGGTCGGCGTTGAGCCCGAGCTGGATGCTGTCGGTCCGCCAGGCGTCAAGTCCTTTGCAGTCGGCGTCATGCTTGTCGTCGAGGACTTCGGCGGCGAACAGCAGCCCTTCGCGGTTCCACGCGAATTTGAAGATCGGCCGGTAATCCGCCGCGCCGGTCCAGAAGCGGGCGAGGGCGGTGTTGCGCTTGCGGGCGCCGCCGACCTGCGGGAACTCCGGAATGTCGTTCCAGTCTGCGAGGTCGCCGTCGATCGAAATCCGGTCGTCGAAGGGAATGCCGCGCAGGCAGAGCGGCCGCCGGGAGTGGAGCAGCGTGGCGTTTCCGGCCGATGTGGAGAGTTCGACCGCGATGCGGTAGCCCTCGGTCCACCACAGCGCGTTGTATCCCTTGCCCGCGACCGGGCGGTAGGGATCGAAAGGCTCCGCCGGGTCGCCGCTGCCGGGCGTGAATTCCAGCGTGACGGTTTCGCCGGGCGCCAGCTTGACCGGCTGTGAAGCCGGGGTGAAGCGCCAGGAGGCGGGCGCGTCGTTCATGAAGTGGGGCGTTGCCGTTCCCGCGAAGGGCGCGCCGGAGTTGTTGCGCAGCGTGACCGAAATCACCGATTTCGTCAGACTTTCGGCGCGGCCGAACACCTCCATCGCGAACGGCTTTTCCCCCAGCGGCTCCTCCTCGGGCAGCACGATCGCCGGATGCCGGGCGGTGACGGCGCGTTTTTCCACCGCAACCGGTCCGCCCAGCACGAAGAGCGGCGCACCGCCGACGGTCAGCGCGACTTTCCGCCCGTTGGCGGTTTCGTTGCCGAAGGCGTCGAGCACCCGGAGCGGTTCCGGCGCGGTCAGGGTGACCTCATGGAAGTCGTTGAGGCTCCAGAGCGTGGTGACCGGCCTGCCGTCGGTGGTCCAGTCGAGTATCCAGAGATGGTCGGTGGAGGCTGTGCGCCGCCGCACGAATTCGGGATGGGGCAGCGTCGCGGCGAGCGCGGCCAGCGTCACCAGGCCGGGACGGCGGTGGAACTCATGTTCGGAGAGCGAATGATTCCGGATCGAATCGAACTGATTGACCAGCGCGTAACCCGCCATGAATTGACACAGATACTTGCGCTGCAGGTAGATCGCATGGGTTAATTCGTCCAGTTCGATCATGGTGTGGAAGGGCTGGGTGATCGAAGTCGGCCCCTCCGGCTTTTCGGCGGTCAGCGCGAAGTAGGCGTCCTCATTCACGTAGACCGGTTTGTCTCCGAAGAGGTCGCGGATCGCCGCGATATCCTCCTCGTGGCCGAATTCGGGGCGGTTCGGGCTGCGGTAGCCGTGGACCGCGACGATGTCCACGATGTCGGGACCGCCGACGAGCGCCAGCGTTTTCAGGAACGAGAGGTTCACATGGGTGGTGCCGGGCGACATCAGCCGGAGCTTCGATCCCGCCGTGCGCAGGTTCTGCCGGACCCGGGCGACCAGCGCGGCGAAAGGGACGAGGTCGGTTTCCACGGCGGTCGGCGGCCAGTTCTCCGGTTCGTTGTAGATTTCCTGACAGTAGATGAAGTCGGGGTACATTTTCTCCAGTTCGAGGAAAGCGGCGGCGATGCGGTCCGCCTTCGCCGCGAGCGTCTGCGGCGTCTGCGGCCGGAACGCCGCATCAAGGCAGGGGCCGTTGACCAGCAGGCCGTTGGCCCGGGCGCGTTCGGCGTATTGCCTGGTTTCAAACTCTCCGGGCTGCCGCCAGGTCTGGCGGATCTGCCGGATGCCGAGCCGGGCCGCGAGGTTCCAGTCGGCGAAATAGTTGCCGCTGTACGGGGAGCGCCGGTCGTACCGGTCCGGCGTGACCGGGATGACCGGGATCACGGCGAACTGCTGTTCGCGGATTTGCGCCGGTTTCCCCGGCAGCGCGGCTTCGGCGCGCAGGCGGTAGACGCCGTTGCGGGCCAGCCGTTCCGCCGGGACGGAACCGGAGAGGCGGAGCGGTTCGGCGGTGAGCGTGCGCCTTTCGGAGCTATTCCAGAGTTCGCGGCCGTCGCGGTCGAAGCAGCGGAACCGGAGGCCGACCGTCTCCCCGATACGCTGCGTGGTGCGCAATTCGAGGGCGAAAGCGGCTTCCCGGCCGCGGTCGAATACGTTGTTGCCCGAAGGCGGGTTGCGCCATTCCAGCTCCAGTTCGACCGGGTGCAGGAAACGGGCGCGCTTCGGTTCCGAGCTGTTCCAGCCGGCCTGCCGGCTGCCGTCGAAGCGGTCGGAACGGGCGGGGCCGCTTCCCGATACGCGGAACTCCTTCACCCGCAGCTCCCGGATTGCGCTCCGGTCGTGGAAACCGTCCAGCGTGAGCCCGATCCGGTTCGGCATAAAGGGCTTGGCGGGAACGATGCGCAGCGCTTCCCGGCAGGCCTGGCCGTCGGTGGAAGCGGAGAACCGGAGCGTCTCTCCGTCGTATTCGGCCTTCAGGAAGAGGCGTTCGGCAGCGGCGTCCCACTGCTCACTGGAGCGTTTCACCTGAAAGTGCCCCCGTTTTTCATAGCAGACGGCGGCGAGCGGAACCCGCGCCGGATTGGCGTCCCGCTCCGGATTGAAAGGGCCGAAGCTGAAGCGGGAACCGTTTGGGCCGTCCTCGATGATAAGCCCGAACCACGATTGCCGCTGCGGCAGGCGATGCCTCCCGGCTCCGCGCCGCGCGCCAGCCGCCCGCCGGGCCCGGGGGCGGGGCGGAGCAGCTCGGCTTCGAGTGTGAAGGGGGAGCCGTCCCACGGCTGGACCGTGGCGGCATGGGGGGCGGCATATCCCCATTTGTTGCCGCCGGCGTCGAGGCTGGCGACCAGATCGGCGGCGGCTCCGGAAGCGAGTCCGAGCGCGACGGGAAAAAGGAGATGGATCAGGCGGTTCATCTGGCCTCCGTTCCGTAATAGAGGTTGTTCTGTTCGATCAGGCGCCAGTCCGCTTTGGAGCCGGGGAGGCCGTCGTATTGATTGCCGGTGAAAAACAGTGTGCCCGCTGATTTTTCGGAAAGCTCAAATATGGTCCGGTATCCGAGGAACAGGTTGCCGTCGAGAAAGATGCGCACATCGTTTCCACCGAGCTTCAGCGCCGTGCCGCCGCCGGAGCGCAGCCGGAAGCGGTTGCCCCGGATCGCGTGTTCGATGCCGCCCGCAAGTTCGATCGCGGCTTTCGGTTGCGCCGCCGTCGTTTCAAAGTCGTTTTCCGCGATCACGATGCGCTCGGCATGGCCGTTGACGGCGGCGATCCGGCCGTTGCGGAAGGTGTTGCCCTTGAGGAAGATTTCCCGTGCGGTTTCGATGCTGACGGCGCGGGGCGCGGCGGTTTCGGCGATGAACTGGTTGCCGGTGACCAGTATCTGGCCGTTGCCGAAGTGGTCGGGTTTGCCCGCGCTGTGGAGGCGGATGAAATTGCCGCGCTGCTTTTCGGCGCCCTCTTCAAAGACCAGCACCTGATTGTTGGCGATCAATACCCGTTCCCCGTAGAAATAGCAGCCGATTCCGGCGCAGGCGGAGTTGACCGAAATATTATTGGAAATCACCACGTTTTCACCGCCCTCGGTGTCGTAGGCGAGATCATCCATATAGCGCGCGATGTTGCCGCTGATCAGGATGTTGCGTCCCTTGGACCCCCAGGCCAGCGTGGTGCCGTGTTCGGCGAAATTGTTCTGTACGCTGATGTCGTAGGTTCCGGCGGTGTCGCGGTGGAAGCCCGGCGTGCCGGGAGCGGTGCGTTTCACGGTGCGGGCGGAGCCGGGAGCGATGCCTTGTTTGGTGTCGTTGCTGTCGCCGCCCCACCACATGCACTGGTAGACCACGTTGCGGCTCCAGTTGCCGGTGTGGTTCAGGAACTCGCTGCCGTCGGCGATGTTGGTCAGCGTCCGGCACCGTTCCGCCCGGTTGCCGCGCACCGTGATCCGGGAACAGTGCCGGGCGAGCAGTACGTGGGAGAGATCGGCGAAACGGCCGTCGGCCACGAGGATATCGCGGCAGCCGGTGAGCGCGAACAGGATCGGAGCGCCTTTCTCATGCGGCACGGCATCCTGTCCGGTTCCCCGCCAGGCCGCGGTGGAACAGTTCAGGAAGTGCAGCCCGGAGCGGCCTTCGGCGGTGACGAGCGCGCCGCTTTTCCTGCGGTCGTATTCAAAACGGGCGCCGTCGATCGTGATGTCGTCTCCGGCCAGCTCAATCGAGCCGAGAATCCGCAGCCGCGAGCCGGGCGCGAAATGAAGCGAAGTCCCGCCGGGAACCTTCAGCGTCTCCACAAAATAGGTCGCGGCAGGGAGCCGGAGCGACCGTTCGCCCGCATCGAGCCGTTTCTGCAGGGAATCGTCGGCGGCGGCCGGGGCCGACGCGTCGGGCCAGGCGGCGAGGCCGCGGCCGGAGCCTGTTTCCCAATTCCCGGCATCGGTGAAGTCGTCCCGTTCGCTCCTGCCGTCGGCGGTCAGGGTGAAGGAGTCGAACCGGACCGGGGCGACGGGCCTGGCGTGGTAGCTGTCCACTGTGATTCCGGCCCGGTCCGGCGCGAAACCCGTCGGTACTGCGGTTTCCAGAATGGTGCGGGAAGGTTCGCCGGGGACGGCGCAATCGAGCGAAAGTTTGCCGTTTTCAAGCGTCAGGGCCAGGCGGCGGCGACCATTCGCCGGAACCGGATCGGCGGCGGCCCGGCGCTGCATATTGCCGTTTTTCTCGTAGGAGATCAGTGTCGGGGTCAGGTTCTGCGGCGTGGAATCCCAGCCGGGATTGAACAAACTCCAGATGTAACGGGTACGCTGCCGGGTGTCTTCCAGATAGATGCCGAACCAGCTTTCGCGCGGAATGGGCGTCTCCTTTCCGGCGGCGGATTCAAATTCGACCGCCAGTTCCAGTTTTCCGGCGGCGGGTACGGGGCGGAGCAGGGTGTTGTGGCTGCCCGCGTATCCCCATTTGTTCTCGCCCCTGACGACGCCGAACTGGACTGCGGCGCAGAGGGTCCCGGCGGCGAACAGCATCGCCGAGGTGCAGATGTTGCGGTATTTCATTGGCATTTTTCCTTGTTCTTTACCAGTTGCGGGTGTGGAGGCAGGGCCAGTCGTATTTGCTGTGGGGCCTCAGGTAGCCGAACGGGACAGACCGGATCGCCCCATCCATGTAGCAGAGGTTTACCGAAGTGCCGTGGTTGCCCGGTTTGCCGTCCCGGGCGTACCAGACGTCGGAGCCGGTGAACAGCAGATAGGTTCCTCCCTTGGGCGGCCGCGCGGTGATCTTGTAGCTGAAATTGTAATTGGTCGCCGACGGCACGTAGAGGTAACTGCTCAGGTGGGAACTGATCCAGCCGTTGGCGCCGAGGTTCTTCAGGACCGCCGGATCGGAGGGGCACATGAAAGTTTTGGTGTTCGGCACATAGCCGTATTTATTCAGCAGGCCGTGGTTGCACTCCCGCCCCCAGCCGACTTCGCGCAGGTCGGTTTTGTTTTCCGGCCCCCACGGGATGTAGTCCTGATAGTCACCGGCATAGAGCACGACAGCCTGGCCGAGTGATCTCAGGTTGCCCTGGCAGGTGGCGTTGCGCCCCCGTTCTCGCGCCTTGTTCAGCGCGGGCAGCAGCATCGCCGCCAGTATCGCGATGATCGCAATCACCACGAGCAGCTCAATCAGTGTAAATTTTGCGATGATCGGCCTTAAACGGCGGTATGCGGGGGGCGTATCCGCCGCCCCCCGCACCCCCTGCGTCCGGCAAGGTGCCGGGGCCGGGTACGGGACGGTCGACTGGCGGAGCAGCGGTCGTTCGGCGGAGGAAGAAGATTCGCAATAACGTGAAGTTGTCTTCCCGCTTTTCTGCGGAAAAACAACTTCACGTTTTTGCTCCGACTTGCCGCTTGCAGAGCATTGGCGAAGACGTGAGAGCTTGCTGAAAGTAAGGGAGGTGTTGAGGAGATTTGGTACGGGGAGAGACGCGGCGCAAGCCGCCGCTTTCTCTCCCCCGAACCCCTCTCTTTCGCGCGGAGCGGAAGCGGGGATGGAGAACCGGAGCGATAACAATTGTTCATGGTCTCTTGGATTTTGAGTTGCTGATGGTTCAATTGACGTGGCAGGCTGGATGTTCATGGCGGCTCCTATTGATTCAGGTTGGAGTTTTCTGTTGGAATCATTTTGACGCTCTCGCGTTTGACCAGTACGGGATTCACGGTGCGCGAGGCGTTTTCCGGGTGGATTTTCCCGTCGAGTCCATCGAGGACCGTTGCGACGATCGCATCGGCGTAAGCGGTGCTGTCGAAGCCCATTGTGCTCAGGCCGGGGATGCTCAGTTCGGATTCCCGTGTGTTGTTCACGCCGAGCAGTGAAAAATCCTCCGGCACCCGGAAACCGAGCCGGTAAAGCGCCTTCATCGCCCGCATCGCGATCAGGTCGCTCTGGCAGAAGAAGGCGGTGGGACGGTCCGGCCGGGCGCAGACACGGCGCAGGCCGCTTTCCAACTCCCCGAGCGAATCGGTTTCCGGGACGAGCCAGCCGTCGTTGAACGGCAGCGCCAGTTCGTGTACGGTATGGTGATAGCCGCTGTAGCGGTCGGCGAGCGCCGGGGTTTTCGGGCCGATGTAACCGATCCGGCGGTGGCCGCAGTCGTAAAGATGGCGGACGCCGCCGCAGGCCGCCCGATAGACGTTCACCCGGACGCTGGGCAGCGGCATCGGTTCGAGCGTATCGAACGCGGTTACGAAGTTGAGCTTATCGAGCACGGGCCGGAGCTCCTCGTATTCGGCGGTGTAGCCGAGCGGGCCGAGCACCACGGCAGCCGCCCGCAGCTGGATGAAGAGGTCGAGCGTCTGCCGCACCTGGAGCAGGTCCTGTTCGCCGAGCACGGTGCCGACGTAGAAGCCGTGGCGGCGCAGTCCGTTCTGGACTTCGGCCATCACCCGGATATACCACGGGTCTTCGAGGTTGCCGCGCAGGCAGAAGCCGACGATCTTGCTGTTGCCTTTCAATGATTGCGCCAGCAGGTTGGGACGGTATTCGACCTCGTCGACGAAGGCGAGAATCTTTCCGGCGAGTTCCGGCGAGAATTTGCCCTTGTTGTTGAGGATGTTGCTGACCGTTGCCGCGCTGACGTGAAAACGGCGGCCGATTTCAGCCAGACTCAGATTTTTCCGCCTGTCGTTCATAATTCCCAAATTTTTTGGTTAATTGATTAATCCAAGGAGAAACCAATCTAATTTCCCTGATAACCGCAGAAACCGGAAATGGAAGATTAATTGATTAACTGAATATATTATGAACGATTCCCGGCGTTTTGTCAAGAGGAAAATACGAAAAAATCATGATTTTTGTTCCGTTCGGCGGCAAAGGCGGATTCAGGTGCGTGGAAAGACGGCTTTCAGCGCGTCGAGATAACCGTAACCGTATCGGGCTTCGGGTTCGAGCATGCTGCCTTCGGTCCACTCGTTCCAGCAGTTGATGCTGAAGGTGCGGATTTCCGATTTCAGCAGCCGGTCGCGGGTGGCCGCGAGGGCGCGGCGGAAGTTTTCCGGCGTGTTTTCCGACAACGTGCAGGTGTAGGGATAGCCGACCGGTTCCCAGCGGTCGGTCATCAGCGTGCGCGGGGAGGGGTCCCAGCCTGCGGTGACATTTGGAAAATAGGGGATGCGGTATTGGCGTTCGATTTCATCCCACTTTCGCCAATAGGCCTGAAACGCCTCCAGATACGGATATTGCGCCGCTTTCGGCAGGTCGATGTGGTGAATCCATACGTAACTGGCGGCGGAGTCGAATCCCAGTTGCTGCACCACCTTTTCCTGTTCGGTCAACTCGGTTTCGCCGGGCAGCACGGGGCTGCCCCAGATCACCGCGTTCAGGTGGACTCCCGGCAGGCCGGCCCGGCGCGCCTCTTCCCGGAACCATTGCAGGGCTTCACGCGTTCCGGCAAAGCCGCCGCAGCTTTCGATCAGGAGTTCCAGATGATAGATGGAGAAGTATGGCATTCCGTTGATCGTGTAATAGCTGGGGTGCCTGAAATAGTGTTCGGTCACGTGGCGGCACATCCGCCGGAAGCCGTCCTGATCCACCTTGCCCGGATAGAGCAGCGGACGGCTGACCCGTCCGCAGGGGTGGATGTCGAGCCAGTCGTGGTTGGCCCACATCAAGGCGAATTTCAGCGGCGACTCCGCGGCGGCGGGCAGGAACCCCCTGTCCAGACAGCCGGACAGGAAAGTGCCGTCATTGTAGTGGTAATAATCGAAGATGAAATAGTCGATGCCGTGCGACCAGGCCGCATCGATCTTCCGGGCCATCACCTCCGGGCGGGATTCGTCGGTATACCCCCAGAGCGGCTTGAGAGGCTGGCGGTGGCCGGGAAACCGGGGCCGGGCGGCCTTGACCAGTTCCCATTCGCTCCAGCCGGAGCCGTGGACGGCCGCGTTGCGGGCGTCGTTGGGGTGGTAATTCGGGAAATAATAACAGCCGACGTCGATTTTCCGATCCATGTTCCTGCTTTCCATTCATTGCATTCAAGATATTCTGAAGGGAATATAACGCCGTTTCCGGGGAAAGAAATGGCGGAAAATCCGCAGAACCGGGCATTTCGTCCAATTTTGCGGCGGCGCGGGCAGTCCGTCGGCGAAACGTTCCGGACGGGAGAATTGTGGATCAGCCGGACATTTTCCAGCGAATAGAGTTTCAGCAGTTCCGGCACCAGCG
>ENA-UOJS01001454-UOJS01001454.1-human-gut-metagenome-genome-assembly--contig:-C74-NODE-1454-length-19529-cov-19.118414_pt1 | contig 19529 bp, 15 predicted proteins | sample MGYA00242355_ERZ723902 | MGnify/ENA metagenome assembly ERZ723902 | reverse complement strand
AAGCCATCAAGCTCATCAGCGAGAACCTGCGCGGTGCCGTGCAGAACACCCCGGAAGGCCGTGAGGGCATGGCTCTGGGCCAGTACATCGCCGGTATGGGCTTCTCCAACGTGGGCCTGGGCATCGTGCACTCCATGGCACACGGCCTGTCCGCCCTGTATGATACCCCTCACGGCGTGGCCTGCGCCATCCTGCTGCCGGTGGGCCTGGAATACAACAAGACCGTCGCCGGTGAGCGCTACCGTGCCGTCGGCAAGGCCATGGGCGTGAAGGGCATCGACGAGATGAACGACGCCGAGGCAGCCGATGCCACCATCGCCGCTGTCAAGCAGCTGAGCGCCGATGTGGGCATCCCCGCAAACCTGCACGGCATCCTGAAGGAAGAGGACATCCAGTTCCTGGCCGAGTCCGCTTATGCCGACGCCTGCCGCCCTGGCAACCCGCGTGACACCAGCGTGGAAGAGATCGTGGAGCTGTACAAGAGCCAGCTGTAACCCTACAGCCTGAACCATCCGCGTAAACCAAAGGCCCCGCACCGTTCCGTTCGGAACCGGTGCGGGGCCTTTTGGATGATGCACTGCCGCAAAACTTATTCGGCTGCGCGGGACTGCTCCACAAAAGCGGCGATCTTGTCCACCTGGATCTCGGCCACGGCACGGCCGGTGTCGTACACGCGGCGCAGCTGGGCGGGGTCACGCTCCATGGAGCCGATCTCCAGCGGGATGGGCGGCCGGATGACAAAGGCCTGGCCGGTCTGCTCCAGCATGGCCACATGTTCCAGTGTCTCGTTGTAGCGCTCGTGGCGGTCGGCCACGGCCTCCACAAAGGCGGGGTAGCGCAGGTAGCGCGCCCGGATGGCGGGCAGCATCTTGTTTTTCTTTTTCACAAAGTCCTTGGGCTGGGTCAGCACGATGAGGTTGCGCTTGTAGCCGATGGACTCAAAGAAGCGCACCGGGATGGAATCTGCAATGCCGCCGTCCAGCAGCTGGTAGTGGCCGATCTTCACGATCTTTGCGGCCAGCGGCATGGAGGCCGACGCCTGCATCCACTGGATGTCCTCGGCGTCGCCGGTGCGGCACTTGTGGTAGATGGGGTCACCGGTGCGCACATCGGTGCACACCACAAAAAAGTCCATGGGATCTTCCCGAAAGGTTTTGGCGTCAAACGGATCCAGCTTTTCCGGCACGGTGTGGTAGCAGAACTGCTCGCTGTACAGGTTGCCGGTGCGCAGCAGGTTGCCAAAGCTGGCGTAGCGCTTATCTTTGCAGTATTCGGTGTTGTAGCGGATGGTGCGCCCGATCTGGTGCGACTTATAGTTGCAGCCGAACACGGCCCCCGCCGAAACACCGATGGCACCGTCCACCGTGATGCCGTGCTCCATCAGCACATCCAGAACACCGGCGGTGAACATGCCGCGCATAGCCCCGCCTTCCAGTACAAGTCCCGTTTTCATAACCGTTCTCCCTCTCCTCCGATCGGCGTACAGGCACCGGTCTTTCTTCCAAGTATACTCAAAAATCAGCAAAGCACAAGAGCGCCGAAAGCCAAAAATTACAGAACTGTTTTGCGGAGTTTCGGTGCTTTTTGCCATAGGCATGCTTTTGGAAAAAGCCCACGCAGATGCAGCCCGGATTTTTTCAAATTTGGGCACAAAGCCACTTGCCAAAGGCAGGCACTTCCGTTATACTAGGTAAAATACATACAGGTTGCGGGCACAGCTTTGTGCCCCGGAATGGAAAAAGGCTGGAGGACAAAGACTGCTTATGAAGATGCTGGAAGATCGTATCCGCGCAGACGGCATTGTGCGCGAAGGAAATGTGCTCAAGGTGGACAGCTTCATCAACCACCAGATGGATGTCCCGCTGTTCCGCGAGATGGCCCGGGAGTGGAAGCGCCTGTTTGCGGGCAAGCCCATCAACAAGGTGCTCACCATCGAGGCCAGCGGCATCGGCATTGCCGCCATTGTGGCCAGTGAGTTCAACGTGCCGGTGGTGTTTGCCAAAAAGTCCATGAGCATCAATCTGGACTACAACAACTACGAGACCAAGATCCAGTCCTTCACCCACAAAAAGATCTACAACGTCATCGTGTCCAAAAAGTTCCTCACCGCAGAGGATCATGTGCTGATCATCGACGATTTCCTGGCCAACGGCTGTGCCCTGATGGGCCTGCTGGAGCTGGCACAGGAGGCCGGTGCCACCGTGGAAGGCATCGGCATCGCCGTGGAAAAAGGCTTCCAGCAGGGCGGTGAGCTCATTCGCAGCAAGGGCATCCAGCTGGAGAGCCTTGCCATCGTGGAATCCATGAACAGCGAGACCGGCGAGATCGTGTTCCGCGAGCAGCCCCATCAGAACTGATCAGAACCCTCTCAGTCAGCCCTCCGGGCTGCCAGCTCCCCCGAAAGGGGGAGCTTTTTGTTTGTACGGAGAAGTTTCCCGTTTCGTCAAAAGCTCCTCCCTTGGGGGAACTGGCATCGCCGCAGGCGATGACGGAGAGGGTTTACGCCCCATCCGTACTGTCCCCGTCTGCTGGCAGGGCAGTGGTCTGCTCGGCGGGGACGTCTGCGGCGGCGCGGGGCACGCCTTTGTACACCAGCGTCTGTTCCAACACCTCGGCACACACCGGGGCCGAAAGGCTGCCGCCGGCGGTGGTCCAGCTGTGGGGCTCATCCAGGCAGACCAGACACAGAAACTGCGGGTCGTCGATGGGCGCCACGGCCACAAAGCTGGCAATGCGGGCTTTTTCGTCGGCGCTGTCCAGCTTCTGGCTGGTGCCGCTCTTGCCGCCCACCCGGTAACCGGAGATCTGCGCGTTGCGTCCGCCGCCGTACAGAACAACGGCTTCCATCATCTCCCGCATGACGGCGGAAGTCTCCGGCTGGATCACCTGCTGTTTGCACACGGGGTCCCGGTGTTCCAGCACCGTGCCGTCCGGGGCCAGAATGTCCGATACGAGGTAGGGCTGCATCAGTTTTCCGCCGTTGACCACTGCGCACACGGCGGCGGCCATTTCCAGATAGGAGATCTTGCTGCTTTGCCCGAAGGCGCAGGAGGCCAGCTCCACCGGCCCCATACGGTCGGCGGTGTAGTACAGGCTCTTTTTCGGCTCGGCGGGCAGGTCGATGCCGGTGGGCTCCCGCAGGCCGAAGGCGGCAAAGTAATCGCAGAAGGCCTCCTTGCCAAGCCGCGCTCCGATCTGGATAAAGCTCTGGTTGCAGGAATTTTCCAGCGCCTGCGTCACGGTCTGGGTCCCGTGGCGCTTGTGGTTGGCGCAGTGGAACCGGGTGCCCGCCACCGAGATGGACTCCCCGCAATAAAAGCTGGAGTTCCGGGTGATGGCTCCGGCGTCCAGCGCGGCCGCGCAGGTGATGAGCTTGAACACACTGCCCGGTTCGTACAGGTCGCTCACGGCCTTGTTGCGCCACTGGGTCTGCTGGGCCAGCTGCAGGGCGGCCGTCCGCTGCTCCCCAGAGAGGGCATCTACGGCGGCGCGGGCAGCTTCGTCGTAGAGGATGCGCGGCTGGTTGGGGTCGTAGGCCGGGGTGGTGGACATGGCCAGCACGGCCCCGGTGTTCACGTCCAGCACGATGCCCACGGCACGGGCGGCCACATGGTGTTCCTGTACGGCATAATTCAACGCATTTTCGAGATAATGTTGAATGTTGGCGTCGATGGTCAGCCACAGGCTGCTGCCCTCCACCGGGAACTGCTCGGTCTCGTAGCTCTGCTCCAGCGTGTAGCCCCAGGCGTTCACGGCGGTGAGCACCACGCCGTTCTGCCCGGTGAGCTGCTCGTTGTATTCCAGCTCCAGCCCGCTCACTCCGGCGTTGTCCACATTGGTAAAGCCCAGCACCGACGCCAGAAACTCCCCCTGCGGGTACCAGCGCTTGCTGTCCTGATTGATACGGATGCCGGTGATGCCGTTTTCCTCGCAGAAATCCCGCACGGCATCCGCCATGGAACGCTCCACCCGGTAGCGCAGCAGACAGTCGTTGGAGGCGCGGTCCCGGAACTTTTCCAGCAGGGCGGCTTCGTCCAGCTCCAAAATCTGCGCAAGACCGTGGGCGGCCGGCTCCAGTTTGTCGGCAGGCATCTCCCGCGGGCTGGCCCGCAGGGTCCAGCAGCTGCTGTTGGCCGCCAGCAACACGCCGTCGGCACTGTAGATGCGGCCCCGGTCGGCGGGCACCACGGTGTCCCGCAGCTGCTGCCCCAGTGCCCGCCGGGTGTACCAGTCCCCGGCGGCCAGCTGCAGCCAGTAGAGCCGGGCAATAAGCCCTGCAAAGCAGATGCCGCACAAAAGCAGCGCCACCAGCCGGGCACGGGCGCGGAACGCCTGCTCCGGCAGGGTGCGCAGGGGTTCGGGCCGGGACATGGCAGCACCTCCTTTTCCGGCTCAGTTTATGCGAGCAGGGCCTGCGGCTATGACTAACAGCCCGGCGGCCTGCGTACAATAGACCAAAAGGACTGCCGGAGGTGATGAGGATGCACAGGGCCGCTGTGCCTGCCCGGGCCCGGCGCGGACTGCTGCGTCCGCTGCCCGCCATGGACCTGCCGTTTCTGATCCTGGTGCTCACGCTGGTGGGCTTTGGGCTGGTAATGCTGTACAGTGCCAGCAGCGCGGTGGCGCTGTACCGGCGGGGCGATGCCTGGGCCTATGTGCGGCCGCAGCTGCTGTATGCGGCCATGGGCATCGGGGCCCTGTGGGCGGCCAGCCGGGTGGATTACCACATCTATCACAAACTGGCCTGGCCGCTGCTGGCCCTCTCGCTGGTGCTGCTGGTCGTGGTGCTGTTCATGCCGGAATACAACGGCTGCAAGCGCTGGCTGGTGCTGCCGGGGCTGGGCACTCTGCAGCCCAGCGAGATCGCCAAATTTGCGGTGGTGCTGGTGTTTGCCCACATCATCTCCCTCAACCACAGCCGGATGGAGAGCTTTGCGGTGGGGGTGGTGCCCTTTGCGCTGGTACTGGGCGCGGTGGCGGTGCTCATGCTGCTGGAGCCGCACCTGTCCGGCACGGTGCTGATCCTGGGCATCGGGGCAGTGCTCATGTTCGTGGGCGGCACCGGGCTGCGGTGGTTCGTGCTGGCCGGTGTGGGCGGAGCGGGTGCCATCGGGGCGGCCATCGTCATCATGCCGGATCTGGTGCCTTATGCGGCCAGCCGCCTGAGCTCCTGGCTGGACCCCTTTGCCGACCCGCTGGGCGACGGCCACCAGACCATCCAGAGCCTATACGCCATCGGCTCCGGCGGGGCCGTGGGGCTGGGGCTGGGCAACAGCCGCCAGAAGCACCTGTTCGTGCCGGAACCCCAGAACGACTTCATCTTTTCCATCCTGTGCGAGGAGCTGGGGTTTGTGGGGGCCTGTGCGGTGATCCTGCTGTTCAGTCTGCTGCTGCTGCGGGGCGTCACGCTGGCGGCCCACGCGCCGGACCGCTTCGGGGCACTGCTGGTGGTGGGGTTCGTGGTGCAGGTGGCCTTGCAGGCGGTGCTGAACATCGCCGTGGTCACCAACACCATCCCGAACACCGGCATCAGCCTGCCCTTCTTTTCCTCCGGCGGCACCAGCCTGATGATGCTGCTGGGCGAGATGGGCATCGTGCTGTCCGTCTCCCGCGGGGAAACATAAAGGCGGCTATTTCTGCCGCAAAATGGGATGTTTGCCCCGCAAAAGACGCAAAAAACAGACAAACGACCGGACAAATGCGTTTTGCGGTGTCCGGGTACAAAACAGGGAACCGACGGCCCTCGTTCTGCATACCATGGGGTATCTTTGGCAGAACGGGGGTCTTTGCATGGCAGGGGATTACATCATCACGGGCGGGCGGCCGCTGAATGGAACGGTATGGGTCCCGGCGGCCAAGAACAGTGTGCTGCCGCTGCTGGCAGCGTCCCTGCTGTGCAGCGGGCCAGTGCGGCTGTGCGGGGTGCCGGAGCTGGCCGATGTGGCCGAGAGCCTTGCCCTGCTGCGCAGTGCAGGCTGCACAGCGGAGCGGCAGGGGGCGGATGTGCGGGTGGACGGGGTGCCCGGCAGTGGGACGCTGGCGGCAGGCCCGGCGGGCCGGATGCGGGCATCCATCCTGTTCTGCGCCCCGCTGCTGGCCCGGCTGGGCCGGGCACAGACCGTGCTGCCCGGGGGCTGCCGCATCGGAGCGCGGCCCATTGATCTGCATCTGGCGGGCCTTGTGCAGATGGGAGCCTGCCCGCAGCTGGAAGGCGAACGCCTGCTGCTCACGGCTCCGGCGGGGCTGCATGGAGCGGACATCACCCTGCGGTTCCCCAGCGTGGGGGCCACCGAGACCCTGCTGCTGGCGGCGGCGCTGGCACAGGGGGAGACGACCCTGCGGGGTGCGGCCCGGGAGCCGGAGATCGAAGATCTGGCGGCATTCCTGAACCGGTGCGGCGGCCGGGTGCAGGGCGCGGGCACCGGCACGGTGCGGGTGCAGGGGGCGCGGCGGCTGCACGGATGCAGCTTTGCGCCCCTGCCGGACCGGATCACGGCAGCCACCTTTGCCTGTGCCTGCGCAGCGGCTGGGGGACGGGTGGAGCTGGCAGGCTGCGCGCCCCGGCTGTATGCGCCGGTGCTGGAAATTCTGGAACAAATGGGGTGCGGCGTTGTGCGCCGGAGCGATGCTGCCGTTATTACCCGGTTCGGGCGGCTGTACGGGCCGGGGCGGGTGTTCACCGGGGCATACCCGGCGCTGGCCACCGACGCGGCCCCGCTGCTGGCGGCGGTGCTGCTCTGCGCGGAGGGACCCGGCAGCATCGAGGATGTGATCTTTGAGCGGCGGTTCGGCTGCGCGGCAGGCTTTGCGGCGCTGGGCGGCCGGGTGCGGGTGGAGGGCCGCACCCTGTACGCGGAACCCGGCGGCACCCTGCAGGGAACGGTGCTGGAAGCGCCCGACCTGCGGGGCGGGGCAGCGCTGGTGATCGCGGCGCTGGCGGCACAGGGCAGCAGCCGCATCACCCATACGGAGTTCATTGACCGCGGCTATGCCGATTTTGCACAGAAACTGACGGCTCTGGGTGGGCAAATTGCATGAGAAACCCCGCGCGGGGCAGACTGCCCGAAAAAAAGAACTTCAAAAACGTAAATTTGACTTGCATTCACGGCAAAAAGATGATACGATACAGTTATATAAGTGTAGGTTGATATTTCTGTGCGTTCTGCACAGTTCTACGATAAAATCCGGATGGAGGACAAAGTTATGGCATTGATGCTCGATGAAGAAATGGACGAAAATGTTACGACGATCAAGGTGATCGGTGTTGGCGGCGGCGGCGGCAACGCCGTGAACCGCATGGTCAGCGATGGCCTGCAGGGCGTGGAGTTCATTGCGATGAACACGGACCAGCAGGCGCTGGCCAAGAACCATGCCACCGTCAAGGTCCAGCTGGGCTCCAAGCTCACCAAGGGCCGCGGCGCAGGTGCCGACCCTGAGATCGGCCAGCGTGCCGCTGAAGAAAGCAAGGACGAGATCGCAAACGCGCTCAAGGGCTCCCAGATGGTGTTCATCACCGCCGGTATGGGCGGCGGCACCGGCACCGGTGCGGCTCCTGTGGTGGCTGAGGTGGCACACGACCTGGGCATCCTGACCGTGGGCATCGTCACCAAGCCCTTCTCTTTTGAGGGCAAGCGCAAGATGGGCCTGGCTGAGCAGGGCATTGCCAACCTGCTGATGCATGTGGACAGCCTGATCGTGATCCCGAATGAGCGCTTGAAGATGATCAGCCAGGAGAAGATCACCCTGATGAACGCCTTCCAGGCTGCCGACAACGTGCTGCGTCAGGGCGTCGAGTCCATTTCCGCCCTGATCAACGTGCCCGCCTTCATCAATCTGGACTTCGCCGACGTGCGCTCCATCATGAAGGATGCCGGTTACGCGCACATGGGCGTGGGCAGCGCCAAGGGTGCCGGCAAGGCCGAGAACGCCGCCAAGGCTGCCATTTCCAGCCCGTTGCTGGAGACCAGCATTGCCGGTGCACACGGTGTTATCATCAACATCACTTCCAGCCCCGACATCGGCCTGGAGGACGTGGAGACCGCAGCCGGCCTCATCACCCAGAGCGCTCATCCGGATGCGAACATCATCTGGGGTACTGCGTTTGACGAGAACCTGTCCGACGAGATGCGCGTGACCGTCGTTGCTACCGGCTTCGACAACAAGAGTGCCAGCGACCTGCGCAACAGCATCAACAACGCCATGGGCGGTGCCCAGTCGGTGCCGTCGGCAGTATTCAGCAGCGACACCGGCAGTGCAGCTACTGCCGCTGCTCCTGCTGCTCCGGCAGCAGCCCCGGCCGCTCCGGCAGCTGCCGCAAAGCCCGTGGAAGAGGAAAGCAGCGACAACCGTTACTACGACGAACTGCTGGCCATCCTGAACAAGCGGAAGTAAGGCTGGCAAATAATAAACGCATCGTGGCACAGCGCCCGTGAGGAGGGCGGGTCTCTTGCGCGCAAGCGGAGGGAGGCAATGCAATGCTGAAACAGGACGTTCCGCTGCGGACCGGATGGTTCGGGTACCGGAAACTGGATGTTGAAAATTGTATTGCGCACATCCGCGCAGCGTATGCGGCAGAACTCCGCCTTGCCCGGCAGACGCAGCAGGGAATGGAGGAGACCATGGCGCAACTCAGGCAGGAGAACAAAGCTCTGCGGCAGCGCTTTGCCCAGCAGGCGGCGGCGCAGGCCGCAGCATCGGTGCGGGCAGAGGGCAGCGACAAGCTGCAGCAGCTGACCCGCAAGCTGGAAGCGGCCCACGCCGAGATCCGCCGCTACCAGACCCGGCTGTTTGCCTGCGAGCGCCAAATGATCGCTCTGCGGCGGGAAAATGCCGACCTCGAAGCGGCCTGTGAGCAGGCACGGGAGGAGCTGCAGATGGCCGTGGCCCGTGCCGAAAAGGCAGAGCAGCAGGCTGCCCAGAGGCCTGCCTGTCCGGAAGTGCCGGTGCAGGCCCCGACGCCGGAACCGCCCGAAGAAGCTGTGGCCTGCTGTGCAAGACCAGCCGCACAGCCTGCGGCGCAGCCGGAACCCGTGTGGCAGCCGGAAACGGAGCTGGAGAAGCTTTCGGTGGAGCTGCTGCGCCGGTTTGATGAAATGATGCAAGAATGATTCGACAAGCTGCTGTGCCGGCATGGACTGGTGCAGCAGCTTTTTGTGTGAACAGGGGATTTTTGCTGCGGCAAGGCAGCACATTGACAGATGGGGATGGCGAGGAGCAAGGCACATGAATGGGAAACAGAAGATCCTGATCGCAGACGATTCTGAGATCAACCGCGCGCTGCTGATGGAGATCCTGGGCGACGGGTATGAGTATCTGGAAGCGGAAAACGGTGTCCGTGCGGTGGAGCTTTTGCGCGAGCACACGGACATCGCACTGGTGCTGCTGGACATCATGATGCCGCAGATGGACGGCTTTGACGTGCTGAAGGTCATGCGCTGCTATTCCTGGCTGGACGAGATCCCGGTGATTATGATCTCGGCGGCAAAGGACACGGCCAACATCGAGCGTGCCTACGACCTGGGTGTGGCCGACTACATGCGCCGCCCCTTTGAGCGGGTCATGGTGCTGCGCCAGGTGCAGAACGTGCTCATGCTGTATGCCAAGCAGAAGCGCCTGACCCGGCTGGTGACCGATCAGGTGTACGAAAAAGAGCACAACAGCGTGCTGATGATCAGCATCCTGAGCCATGTGGTGGAGTTCCGCAACAGCGAGAGCGGCCTGCATGTGCTGCACATCCGCACCCTGACCGACCTGCTGCTGCACCAGCTGGCGGGCAAGACCGACCGGTATCAGCTGGACGAGAGCGACATTTCGCTCATCAGCACGGCATCGGCCCTGCACGACCTGGGCAAGATCGTGATCCCCACCGAGATCCTCAACAAGCCCGGCCGCCTGACCGCCGAAGAATACGCGATGATCAAGACCCACACGGTGAAGGGTGCCCGCATCCTGCGGGACCTGAGCAACACCATCGGCGGGGGAAACGAGCCCCTGCTGCAGGTGGCCTATGCCATCTGCCGCTGGCACCATGAGCGCTGGGACGGCGGCGGCTACCCGGACAAGCTGAAGGGCGATGCGATCCCCATCGCAGCACAGGTGGTGGCACTGGCAGATGTGTACGACGCCCTGACCAGCGACCGCTGCTATAAACCGGCCTACGACCACGACACGGCCCTGCGCATGATCCTGAACGGCGAGTGCGGGGCCTTCAACCCGCTGCTGCTGGAATGCCTGAATGAGTCGTCGGAGCTGCTGCGGCAGGAGCTGCAGCGCAACGAGTGGGACCGCAGCTTCCACCAGGACACCCACCGCTTGTCGGAGGAGATCCTGCACCGGGAAGCCCTCCCGCGGGAGGACCGCAGCCAGCGGCTGCTCAACCTGGAACGCGAGCGCACCCAGTTCTATGCGGACCAGTGCGGCGGCATCCAGTTCGACTACGACCTGCTCAGCGGCCGGGTGACGGTGACCAACCACTACGCCAGCGCCGCCGAGCGCACCCAGGTGCTGGACTTTGACCATGGCGAAGGGCTGAACTTCCTTTCCCTGAAGGACCGCCGCCGCCTGTTGGAAGCGCTGGAAAAGGCAACCCCGGAGATCCCGCAGGCCAGCTTCCCCGTGGAGGTGCAGACCGGCGGCGGATACCAGCCGCACCGGCTGGTGCTGCGCACCCAGTGGAGCCGCGGCGGGCAGCGCCGCTGTGTGAGCGTGGTGGGCCAGCTGCTGCCGGAGCAGACCGAGGATGCAAAGGCGCAGCCGGATGTGCTGCTGCACAGCTCCGGAGGCTCGATGGCGGCTGTCCTGCAGCAGCTGCAGGGCGTGTTTGACCTGGTGCGTCTGGTGGACCCGGAGCGGGCCAAGGTGCTCACACTGCACCCGGACGGCACGCTGGAAGAGCGGGCCGGTCACTGCCATGTGGTGTGGAACAAGGCCGGCCGGTGTGAGAACTGCATCTCGGCCAAGGTGTTCACCAGCAAAAAGACCCTGAACAAGATCGAATTCAATGGCGAGGACGCCTATTTTGTGCTGTCGCGCTATGTGGAGAACAACGGCCGCGGCTGCGTGCTGGAAATGGTTTCCAAGCTGTCCAACGGACGCTGGCTGGACATGGGCGGCCGCCGCATGCTGCTGGACCGCAGCGAGGACTTTGACAACAGTGCCTTCATCGATCCGCTCACCGGGGCCTACTCCCGCCGGTACTTTGAAAAGTTCCTGGCCGACAGTGAGCAGATCAACGGTGTGGTGGTCATTGACGTGGACCGCTTCAAGGCTGTGAACGACAGCTACGGCCATCTGGTGGGCGACAAGGCGCTGGAAAGCATCTCTGCGGCGGTGCAGGCCTGCCTGCGGGAGAGCGACATTCTGGTGCGCTACGGCGGCGACGAGTTTTTGCTGGTGATGCCGCAGCTGCGGCCGGAGGGGCTGCCGCTGGTGATGGACCGCATCCAGGAAGCGGTGCGGCAGGCCCGGGTGGAGAGCCACCCGGAGATCCGGCTGTCCATCAGCGTGGGCGGTGTGTGCGGCGTGCACCCGCTGCGGGAGGCCATCCGGCAGGCAGATGACCGGATGTACCAGAACAAGGCCCGCAACAAGGAATAAAAAACAGGACCCGGACACGGGGCAGGCACAAAAAGGTGCTGCCGGTATCCGGGTCTTTTTTGGTATCGGGATAAAATATGCTCAGTGCACGGCGCTGGTGCGGTGCTCCATAAGATAGGTGGCTTCCAGATCCGCGATGTGCAGTTTGACGGCAAGGGGGTACTTGTCGTAGGCTTCCGAGATGGCAAAGCAGCCGCCCCGGGCCGCATCGTCAAAGCCGCCCATGTGCCAGCGGATGGCCACGGCCTCTTCCACCTTGAGCTTCATGAAGCGCTCAATGAGGAACACGCTTTTTTCACCGTGGCCGTAGGGAAACAGGTCCTCCACGCTGTAGCTGGGCACCTTTTCCCACTGACCGGTGGTCTCGTTCTTCACGTTGCGGGTGCCGGCCTTGTAGTAGTTGGCCTTGCACAGATCGTGCAGCAATGCGCAGATGGCAAAGCTCTCCTCACTCTCGCCCTCGGTAAAAAAGGTGTCGTGCAGGGCGTGGTAGACGTTCAGGCTGTGCATGCACAGCCCGCCGGTGCAGGCACCGTGGAACCGGGTGGACGCCGGAGCCGAAAAGAAATCGGTCTTGTGGTCCAGCCAGTCCAGCAGCTTTTCGCTGCCGGGGCGGGTGACATGCTGCCGGAAGATCTGCAAAAACTCCTCGCGGTCGGTCATGCTCACAGCTCCATATCTTCCAGGATGCCCTTGAGGATGGCCAGCTCGTCGTGGCTCAGGGAGATGCCCTTGCCCATGCGGGTGCCGTCCGGGGACCAGTCGCGGATGTCGTACTTGGGCTCGCCGTCGTTCCAGCTGATCAGGTTGAGCTGACGCTCCCAGCCGCGGGGACGCTGCGAGAGCACCGCGATGCGCTCGACGACTTCGTATTTGATCTCTGCCATAATGCAAAACCTGCCTTTATCTTTGTTTGCTACCATAATAAGGGAAGCGCGGCAAGATTTCAACAGGTAAAGCAAAAATTAACGGAAAATTTTTTGTGCGGCTCAGCCGTAAGGGGCGTTTTCGCGCCACTCCACAAGCTGCTGCACCGCGTCGGCGTCCTCATCCGGGGCGGGGTGGGCCGAGTGAGTGTGCTGCAGGGTGCTGAACAGCCCCGGGGCATATTGCGCCATCACACCGGGCACCTTCCCGGCCAGAAATTCCTGCGCGTTTTTCTGGCGGCAGGCGGCGGGGGTGCCGTCGGTCATGGGCACACCGGCCTGCGGAGCGCTGCCCGGTTCCGGGTGCGGAGGATTGCCGGGCACTTCCGGCGGGGGCAGCTGGGTGCCGGGTGCCGAGGGGTCTCCGGGCGGCTGGGTCGGGTCCGGCTGTTTGCCCAGCGGCGGGCTGTACCGGCTGCAGTTGGCTTCCGGCGCGGAAGAAGGCCCGGGCCGGTCCGGAAGGGCATGATGGATGAACGGCGTGAGGGAATTCATAAAAGCGGTCACCTCCTGCCGTTAGGATGCCCGGCGGCGGGGCGTTTTACACCACCAGCTCCACGGTGGAGCCGCCGGTGCGGTTTTTGTGCACCACCACCTGCCGGTCGATGCGGTCCTTCAGGGCCCCCACATGGGAGATGATGCCCACCAGCCGGTCGCCTTCGGTCAGGCTCGCCAGCACCCGGATGGCCTGTTCCAGCGATTCCTCGTCCAGGCTGCCGAAGCCCTCGTCCAGGAACAGGGTGTCCAGCCGGATGCCGCCGGCGGCGCTCTGCACTTCATCCGAAAGGCCCAGGGCCAGCGCCAGCGAGGCCTTGAAGCTCTCACCACCGGACAGGGTCTTGACACTGCGGCGGGTTCCGTTGTAGTGGTCGATGACGCCAAGGTCCAGGCCGGACTGGCTGCGCTGGTTCTCGGCCCCGATGCGCTCCAGTTCGTACTGGGCATCGGTCATCTGCATCAGGCGGAGGTTGGCGTGGCGCAGGATGCGGTCGAGGTAGTCCATCTGGATGTAGGCTTCCAGTTTGATCTTCTGTTTGCTGGTCAGGGTGCCGCCGGCGGTGGCGGCCAGTGCTCCCACCCACTGGGCGCGCTGCTCCAATGCGGCGTGCTGCGCAGCGGCGGTGCGGTACTGTTCCATGATGCGGCGGTTGGGCAGCAGGCGGGCGGCCAGCTGCTTTTCCTGCCCGCGGGCGGCATCCCGTGCAGCAGTCAGTTCAGCAGCCGCTTCCCGTAAGGTTTCCGGAGGCTGAGCCGGGGCGGAACTCTGGGCCGCTGCCTGCTGGCTGCGCAGGGCATCCACAGCGGCTTTGGCGGCCGCGTAGTTCTGCTGTGCCGTGCGCAGGGCAGCTTCGGCCTGTTCCATCCCGGCGCGCAGGGCGGTGCGGTCGGCTTCCAGCAGGTCCAGCGCGGCCTGCGCCTGCGCCCGCTGGGGGTAGGGCAGGGCTTTCTGTTTGGCAAGCACCTGCTGTTCCAGTGCCTGCACGCGGGCAGACTGAGCGGCAGCGGTGCGGTCAGCCTCCTGCACCTGCTGTTCCAGCGCCGGGCGCTGGCGGGTGTGGGCCTGCCGGTCGGCTTCCAGCTGCGCCTTGCGCCGACAGTCGGCTCCGGCCTGCCGCAGGCTGGCCGTGCAGTCGGTGCGGGCGGCCTGCAGGGCGGCAGTTTCCTCGGACAGGACGGTATTCATCAGGGCGAAGGTCAGCTGCACCGGAGGTTTGCCTTCCGGCACGGCAAAGCGCTCCGGCAGCAGGGCCTCGGCGTCCCGGCGCAGGCTGCGGCGGGCTTCGTCTGCAGCGGCAAGGGCGCTCTGGGCGGCGGCGCTGGCCGTTTGCGCGGCACGGTCGGCTTCCTCGGCGGCCTGCCGGGCCTGCTCCACCTGTACCTGCGTGGGTGCGGTGCGGGGCAGGACGGCCCGGGCCGGGTGATGGGTGCTGCCGCACACCGGGCAGGGGGCACCCTCGGTCAGCTCCTGTGCCAGCAGACCGGCCTGCGCGTCCAGAAAGGCCCGGTCCAGTGCATCCCGTCGGGCGCGGGCTTCATCCTGCCGGGCAGCGGCGGCGCGGTAGGCGTCCTGTGCCCGGCGGGCTTGCCGGGCCTGTTTCTGGCTGTCGGCCAGCCGCTGGGCAAGGGCGTCCAGCGCGGTGCTGCGGGCTTCCAGCTGCGCAGCCTGATTCTGCAAAGCCAGCTGCCGGGTGGGGGCATCCACCAGCACGGCAAGGGCGGTGTCGGCTGCAGCAAGGCTGGCGTCCAGCGCTTCCAGCTGGGTGCGGCGCTTCGCGGCCAGTGCCCCGGCCAGCTGCGCGGCATCCTGTGCCTGCTTCTGCTCCCGGCACAGCGCGTCCAGCTCGTCGTAGGCGGTCAGGGCGGTGCGGGCCTGGGTCACCTGGCCGGTCAGGGCATCCAACCGGGCGGCATCCCCGGCGTGGCGGGCGCTCTCGGCTTTGGCGGCATCCAGTGCGGGCCGGGCGGCGTCCAGCGCGGCCTGTTGTTCGGCCAGCTGCCGGGCCAATTGCGCGGCCTGCCGGGCGGCTCCCAGCTGCTGCTGTATGGCATCCAGCCGGGCTTCGGTGTCGGCAAGGGATGCGGCGGCGGCCTCCTGTGCGGCCTGCTGGCGCTGCAGCAGCTCCTCCAATAAGGTCAGCGCGGTGGCAGGCTCGGTCTGGGCACAGAGGGCGGCCAGCGCGTCGGCGTCCGGGTCGTCGGGTGCGACCTGCAGCCCGGCCAGCAGGCTGTCCAGCTGGGTGTTCTGGGCCAGACGCTGCTGGTTCAGGCGGGAAGCTTCTTCCTGCAGACGGTCCTGCAATTTGGCGTATCGCTGGGTGCGGAACAGCTTGCGGAAAATGCGGCTGCGCTCCTCGGTGGAGGCATTCAGCAGTTTGGTGAACTGCCCCTGCGCGATCATGGCGATCTGGCAGAACTGGTTGTAGTCCAGCCCCAGAATGTCCAGCACGGCGGCGTTCACATCCCGTGCCTTGGTCACCGGCGGGCGGCCGTCGGCATAGGTGAGGGTGGCGTCTGCTTTTTCGGTGGTAAAGCCCTCGCCCCGCGCCTTGGGGCGGGGGTATTCCGGATTGCGGCGCACCGTGTAGCGGGCACCATTCACCTCAAATTCCAGTTCCACAAAGGTGGGCGTTTTGGGGTCGGCATATTGGCTGCGCAGCATGGCACCCTCGCGCACACCGCCGCTGGAGTGGTCGTAGAGCGCGTAGGTGATGGCGTCGAACAGGGTGGTCTTGCCGGCACCGGTATCGCCGGTGACAAGGTACAGGCCTCCTTTGCCCAGCTTTTCCAGTTCCAGGGTGGTCTCGGCGGCATAGGGGCCAAAAGCCGACAGGGTCAGGCGGAGCGGTCTCATGCGTCCTCCCCCTCCTTCCAGATGTCCTCAATGAGCTGCTGGCAGAACGCGGCCTGCTCATCGGTCAGGGGCTGGTTGTTCTGCAGTTCGTAAAAGGCAGCAAGATGCTGCAAGGGTGTGATGTTCTCCACCCGCTCCGGCGCGGTGATCTGCTGATCTTCGCGGGTGCGGCGGTTGTCGTAGTCCAGCCGCATCAGGTTGGGGTAGATCAGCCGCAGCTTGGCCAGTGCGTCCGGCACGTCCTGCTCATCGGTCAGGGTGATGTGCAGATAATCGTCGGTGGCGGTGCCCTCGTAGGTGCGGCGGTCGGTCAGTTCCAGATAGCTGCCCCGGACCTCCCGCAGGTCGTGGAGCGGGGTCAGGGGCGCGGTGGAAATGTCCACGCAGCCTTTTTCGCCCAGGTCCACAAAGGTGATGCTTTTATGCTGGTGCGCTTCCGAGAAGGAATACTTCAGCGGGGTGCCGCAGTAGCGCAGGGTGTCGCGGCCCACCTTCTGGGGGCTGTGCAGGTGGCCCAGGGCCACATAGTCAAAGGCGTCGAACAGGGCCGCGTCCACGCAGTCCAGCCCGCCCACGGAAGGCTCTTCACTCTCGCAGGCGGCGGCACCGGCCACGAACTGGTGGGCTACCAGCAGGCTGCGGTGGCCAGGGTCCGGGGTGCAGTGCCGCAGCACGCAGGCAAGGGCGTCGTTGTAGCTCTCAATGGGCTCGTCCGGCCAGACATGCCGCACGGAAGCGGGCTTCAGAAAGGGCAGTAAGTACACATCCACCGGGCCATGCTCGTCCGCAAGGCAGATGGGCTGCGGCGCACCGGAGAACACCGGGCTGACGTATACCCGGCTGGTTTCCAGTAGGGCTGAACCAAAGGCCACACGGTCGGCGGAATCGTGGTTGCCGCTGATGGCAAACACCGGCAGGCCCCGGGCTGCCAGCTGGGTGAGGAACCAGTCCAGCAGGCGCACGGCCTCGGCCGGGGGAACGGGCTTGTCGTACAGGTCGCCTGCCAGCAGTACCCCGTCCACAGGGTGGGCATCCAGCAGGGCAAGAATCTGCTCCAGGATGTATTTCTGGTCCTCCAGCATGGAAAACTCGCACACCCGCTTGCCCAGATGCAGGTCGGAAAGATGCGCAAAACGCAAAAGCGAACACCGCCTTTCAGATGATTTTTACCCTATTATAGAACAACGGAGGTTTCTTTCGCAACGGGATGGAAACAAAAGGCTGCCGAAAAAACTCCCTCAGTCATCGCTGGCGCGATGCCAGCCCCCTCGGAGATGGGGCCTCTGACGAAACCGGAACGATTTCCGCTCTGCCAAAGGCTCCCTCTGTGAGGGAGCGGGCAAATCCGAAGGATTTGACTGAGGGAGTTCTAGGAGAAAATTATTTTAAATTGTAAACTCAGAACAGCTTTTCCCAGGTGGCCTGACCGACGCTGCCGTCGGCGGCAAGGCCGTTGCGGCGCTGGAACCGCTGCACGGCGGCTGCGGTGGCGGCTCCGTACCGGCCGTCTGCGTTCAGACGCTCACCCAGAGAGTTGAGCTTCTGCTGCACCAGCCGCACCGTCCCGCCGGATGCGCCGCTGCGCAGCACGATGCCGGGGTAGGGCACATGGAGGCCATGCTTGGCGGTGTACTGGGTGTACAGCACGTTCCAGGTGTTGGCACCCACCTTGCCGTCCACGTTCATTTTGTTTTTCAGCTGGAACTCCTTTACGGCGTTCTCGGTGGAAAGACCGAACCTTCCGTCCGCCTTCAGGGGGTCATGCCAGGTGCAGGCATCACGGACACCGTTGAGCCAGGTCTGCACCAGGGCCACATCCGGGCCGGAGGAGCCCCGATGGAGCAGGGAATAATAAGCAGGGATCGCCATAGATCACACGCTCCTTTCCCTCCATGCTATGCGGCAGGGGAGGGCAGCGTCACCCGGCCAGCACCCGGGTGGTGCGGGAAGCAGTGCGCCGGTTCCACCAGTCCACGAAGCGCAGGCGCAGGATGTAGTCCCCGCACACCAGATCGTTTTCTTCCGGCAGGGCATAGCCGCCGCAGGCGGCACGGCACAGCCCGGGGTACAGCACGCACCACCAGTTCTGCCCGCTGCCGGAGCCGATGGTGATGCGCACCGCATCGTACCGCCCGGCGGGCAGGCAGCCGCCGGTATACTGCCGGGCCGGGAAGTACATGTTGACCAGCTGCACCTGCACCGGGGCATTCACCCCGCACCGGGCCAGCGCGTGCCGGGCGGCAAGCTGCAAAGTGAACAGGTTCCGGGCCGCCCAGCTGCGGGCGTCGGTCTGGTTCCCGGCGGGACAGGCAGCGTCCAGACAGGTCAGCACGGCGTCCCGTACCCGGAGCTTGGCGCTCTGGTCGGCCACGGCATCGCTGGCAGCGCGGATGTGCAGCCGCAGGGTATCGGCACATACCGCATCGCCGGTGTGCAGTTGGGTGCGGCTCCAGACCGCCGCCTGCCACAGGCTGCACAGCAAAAGTCCGAGCGCAAGGCAGATGCACAGGTGCTGCATCTGCCGCCGGGAAAGCATCTTACCCATAAAAAAACAGACCCTTCTTCTGGAAATGATATCCAGAGGATGGGCCTGTAAAAGGTGATTTATACAGCTGCTTCGAGCGAATGCGAGATGACTGAGAGGGCTCAGTTCTTCAGCGACTGCATGGGAGCCGGCAGGCGGCCGCCGCGGTTGATGAACACCGAGGGGTCGTGGCTGTTGACCGGCATGATGGGGCCGTAGCCCAGCAGGCCGCCGAAGTCCAGCACCTCGCCGGCCTTGCGGCCGATGGCGGGGATCACACGCACAGCGGTGGTCTTGCTGTTCACCATGCCGATGGCGGCTTCGTCGGCGATGAGGGCACTGATCACGGCGGGGGTGGTGTCGCCGGGGATGATGACCATGTCGATGCCCACCGAGCAGACGGCGGTCATGGCTTCCAGCTTTTCAATGGTCAGGCAGCCGATCTCGGCGGCATGGATCATGCCGGCATCCTCACTGACCGGGATAAAGGCACCGGACAGGCCGCCCACATGGTTGGAGGCCATCACGCCGCCCTTCTTCACGGCATCGTTCAGCAGGGCCAGGCAGGCGGTGGTGCCGCAGCAGCCGCAGGTCTCCAGACCCATTTCTTCCAGAATGTTGGCCACACTGTCGCCCACGGCGGGGGTGGGAGCCAGAGAAAGGTCAATGATGCCGGCAGGCACGCCCAGCGCTTCGGAAGCCAGGTTTGCCACCAGCTGGCCCACGCGGGTGATCTTGAAGGCGGTGCGCTTGACCAGCTCGGCCACCTGGTCGATGGGAGCATCCTTGGGCAGGCGGGCCAGGGCGGCACGGACAGCACCGGGGCCGGAAACGCCTACATGGATCTCACAATCCGGCTCACCGGGGCCGTGGAAGGCACCGGCCATAAAGGGATTGTCCTCCGGGGCGTTGCAGAACACCACCAGCTTGGCAGCACCGATGCACTGACGGTCGGCCGTCAGCTCACTGGCCTTCTTGACAGCCTCGCCCATGAGCTTGATGGCGTCCATGTTCAGGCCGGCCTTGGTGGCACCGATGTTCACAGAGCTGCACACGATGTCGGTCTCGGCCAGGGCACGGGGAATGGACTCGATCAGGCGGCGGTCACCGGCAGAAAAGCCCTTGTGCACCA
>ENA-UOJS01001444-UOJS01001444.1-human-gut-metagenome-genome-assembly--contig:-C74-NODE-1444-length-19651-cov-30.908859_pt1 | contig 19651 bp, 14 predicted proteins | sample MGYA00242355_ERZ723902 | MGnify/ENA metagenome assembly ERZ723902 | reverse complement strand
TCATTGACAGCCGCCGCCTTCCTTTTCCCGGAACGCGGCGGCTTTTTATCTGCGGGCCGCCGTCTCCAGGTTTCGTTTTTTCTTGTTGCATAATATTCCACATCCCTATTTTAAGCTTGCACGGCCTTCCCCATTCATGTACTTCACAAGGGATATAAAACCCGTCAAGACTGGCATTCCCAACAATGCTTTATTGACTTGCCGTTGTCTCCGCAGCATCCGTCTTCCAACCGCTCCCGTGCCGGTTAAATGCTCCGGTCAAACAATTGGTATCGGGTTCTCTTCCTACACTTCATATTTTCCAGAACATATGCGCATCCCATTCATCCTGACCCTTTCCTGCTTCCTCGGAAGCGTACCCCTCGTACATGGGCAGTCCCGCCAGCCTGCGGCACCCAGAACGCCTGAACCGGCTAGAAATTCCCCCGTCGGAGATACGGTGGACAAGTCCCTTTCGCCTGCTTCCGTCAACGGCATCCGGTTCGTGCTGAAAACTCCCATGACTCTCCCGGAAGTCATTTACATGCCCATTGACGGCAAAAGGCTGGAGAAAGTGGAACTTCGCGCCGCGTTGCCAGGACGGCGCAGCGTTTATCCCCGGAGCAAGATCATTACCCTTTTCGGAGGCTTGGACCAAAAAGGCATGCCGACCAATAAGCTGGTTTCCAAACCGCTCCCGGATAACCTCGGTCCCAAAACGCTGGCTTTGGTAGGCAAGAACAGCAAGGGAGATTTCACGCTGGATTTCATCAATGAAGCGGAACTGCCAATGAACTGCATCTACATCCAGAACCTTACCGGACGCACGTTCACTCTGGAACTGCCCAATCCCCCAATGGGAGAAAAAAGCGCCATTGAGCTTCCCAGCATGGCAACTTATGTCTTTGGAAAGGACGCAGCAGGTGCCAGCGCGGCCCGCTCCACTCCCGCCAACTTAACGTACATGGCGCGCCTTAAAGACGGAAAAGTCGTTAAAGTCAAGGAACGCGGCATGATGCTCACCACTTATCCGGGACGCAAGGTCGTCATGATTATTTCTCCGGATGCTTCCGGACGCACGGTCGTCCTTTCAGAACTGATGATTTTCAAGGAAAAAACGGCTGCCGCGCCTCCGGCACGGTAACGGATACCGTCCTTCCTGCGGAGAATATTTCAGCCTCTTTCCAAGAGAGGCCATACAGAGAGTCCTCCGGGCATTTCCGGGAGGAATGGAGTTCAAGCAACCGTAATTTCCCGGAGAAAAATTACCCGTGTCCCCGGCAGGAGCATGGAAACATTCCGAATACTGCTATTCAATCAGCTCCTGAAATAATACATAAAAACTCAACATATATCGTATCGTTATAAAAATCACTCCTATAGATACAATATTCAAGGGATTTTTATGAAGAAAAATAGATCGGCTGCCGAGACCATCCGCAAGGAATTCATCAGCACTCAAGGAGGTTCAGGGCCAAGCTGGAAAAAGTCAGCTGCCCATTTGACGGTGTGGAAAACTCTCTCTGCGTGAAACACGCCGAAAAAACCGAGTGTCGTAGGGCTTATTGATGCTTGATTCCATTACTCCGAACACCTCCAGACCGGGATTGACAGCCTTTCCGTGGTATTAAGATATCCGGCAGTATCCGGAAGAATCGAACCATGCGGAGAAAGTGGAATTAGAGTACACGGACAGGGGTGATTTTGCTCAGGACAAGGCTCCTTCACATTCAAGTCAGCGTGGAGAAACCGGAAGAAGATGATGCCCTGCATATTCCCAGGAAACGGGCCGCATCCTGTCCGTTTCTTCTACATCCCCGGAAATGTAACCCATTGCATTTATACGGCACAGGAAAACAGATTTTTCCCGATCTCCGTTTTGAGGAATATGGAACATAAAGAGTTCTTCCGAAGGAGCCTTCCGCCGAGAAATAACACGACGTTCTGGCCCCACCATGCATGAGCAGTCAGGAAAGGCTCCATAGCCCCATCAACAGGCTCTACATTCCTCCGCTATCCTAATACACCTTCGGCACCAGGCCCTGACGGCTCATCTTGTCTTCCACTTTCCGGCGGTTTTCCTCCAAACGGTGCGCGTCATAGGCCTCGTCCACCGGCTCCGCTTCCGGGATGTTTTCATCACGGCTTGCCTGATATTGCTGCACTTTCGGAAGCACGCCCTCCACCAATTCCCGGCATATCCAGGAAGGCAGGATGTACGTTTCCGTCCGTCCGGCACGGCTCAGAGCCAGTCCCACGAATTTGCCGTTGACGTCAATGACCGGACACCCTGCCCGTTCCGGGAACAAAGTCATGTCCGACTGGATGACCAGCGGGAATTCGTCACGCTTCAGGCTCATGCGGTTGCCCATGGAGTTCATCATATCCAGCCGCTTCTGGGGGAATTTCATCACTTTGGGCCTAGACCCTGTGAGAAGCTGCCCCTCCACCTTCCGGTTCTGGCGCACCACTTCCACAGGGACGGTTTCCCCTGGCCGCACGCCTACCATGGCCGCACGTATGGAATACATCCCGTCCACGGGTTTTCCATTGAGCTTCATCAGCACATCCCCGGCCTGGAGACCGCTACGGTGGGCACCGCTCCCGGCTTCCACGCCTCCGATCATAACTCCCTCGCCATCCCAGCGGGGATCGGAGACAATACCCAGATAAGGCTGGTCGTCCGCTCTTAGGCTGCGCTGGGCTACGGACACCACTCCGAAATCGCTGACATGCCCCGTGGGAGACACGGCTGCAATAATATCCCCTTCCTTGGCCTGCACATAGGAGTCCAGATCAATGGGCGGAGCAGGCAGCCCCGGTACATCCATCATCAGCAGGTCATGTTCCGGCAGGGCAAACAGGACCTTGGCATCATAAATTTTCCCGGAGGCGTCCACCAGCATGACCGGACGCCTTTCCTTCTGCAAGTCGCTCAGCTTGGTGAGCACTTTGCCCTTGCCTACCACGGTACCCAGAGCCACCTGACGGTTGCCCGCCACAAGCGCCACCACGGATTTGCCGATGGGAACGGCTACCCTGTCCCATTCCTGGAAGATTTGGCGCGCCTGGGTATCCAGCACCGCCTTGTCTTCCGGTGCAATCATCTGGTCCGCGGGGAGGGGGGAAGCTATTTCCTGAGCGCATACGGTACCCGCCGCCAGTACTGTCAATAGGTATCTGATCATCATCCCTGGGATTGTTCCACTTGTTTCAGACCGGATATCAGGTCACCGCGCCTGCCGAAGGTGAGGTCGGCCTTGTAGGCCGTTCCTTTCCGAAGAACAACCAGAGGCACCGTTTCTCCCGGCCTGTGGCGCCCCAGCTCCCGGAACATGTCGCGCACGGAGCGCAGGCCTCGGCTGTCCATATGCGTGATGACGTCGCCAGGCCTGATGCCCGCTTCATCCGCAGGAGAATTCACGACCACATCCTCCACCACAACACCCTCCACACCCATCACATCCATCATGGCAAAGCCGAGAACAGGGGAGTCCGGGTCCGCCATGGGATGCAAGCCCAGCTGGCCCCAATGGCGGCCGGAAAGCAGTTTCTCCCAATCTTGACGGAAAACGGAAACGGGAACATGGTTGTTGATTTTCAGCATAGGGCCAATGGAGGAGTGAATGCCCACCAGCTTTCCAGTCAGATCAAAAAGGGGACCGCCGGAATCGCCGCCTATCAGCGTGCATTCGGAGATCAGAAACCTCTGTTTTCCGTCCGTGCAAAGCCTTCCCATTCGGATGGGCGCACGGCGTTCCGGGTCAAATCCCTTGGAATGCCCCAAGGCCACCACGAAGTCACCTACATGCAATGCATCGGACTCGCCCAGTTCCACATGCGGATAGGTGCCCTCGCCAAGAATCTGCACCATGGCGGCGTCACGGGTGAAGTTGGCTCCCAAGACGCGGCCTTTCATCACGCGCCCGTCTGAAAATACTACACGCATCATCTCGTCGCCGCCTACCACGTGGGCCGCCGTCAGAATGAGTCCCTGGGGACTTACAATAACGCCGCTACCCGTTTCTCCACCATCGGAAACGAGGGCTACCGTAGCTGCTGTGGCAGATTGGGCTACCTGTTGAATCTGTTTCTGCAAATTTGCCATGGAGGGCACCGTCTCCGCCATGCCGTCCCCCACGAATAATAGGGACAAAAGGCCCCCAACGACCAAGTAATAAAAACTCGCCATTCTATGTTTTGATATCATGAAATTACCGATAATCGGATGGTTTGACATATCCTACTACAAGAACGTTCAATACGGACCGGATTTGTCTATGAATTTGCGACATGGCACACTATCTTTTGCTTCGACCATCCGAAATATTTATGATAAAATTTCCCCACGGATGGGTGTAGACGACAAATTACGGAAAGGAAACGCCGGCTCCTGGAGGGAACGCATCCCGGACGCCCAGTCGGCCTCCCGCGCCCGCTCCTCACGCAGAAAGAGGCAATCGCCCCGCCCTGCCTATCCCGCCCTGCCAGGAGAAGAGCCACGGCCGGCCGTGATTCCGGGCCCCACCCGCAGAACGGCAGGCCCGCGCGATTCCTCCTCTCCGTATGGCGCGCCCTCTCCGCGGCCACGGAAAACACCCCGTCCCACACCCCGGGTTGAGTATGACGAAGAAGCCACTCCGGAAAGGAGTTCCCGGCCTTCCGGAAAGCGGCGCAAACCGGGCTTCACCATCTTCGGGGCCCTGTGGTTCGTGTTGACAATGCCGTTCCGCTTCATCGGCGCCCTGACCCGCAATATCCGCTGGTTCATCAGCTGGCCCCTCCGCATCCTGTTGAGCGTTTCCTTTGTAGGCATCGTCGTCGGTGCCATTCTCGTTTTCCTGTACGGCACCATTTCCAACCGCTACGACATTTCGGAAGTGAAAAGCAACATTCCGGAACGCACGGTTATTCTCGACCGCAAAAACCGGACCATCGGCACCCTGCACGGAGAGAACCGCAGGCGCGTTCCCCTTCAGGAAGTTCCTCCCATTTTTATAGATGCACTGCTGCTCCGTGAAGACAATCGCTTTTACGACCATGGCGGCGTGGACTGGATCGGCGTGGGCCGCGCCGTCGCCCAGGTCATCAAGCACAAAAGAGCCACGCAGGGCGCCTCCACCCTGACCATGCAGCTTGCCAAAATCACTTATAACCACCAGGAACGCAACCTGCACAGCAAACTGACGGAAGTAGCCCTGGCCAAACGCATTGAGGCAACCTACAGCAAGGACGAAATTCTGGAAACCTACATTAACCGCATTTTCTGGGGCCACACCTTCCTGGGAATAGCCGCCGCGTCCCGCGGCTATTATGACAAGGAGCCCCGCGACCTCTCCCTTTCGGAATGCGCCACGCTGGCAGGCATCATCTACGGCCCGAATGATTTTTCCCCCCTCAAGCACCCGGAAGAAGCCAGAAAAGTCCGGGACATCGTGCTCGGGCTGCTGAAAGACGCCGGCAAGATCACGGAAATGCAATACGCCGCCGCTCTCGCGGAACCCATCGTGACGCATCCGCCGCAGTCCAGGTCCGAGGAAAACTACGCCATGGACCTCGTGCGCCGGGAGCTGGACGCCATTCTGGAAGAGGAAGACATCCGCCTGGGAGGTCTCGTGGTCCATACCACGCTGGACCTGGACCTGCAGAACGCCACGCTGGACATCATCAACAAGCACATGACGGCTCTGGAAAGCCGGAAGGATTTCAAAAAGCACCTGGCCTCCCTCCAGGCTAGAAGAGAGAAACGCGGCATCGTTAAAAACAAACTGACCACCAAGGCGGAATATGAGGCGGCCCTGGCCGCCTACAAGGCAATTCCCGCGGAACAGAGGGGAAAAAAACAGCCCCCCATGCCCAATTACATCCAGTCCGCGGCCGTGGTGATGGACAATGCCACGGGAGCGCTTCTGGCCGTTGTCGGCGGACGGGACGCGGAGGAATCCAAGCTGAACCGCGCCATCCAGTCCCGGCGGCAGACGGGCTCCCTGTTCAAGCCGTTCGTTTACGCCACTTTCTTTCAGCAGGGCAATTCCGCGGATACCCGCATTTCCGACGACCGAATCGCCCATGGGGAAATACGCGGCGCAGCCAACTGGTCCCCCCGCAACTCGGACGGCACCTACCGCGGCATGAAGCCCGCCTCTTTCGGCCTCATTCTTTCCCGCAACACCATGTCTGTACGCATCGGCAACCGGGCCGGGCTGGGCAACGTCATCCAGTCCGCCGAGCTGGCCGGGTTCCATGGAAACGTCTCCAAGACTCCAGCCCTGTTCCTGGGCACCTGGGAAGCTTCCCCCCTGGACGTAGCGAGCGCCTACAGTGTGTTTGCCAACGGCGGCGTGCGCCCCACGCCATATATCATCGACCACATTACGGACTCCAAAGGGCAGCCGCGCTTTGCCATCACCAAGAGCAGGCGCGCCGTTTATTCCCAACGCGCGGCCAATATCACCTCCTCTATTCTCCAGCAGGTCTGCAAGCCCGGAGGCACTGCGGGCAGAATCACCGCCCTGGGGTTCAAAGCGCCGTGCGGAGGCAAGACAGGCACTACGAACAATTACACGAACGCCTGGTTCGCAGGCTACACCTCCAACCTGACATGCAGCGTCTGGGTGGGATTTGACACCGCCACCAAGATTCTGGAAAAAGGGTACGGCGGCACGCTGGCTCTTCCCATCTGGACGGATATCATGCTGGCCTCCCAAAAGGAAGGCTATCCCTCCAACGCGATCCGCACCAGGGCAGCCTCGGAAGGCCAGGCCGTTCTCGTATGCCGGGAATCCAACCAACTGGCCCATTCCGGCTGCCAATACGCCAAAACGGCCTATTATGAAACAACGGTAGGCTACCAGGCCCCGGCCAAAATGTGTGAAAAGCATATTCCCCTTGCGGAGCCGGGCTCGGAAGAAGACATTCCCTATGCAGAGCCGCTCGACAGTTCCGATGACAACATTCCGCTGGCCGAACCCGTAGATGAAACGGACGGCATCCCCTACGCCACTCCCATCTGATCCACCACCTTCCATGATTCCCCCCTTCATTCCCTGGCTTCTGGCCGCCCTGCTCCTGCTTGCCTGCCTGGCGCTTCTGGTCGCCCTGCTGCGCTACCGGGATCGTTCCGTCCGCCTGGAGGCGGAATCCCTCTCCTGGCGGGAACGGGCGGAGGACAGGACGCAGATGCTCCGCACCGCGGAAGAAGTGCTCAGGAATTCCTTTGCCGGCATCAGTGCGGAAGTCCTTCGCAACTCGGAAAAACAATTCCTCAATCTGGCGGAAACGCGTCTCCAGAACCAGCACCAGCAGGCTAGGCATGATCTGGAATCCCGAAAGCAGGCCATTGAGTCCCTGCTCAAGCCGGTGAGTGACTCCCTCAAGTTGGTCCAGTCCCGCCTGGGAGAAATAGAAAAGGAGCGCGTGGGCGCTTATGCGGACCTGAAAACCCAGATACGCTACATCCTTTCCGGCAATGAGGCCCTGAAGAACGAAACAGCCAGGCTTTCCCAGGCCCTGCACCATAACAACGCCCGCGGCCAGTGGGGAGAACTCCAGCTTCGCCGTGTGGTGGAACTGGCGGGCATGGTGGAATATTGCGATTTCACCACGCAGCAGACCCGTTCCAGAGAAGAAGACAGGATCCGCCCGGACATGGTCATCCATCTTCCGGGAGGACGCTCCATCATCATTGACGCCAAGGCTCCCATGACGGCCTACCTCCATGCCGGAGAGACAGACAGGCAGGAGGAACGGAGCCAGTGGATGAGCCGTCACGCGGCGGACGTCAAAAAGCATTTGCAGCAATTGAGCGCCAAAAACTACTTCGCCCAGTTTTCGCCGTGCCCTGAATTCGTCATCATGTTCCTGCCGGGGGAAGCCTTTTTCCAGGCAGCTCTGGAAGCCGACCCGTCCCTGATCGAATTCGGCGCGGAAAACAGGGTTATCCTGTCCACACCCTCCACATTGATCGCACTGCTGAAAACCGTAGCCTACGGCTGGAAACAGGAACAACTGGCGGACAACGCCAAAAAGATTTCTGAAGCGGGAACGGACCTGTTCGATACCTGCGCCATCCTCACCGGGCATTTTTCCTCCCTGGGCAAAAGCCTGAACCAAGCGGTCAACCAGTACAACAAGACCGTTTCCTCCTTTGAGCACCGGTTCATTCCGCGGGCCCAGAAATTGAAGAATCTGGGCGTCACGTCATCCAAGGACCTGCCTTCCGGTCTGGAAGACATCACCTTGCGGGCAAAGGGCACAGACGTACAGGAAGAAGAGTGAAAACGGACAAAAAGAAGCTTTGCGCAAAGCTTCTGCACCAGGCCTCCGGCCTATTCGGAAACCTCGTCCCCCTGTTTCAGAACCGGAAACGGCAGGTTTTCCTCATGTTCCAGGCAAAAGGACAGCTCCTGCACGGAACCGCACACAGGCACATGGAAAGCGTCGAGGGCGGCACGGGTACTGTACCCCCACCCTACCAGGACCAGCCGGGTGCCGGCATTTACGGCCGTATTGCCGTCGTGGGCGGAATCTCCCACCATGCATGCCTCCTCCGGTTTCCTGCCCCATTCATGGACGATGGACAGCAGGGAATCCGGCTCCGGCTTGCGGGGAAAACGCTCGGAAAAACCCATTACAATCCGGAAAGGCACATCCGGAAAGACGTGATGCACCAGAGGCACGGTCACCACGTGCGGCTTGTTGGACAGAACGCCGAGGGGATGGCCTTCTTCCGCTAGTTGCAGGAGCATGTCACGAATGCCAGCATAAGGAACTGTTCCGTTTTCCCAGGTATGCCGGTATTCCCGCATAAAACCCGCATGCAAGGCTTCAAAGGCGGATTCCGGAACGGGTCCGTTAAAATATCCACGCAAGGCGGCCACGCACAGCTCCCGGGCGCCCCGCCCAACCATTCCGCGAATCGCTTCTACGGAATGTTCCGGGCATCCCAAGGATTCCAGAGCCAGGTTCAATCCGCGGGCAATGCCGGGAATGGAGTCCACCAGCGTTCCGTCCAGGTCAAAGACAAAACCTGTTTTCATAGCCTCAGTGGCAGAATCCGCGTTCCGACGTCTGCGCGAATTCAATGATGCGCTGCAGGCAGGGATTTTCCCCGTAAGGAGACTGTAAAAGTTCCTCGATGGCCTCATGCACCGTCAGTTTTTTGTTGACGAAAAGCTTCTTATAGCACATGCGCACGGCCCGCAGGTCTTCCTCTGAAAAACCGCGCCGCTGCATGCCTATGGAATTGACGGCGCGCGTAACGGCGGGATGGCCTTCTACAATGGTGTAGGGCAGCACGTCCTGGGCCACGCGGGCCACAGCGCCCACCATGGCATGCTCTCCAATCCGGACGAACTGGTGCACGGCGCAGCATCCCGCCAGAATGGCGTAATCCTCCACCGTTACATGCCCGGCAGCCGTCGCAAAACCGGAAAAGATGACATGGTTGCCAATCTGGCAGTCATGACCGGCATGGCAGGATACCAGGAACAAGTTGTTGTTTCCGATCCGCGTTCTGCCGCCAATATCCGTAGCACGGTTGATAGTGGCGTTTTCCCGGAAAACGTTGTTGTCCCCCACTTCCAGATAAGTGGGTTCGCCCCGGTACTTCAAGTCCTGGCTTTTCAGCCCAATGACGGAGAATGGAAAGAATTCATTGCCGCTGCCGAAGGAGGACGGGCCGTCAATGACCACGTGGCTGTGAAGCACGCATCCGGGCCCCAGCTTCACCTGCTCCCCGACAACGCAAAAAGGGCCTATTTTGACATCATCCGCAATTTCCGCAGTAGGATGCACTACCGCCGTTGGGTGTATTTCTGGCATGGCGCCACAAGTATGAGAAAATTTCAGGTGATGAAAAGACTAAATCCCGCAAAAACGGCCTTTTTGTCACATTTGCGAGGACGCCTGCACATAGGCCTCCATGTCCGGAAGCCAGGGAAGAATCAGGAAGTACATGATCTGCAAACACAGAATGATCAGGGCCAGGGTCATGGCCACCTTGCGGAAGGAGAGGGGCTCGTTCAATACGTCCGTCGTTCCCAGTCTTCTGTCCCACGGCGTGAAGCCGAAACGGCGTACCCACCACCAGGAAAAAAACAGGGCCAGCATCGTCAGAGTGGGGGCGAAACACCCCAGGCCCAGCACCATCACGAACAGAGAGCGCCTGAACGCAGTGGAGAAAGACAGCCTGTTTCCCAAATAGTCGCGCACGGAAACGCCGAGCATGGATTTGCCGGGCGTCGTACCCAGCGTGCTCAGGAAAAGAGCCTCAATAAGCGTCATCGGCAGGCAGATGTAAAGAAGAGCTTCATACGTGCCCGGCAGCAGTCCGGGCTGGAATCCTATACCGAACAGCCTGAGCAGGGCCAGATACAGCGTCATGTGCATCATCACGTCAGCCATCCTTCCCAGAAAACGGACGTAAGGGTAAGGAACGACCAGAACCACTTCATTTTCCGCCTCCGGAGATTTTTCCCCAGCCTCCGCCATGGAACGTTCACCACCGGATTCCTCCGGTCCAGTGAGCACGCTATCCTCTCCGGGGGCGGTTTCCTTCATGGTTCGGCGTTTCTCTTCATCTTTCCGGTCAAACATTTCCTTCATCACAGGCAGTTCACGTATTTGCACCCATTCGTCACACCCGGCATGCCAGGCGCGGGCGGTTTCCGGGATCAGGCCCGCCTCCAGCATGGAAATGACTTCCACTTCCGGCAAAGGCCCCTTTTTTTCATGATCCTGAATCCAGTAAATATCCATGAGTCGCTTCCGTTTACATGCTGCGGAGGGAACGGGCCGGATCCTGGCGCGCCGTGATGAGAGCGGGAATGATGGAAGCCACGACGACCATCACAAAGGCCTTCACCGCCTGCCATGCCAGTTCCCCCCAATCAACCACCACCGGGATATTCGCCGTGCCGTGGAAGGCCACGGGGAACGGATCAAAGCCTATTCCCGCCAGAAAACCCTGGATCTGCATGCGGTATTCCAGCACGAGCAGCCCCAGTCCAACGCCCAGAAGGGCCCCTGCAAAACCGATGATCACCCCCTGCCACAGAAACACGCGCACCACCTGGAACGGCGTGGCGCCCAAAGCCTTCATGACGGCGATCTCCCGTTTGCGCTGAATGGAAACGGTAAACATCACCGCCATGATGCAGAACGCGGATATCAGGGAAATAAACGACAGGACAAAACTCATCATCATGCGTTCCTTCTGCATCAGTTCAAACCATGAATTGAACCGGTCGTGCCAGGTTTCCAGAACCCAGGAAGAAGCAGGCTTCTCCTTTTCCAGAGCCTGCATCACGGGCGCCAGCATGGTCTCCACATGGTAGGGATCATCCACGCGCAGGGCCACGGCCTGCACCACATCATCCTCATACCCCAGCAATTCCTGGCCGATGACCAGGGGAATGAACAGGTCCGGGCTGGGCGTGTGCTGGGAGGCGCGGTAAATGCCGATGACTTCCAAATCCTTGGGCATGACCAGCTCCTTGATTTTACGGAAGCATTCCATGTCCGCCTCATTGCGCCGTTCGGCGGTGAATCCGGCCAAAACAGCTTCCCATTCCTTGCCCGTACCTTCCGGAAAAGCTGCCTTGCCTCCCTCCAGGGCCTCCCCTTCATTGAGCAGGCCGATCATGTCCAGCAGGCCGGAGCGTTCCGTATCCCTGCGGGGGACGGCCAACAGGCTGTTCAGAGTGGCGAACGCCTGGTCCACGGACGCCTGGGACACCTCTTCACGCCCCTGCTCCGCTTTCAGAGATTTTCCCCATTTCTTCAGCTCATCCAGCTCCGCGGCGTTTTTTTCCGCCAGCAGAGGTAGTTCCGTCTGCTGATAGGCGTGTGAAATTTCCTGAAAATTCCGGGTGGTGTACACGCGCACGGTATCGCCCACATTCAGGCCCATGTTCTCCGCCACGATGGAAGAAATGACTGCCTTTTCCCCCATGTCCAGATCGGCATTTCCGGAAACGATCAAATGCTTCAAATCCTCAAGCTGTGCCGCATTTTCCGTATCAATGGCGCGGAAAAAGCAGGGCCTCTGCTTCCCCTGTACGTCCACCAGCGCATAATCCTCAATCAGGGCATACGTGGACTGGACGCCGGGAACGTGCCTGAGCCTGCCGCTCAGCTCCACCCAGTCCGGAATCACTTCACGGACACCGAAATCATTCCTGTAACATACCTGCACATGGGGGGAATGCGCGAACAGGTTGCCCTGAATTTCCTTCTGAAGACCTCCCATGACGGACAACACGACAATGAGCACCATCACCCCCAGAGAGACGCCCAGCAGGCAGATCAGGGTGATGATGGAAAAGAACGTGCGCAGCGGATTCAAATACCGCAGCGCCAGACTCAGACTGATGTACCGGCTCAATAGGTTCTTCATGAATAACGCGGCACACCTTGCCTGATGCACGCGGCCTTTCCAAGCTTAAAACATGTCCCGGCCCGGACGTTCACTTCTTAACGCCTCCGGCGGCTTTCCATTCCGTACACAGCCAGCGGGCTACGGAAGCGATCGTCCCCTCGCAGACGGCGGGAGAATCCTTGGAATTCATCACGAAAACAGTCACAGCCATTCTCCTGCCGCCGGGCAGTACAATGATCCCGGCGTCATTGATGGCGGAAACGGCGCCGTCCGGCAACGTTCCTCCCGTTCCGGTCTTGTGCGCCACCACGTATTCCTTCGGCAGCAGGCCCTTCAACCGCTCCGCCCCTGTAGCGCAGGAAGCCATCATATCCCACAAAAAAAGCTGTGTATCCTTTTTCAATATCTTCCCCTCGTCAAACATCCGGAACAGGGAGGTCATGGCGGTGGGACGGGCGGAATTGGAATACTGCCATTCATGATTCCGGTGTGTGTCCGCCTCCGTGTATTTGACGTTCATGTTCTCCACCCCCCATTCCTTCAAATCCTTTTGAACGTTTGCGGGGCCGCCTATCAGGGAAAACAGGATGTCACAGGCGTTATTGTCGCTTTCCTGCACGGAAAAACGCAACAATTCCTTCAGTGGAAACTCGCCGCCCTGCGGAAAGCGGTCCCTCAAAGGGCTCCATGTTTTTTCCGGCAACTGGTCCCTGGTCACTTTCACCTTCTGATCCAGGTCCAGAACTCCCTGGTCCACCCGTTTCAGCACAGACAGGGCCAGCGGGAATTTATAAACGCTCTGCATGGGGTAAAAAGCTTCGTCCCCCACAGAGACGGATTCGCCCGTGTCCAGCATGACGGCGGAAACGCCCACATGCGCTTTCAGCGGACGGACAATTTCCCGGATGGCGACGGAATCCCCTTCCGGGACCTCGGCGGAAAAGGAAACTGTTGCCATAAGCAGGGCACAGGAACACAAGACTCCGTTCCGTAAAAAAGAACCGGAAAAAACCATAGGCATGCATTGCATACTCAGACTACGGAAACTGCAACAGCAATCCATCAGACGACCAGCGTTTTTCCGTCATGCCGCAAGCCGGGCAGAATCCTTGCCACATCTCCCGCTTCCTGCTAAGAACGAAAACATGCCCCCGGTACTTTCTGAAACCCTCATCTGGTGCGTCACCCTGCTCCTGTTCGGCATGGGACTGATCGGCACACTTATTCCCATGCTGCCCGGCATCATCATCATTGCGGCCGGCTGCATCTGGCAGGGAGTCATGGGCAGCCAGACCCTGGCGTGGTGGGAGTGGACCGTGCTGGCGCTTCTGGTCGCGGGAGGACTCGTCATTGACAAGCTTTCCGGCGGCATGGGAGCCAAAAAATTCGGCAGTACCTCGGCAGGAATCTGGGGCGCCTTCATCGGAGCCATTGTGGGCGCCATCCTGTTCACCCCCATTGTCGGCCTTCTGGTCATGCCGTTCCTGGGGGCACTCCTGGCCGAACTTATTTTCGCCCGCAAGGACATTGCCGCCGCATTCAAGGCCGGGTCAGGCGCCGCCCTGGGGATGCTTACGGGGCTTCTGCTTGAATTCACCTGCGGCCTGCTGATTATCGCCTGGTTCTGCTCCTGCTATTTCCTGTTCTGAACCAGGTAGGCCACTCCCATCCCTGTCATTAAAAGTTAAAACTTTAATGTAATCAGGAGAAGGATTTTTTAAATGGAATAAATTCCTGTTCCGGCAATCGGCTATAATTAAGGCGTTGATTCTAGCGCAATTTTCATTTTTATTCTGGTATTTCTAAGAAATTTATGGGACCTACATACTTGACTAACCAAACTATTTTATAATATTTTCATTATATCCTAATTATTTGAAGGTGAACAATATAGAAAAAAGGAAGATCAACTTACGATCTTCCTTTTTTCTATCAAACCCTCCGTCTCTTTAGGAGAATACAAACAATTCCTAATAGACTCATGGTAGAAGTCGATGGTTCGGGAACAACGCCATATCCTATTAATTTGAACCATCCCTTTCCCGATTCCCCTTCTTCATAAGTTAATTTATATGATCCGTCAGAGTTGAACATATCAATATCTGAAAGATCATAATTCGTCAAATCGCCCGAAAATAGTTGGAATTCATCACCGGAAGAGATCATACTCAAAATTTTCGTCTCATCAAGATCAAGCCTTATTTGACTACTCTTATCCATGAAAACAGAACCAGCGGATATATAGTAGAACTTATCTCCATTCCCGCAGTTAAATGTTAAAAATGAATTCTCATTTAGTGATAGAGAAAACAAAGTAGAATTTTTAGTTATGTTCCAACTTGATTTTGTTAAATTTATATTAATTGAACCATCATTTTCTTGAGAAGTATAACCATCGAAAGAAGTACCATTCTGAATATTAACAGTTAAGTCAGATGAAGCGGATATTCTCTGATTTTTAGATTTAGACAAATCCACGTTACTAAGACTAACATTTAGATTTCTTCCACCTGAAATCAGTGTGTTGTTATTAACTGAAGAAATAGATGAATTTGTAAGAGATATAGTACTACTATCTCCAACCAAGACCCCACTGGTACTGGATTTTTTATTTTCAATATATGTGTTATAAAGAGTTACTTTTGAATCTCCGCTTGCGGATATAGAAGCCCTATTATCTCCTGTTGTCGATATTCTAATAATTCCATTACCTTTATTTGATATTGTAGCGTTTCTACTCGCGTGGATCGCCGTATCTGAGGCATTATAAATTTCTACATTATCAAGGAAAAGGTTTGAATTATTCCAGAGGCGAATACCTGTTCCCTCATCTGCGTAATTATAAATTTTCGTATTGTAGATAGTAGATGTTTCGGTCATGTCACTCAGTTCGATCACTGAACTGTAACTACCCCACACGCCTCCCTTTGATACGGTAACTGAGGACCAACCATAATTCGCTCCTAAATTGAGAAATTTTCCTCCTTTTGAGTAAATCGCCGCATCCCCAAAAGAATTAGATCTACAAACTGTAGAAATTACAATATTAGTTCCGGTATAGGAAGATCCTGAAGAAATCAATAAAGCGCATGAAGCATTTGAGAGGTTATGATGTTTTTCGTTATCTTCTATAATATCTCCATCAATCGTGACGTAGGCAGTTTTTTGTGCCGCCAAACAATAGGGTATGGTGTATGAAACCAATAGGCTTAGGGAAATGAATAGGGCCTTTACTGATGATAATGTCTTCATAGTTCTTATCTCGTTTTTGTCCCCATTTTAGGAACATGAAGACCTATTACCGAATATCGAATGACTTGTAAATACTTTTGTACCTAAATTTGGTACAATCTTATTCTCTGTTATTGTTCCAAAATGAGGAACAGAAATAGTATTGAAGAGAAAAATCTTCGTAAAATATTAAAAGAAAAACGTTTAGAGTTGAATATGACTCAACGGGACTTGGGGGAACTTTTGAATACGCCTCACACCTTTGTCAACAAATATGAAGTAGGAGAACGGTACCTTACATTCACAGAAGTCATCAACATTTGTAAAAGTCTACAGATAGATGTTCATAGCCTTCTGGATGATGTGATGGAGAAGTCTTCCAAAGAATAGTATCAAGGAAAATAGAGTTCAATTTCTTCAACCTACCAATTCACAATACATCAACCTTCTACCAACCATTTTGGTAATCGTATCTCCTATACATTCCATCACTTCGACCTTGGAGGTATTATGCCTATAGGAAAACTCATGGATATACCTCTTCAAATGCTTAGGAGACATATAGTGGTAAACGCCATAATATCCTCTCTTCAATAGAGACCAGAAGCTTTCAATGGAATTAGTATGAACCTCTCCATTGACATACTGTTTCCCCTTATGGTTGACAAACTCATGGACAAATCCGACAAGTCCTTTATAGGATTTGAACTCGTCCGTAAACACATTGGAATTCCTCTCTACATGTCTTCCGATGAATCCTTGTAAATTGTAAGCGGACGTATCGTCGATATGTTTGACGATTACTTTTCCGTTCCTCTGTTTGGCTCCGATGACAATCAATTTACCTACTGAGCCTCTTCCCTGATTTAGCTTCTTGGAAAAGTGTTTGTTGGATTCCTTGTCTCCAATGAAGGTTTCATCTACTTCCACAATACCGTCCAACTTCTCCTTTTTATCCTTCATCCAAATTTCCCTAATCCTGTGACAAAGAAACCATGCACTCTTCTGAGTGATTCCAAGTTCTTTTGAAATCTGGATGGAGGAAATGCCTTTTCTGGAAGTCGCCAACAGGTACATGCACATCAACCATTTGTGAAGAGGCAATTTGGATTCCTCTAAAATTGTACCAAATCTGACGCTGAAGAACTTTCTACAATCCTTACAGCGATAAGGCATCGGTTTTTGATCCTTACATTCGGTGATATAATTGGAACCACAATGAGGACAACGGACATGACCATTCCATCTTTTTAACTCAAAATACTTCCGAGCGGATTCCTCATTAGGAAATTTGGAGAAGAACTCATATAAGGAAGTATATTTGGTTTTATTGTTTCCCATATCGTTGTTGTGATATGGAAATTTTGTCGTGTTTTGATTGGTTCGTACGCGTTTATTTTCATCGTATTGAGAATAATTTTGTATTACAATTTTCTTACCCATATTGGGCGAGTAGAAAATTGATCTCAGAATTTAATGATATAAAAATGAAAGACAATTAAGTTAAATGTAATTAACTTAAATGTCTTTAACATTAAAATTTTTCCCCAAAGAGGAGAAAAGTATGGTATACTAGAGGAAATCAGAAGAGAGAAACCAATTTAAAATATTTAAAATTATAAAGTTATGAAAAAATTATTAGAAAGATGTACGGGGAGATATCCTCCCCATATTAATATTATGAAAATACAAAATATTATTAACAAATCATGGCCGATATATACAATATTAGGTAATTTATCTATGTATAAAATTAACACAATATATGGAATGATGTATTGTGTGTATATCCCAACATATAAGACTATTTTTTCATCCTCAGAAAAAGGTCTTATAGATGAACTAAAGAAACGAAAGTTAATTTAGTTCCATAAAGGATAATGACCATGAAATCCAAATTACTGATTTGGATCGTCAAGAACGGAGGTAACTCATAATTACCTCCGTTCTTTTTTATTTAGAGGATTTCCTGAAAATGAAGAGGTGATCTGTTGGATGGTTAGTCAAGTATGTAGGTCCCAAATTTATCGGAAGGGATAAGGTCTTTTCTTGTGTATTACCTTCCATTTCAAAAATAAAATGAATCCTAACGTTTCAGGCGTCTTTCATTTGGGTGACAGAAAGTTCTACATTGTCCGCAAATCACTTAACAATACTGGTTTACAAGACAATGAACAATACCCAAATTACCTAGGAACCCCGCTATCCCTTCGTTCCCATGTTCGCCAACGGACTCCCGCAGGCCGACTTCTACGTCAACGGCATCACCGCCCCCGTTCTCATCTCACCACGTTCCGCTTCCGGCGACACACGCCATGAATGGACCGGGTACCTCAAGATCATGAAACGCGGTACCTATTTCCTCTCCCTGGACGCCGATTCCTCCATCTCCCTGGCCATCCCATTCAAGAATGTAGAGTTCACGAAGGAAGCAAAGGACCTTTCCGTGAAGCCGGAGAGCGTCGTGCTGGAACAGGGGTATTACTGGTGCCGAATCGTCCATGAGCACCATGCCGCCCTGGGCTCCGGACAGGAGTTCTGCATTGCCGTTCTTTCCGACAAGGCGGAGGCGCCCGATATTAATTCCTACCTCGACCCTAATGTAACTCCTCCGGACAAGGAAGGAGAGGAAGTCATCACCCTGGTCAATCTTTATCGGGACGAGGAAGAAGAGACCACCTCCAGCAGCTCTTCGGAAGGGGGAGGGGATGATTTTGAGTTTGATCCCAAGTCAAGCAGTTCCAGTTCCAGTTCCAGTTCCAGTTCCAGCTCCAGCTCCAGCTCCAGCAGCAATTCCTCTTCCTCCTCCAGCGGACCGGAAGAAGAAGGCTGCCCATGCCCCTGTTCCTGCAAATGCGAGGAAGAAAGCGCTCAATCCGAGTGTGACAAGAATGGAGGACCCAACTCTGCCGGAGGCCACTCCTTCGGCGGCAACCCGGATGATGCCGACGACTGTGAAGGCATGCTGGAAGTCGGCGGGGAAAACTCCGGAGGCGGGGGTGAAGGAGGCGGCGCAGCTTCCTTCAGTTTCCGGGCCAATCCTCAATGCTCCATTGGACTGCGCTACAAGCATCCCCTCGAATGGACCTGCTCCTGGGACTCCGCTTCCCGCCAGGCAACTGTCAAGCGCCCAACCGGCAGCTCCATCTCTTTCCGCGCCGCCGCCGGAAGCGCCGACGCTCCCGTTTCCGGAGGCTCACGCAAACTCAACTACAGGGTCCGGCTGCTCAACCGGGACAAGTCTCCCTGCACTGACGGAAATCCCATTTATCTGGACATGGTCCAGAGCAATGGAAGTACCCTGCGCTTCTCGGCTTCCACCGGCAAGGTTGTCTCCCTGATTTCTTCTTCCGGGGTGGAAACCACGGCGGAAGCCTATGCTGCCAAACTCCAGGTCAACCGCCATCCCTCCACCGGCGCCATCCAAAGCATCTGGTCCCAGTCGCAGGGTCTTCTCCAGGCAGTGCCTGAAGGCAACAAACTCACCCTGGAGTGGTACTCCCCCTCCCAGGTGAACAAAACCGCCCGGAGCGTAACTGCTTCCGGGACTCCCTACAAGACGGTCAGCTATGAAAATACTGTCAAGGATGGAGAACCCGTGATGCTCATCACCGAGCAGAGGCAGGGCATGCCCGCCTTCCGCACGGAGCGGAAAGTGGAAGGCAACCATGTAACTATCACCCAGGGTGAAGGGGACGAGCGCATCGTACGGCGGATTGAGCGCAATTTCCTGCCCGGCGGCAAGTGGGAAATGATTGAGAGCTACCGCAAGATCAACGAGGAAACGCCCGTATCCTGCGTACGCACCGTCCAGAAGAGCACGGACGGAGGCTGGCTGACCATCAGCAGCACGGAGGGCTATAATACATCCTTGGCCCAAACGACGCTCTACACGTACAACGACCAGTTCCGCGTGTCATTGGAAATCAAGCCCAACGGGGGCTGCACGCGCTACGAGTACGACGACCAGGGCCGGGTGGTTCTGGAAGCAACACCGTGGGCAGGAGGAGGAGAAAAAGGAACACGTACCACCTATGCCGACCTGCGTTTCAATGATTTCAG